>VAPF01019973.1_pt1 | contig 12810 bp, 9 predicted proteins | sample 3393931 | NCBI WGS metagenome assembly VAPF01 (sample SAMN08290437, study PRJNA428436) | hydrothermal vent metagenome | isolation source: Deep-sea hydrothermal vent chimney | place: Atlantic Ocean: South-mid Altantic Ridge | depth 2773 m m | reverse complement strand
TTACCATGTTCGATTATGGTTTCAGCTAATAGCAGTTTCCCGCCATTATCCATAGCCTGGCGGCAGTTTTTGAGTATTTTAATGGATTTTTCATCATCCCAATCGTGAATGATGCGACGTAATAGAAAAGTATCGGCACCTGAAGGAACGCTGGAAAAGAAATCACCAGCGATTATTTCACAACGCGATGCAAGTCCGGCATCTTCAATGCCTTTTCGGGCTTCTGAGGTGACTTTTTTAGTGTCATATAATATGCCTTGCAAATGGGTGTTTTTCTGTAAGATCGCAGAGAGCAAGCTGCCGTAACCCCCGCCTACATCAATGACTTTTTGTGTACCGCTAAAATCATATGCGTCAACAATAGACTGAGTAAAGCCTTTTGTGGCTGCCATTGCTTTATTGAACACAGTGGCTGCATCAGGGTCGTGTTTGAGGTGGTCAAATAATCCTTCATTGTGAGCAATATTAAATGCTGTTTCGCCAGTAGATACTGTGGCATAAAGTTTATTCCAGCTACTCCGGTGCCATTCTTCACCCCGTAATACCAGCCAAGGCTGCATCGAATCAGGCACGTCGGTACGCAGCAGCTCGGCTGTGGGTGTCATATGAAAACGACCTTGTTCGTCTTCCCGAAAAACACCGACACTTGCAACTGTGCGCAGCACACGGTAAAGCGATTGCGCGTGAGTTGATGTTTCGCGGGCAAGCACTTCTGCAGTTTCGGGTGATTGTGTCAAACGGTCTGCAATGAGTAGTTTAGCGAGCACTTGAAGACAGCGGCTGACAGCTTCGCCCATTATAAAAGTTTCGAGGGCTTTTTCAGGTGCCAGCGAAGCGAAAGGATTGTTGGTTTCAGACGTGTCATTCATAATTTAGTCCCTTATTTATGGTGGTTGTTAGCAATTTCCAATAAAAGCAACCGGGCTGTTATTCGTGGCGAATAGGGTGCAGGCATATCAGTTTTTGCTCGCGGGTTTTTCAAGATATGGCGTGACGACAAGATGTAGTCTGTAGAGAGCGACCCGCTTTCGAGGGGGCTTTCCGTTGTGGTGACAGCAGCATTCTGCTGCTATATGTGTTTTTTCGTACATCGTTTTCGGTTCACTGAATTCGACAATACCTCTCCCTGAGAGAAACACTATAACCTATAGCATGGGGGAAATAAAAGCCTTGTTCTCTATGAAATTTCATCGGGTATGGATAGGCAGTTTCTGAGGGTCAATAGCTACATATTTTTCCGAAAATTATCCATAAAAACCCTATTTTTACAGGAATAAAAGCGGATATTATTGCGGATAATCCATCTTAGGGAGATTATCAGGAAAAGATGTATGATAAATTTTTATTCCTCCTGTTGTTTGGGGAAACCTGCTGGTAAAAGGTGTGTTACAAAGGGGGCGTAAAACTGCCTTGATAACGTCACAGATTTTATGGGTGGATAATGGTTAATCATTCTGTCTGTGAAGTTAATAGAGTACCCAATGTCATTAAGTTAAGCTGAATTCAGATTTGTTGGTAGATTGAGCTTCGCAAGCTCACCACCAACCTACGGCACACCGCCTTTTGTTAACTTAATGGCATTGATAGAGTACCCTTATTGTCGATACTGCCTAGAGTGTAAAATGGATCAGTATCGGTAAAACAAGTGTTAGTTATTATGTTTTACTTTCACTTTATGAAAAGCAATCTGGTAGAAAAATGACCATACTGGTGATGCGCTGGTATTCATATCTGGCCCCGGCATATCATGGAAGGCTATGTGGAGAACTAAGTCATCTGGATATTCCTGACTCTCGGAGCCACGGCTCATCTCGAAAATATCACCAGGAGTAGTGTGTACCGTGCCATCGACATCACGAACGCCTTCAGAGAGTATAGTGTGACCGACCCATAGAGGTGTTGGACCATCAAAGGGGTTATCAAAGGGCGCGCCGTTGAGCGTTACTTTTGCTTCACCCCAAGTGGCGAGTAAATTAAATACCGTAGGTGACAGTGACGCAGTAGCGCCGGCATTGCCGTGCAGATAGATGTTTGTGGTTGTTGGATCATCTTCAATGGTTGCCACCATTGTATCTTCGGATGGCTCTATGCGTACGTCAATGGCATGGGCAGAGGGTACAGATATTATCTGTTGGTATGTCCAGTCACCATATTCATCTTTCCAGTTGGCAGTGATACTGCCGGTATTGGTAATAGAGTCAATTTTTATTTCAACACTACCTTCAGTGGAACGAATTGCCTGACCAGCCCAATCAAAACCATCGACGGCCTCCGTTGGTACGCCATTGACACTGTTAGTGATAGGGCCCATGACCCGCTGAATCAGTATTGGGTTACTGGCCTCGATAGAAATATATATGCGGTCTTCCTCCTGATTATTGTCATTATCAGCCACGGCGCTGATAGTCCATAGCGCGATAGCGAGTCCACCGATAAAAATACTGAAATATGTTTGCTGTTTCATTGTATTTCCTTTTTTTTCTTATAATGATCATGGTCGTAACTGACGATGCCTTTTGTGGTTTCCCTGTTGTGTCGTAAAATATTTTGTGGTGTATTTGATGCTGAATCAATGAGGCAATCTCCCAGCTTCATTGAGGACTTCCCCAACGTTTTTCCGAATAAATCAATCATTGGGATGAGAACACTAATGGTGCTGTATTTATTTCAAGGTTTATTGAGCCATGTTCCTGTCAGGCCGGGGGGAGGGGTATTTATCTATGTGTCCGTAGAGGACAGCATTGAGATATTTATGACGTTCCTATTTTATTCACGGTGACGTGACTTGCTCGGGATTGAGGGACGCGCCTGTAATAATTTTTCGGTTTAGCGCCTGGATTTAGTGCATATTCGTTCGTTCTGATTAATTTAGGTTGAGAAAAAGTGCTGGAATAGTCGTTCTATTTCGAGTTTTTGTGATTGAAGAACGGGCGAATACGGGCTGAAGCCGGGATGCAAAACCGGAAGTTATTACATGCGCGTTCCTTATGTGGGTTTTCTTTAGGTGAGGAATGGAGATAGGATGGACGTTTTATCTTTTTTTTTGGCAGGTAAAAATACTGATATTATTTTACTTTTCGATAAAATTTGTTGTCCTCCATTTGAGTTTTGGATGGAGGTGATCAGCAAATAGGTGTCGTGAGAGTGTTCAGAGCACCTATATTAATCAACACCTTTTTTTGATTTTCAAGGTTCGATTTTTATAGGTGTTATGATTATGTCATGCGGATTTTTTGTTGGTGTGATGTTGATGTTCCGTAACCGTTTTGTAAGCCAGTTTTTATTGAGTGTATATTAGGCAATATCAGGCTTTATATACTTGGTTTATAGAGTCCATTTCCATGTGAGTGACAAATTCATATACATCCGCTATCTTTTTTCCGGAGGCGGTCAGGAGAGAGTGAAACCTGCCATATAAATGGTTCATTTTTATGTGATCTCGTAGATAAGGAATCAAAATACACTCCCGGTTGGTCAAAAGATACTTTCGATTGGAAAATTTTGGGTGTATTTTTTTGTCAAATAAGACTTTTCCCAATGGTTCATTGGAATGAATCAGTGTTTCTCTTACATCCAACGGTAAATTTTCCAGGTAAATTTCAATGAATGCAGAAATGTATGCTGTTCCTTTGTCATCATGCAGCACAACGCATCGGTTGAGAGTGTTATTAGAGGAAACCTCCTGAAACATTTTGGTGATGGAAAGCGTGCATTTTTTTAATTTTGAAATCCTTAGCGTCATATAGTCATCGTGATCAAGAATTGTGCTATATACTTCGGGAAGTTGCGATGGCGTAATGTATTTGGCAAAACTGAGGTCTATACATTGGGTAAGCATTTTTTATCCTCTCTAACGTTCGAATCGATATCCCTTCGAACTTTCACAGATTCCATTTTCAGCATCTTGGTATTTAAAAACCGTAATGTTCTGTTGAAGAGGAGTGTCAAAATAGTCTGGACATGCAGGAGGGGGGCTGCCCGCTCAAGAAAATATTTGGACGCAGGAATATACCAACATTCCAAATTCGAAAAATGATGCTGAGTGGGGTAAGCGGATAGCCGGATATTCATGTTATTTATATTGATACATTTATTGAATGGGTGTATGCGATACGCTCGCTATAGAGATGTGACCATTTGTGAGGGACAGATGGCAACGATGTCCCCTGAAAGCCCTTCTTCTTGTAGTTGTTGTGCGGCCGCAATCGCGGCACCAGAAGATGGACCTACAGGCTCCCCAGTTATTTCCAGGACGGAGGCTGCCGTATCCCACGATTTTTGTGATGGGATGGAAATGATGCCATCAACACCCTTGGGGTCAAATAATGTTGTTTTAACTGGAGGGGCTAGGCCGGGAATATTGTGTGGACCCCATGCGCCACCTTGCAAAACAGGGGCTTCCGCAGGTTCCACTGCGTATACTTTTATTCCGGTTTTACGGAGTGAGTTGGATATTCCCATAACAGAAGCCGCAGTTCCAGCGGGAACAACGACGGCAAAAATATTGGAGTGTTGTTTTAGGAGTTCGTTTCCTATTTCTTGGTAATGCGGTATAAACGCTGGATCACTTAATTGCTCAACTACTTTGCAGGTGTGATCATTTTGAAACTCTTTTATTACGGTGACTACTTGGCTGGGTTCGGTAGCAATAACTTCTGCACCTAGCCATTTTATATATCTCAGTAAATTTTTTGATGTTCCATTAGGGACAACCACGGTTGAGTTACAACCAATTTGTCGAGCTGCCCATGCGACACTTGCTCCCGCACTACCTGCGGTAAGAATGGCGAGGTGGGTTTTTTGGGTGATGATTTTGTCGCGAAACAAAGAAAATATCTGGTTTGGTATGCTTCGATGTTTTATAGACAGCGAGGGATTATTGTACTCAATTTTCAAATAGAGATTTGGCATCAATGATTGGGCTGAAATTAATGGTGTCATGATTTAACCCAAGCCAATGTAGGTGTCGATATTGCTTATTTCAATTAAGCGTGGAAGTTTGACGCCATTACTCTCAGCCATTTTGTCCTTTTGCAGTTTTTTTATGGTGGTTGCTTCGATTTGGCGTATTTTTGGATATACCGCTAAGCGTTGTTCAAGCGATTTTTGGATTGATTCAATGGTTTTTTCCGGCTCTTCCGTTGGGGATACCCACAATTCGACTTGTTCTGCATCATTGTTGTCTGAGTATTTGACAATCAGAGAGGCATTAATATTATCCATCGTGTCTACAACATTAAAAATCAGGTCTGGGAAAACTGTTTGCCCGAGCACTTTCAATTGATGGTCAACTCTTCCGATGATTCCGCCGATACGGGGTGTCCGTCGGCCGCATTCGCAAGGTTCATAATCGATCCATGCTGATATATCACCTGTACCGTAGCGTATGGCAATGAAGCCGCGTGGCACTGTGAGTGAGGTAACGACTATTTCACCGGGCTCTCCTTCTTTAACGGGTAAACCGGTAGCCGGGTCGATCAGTTCAACAAAAACAGCATCATCATTGATGTGGAACCCGTTATGCTGGCGACATTCATGTCCAACTGAGCCGAGTTCACTGCACCCATACTCATTTAATGCATCTTTTAGTCCCCATAACCGCATCACTTTTTTTGCGACAGGCGTTGCTTCATTGTTTCCATCAAAAGCGACACCGGCACCAAAATAGGCATAGTCTGGTAATAATTCAGGAGGCGGGAAATCGTCACCTAATTCTTCGGCGATATTCAACATGATATTCGGGTTTCCAGCGATGAATTTTGGTTGGTGGTATTGAATGACCTCCAATATTCGTTTTGTCCGCTGTGGTGAGCATCGAAATGTACCCATCCCTGTTTTTTTTGCGGCCTGCCATACCAGAGGTCCAAGCGTAAACATATCGTTATTACTGAGTAATTGTAAAAGTCTGTCGCCGGGTACAGCACCCAATTCGCTAAATACTCTGCTCACACAATCAACCCATATTTGTTCCTGAAGCCGGTGGACGGGGAGATCGACAGGGCGTCCGGTAGTGCCTGATGAACTGACGGCATCAGTGAAATCACCGTACTCTATCAAAGTGTCCCAATTTTTCGAGATATCGTTCTTGCGGATGATGGGAATGGTATGGTATTGCTGGCTAGCCAGTAAGGCTAAAGCTTCATTCAGGCTCATGAGCCAATGTTGCTGGTAATACTTTCGCTGCCAAGCTTGTTTTAATACAGTATTCAGTCTTGATATTGGGTACATAACATAAATTCCTTTTCGTCGTTGTTAATGCACTTAAAGCTTCCGAAGCAAGTCGTTATTGTGACTTTTAAATGCCCAATCAAACGGCTTCGGAATAGCCCGAAGGAGATTGTTGAGATGAGTACCAGGAAAATTACTATTTTCGGCGTCAAATCTCATGGATGTTGAGGGATGGAAGGGCAGATCAGTTTGAGAGCTGCAATGGTTACGTTTTAATTTGAGAGCGTTGTTCTGGCTGGCGTAACCAAAGAAACACACAAGCCAAAACTTGATATTTTCACTGAGGTAATCGTGAATATTGGCGATATTCGTATTCGAGGGGTATGTAATGCAACATGCAATATTGATATCCATATGCTGTTGATCTCCATTAACTGACATCCGTGTGACCTCCATTAACTAGCATCCGTGCTATTTCCATTAACTGATATCTATGTCTCATCCAGAGGCTGATATCTATCAGTTTATTTATTGACTGGTATCCGTATATTCGTGTATTTATCTACCGTCGGGGTATGTTTTTCTCGGCCCTCTGGTTATCCACGTTACGCGACATAAACACATAACTCTTGTGTTCATAAAAAATTTCAGTTGTTGGCGAATCATCATTTATGTGGATGAGTGCGCCAGAAAATTCTTTTTAATATTTAAATAATATCGTGTTTGATATGTCATCCTTGTTATTGGGGAATACTACATTAAAGCGCGTATATTTTGCAAGAGGAATACGCCTATGTTATGGCTGATTGCTCTCTATATAAGGTTATAACGCGGCTATAGATGGCAGTATAGTTACAGTAAGAGCATGTTTTTTATTATAAAGCAGGCTGGTAAGTGTAGGCGTGTGCGAAAGATATTATTGGCCGCATAATAGCGAAGGCCGGTCAAGTCCGGTTGAGTATAAAGTGTGCAAAGTTTCAAGCAATAGAGTAGGAATGTAACAATATGTTATGTCCATTTTAGTGTTCATTCTTCAATCAAAGAATATGTAAATAGAACAGCGGTTTCCTATGGTTTTACTCAAGCAGGGTAAAAAATTACACGAATTTAATGTAATCGTTAAGCTGGAAAATTTCCTCTCTCCTATTTAACCGTCCGCTGTACAAACTAATATACTCATCTCGAAGCAGGTTTTTTTCTCCATTTTAAGGAATGATTGTAGATCTTTACCAGGTTGCGTACGCCCGTTATTGAGGGTTATCGCAAGTGGTTAATGTGCTTGTCGTCGCTATTTTGTTGCATTTTTATTGTGCATGTTACATGCACACCTTATTTAATCCAGTGGGAAATCCGATCGGCTGTAGTGGTTTTTAGTGTTGTAATGACTCGGACAGGCATGCGGAATATTGTTTTATATAAAATTTTAATAGAATTTCATGCGGGTTTAGTGTGATAGTTTAGTTGCGGGGAAGGAACAGGTTGGGGTCAGCAGTAGGCTATTATTTTTCTGAATTTACTTTGCGCATTCATGTATTCACCGACCTGCTGTACAAATATATAGTATAATAATTGAAGATGTTATATTTTCACTTAACACTATCATTATAGTAATACGGTAATGATTGCTGGTAATTACTGAGTATGGATAATGAATGTCAGGCATAGATATAATGTTTATTATTAGTGGTTTATAACGTATGCTTCTTTTATGTTATGAACATAAGAGAACTGAATAATCGATGGATTGAAGGAAAGAAAAATGAATTATGGAGAATAAAATAATGGCATTGTTAAAAATGAAAATGATTAACATGTTGCCCCTGGCAATTTTATTCACCGTGATTTCAGCTATTACTGTAGGGTTTTTTTGGGCGCTAACACATGCAAAAAATAACAAGAAGCACGCACTATCTGTTGAGGTGGTGATTATAAAGGAGCAGTCGGGGCGTATATGGAGAAATTTTTCAGGACGCCTGACCGCAGTAGACTTTGTTGAAATAAGGCCGCAGGCATCCGGCCTTATTACTGATGTAAGATTTAAGGGCGGGAAGATCGTCAATAAAGGCGATATTTTATATGTTATTGATCCTCGGCCGTATAAAGCTGCTGTTATGAAGGCGAAAGCGAACCTTGTTACTGCACTTAACCAAAAAAATCTGGCAAGGAAAGAATACAAGAGAGCCAAAGACTTAATCATAACAAAAATGATTTCTCACCGTATCTACGATGAACGCACCAATGCTAGTCGGGTTGCTAAATCAACAGTAGATAGCGCCAAAGCACAATTGGATCAAGCAAAAATCGATCTGAGTTATGCCTATGTCAATGCGCCTATTTCCGGTCGTGTCAGTCGAACAGAAATCACTATAGGAAATCTGGTTTCTGCGGGCCCCAATGCGCCACTATTAACATCAATTGTATCTAGCGATAGCATTTATGCTGATTTTGAAATTGATGAACAAACTTACTTAAGGCACATCCAGGATATCTCGTTTAATGGCGCAATATTACAAAAAACGCCTGTCGAATTTCGTTTGCAGCGAGATGACATAGCGTACAAGGGAGAAATTCACGCATTCGATAATCGTATAGACCCTGCCTCTGGAACAATTCGAGCCCGCGCTATTTTTGATAATCCTCAAGGAAAGTTGTTACCGGGTATGTACGTGCGTATGAGGCTTGGCAGTCCTATCAAAAAAAATAGAATTTTATTGAGTGAACGTGCAATTGGTACCGATCAAAATCGTAAATTTGTTTATGTTGTCAATGGCGAAAATAAAACCGTTTATCGTGAAATTAAGCTTAGTGACAGTATCGATGGACATCGGGTTGTAAATTTTGGCCTTAAGCCTGGGGAGAAAGTTATTGTCCGTGGATTAATGCGAATTCGCCCCGGCATGCTGGTTAATCCAACGATAGTACAAGATATTCCGGAGAAAAATAACCCGGTTTTTAGCTCCTGAGCTACCTAAAATCTGTACGGAATGCCACCTGGAAAATTTGACCCCCATTATTCTATATTTGCGCATATTCCCCTAGGTATTCACCTGAAACCTTTCACTCAGAGTAAGATGCGATGAATTTATCAACACATTTTATCGATAAACCAATTTTTGCTAGCGTAATATCGTTATTGATTTTTGTTGCTGGTTTCATTGCCATGTTTCAGCTGCCCATTGCCGAATACCCAGAAGTTGCACCGCCGTCGGTGATTATTAATGCATCATTTCCGGGTGCAAATCCTGCTGTTATTTCAGAAACCGTTGCCATGCCATTGGAGGAACAAATAAATGGTGTGGAGAATATGCTCTATATGAATTCTCTGGCTTCATCAGATGGCCAACTGACATTGACTGTTACCTTTGCTATTGGTTCTGACCCTGATTTATCTCAACAGTTAGTACAAAATCGTGTTTCGCAAGCATTGCCAAGATTACCTGATATTACCCGGCAGCTAGGCGTTACGGTTACCAAGAGTTCGCCGGATTTAACCATGGTTGTGCATTTGCACTCTCCCAATGAACGTTATGACATGTTGTATCTGCGCAATTATGCAGCTTTGAATGTGCGTGATCAATTGGCACAAATTCCGGGTGTTGGGCAAGTCAGGTTATTTGGTTCGGGTGAGTACGCAATGCGTATTTGGCTTAACCCTGACAAAATTGCGGAACGTAATATGCGAGCGAATGATGTTATTGATGCTATTCGTCGACAAAATATTCAGGTTGCCGCAGGTGTGATTGGTGGCCCGCCTTATCAGGATAGCGTTGAAATACAAATGCCCATTAATGTGCAAGGGCGTTTGCAAAGTGTGGAAGAATTTGAAAATATTCTGGTTAAACGGGGGGATAATGGGGTTATCACACGCCTGATAGATGTGGCTCGTGTTGAATTGGATGCGCAAAGCTACGGGCTACGCTCTTTATTAGATAACAAACAGGCTGTTGCGATCCCTATTTTTTCAGCACCAGGGTCAAATGCATTGAATATATCTGATGATGTACGAAAAACTATGGAGAAATTAAATCAGAGTTTTCCCGATGATCTGGATTACAGTATTGTTTACGACCCGACTATTTTTGTACGCGATTCTATTAATGCCGTTATTGTCACGTTACTGGAAGCAATTGCATTAGTTGTTTTAGTTGTTGTTGTTTTTTTACAAACTTGGCGGGCTTCTATTATTCCTTTACTGGCTGTTCCCGTTTCCATTGTCGGGACATTTGCTTTTATGTACATGCTCGGTTCCTCGATTAATGTATTGTCATTATTTGGCTTGATATTGGCGGTTGGTATCGTTGTGGATGATGCGATTGTTGTTGTCGAAAATGTAGAACGCAATATCCGTAGAGGAAAAAATCCGCGTGATGCAACATTGCAAGCGATGAAAGAAGTGACTGGCCCTATTATTGCAACCTCATTAGTCATTGCTGGTGTATTTATTCCGATTGCGTTTATCAGCGGCCTAACGGGAATATTTTACCAACAGTTCGCTTTGACAATTGTGATTGCCACATTTATCTCTACTTTGAATTCTTTAACCCTTACTCCGGCTCTGTCTGCGCTATTGTTACAATCATCCGACGCCCCTAAAGACAGGCTATCAAAAATTATGGATATGTTATTGGGTGGTTTTTTTCGGTTGTTCAACACAGCATTCGATAAAAGTCGTAGTCAGTATGCGAGGAATGTGGGCGTATTTTCCTCTCGAAAATTAATCATGATGGGGATTTTTTCTGTATTAGTTGTACTTACAGCTCTTAGTTTCAAGTTGGTTACAGCAGGGTTTATTCCTGCGCAGGATAAACAATATCTGGTTAGCTTTGCACAGCTTCCATCGGGTGCGACATTAGAGCGTACTGAAGCAGTAACACGAAAAATTGCTGATGCAGCATTGGCAGAAGATGGCGTGGTGAGTGCGGTTCAATTTCCAGGTCTGTCCATTAATGGGTTTGTAAATTCTGCCAGCGCAGGTATCGTTTTTGTCACGCTGGAAGACTTTGACAAACGAAAAGCCCCGAGCCTTAGCGCTGGTGCGATTGCTGCGCGGTTGCAGAAAAAATATGCGGCTATTAACGAGGCATTTATCGCTATATTTCCACCGCCACCTGTACGCGGTCTTGGTATTAAAGGTGGTTTTAAATTACAAATAGAGGATCGTTCTGATCAGGGTTATCAGGCTCTGGATAATGTACTAAAGGAGGTGTTGAAACAAGCGCGCGCTGACCCAGCATTGAGTAAAATTTTTTCCAATTACAACGTTAACGTACCACAGCTTCACGCAAATCTGGATCGTACCAAAGCGGTTCAGCTGGGTATTCCGGTAGAAGAAGTATTTCGTACCCTGCAGATTTATCTGGGTTCTTTGTATATTAATGATTTCAATCAATTTGGGCGGACCTATCAGGTTATTGCACAAGCGGATAAAGAGTTTCGCTCCAGACCTGAGGATATATTGCGACTGCAAACACGCAATAATGATGGTCAAATGGTGCCGCTGGGCTCGGTTATTAACATTGAGGAAACATTTGGCCCTGAGACAGCAATGCGTTACAACGCTTATCGTTCCGCAGACTTAAATGGTAGTGCCGCACCGGGTTTTTCATCTGGTCAGGCGCAACAGGCTATTAGTAAAATACTGGATGAAACTCTGCCGCCGGGTATGGATTTCGAGTGGACAGAATTGACGTACCAACAAATTCTTGCTGGCAATACTGCAATATATATATTTCCGCTTTGCTTGTTTTTAGTTTTTCTTGTACTTGCGGCACAATACGAAAGTATTACCTTGCCATTGGCGGTGATTTTAATTGTGCCAATGAGTATTTTATCCGCTATTGTTGGGGTGTATATCATGGGTGGAGAAAATAATATATTTACGCAAATAAGTTTGTTTCTGTTGGCTGGTTTGGCATCAAAAAATGCAATACTTATCGTAGAATTTGCACGTGATCTGGAAAGGCGTGGACATGACACAATACGAGCTGTCGTTGAAGCATCACGCTTACGTTTACGGCCTATTTTGATGACTTCTTTCGCATTTATTATGGGTGTTTTTCCGCTGATGATGAGTCAGGGGGCAGGGGCAGAAATGCGTCAGGCTATTGGTATTGCTGTATTTTCCGGCATGTTAGGCGTGACTTTCTTCGGTCTGATATTTACGCCTGTATTTTATGTTTTATTTCGGAAAATTGAAATTGCTTTCAGCAAGGGCACTGTGGGAAATTGACCTGAACTCTGACGAAAACTCATGTCAGTGCAGGTTGTTAGTTAGCGAGTTTGGGTAGTGGAAAACCTAGCGCAGAGGTAAAAATATACAAAGAGCGTAAAGTGTGTACTATTTTTCTCTGCGCTCTTTGCATTGACAACGTCTAGCCTAATAGCGTTACTTTTTTCGCTGATCGACTGTTGCGCCTGATGTCGAAAAGGATTAGTGCCCAGCATGCGCAATATGAGGGTGTGCTGACACATTGGTGCAGCAATGGGAAATTGGTTCTTATCCAAGTAAACTTCAAATTGACCATTTTCAGTTTCAAAAATATTTTTCTGAGTGTCGCTTAAGCTCAAACGGGTATTATCAGGGGTTAGCGTGTAACTGATGTGGTAATAATCTGAATATTTCCCTTTGCTTATGACGATAGG
>VAPF01017323.1_pt1 | contig 12824 bp, 9 predicted proteins | sample 3393931 | NCBI WGS metagenome assembly VAPF01 (sample SAMN08290437, study PRJNA428436) | hydrothermal vent metagenome | isolation source: Deep-sea hydrothermal vent chimney | place: Atlantic Ocean: South-mid Altantic Ridge | depth 2773 m m | reverse complement strand
CGCTCATGTAGTTCACCACATAGGCGTAGCGACCCGAGGGGTCAACGGTGACGAAAGCGGGGGACAAACCCGCCGTTACTGTAGCCGGAGTCATGGCCGTCAGACTGCTATCCGTACCGATGGTGTACTGCGACACGGTGCCGCCATCGTTTGCCACATAGGCATATCGTCCCGAGGGATCGACGGTGACGGAGACGGAGTAAGAGCCACTGCCCGCCGTTACCGTTACCGTGGCCGGGTTCATGGGCTTCAGGCTGCCATCGGCGCCGATGGTGTACTGCGACACGGTGTTGCTGCTGCCGTTCGCCACATAGGCGGACTTCGGCACAGCGACCACCGGGCTTGTGCCCTGGCTTATGGCCAGAGAGACGGGATCCGGCGCGGTGACCATGGCCGGACTCAATGGCGAGAGACTGCCATCGGTGCCTATTGTATACTGCAAGGCGGCGAATTTATTCACCACGTAGGCATACTGTCCACTCGGGTCGACGGCGATGAAAACAGGAAAAAACCCCGCTGGGACCGTGGGAGTGGCCATTGCCGTGAGGCTGCCATCAGCCCCTATGGTATATTGTGAGACGGTGCCACCATCGTTGTCATTTACTGCGTAGGCGTACTTGCCGCTCGGGTCGATGGTGATAGAGGTGGGGTAGAACAACCCCGCCTTGACCGTGGGAGTGGCCATCGCTGTGAGGCTGCCGTCAGCCCCTATCGTATATTGCGACACGGTGCCGTTGGGGGCTACATCGTTTGTCACGTAGGCGTATTTGCCACTCGGGTCAACGGTGACAGAGACGGGATTCGTGTCCGTTGTCGGTGTGGTCGTGGTGATAGGTGTCAGACCACCATCCGTGCCGATGGCGTATTGCGACACGGTGTCGCTGCCGCTGTTCGCCACATAGGCGTACTTGCCACTCGGGTCAACGGTGACAGAGACAGGAGCCGTCCCCGCCATAACCGTGGGAGTAGCCATCGCTGTGAGGTGGCCGTTGGCACCAATCTTATACTGCAAGATGTTGTTGTTATCCTTGTTCGCCGCATAAACATACCGGCCACTCGGGTCAACAGTAACAGAACTGAGATGCCACCCCCCCGCGACCGTAACGGCGGCCGGACTCATGGCCGTCAGGCTGCCGTCAGCACCAATCGTATATTGCGAAATGGCACCCCCTGTCATGATATCGTAGCCGACCGCCACGTAGGCGTACTTGCCACTCGGGTCAAGGGTGACAGAAACGGGCGTCCCCCCCGCCGTAACCTTGCCGGTGTATTTCAGACGGCCAGTGGTGGCGTCCACGACATAGGTCGAAACACTGCTGTCACCCTTGTTGACGACATAGGCAAAACGCGGGAAGACGAGAGCCGCACTGGGGGGTGTTGTCGTACCGGGTGTGCCGGGTGTACCGCCCCCGCCTCCGCCACAGGCGGTCAGACTTAAAGCGGCGATGATGGCCAGCAAAAAAAATATACTACGTTTCATAATCTACTCCTCTGTTTAACCGCTCTTGCGGCGTGCTGTCAGGAAAAATACAGCGTTTTTAATTCTTTTTAGAGTGGGCCACCCTTTCCTGTCCAATAGGTATCATGTGACTGACAGGTCAATGTGGTTCCATTACAGACGTCGGTATTTGTCGGCACTGTGGGCGTCACCACGTTGTTCAAATCCGGCACTGTTATGCCCCACCTGATCTTGAGCAGTTTCACTGCCGGATCAAGATAATAAGCGATGGCCTGGAAGAGATTACCGCCAGGCTCACGCCAGCGAATCACCATGGTTCCTGACGTGGAACCAGGACTGACCGGGCTAATGACGTCACCAAAGTACTCCCCGTATGGTTTGGCCGGAGTACCCTCTATCGCGACGATATAATTCTGCTCAGGTGAGTAATAGAAAGACGGGTCGTATACGGGTCCGCCCTTCTGAATTTTGAATATCGAAAACATCTGATCACACTTCGGATCCTTATATGGCAAGCAGGTTGTATCAGATCTCTCCCACCACCCTCCAAGACCTGCATAAATGGATGAATAATCGTAACGTTTTACAAGCGGCCTGGTGTACAGAACCAATTCGGAGCGGGCCAGCCAGGCCGAAATCCAGGGTTGATCAAAACGGAAGGAGTCAGGATCATTAAAGTCAGCAACTATCGTACCTAACAGTTTGTCCTGGATGGACTGAGGCAATAAGTGGTACATCGGGATTTCCCCGCCTTCTTTTGCTTCCAGATTCATATCGTTGATGGTGTATTCCATTTGTGCCCAGGGCACGGCTTCTATACTTCCCCAGCCAGTGTAGTATCCGGGGTAACCTGGGACTTCGGTCATTCGTATTTGAGGCTGGGCAATTTCATCACCCATGTTAAGAATGACTGGAGCGCCCGTTATCAGATTTTTTCCAACCGTAGTGTCCAGATTGGGATCACTGTACCCACTGGAAATAATCTTTTGTCGCAAAGTTTCAGAGACCCCCTGTAAATGGCCGAAACTGAGTCGGTATCCGCAAAGCGTTCCATTAACATGCCATTGCCGGTTACCGAACGGGCTGGTGGTTGCTGAGGCGTCGATTGCTTCCACGTACACTTCTGACACCTCAAAGTCGTCATTGGGCGAGATATAGGTGGGGATCCTTAACTGGATGACAGAAAGAGGCAGTCCACAGACATCCCCTTTTTCACAGGTTCCGGGAATCAAACCATAATTCTTGAGTTCAGTCAGTTCACTTCGGTTTGACACAAGAAGCGCCATCCAGTTGGATTTGGCATCCCCCTCGGCATGTCCGGTGTAAGCTGGCACGTGCGCCCCCCAGGGACCGATCAACGTTTTGAGATAGCCACCAGTTGTCTGTATGCGCAGTTCTGTCGAAGACAGCAGGTAATTCACCGGGAAGTCGATTTGAATATCACTGGGTTTACATTGCGAACTTGGCGATGAAGACCCACCACCACAGCCACCGAGCGTCGTTATGATAACCCCAGCCAGGAAAATATAGAGTGGCGAAACAGGCATGTGCCAGGCAATTGATTTCATAATGTTTTTAATAACCGAGTGAAAGCGGTTAAAGATACGTCTAAACTATATCCTGAATCCGCAGGTTCAGAGCGGATACAACCCAGCAGGGTGCAATGACCGAAAGGCATTGCGTCGAATGCAATTTTCAACGGAGTGATGTGTACAGGTTTTACGAAGGCTAACATGCGGCGCAATACGCTCCACTATTGCATCCTACGGCTGAATAACCGATACCCATCAGTAAACCTGTCATATTAAGTCGATACGTTTTCATCTTTCACCCCGGTTTTTATCTGGTTTAGTCTTCAACAACAGACAGCTTAAGCCCGATGAGGTGACAGATAGGTTACCGATTGGACAAAAGAGAGACTATTTTCGTATGCATTCCCACGCGGAGTAATCTGCTACAATCCAGAGCTCGGGCAGACGAACATCCCGCATGATATCCGCCCATCGTGTGAGGTAACCGATATGTGAGCGAAAGCAATGCTCTCTATCTGTAACATAAATCACATAAGAGAATGCTAATATATGCAATAATGCCTGTTCAGTACAAATCACGTCATTAATCACATAGAGAAAAAAGATGAAAATTTTTAGCATAATCGGAGTTTTTGCCGGCCTGGTCATCATGGGAAGCCTGTTAGCGGCTCACTTTACCGGTCAGATAGATCTGACAAAAATGAGCTGGTTATGGCTTACCTTCTTTGTTGGTGCCAACCTGTTTCAGATGGGTTTTACCGGTTTTTGCCCGGTGACCAAAGTATTTTATGCGATTGGCATTAAGGATCAACAATCTGGCTGCAAATTGTAGTTGACTACAAAAATTGGGGGTAAAACTAAAACGTGCGTATGAGCAGTCCAGCAAGAAGGATGGACAGCGCATCCTGGTTGACCGCCTGTGGCCCAGGGGTCTATCAAAAGATTCAGCACAGATAGATTTATGGTTAAAAAGTATTGCACCTTCAACCGAATTGCGTAAATGGTTTAATCATGACCCGGACAGGTGGGATGTGTTTAAAACACGCTACCTGGAAGAACTTCAAAAAAACAGAGCTGATACTGACCGCTTAGTAGATTTTATTGGCACTCAACCCGCTACGCTTGTATACGGTGCTAAAGATGAACGGATGAATAATGCGATGGTATTAAAAGAGTATCTTGATTCTTTATATTGTTGCTTTTCGGATGCTTGATAAAAACTGGTCGGAGTGAGAGGATTTGAACCTCCGACCACTACGTCCCGAACGTAGTACTCTACCAGGCTGAGCTACACTCCGATGGCGGGATTTTACTAGGGAATAGCGGGTCAAGTCTATAATATTCGAGCAACTCCTGAAAAAATAACCCATTCACTAATAACACTGATAGAAAAAATCACTTTTATCCGGGTTTTCCTGCGCGCAGACCATTCACCACAGCAAGTAACTCGCTGGATTCATGTACCAGTACCGGTAAAATCACCTTCGTTACAGCCACACAGCCATTACTCAATGGGGTAGGACTGCTGGATATCCATGACGTAAATCCAGCCTGCATTACTCTGCCCGGTGCGGGCTTTTTGTTGAATCATCTTCACTGCTTCTTTAACACAGTGGTCCTCACAGATTAATTCCATTTTTACTTCTGTTATGGTTTCCACGCCAAGCTCAATCGAGTAATCCTGTTCTTTTGCATCCAGCGCCTCCATCAGCATACCTTTAACATTAACAATAGAAAGACTGTTATAACTTTTGCCTTTTAATGCAGCAATGACATCCGCTACACGATTGCGGTGAATAAAAGCTTTTATCAGTTTCATTACTTTTTCTCCTCTATCTGGTGGTCTATAACCTGGTCTTTTTTCTGTTTACGAGTTTCCATCCATTCATAAATCACCGGTAACAGTATCAGTGTTAACAGGGTTGAGGTAATCAAACCACCAACGACTACCGTCGCCAGGGGACGCTGGGTTTCAGCACCCACCCCCGATGACAATAACATCGGGATTAAGCCCAGAATGGCTACACTGGCAGTCATTAAGACCGGTCGTAGTCGAAGCTCTGTGCCCTTGCGAACCGCATCGGCAACACTCATGCCTTTTTCACGCAGTTCATTGATAAAACTTATCAGCACAATACCATTTAACATCGCCACACCGAATACGGCAATAAATCCAATTGCCGATGGCACCGATAGATACTGATTACTAATGTACAAAGACACAATACCGCCAATGGTTGCAAACGGGACATTGGCAATAATCAACGTCGCATACTTTACAGAATTAAATGCGGTGTATAACAATACAAAAATAAAGAAAATAGTCAGTGGTACAATCACGGCCAGACGATGCATGGCACGTTGCTGATTTTCAAATGCGCCTCCCCATTCGATCCAGTAACCCGATGGGATAACCACCTTCTGTTTTATTGCGGCATTGGCATCTTTCACAAAACCGTCCACATCCCGACCCCGTACATCCATCTGGATAACAGCATAACGTTGCAGTTGTTCACGACGGATAAAGGAATAGCCTTCGGCTACGGTCACATCCGCCACACGAGACAACGGCACAATTGCCCCGCTGGGAGTTTGTAATGGAATATTTTTTATTGCCTGCACGTTTACTTTTGATCGGGCATTTAACGGTGCGGTTATATCAAAACGTTTGACCCCGTCAATTAAGGTTGAGACACGCTCATCACCGATACCGGTACGAACAATTCTCAGCACATCGTCTGCACTAAGGCCATAACGGGCGAGCTGGGTACGGTTTACCTGAATACGGATTTGTGGTTTACCGATATTTGCCTCCAGCGATAGATCGGCCACACCAGGAACGGTAGCAACCGCATTTTTAATTTCCTCACTCAGACTATCGAGTTTGGCCAGGTCTTTACCATAAAGTTTGACCGCCAGCGTTGCCCGTACCCCGGAAATTAACTCTTCCACGCGCATTTGAATCGGTTGGGTAAAGGCGATCACCGATGTCGGAATGGCTTTTTCCAGCTTTTTACGCATGGCCTCGGCAAGTGACTCGAAGCTACGACTGGTTCCCCACTCGTCATGCGGTTTCAGTTCAGTATAAATTTCCATATAATTCACATCGGCTGTCTCACCTTTTTCGGCACGACCAATCATTGCCAGCGTGGTTTTTACTTCAGGGAATTGCGACAATACTTTTGATACTTTTTTGGAAATTTTTATCGACTGTTCCAGCGAGGTGGATGGAATCGAGGTCACCCGCCACATGATAGAGCCTTCCTGTAACTGTGGCATAAATTCCTTACCAAGGAGTGGATACAGAAGCAGGCTGGCAATTAAAAGAAACACTGACGACAGGACTACAATTTTTTTATTGACCAGTGACCAGACCAGCAATGGCAGATAACCACGTTTGATCCAGCGCATCAGCAGGGTATCGCGTTCCTCTTTTGGTTTAAGAATCAGTGCGGCCAGTACAGGAATCAGGGTGAGGGTTAATACTAATGAACCGGCCATGGCAAAGCTGATGTTAAAAGCCATCGGTTTAAATAATTTTCCTTCCAGTCCCTGTAAACTAAACAACGGCAGGAACACCACAATAATAATGATAATGGCGAAGGCGGTGGGGTTGGCTACTTCACGTGCAGCGGTTAATACCGCTGCCGTACGATTAACCTGTTCACCTTTTTTACGTCGCTCCGCCATAATGCGAAACGCATTTTCTGTCATCACCACGGCACCATCGACCATCATGCCGGTACCGATCGCCAGCCCGGCCAACGACATTAAATTTGCTGACAGCCCCACCTGCCCCATCATAATAAAAGCAATCAGCATCGCCAACGGCAGGGCGGCGATCACCACCAGTGCCGAACGGATTTCACCAAGAAACAGAAACAGGACGATCGCAACCAGTATCGAGCCTTCAATCAGGGCACGTTCAGCGGTACCAACGGCTTTTTCTACCAGATCAGTACGGTCATAAACCGGGCGTATTTCTATACCTTCAGGTAAAGCAGATTCGGCAGTCTTTAATTTTTGCTTGACGGCATTCACCACGTTTTTGGCGTTCTCACCAATACGGGACAACGCCATACCCAGTACAACTTCCTTACCATCACGCGTAACAGCGCCAGTACGCAAAGCCGGTGCCTGTTTGATCTGCGCCACATCACGCAGGTAAATCGGCACACCTTTTTCCACCTTTACCACAATCTTACCGATATCATCCTCATTTTTTACCAGCCCCAGACCTCGTATCAGGTATTGCTCCGACCCGATGTTGATGTATTGCCCACCTACCTGGCGGTTGTTAGCGGTAATCGCATCCATTACCTCACGGTAATCCAGTTTGTATTTGATTAGCTGTAATGGATTGATTACCACCTGATACTGGCGTTCCTGTCCACCCCACGACATCACATCATCAACGCCCGGCGCGGTGCGCAAAATCAGCCGTACCGTCCAGTCCTGCCAGGTACGTAAATCCATATCGGTAATATTTTTCAGCTTTTTATCGCTGCGCTCCAGGGTGTACCAGAACACCTGCCCCAGACCGGATGTATTTGGCCCCATTTCCGGTTTGCCATAACCTTCAGGAATACGGCTGGCAACTTCCTGTAAACGCTCCATAACCAGCCGACGGGCAAAATAAATATCCATATCGTCTTTAAAATAAACTGAAACATAAGACAGCCCGAACAGGGATACTGAACGAATCTGCTGCACCCCCGGTAAACCTGCCATGCCGGATTCCACCGGAAAGGTTAGCAGTTGTTCGACATCTTCAGCAGCCAGACCGGCTGATTCAGTATAAATATTTACCTGTACTGGAGTAACATCAGGAAAGGCATCAATCGGCAAGGTCATTACTGTACGCACACCAGCGAATGCCACCACTAAAAAAATAACCAGCACCAGAAATTTATAGCGCAGCGAAAGCTCAACAAGTTTTTCTAACATAGTATTCTCCTTGACTAATATTTATTAGTCTGCATCGCCAATCTGGGATTTAAGTAATAACGACTTGAGCGTAAACACATTTTTCACTGCAATCTCATCGCCTTTGGCAAGACCGGAAGTAATTTCAACCCAGCCTCCACTGCTGATACCCGTTTTTACCGGATAAGGTGACAGCTTATTGCCATTGAGCCTGAATACCGTTGATGAGCCACGCAGCAACACAATGGCTGTTTCGGGTACCGCAATACCTGCCTTGCTGGCTCTGGTTGCCAGGGCAACCTGCACATATTCACCCGGATGAAGAACTTCGTTTTGCAGCGCCTCATTTTTACGGAAAACTTCAATACGTACACCCAGGGTACGACTACCGGGATCAAGACGATAATGCAGCTGTATCACCTTGCCTTTAACCCAGTTTTTACCATCCATACTAATGCGTGCAGTGGTGCCAACCTGAACACCCAATGCCTGCTGCGGGCGCAATTTTGCCTCCACCCAGACAACGGATTCATCGCTTACTTCAAATAATAAACGCCCCGGATTTACCACTTCGCCAATAACAAACTGATCAAAAATAATTCGACCATCCTGCGGACTTAATAAATCGAATTCACCCGTTGCCAGCGAAGCATTACCTTTTGCCAGTAACTCTTTTACCTCCTGTTTGTTCATACCATACGCCAGCACAGTGGCATAGGTACGCTGGCGGGCAACCTGTGCCGCAATATAACGTTTACCCGATACAACTTTACGTCCAAGTTTTTTTACTCGTTTCCATTCGCGGTCTGCTTCAACCAGTGCACCCTGCGCCTCGGCCATGGCAACACTGGAAAGTGTAATCAGCCGCTGGCCTTTTTTTACACTGTCACCAAGGCGCGCGTGGCGTGATACAATCTGGGCAGAAATTCGTGGCGTAACCTGCGCCGAACGATAGAGGTCAATCTTTACTTCACCCGGTGCATTCACCACTTCAGTTAACTCTCGTGGGCCAATTTTTTGAATTTTAATTCCCTGTTCTGCGCGTTGTTTGGCAGACATTTTAATTACGTTATTATTCTGTTCCCTTGCAGAGGAACTCTGCGGTGAAGTTACCTGCCCATTGGCAGCAAAAACCAGGCTAGTCAACGCTAGAAAAATTAGCGGCGATAAAATTTTTAATGGATTATTTTTCATTTATTTATTCCTGTATTCGTTGTTGTCTGTAACCAGTGCTTTATTTTTCCTGAAGCAAGCAACCATTCGCTCCAGTTCGTCCACATACGACCACGTTGTTTTATTGCGCCAGCTCTGGTATCGAGCGCCTGCTTTAATTGCACCAGATAATCGGTGGTACTAAGCTCACCGGCTCGCCATAGGCGTTCAAGTAACTTAATCTGCTGTTTCAAACTACCAGCACCACTTGCCTCCCATGCCAGCCATGCTTTACGACTTAAATCGTATGAAACACCAGCAATTTCAAGTCGGCTTTTTAGCTTTCTGTACGCATCCATTGATTCACTCTCTGCCTGTATCATTTCGGCATTCGCAACATCAATTTCTGCCTTAAAATTATTTCTTAACTGTAATGGGATGGATAAGGTAATCCCTAATAAATTATGCTGATCCTCTTTACCCGCACGTACTGCAATGGTTGGATTAACACTAGATTCACCTGCGCGCACGTTAATTTTTGCCTGTGCCGTGGCAACCCTGGCTGTTATTGCTCGCATCCTCGGCAGCGCCTGAACGGTCTTATCAATATTTTCTTTGGCGAATAATGGATCAGGAAAATCGGCAATAAAAGTTGGCCAGCGGGTTTCCGCATGGCCGACTAATGCCATTAGTTTCTGCCTGGTACGGACATTTTCAGAGATCGCATCAGCGAGCTTAAAACGTGCCTGAGCATAGGATAGATTGGCAAGATCAACTTCTACCTGCCCCAGATCACCGGCTTTGAATCTACGTTTTGCCAGTTTTGCAAAATGCTGCATAAGCGCTTCACCCTGTTTTACAAGTGATTCTAGTGACGTGCTGGTGTGATATTTTGCAAGTGCATCAAGTAACTCTACCGCGATCCGCTGGCGGGTTGCTTCCAGTTCAAACCGTGCAGCCAGCCTTCCTGCCGTTGCCATCCGAGTTCTGGCACTACGGGTATTTCCCCAGTCAATCGTCTGGCTGATACCTATTGATCGATACCGGGTTTCAGCATTCTCCGCATTGATCTCAAGTTCGGGGTTATACAAGGCTCTGCCCGCTGCAACGGTTTGATACGATGCAGCATCCAGTGCAGCTTCAGCCGCCACCACAGAAGGGTTTGTTTTGATATTCTGGTTTAACCAGTGCTTTAAAGCAGTATCACCTGCATAATTTTTTGGGTCTGCTGATTGTGCAAAAACAGTTTTTGCAGCACACAACATGATAATCAGGCAAAGCCTGGAGCATGATTTAAATACCATGATTCATTCCTGTACAATATAACGTAACACATTAAAAACGGTAACAGACAGGATCAAAAAAATAATAATATCTGAAACCATATACAGGTAAACTTTGCAGAAATAATAATAATTTCTTTATTCAAACTTCTGTTTATGCTTCAGGGAATCTCGGAACAAATCTGAGTGAAATAAATTGATAGTTATAAACTCAAGATATTCATTCATAACTTATTCAGAGGTTCTCTGACTTTCATATCAGGAAATTTTGAACACTGTCTCTGTTAATCAGGCCAACAAAAAGGCCAGTAAGCAGGCAAGTGCAAAGGTTACCAGGAAGGAATCAGGTACGAGGGGGTCTTCTGTCAGGACTGACAATAAGTGAAATAAATTCTGGCGTACTAGCCGGTCGTTGGGAGGTTTTATGCCAGCTAAGCAGATAGGTGTTTTGTAGCATTATCGCCAGCATATGTAAATAGGCGTGGCAGCTATGGTCACATACGGTTGTGGTCTGATCAGAAGGTTGATCACCACTATCGGTATAAAACGGAATCAACCGGTCGCTAGTATCAAGATATTCCGAATCTACCGCATGAATATCATACGCCCAGGCACTGCCATACCCCATGGTACAGAGAACCAGTATATACAGCAGATATTTTTTCGGTTGAGTCATCATTAATATATTAATGTCTTTGCGGCTTTTGTTACTATAAAAAAATACAGTGTGACAGTATGCTGCACAGATAGACCGATACTACCTTAATCCCGTCACTTTTCAACCATCATTTTTAAATGGTTTTATCCTGACCTCTATCTGTTTGAATCATCAGCAAACTATCCATAGCATAATGCCAACGCTGGCATGACCCGGAAATTAAGGAAGAATCTAGCCCCGCCTTGTAATCCACTTGAAAAAACAGGTGCTTATAAAACACTAATTGATTATGCTATTAAGAGCCTTTTTTATAGCTACGCTGAAAAAATTGCCCCCGGATCAAGCGACCATAAATAAATTCAAATAAGACTGAAATACATATCAATGATAAAAACACACCAATGGCTCCAGTATTACTCGAATAAGTGTGAACAAGTAAAGTCGCTAATGCCGCACCACTCGCTAAACAGGCCATTAAAATGATTATTCTGTTCGCGTTTATTTTTCTGGCTAACTTATACGCGCTAATATTAACTAGAAAAAATATCAGTAAAAAACTGGCACTACCAATAATAGCAATCTCCGTTAAATTAATCGTATTAGCTATAATCAGACTGAGAATTGCCGTAATAACGACACCCATTTCTGGTATGTTTCGCCTTTCCTGATTGAATATTTCAGGCAGCCCACCTTTTTTTGCAATGATATAACCCAGACGTGCATTACCGTAAATCGTTGCATTAATGGCAGAGAACGTTGCCAATAGCGCAGCAACAGAAACAATATTAAAACCAAATTGTCCGAGCGCTGGTTTTGCCGCAACGGCTAACGCATAATCCTTCGCCATTAAAAGTTGACTTTCTGGCACCGTGCCAACCGTGATTAACGCAATAAGCACATACAGGACAATGACGATCAATATTGAGCTATAAAATGCTTTCGGTAAATTTTTTTCCGGATTTTTAATATCTTCAGCCGCATTTGCAATTAACTCAAAACCCTCGTAAGCAACAAAAATAATCATCCCCGCAACGATGATAGAAAAAGTGCTTCCCCATTGCGTTGGCGATAGTCGTTTATCATCCACAAAAAAAGCACCCGACACAATAATTAAAACCAGCAATATAAGTTTAATCAGTACGATGACAGTTTCAGATCGACTAACAAAGGAAGCACTTAATAAATTAATCATCAGCGGCAGTAAAATAGCCACACTGATTAACACATGTTTTATCCAGAGGGCTGTATCACCATGAAAGAAAGTTTGTGCGTAGGAGGCAAAGGCAACAGCATATAAGGAAATCGTAACCAGATAACTTAGCCAGAGCATAAAATTCACACTGCCTGACAAAAGATTATGACCAAAAGCATTATCAACAAAAACTACCGTCCCGCCGCGATTCTGGTACTTTACCGAGAGTTTCGCATAAGAATAGGACGTTAATATTGCAACAACTCCTGCAAACAGAAAAGCAATCGCCGTGGCACCGCGAGCAAGTGACACGGCTTCACCCAGCACTGCAAAAATACCACCGCCGACCATGCCACCAATGCCGATTGAAATGGCACCGAACAAGCCAATGGTTCGATTATTTTTACTCATAAATTATGTTATTTATTCACCTAATCTTAATTCTCTGAGCGCATTTACTAACAGGATAGATAAAAAGGATGACAATTGCGATGGAATCCGACCCTGTAAATAATTTCGTGTAACTGCCCGCATACTAAAAATCACGATCATAACGATTAATGGGAATTCTTTTAGGTGATCGTTCTACTTCCATGCTGATGCCTACCTCATCTTTGTACGG
>VAPF01040192.1_pt1 | contig 12826 bp, 12 predicted proteins | sample 3393931 | NCBI WGS metagenome assembly VAPF01 (sample SAMN08290437, study PRJNA428436) | hydrothermal vent metagenome | isolation source: Deep-sea hydrothermal vent chimney | place: Atlantic Ocean: South-mid Altantic Ridge | depth 2773 m m | reverse complement strand
GGTCCTGAAAGGTTGACCTCTTCCTGCCCCATGACTTTGGCGACACCTGGATGCTCCATGTCCGCGGTTTTGAAAACCTGATTGCATTCATGGGTCTTGTCTATTTTGTACTTGTCCTCCACCTTCATGGTCGCCATAACTTCGCCGGTCTCTTCATCCACCAGCGCAATCTCCTGGTTCGCCCCAATGCTATTGGCCTGTCCCTCCGAGGTAGAAAGCGTTACAGGTATCGGCCAGAAAGTGCCGTCCGTGATCTTATATTCATCACAGACCCCTTTCCAGTCGTCGTAACCCATAAAACCCGTAAGCGGAGTGAAACCGCCTATCCCGAGCATTATAAGGTCACCTGCTTCTCTCGAAGTAACCCTGACCTCTGTGAGGGTCTTGGCCTTTTCCTTTTCCGCAGCGAGTGCTTCCCCCTGCAGTAAAAGCGGCATCAATGTTTTTTGTTTCCCGTGTGGGTTTACTAGTGCCATGCTGATTCCTCCTGTTTATCTATTATTTCCGTCAATTATCATTTATTGAGCATTTCATGTTCTCAATAAATCAATAACTCCACCAAAGCCTATCTGCCTTCCAGAACTGAGCAGACTTTCCCAAAAATCTCATCTATTGAACCGATACCCTGGATAGATTTAAGTATTCCCTTCTTGCTGTAATATTCGATTAGCGGTGCAGTCTGCGCCTCATAAACTTCGAGTCTCTTTTTTATCGTCTCTTCCTTGTCATCATCCCTCTGGTAGAGTTCGCCGCCGCATTTATCGCAGACACCTTCCGTCTTCGGTATGGAAAAATAGATATTGTACATCTGCTGACAGTTTCTGCACGTTCTCCTGCCGGTCAGTCTCTTCATCAGGTCATCCTTATCCACATCGACACTTAACGCCACAGAGAGCGGAGCGCCCATCGAAACCAGAATTGCGTCAAGCGCCTCAGCCTGGGCTGTATTTCTCGGAAAACCGTCGAGAATGTATCCGTTTTTACAGTCATCCTGCTTCAGTCTTTCCTCAACCAGGCCCAGCACGACCTTGTCCGGAACAAGTTCCCCCTTGTCCATAACCGCCTTAGCCTCTTTCCCCAGCGGCGTACCATCGGCCACCGCCTTCCTTAAAATGTCGCCTGTCGAGATCTGAGGAATAGAATATTTCTCGATAAGTTTCTTGGCCTGTGTCCCTTTACCGGCTCCAGGCGCACCTAATAATACTAGTCTCATAACTGCCTCCTAACTTAGCTTTAAAAGTTCTAAATTCTGAAAAGGTTCAAAACTGCGTGATTTCAAACAAAATTACTTAACAAGTATCCGATACACATAATGATTGAAATTGTATAAATATGCGGCTTTAAGCTCTTTTAAGTCAAATTCATATTTTTGATAGATAGATAAAAATTCCTTATTAATCTAACTTTTCAAGTTAAACACCTGTTTTAAAAAGATGACAAAACCGGTTAACCCTTTAAAAAATTAAATAGTTTTCCTCAAATAGGCATACAATTTCTTCAGCGCCTTTCCTCTGTGGCTCAAACTGTCTTTTTCCGAATCGGACATCTCAGCAAATGTCCGGTCATGACCGGACGGGTAAAAAACAGGGTCGTAGCCGAATCCATTGAAGCCCTTCTTCCTTCTGCCGATCATTCCGCTAATATAGCCGGTGAAAGTCTTACAACTCCCGTCAGGCCCGGCAAACGCCATGCAGCAGACAAACCTCGCTTCCCTGTCCCGGTCTTCAAGGCCTTTCATCTCCCGAAGCAGTTTTCTGACATTTCCCTCGTCATCCGCCCCTTCCCCCGCATATCTCGCGGAGAAAATGCCGGGGGCCCCACCAAGCGCCCTGACCTCAAGCCCGGAGTCATCCGCTATCGCGGGATGTCCCGTGATTTTCGAAATACTCACCGCCTTTTTAACTGCATTGGCCCTGAAAGTCTTTCCATCTTCTATTATTTCCGGACAGTCCGGAAAAGAATCCAGCGGCAGGAACCGGACATTAAAGCCGGCAAACATTCTTGTTATCTCTTCAATCTTTTTCCTGTTCGTTGTGGCAAGCACTATAGTCATCAAATACCACCTCTATATTAAGAGTCTGTTTATAAATTACTCCGAAACTTAAAAGACTAAATACTCCCGCCGGGGATTTTGTCCTGACGGACAACTCACCTGTTGTCAGCGGGCTTTCCCCGAACGGCTTGTATTTTATGCTATTTTTAAAAAATATTAAAGGACTCATTGAAAAATCCCGGGGCCTTTTGTTAGTATGCTTAATGTCTGAGGAACTAAGGGGTCCCGGGATCCTTCTTAGAGCTGCGGCTAAGGCCGTCGATTTCATCCTGATTGTCGCAGTGGCTGCAATTATCCCTAAAGCAGGCCATCTCGCCGGACTTGCGTATCTTCTCCTGGGGGACGGGTTTGGAAATGGCGAAAGCATCGGCAAAAAACTGATTAATTTAAGGGTGGTTTCCACTAAAACCGATGGTCCCTGCAGCTTTAAAGATTCCATTTTAAGAAATAGCACTCTTGCTGCCGGATATATTTTCTGGTTTGTCCCCTGGGTAGGATGGATATTTTCGATTCTTGTATTCGCCCTTGAATTTATTCTTGTCCTCGGCAGCAGGGACGGTAAACGGCTGGGAGATGAACTGGCCGACACAATTGTAATAGAAAAATGATAATATAGATGTTGGAGGCATAATGTTTTTCAGCAGTATTTTAGGATTATTCTCAAATGACCTCGCTATAGACCTTGGCACTGCCAACACCCTTGTCTATGTCAGGGGAAAAGGCATTGTATGCGACGAACCGTCTGTTGTGGTAATAAGAAAAGACAACAAAAAAACGGTTGCCGTCGGCAGAGAGGCAAAGAGAATGCTGGGTAAGACACCGGCTAACATCATGACAATAAGGCCGATGAAAGAAGGTGTTATCGCGGACTTTGACGCAACCGGGGAAATGCTCAAGTATTTCATAAAAAAGGTCCATAACCGGCGTAGCTTTGTCTCTCCAAGGGTCATCATCGGTGTGCCATCCGGTATCACCCAGGTCGAACAGAGGGCAGTCAAGGATGCGGCGGAAGCATCAGGGGCCAGGGAAGTCTATCTGGTAGAAGAGCCCATGGCCGCGGCGATCGGTGTCGGTCTCCCCGTAGGCGAACCGTCCGGCAACATGATCGTCGATATCGGAGGAGGAACGACTGATGTCGCGGTAATTTCCCTTGACGGCGTGGTTTACTGCAAGGCCGTAAGAGTCGGCGGCGATAAAATGGATGAGGCTATCATGGCTTACATAAAAAGAAGATATAGCCTGATGGTCGGTGAAATGACAACAGAGCAGATAAAAATAAATCTCGGGTCGGCCTTTATCATGGAGGACGCTGAAAAGCGCGTTATGGATATCAAGGGAAGAGACCTGATATCCGGCATACCAAAGACCATAACCATAAATGAAAACGAGATACGCGAGGCCTTAACCGAACCGATAAACATCATACTGGATACAATACGGCTGGCACTTGAAAACACCCCCCCGGAGCTTGCGGCTGATATTGTTGACAGAGGTATCGTTCTGGCCGGCGGAGGGGCGCTTCTTCGCGGGATAGACTTACTGATCAAACAGGAGACGGGCCTGCCGGTCATCGTTGCGGAGAACCCCTTGACCGCAATTGTTATAGGTGTAGGGAAAATGCTTGATGAGCTGGAATTACTGCGTAGAATAGCCATCAATTAATTAACAATGCAGAGGAAAAAATACTTTTTTTTCATCTTCGTAATAATCACCTTTATCCTGATGACTTACCAGAGCAAAAAAGGTCGTTTGCTGCATATAGACTTCATAAACAGTATCCTTGACAGTTCTTTCGAGATAACAGAAGACCTTATCGACGCAGTCACAAAACCTTTCAAAACAATGATGTTGCGTGACGAAGAAAACAGGTTACTGCAGCAGCAGGTCAGAAAACTGTTGATGGAAAAAGAACGGGGCCAGGAAGCCCTGATAGAAAACAGAAGACTGCGGGAGCTGCTGAAACTCAGGGAAAGCAAAAAGAACTATATTGTATCGGCCAGGGTCATCGCAAGAGGCATTGATCATCCAAAAAACATCCTTATACTCGACAGGGGGCTGAAAGATGGCGTCAAAAAAGACATGACTGCGATGACCCCTAAGGGGCTTGCAGGAAAAATTCTGGATGTCTCGGATTCATATTCCCGGCTAATGCTGCTGACGGATATAAATTTTTCCGCCGCAGTCAGGCAACAGGAAACCAGAACGGAAGGGATAATCTCGGGCACGGGTACGGGGAAATGTATTCTCAAGTACATTCCATATGAAGAAGAGATAAAAAACGGCGACACTTTAATAACCTCGGGGCTTGACTCATTATTCCCCCCTGGGATTCCCGTAGGATATGTATCAAAGGTGCACAACAAAAAAGACGGTGGTTACTTTCGCCAGATTGAAGTAGTCCCTTTTCAGGACGATACCGGAATAGAGGAAGTGTTAATAGTCAGGTGAGACACTTCTTATACTGGCTGATACTGATATTTCTTTCCTTCATCCTGCAGGGCAGGCTTTCTGTTATTGGAGTCCCTCTCGACCTGACCACACTGCTGGTCTATTATGCCGGAACAAGGTACGGACAGACAAAAAGCCTGCTGTTAGGGGGTGCCATCGGCGCGCTGGAAGACATCCTGTCTTCAACAATTTTAGGGCCGAATATGCTTGCGAAGGGAATAATAGGCTTCTCGGTCCCCTTTTTCACCTCGGGAGGGTTTTTCAGGTGGACCCCGTTGCTGGGTATAATCGCCGTATCATTTTTTACACTTATCGACAACACCATTGTATTTCTTGCAAGAAGTTTATTCGATACAATGCCAACGGCAATCTCTAACGCTTTGTTTATCGCTATAATGCAGTCCCTGTTGAATGCGCCGGCAGGGATATTTATAAGGCCTGAACATGCAGATTAAAAAAAACGGCCCGGACAGAATCGTTATTGTCGGGTATATAATCGTTATAGGTTTCATTATCCTCCTTCTGCGGCTCTGGCAGCTCCAGATATTACAGGGCGACGAATTCAGAAGGATATCGGAATCCAACAGGCTCAGGGTTATTAACGTGCAGGCGCCGAGGGGGATCATATTTGACAGAAACGGGACACCTCTGGTAAAAAATACCCCTTATTTCATCGCCACCGTAATCCCTGGAGAATTCGACGGCAATAATGCAGACGCCCTGTCGAAAATACTGGACATCCCCGCCGAAGAAATATCCGGGAAAATCAACATAAAAAGGCCGAGCCCGTTCACGACCATAATAATTAAAAAAAGGCTCTCTTTCAGGGAGGTCAGCGTTATAGAAGCCAGGCGCACAGACTTTCCAGGACTTATCATCGAAATCGCGGTCAGCAGGGACTATATCTATGGGAAGACGGGCGCGCACGCAATCGGATATCTCGGCAAACTCACACCCAGCCAGATGGAAGACCCTGAATACAGGGATTTACCACGTCACGCATTTATCGGGCAGTGGGGCGTTGAAAAGTATTTCGATAAGACCCTCAGGGGTATTTCCGGCCAAAAGATATTCGAAGTGGACGCGCTGGGCAGGGAGATCAGGCTACTACAGGAAAAACCGCCGGTAAAAGGCGACGACATCACTCTAAGCCTGGATATCGAACTGCAAAAAGAAGGGGAAAAGTCCTTCGAGGGCCTGACCGGCGCGCTGGTCGCGCTGCAGCCTGAAACCGGTGAAATACTGGGGCTCGTGAGCTCTCCTTCTTTTGATCCGAATAAATTCGTGAACGGAATCAGTTATGCGGACTGGGCGGCCATTACCAGGCAGAAGACTATGCCGATGTTAAACAGAGCGCTGCAGAGTCAATATCCTCCGGGCTCGACATTTAAAATAATAACGGCGATCGCGGCGCTGGAAGAAGGTATCATCGACACCACCACTAAAAAATATTGCAACGGCAGAATGAACTATGGGAAATGGAATTACAACTGCTGGAAGAAGAAAGGCCATGGGTCGGTCAACCTGCACAAGGCGCTGGTTGAATCGTGCGACGTATATTTTTATGAGGTCGGGAGACAGCTCGGGATCGACAAAATCTATGAGTACGCGCTCAAATTCGGTCTCGGCCGGGAGACGGGAATACTCCTTGGCGGCGAGAGAAAAGGGCTTATACCAAACACCAGGTGGAAGATGGCGACAAAAAACGCCCCGTGGTTTCTGGGTGAAACAATTATCAGTTCCATCGGCCAGGGATATGTATCCACCACACCGATACAGATGGCTGTAATGATCAGCGCAATCACAAACGGTGGGATAATATACAGACCGGTAATACTTAAAGACTCGGCTCCGGTCCCTCTCGGCAAGATCGATGTCAAGCCGGAGACACTGAAAATAATCAGGGACAGCCTCCTGGGCGTCGTCGATGAGCCAAAGGGGACCGGCCAGGCTGCAAAATCGGCCATTACAACCATAGGCGGCAAGACAGGAACAGCACAGGTAGTCAGCGCTGGGCAACAATATTCAGAAAACTCAAAAGACATTCCGGAGAAATACAGGGACCATGCGTGGTTTATCGCCTTCGCGCCCGGAGAAAAAGCCGAGATCGCCATATCGGTGTTTGTCGAACACGGAGGCCATGGAGGCAGCAAGGCTGCGCCGATAGCAAAAAGAGTCATAGAAGCTTATATGCTCCAGAAGGAAAAACAGGAAGAATCGACCGATGTTCAGAATTGACAGAACTCTGATACGGAACTTCGACTGGCTGATATTCTTTACCGTGATCGCCATATCGGTTATCGGGATACTGACGATTTTCAGCGCAACACGTCAGCCGATGGAAAGCACGCAGTCGCCATTCTATATAAAACAGTTTATCTGGCTGTTACTCGGGGTGCTGGGACTCATAGTATTCGTGAGCTTCGATTATATCTGGCTCAGCAGGATATCCGTCCCCATGTATATAGCAGGCCTGATATTCCTCCTAATTGTGCTTATCTCGGGAAAAACAGGGATGGGCGCGCAGAGATGGATCGGGATCGGGCCGATGTCATTCCAGCCCTCGGAGTTTTTCAAACTTATATTTATAATAATGATCTCCAGGCATTTCAGTTCTATCCAGGGATCTATCGGAATAATGTCTTTACTCCGCATATTCTTTGTCTTCGTCTTTCTGCCGTTCATGCTTCTTGTCAAACAGCCCGACCTCGGCACGGGCCTGGTCATCATTATCATCTTCATTACGTTATCACTTACCAGGGGGCTGCAGAAAAAAGCCCTCATACTCACTGTAATAATCGGGTCCGTCTCTATGCCTTTTCTCGGGAATTTGATGTGGGAAAGGCTGGAAGACTATCAGAAAAGCAGGCTTATAGCCTTTGTTGAACCGGGGGTTGACCCGTCAGGCATAGGCTATCATATCAAGCAATCGAAAGTTGCGATAGGCTCGGGGGAATTTTCGGGCAAGGGGTTCCTGAAAGGGACACAGGGGCCTTTCAGGTTCCTCCCGGAAAAACATACCGATTTTATCTTTGCCGTGTTTGCAGAGGAATGGGGCTTTATCGGGTCCCTCTTTCTCCTGTCACTGTATTTCCTGCTGATCATGCGGGGGCTGGACACCGCGAGAAAGGCAAAAGACGATTTCGGAAAAATACTGGCATTAGGAATTACCTTCATGTTTTCCATATATTTCTTCGTAAACATTGGAATGACCCTCGGAATTATGCCTGTGGTCGGCATCCCCCTGCCGTTTTTCAGTTACGGGGGCACAGCCCTGCTTTCAAATTATATCTCACTGGGCGTTCTCATAAATATAAGGACCCGGAGGTTCGCCCTCTTTTATTAGCCGGATTCTTTCTGTTATAATTGAAATCCCTGTTGATGATAGTTTTGGGTCCCGACGCCCGAGGAAATCCATCATGGCGACGGGGCAAAATCAAGGCCGGGGTTCCTTAAAGCGGCGGTGTAGCTCAGATGGTTAGAGCATGCGGCTCATATCCGCAGTGTCCGGGGTTCAATTCCCTGCACCGCCACCAATTCCTTTTTATTCATTATCCCTGCACGCCCGCAATTTTCTCAAGCGCTCTCGTTGTTTCCCTGAAATAATCCTCGGACAAAGCATACCCTATCTTATAATCCTGATATATCTTTCGGACCTTTGAAGGATAATTTAATTTATCTATTACTACTCTGTCCGCGAGTCCCTTTAAGCGGTCACTCAGTACCTTCACATCCATAGGCAGTATGGGGCCGACAAATACATATGTTTTAATCCGGTTTTTTTTCAGACGTTCGAGCGTATTCAATCTCTCTTCAATAGAAGGCGCTCCCGGTTCAAATATTTTCCTGTAATAATCATTGTCCGTAGTTATGGTGATCCCGACTTCACAATCCTGAAAATTACGCAGGAGATCAATATCTCTTTCAACCAATGGTGATTTCGTAAGAATAGAAACCGGGAACTGATGGTCCAGCAATAACTGAATGCATTTTCTTGTTAATCCATATTCCTTTTCCAGCGGTTGATAAGGGTCGGTGACAGAACTGATTAAAACTCTTTTTTTCGGGGCTTTTTTTAATTCTTTTGATAATATACTTTCAGCGTTAATCTTTATATCTACAAATTCTCCCCACGGTTCCAGGTGGTTTGTATACTTCTTCATAAAATCGGCATAACAGTAACGACAGGCATGTTGACATCCTGTGTAAGGGTTGAGACAGAAGGATACACCGGGGATATTCGATTTATTCAGGATGCTCCTGGCTAATACCTTATTTATAACCATATTCTCTTGCCTATTATCCGCGATAACGGGACCGCCATATCATCTTAACAGAAGTTGGAATATATTTGGTTCTTCAGTCTTATCTGTGGGTATATATTCAGCATTTATCATCTGATTTATCGCGGTCATTCCCGCTTCTGCCCCGTCATTCGCGGTCCTTTGAGCGGGAATCCAGTCTTTTGTACGGGGGAAATATTGCAAAAAAAAACAAGACCACACGTAATATTCCCATTATTTATCTTGAAAAATATTTAAGTTGCAGGTATATTGAGGTATCCCAAGCATTCTTGAATTATTTATGCAAAATATATACTCTGAATCAAAACTTATTTCCATTGACGCTGGTCGTGAAGAGCAGGGATGGAAGAGTGTCCAAAAAGAATGTAAAAACTTATCCGTATGGGGATACAAACTGCTTTATGGAAACCTAAAGGAGTCAGTTCGCACTATAGTTTTAGAACAAAATTACATATGTAAAGACCATAAAAATTTGTTCAGCCAATTCTATTCTAAAAAATTTTCCATGCCATCTCCCCGAACATGTCGAATGCATTTCTTTTCGGATCAAATTAAAAACATCCATGAGCTGCTTTATTACTCTGAGCAGTATTCCGAAAAATATATTGGCTACAGCATTATAAGGCAAGTTAGCGAGCGATGCATAGGGCGAACGGTAATTAATCCTTATGCGATAACTGGTGGAGCTAGCAGAAATTCTTATTACTTGCTTACAGAATTTGCTGTTCATCTTCATGGTGCAAAATTTAAAGTTCAAGGGTTTCCATATACTTCACAAGATGTCGATGTTACAGTGTGTGCTCACTCTGCTCTTTGGGCCATTTGCAGATATTTATCTGAGAGATACACATTATACAGTGAAGTGCACCCTTTTGACCTGGTAAAAATGACAGGGACTTCTCTAGGTCGTACTTTTCCTTATAGAGGAATGACATATGCAGATTACTCCCAGATTCTGTCATCATTTGGTGTTTATCCTGTAATTGTGAGCGTTAAGAAACATACACACCTTACTGCTGCTGACCCGGAAGAATTAAAAAAAGTTTATACTTATATTGAGTCTGGATTCCCTGTTCTAGCTAGTTTTGCCGGGCATGTTATTGCTTTAGTTGGACATACTATCGACTATGACAGGCCGTATATTGAAGATAGTGATGGTTTCATAGACAGCTTTTCTTTTCTCAAGCAATTTATAACAATTGATGACAACTTTTTCCCGTATGCACTGCTTGGATATGAAGACGATCCTGATAATTATGCAAAAGTCTATCCTGCTGGTGGGTATTCAATCAATTCCATTGTTACCGCAGTCTGTCCGCTTCCGGAAAAGGCGTTTCTACCTGCAGAAAAGGCGAAACAAAAGGCTATGAAGTATTTCAGGCATTTCATAAATGAACTTAAAAAATATTCTGGCAGGCCGTGGGTAACAAGGTTTTTCATTACTACAAACAAATCCTTTAAAAGAGGTAAGTTAGGAAATATTAGGGCTGGACATGATAAGCTGGATTCATTTATACTTAACATCGAGCTGCCACATTTCGTATGGGTAATGGAAATAAGCTCTTTAGCTGACTACAAAAAGGGCGTCTGTGTAGCTGAGATAGTTCTTGATTCAACTGCAAGTGAAAAAGACGATGCTGTGCTATACATGAGGATTGGTAATACATTGTACTTTAATGGTAAAGAAAAGAATATTTCTGGTGCCCATAAATCTTTTCCCCAATATACCGATAATCTAAAAAAGGAGTGATTTTATGTCAAGGGAGAATGTTGAAAAATATTTTATGACTCGAGAAGATTTCTTTGACGGAGCTGTTGATTCCGAAGTGTTTAATAAGGTCTCCACTGAAATCCGCGATGAAGAGAGTAATATGCTTGTTGATGAGTCACGTATAGAGAGAGATAAGACCTGGAGTTTGCTGGCTAACCAGGTTGTGGGGAGTGAGGAGTATTAATACTATTATTCAGTGAACAAGATAATGGGCCGTGGGTAACCATGGCCTTTCTTTTTTTGTGCACAATGAATGGAAGCAAAATCATTGCATGTAGGGAATAGATAGAGATATTCCGGCTCCTACCTGATGGTCGCAGGCAGCTGAAAGCAAGCAGGGGAAGAGCACATTTGAAAAAGTGATGAAACAATTAAATGCACAAAATCGAGCCCGGCCCCTTTTGCCTTACATTAAGCTCATGCTTTTTCCGCAACATTCTCAAATGTCGCAGCATAATCCTCCGAAGTCAAAACTGTGTCGAACAGGCCAATATCCTCGCCTTCATGCCTGTTGACACCAACATACACCAGGCTTGCATCCTCGTATCTTTTGAACTTATAGATCGCGTCATTCATCAATGCGCTATTAAAAACCCCCAGGCTAACGAGCAGCTCGAAATCCTTCACTGTCAATCCAGTAACTTTCTTAAAAAGACCGGGTTCCAATTTTGTAATTACATCTTTTAAGCTTCTTTCCCGGTAGTCTGTCAGATACATGAACACCGGGACACGGGTGGCGAATTTAATGAGCTTTTCCTGAATCTGCTTGCGCTTGCCCTTGTATTCCTTTTCCGCCTCGGTGAGTTCCTTCTTCTCTTTTGTGGACATTTCTTCGTCGTTTTTGTTCTTCCGCGCCTTTTTGACCGCCTCCGACTTGTTGATTATAGTTTCGATGTCCTGATTCAAAGTACGGAACCCCTCAATGTTCATCAGGGCCTTCATAGCCGCTTCATTGCTCATCAGTCGCTTCAAAGTGCTATTATCCACATTCACCAGCAGCGCACTTTCCCATCGCCTTGCCAGCAGAGTAGCGCTCGTCCCGCTCATCGCTATATCCAGAATACCCGCCGCATCAATCCGTTTCATGGAACTGCCGTCATAGGCCAGAACGGGAAGGAAACTGACAAACTCCTCAACCTTCTTCTCGGGATTTGACTCATCGACATTCAGCCGGCAACTGTAATCAGCAATCTGCCGCAAAGCCCTGTCGGGCGCGAAATCAAAGACATAGCATTCCTCTTTGATAATCTGTTCCTGATTCGGCGCGGCGCCGTCAGGATTCATGACCGTCCAGGGAGACTGAACACGGAAAGCGGCCTGAAAATAGGTTTCCGGGCTGGAAGAATTGCGCAGCATGAATATCCCCGACCACGGCCTCACCGTCACCCCGGTGGTCAGCTTCCCGCACGACAGGGTAATCGTCCTGGTTTTCAGAGGGTCGTCCATTGCATCCTGCACGGGTGGCAAGGCCGCTGCGCCGATACCCGCACTGCTGCCCGCTGCCACGAGAACCCGGTAATCGTGATAAAACCGGTTCTGCTTTTGTACCAGCAGATTACGCATGGCATGACAGGAGGCAACGCTGGGCAGGAACCAGAAGGTATGCGACAGCACATTCAGCAGGCGGATATCTGAAAACGGCATCGGGGGCTTTTTGGCACCCAGTTTCAGGTTGTCAACGGTGGTGGCCTGAAACGCGCCCCGGATCAAGTCCAGCCACTTCTGCACTTCATCCTGATATTCGAATTTCGCCTCAGCGCCGGTACCCTCCGCCGAGAAGAAGATATTCAAATCAAACTCGTCAAACTCTCCCAGCATGGCGATCTCGCGGATTGCATCCGGCATTTGATAGGTCATCAGGACCATGCGGGGAAGTGGCGCGTATGGGTTATCCTCACCATCCCATTCCTTCTTGGCTCGCTGTTCATCCGAATAGGTCCAGTTAAATATCTGCTCCTCGATAAATTCGCCCGAGGCAATGGCCCTAAACGGCGTGCCGGAAAGATACAGATAGGCGTCTGTCGTGATCGGCATAATCTCTTCATCGAAATCCTTCAGACCAACACCTTCACCGAACTCGATCTCTTTCCTGTCTTCCGCCTCAAAAAGGTCCTTTGCGTTATCGCGCCAGGCGCCGAAATGATATTCATCAAAAATGACACAATCCCAATTGGTCGTATGCACCCATTCATTCCTGGTCTTGATCCCGCCGGTGCTTCTGTTTCTGCCCAGATAATCCTGAAACGACCC
>VAPF01005399.1_pt1 | contig 12840 bp, 9 predicted proteins | sample 3393931 | NCBI WGS metagenome assembly VAPF01 (sample SAMN08290437, study PRJNA428436) | hydrothermal vent metagenome | isolation source: Deep-sea hydrothermal vent chimney | place: Atlantic Ocean: South-mid Altantic Ridge | depth 2773 m m | reverse complement strand
CAACACTGGATTATATGAGTCCGGCTAATTATGAAAAACAATTAATGGAAATAAGAAAAGCCGCTTAACTGAGGTGTATCAAAAAGGTTGACCAGGTCATGTGTAGTTTCTGATATATGCGAGCTGTTTAACTTTCCTTACTTTAAACACAAGGTAACCCAAGATTAATATAACTACAGAAAAAGCAACTAATTCGATTCCCATTTAGACCTCTGACTCTCTGTTCAGTTAATGGCCCCCAGACCAGGGAATAACCCCGCCTCAAAGCCCGACGATTTATTTTCCGATGATTCTCGATTCCGCCAAATACTCCAACAAACCCGGAGAATAGTCAATGACTTCTAAAAAAACAGGTCAAAGAGCAACTGTTTCTAATATTAGTAAGTATTGCTCTCTGATCCGAATGGCACTAATTTAAGCATTTTTAGCTAGATTGGATTCTTGTGGAATCTGCGCCAATACTGGCTTAAGTTGTTGTTTTAGCTATGCTGAAACCCCTTAACTTAGTGCCATTCCTCTCTGATCCGGCTTTTTCTGACATGTGTAAAGTCCTTTTTAAAAGAAATTAATAATTGATTACTAAAGGAGGATCAAACTCTCTTTTTTCTTTTTATTACTGTTCAATTAGCAATTATTTTCATTTCATTCATATACACGCTCCTTTTGCATTTAGCTTGTTTATACTTATAACCACTTATATAAAGGGCATAATTTCGCCATAGCCTGCCCAGCGTTTATTTTTTTGATTATTCATCCCCATGGGGGTTAAGGGTTATATTTTTAGAGTTCAATTTGATAAAACTGCCTGCCTGGGCTGTTGGAAGCCATAAGGTCAGTTGAGCCAGTATTTCGTGAACCGGGCGATGAGTACGCCGAGCTGCTGCGGTGGCGCATTCCAGAAGAGTGCGTGTTTTAGCCTTTGCTGAAAGCAAGGAATAGAATTGCCAGTCGGTCACTTCCTGACACGAAACATGATAATGGTGCCTTTTGATGCAAATGTAACTGATGCCAGTCTCAGGCGGTTCAGTGAGGGTATTGCCATCAAGCAAGGTTTGAAACGCGCTCAACGGGTGATGTGCAATCACGAGATGAGTGGTCGCTGGAAGAATGATCTCAATGTTTCCACCGAGCAACAGGTTAAAGGGATCGGCAGCGTTAAAGTCATTATTTTCGATACCGGTTGCCCGTAATGAAGCGGCTATGGCTTGCTCGATCTGTGCCAGTTCAAGAGGAAAACGCAGTTTTCCATCGTCTACAGATTTCACAGTGGCGCTTTGAGAATGTCGAAGAAACCGGGCAAATCCGCCGCCGAGATCATACAGTGAAAAGCTGCGGGAGGGATGATTGGTTAAATATGCGCGGGCAAAAAACTCGAAAAGCGGCTCGCCAAGCAGGCGTTGCAAAGATGGGTAATCGGCTTTCAGACAGGCAAACAAACGCAACCAGTACCCTTGGGCGTAAATGTCGAGGCGGCCGTGAGGAGAAATACCCGGTGGAGCTATGATGACGTCTTCAATCGTCTGATGATATGCCTTTAGGGCTTGTGCTAAACCTTCCGGAAGCCCCCCTGGGGCGGTAATTGCCGCAATCATCCAGCGTTGAGTGGAGGCAAGATCAGGAGAACCGGTGGAATTACTTGTTTTCACTGTCTGCAATTGAATGTGCTTCATTGGAAATATGGGTTAATTGAAAATCAATAGGTGTGGAAAGCACCGTGTGTTGATCATCTGATATTATGGGTTCAAATACTGGTGCGTCCGGCACGATGCCGGATGACATTAAACGACGGGCCTTGTCGAGTTCGGCGAGAAGCTCTGGATAGTCGGGTATCTGGGCGTCCCATTCAAGAAGGGTGGAAACGCCTCCCGTCAATTTCTGGGCAAGCGAATAAAGCTCCCAAACACGAGTTGGAACCGGCGCATCGTGAGTGTCGATCATATATTCTCCACAGTAAGCTGGTCCCGCCAGATGGATTTGTACCACATGGTCATGGGGTATCGAGCGAATATAATGCTCCGCATCGAAACGATGATTATGGGCGCTGACATAAACGTTGTTCACATCGAGTAATAGCCCGCACTGGGTTGCTTCAACCAGTTCTGTTATAAATTCCCATTCAGTCATGGAGGAAGAACGGAACTGAACGTAGCTGCTGGGGTTTTCTATGACCAGCGGACGCTCAAGAATTTCCTGGACCTCCTGCACTCGCTGCGTTACATGTTTCAATGATTCTTCATTAAGCGGGAGTGGTAAAAGGTCGTGAGAGTTGTGGCTGCCGAGCCCTGTCCAACATAAATGGTCCGATATCCAAACGGCATTGACACGCCTGGCAAGCTTTTTCAATTTGTCGAGGTAGTCCCGGTTCAAGGGGGATTCGCTACCAATCGAGAGGGATACGCCGTGCATTACAATCGGGATGTCTTCTGATAGCCGTTCAACGGCATTGCTGGTATAGCCTGAGTGTTCCATGAAGTTTTCAGAAATGATTTCGAACCAGTCCACACGAGCCCCCTCGGACAAAATGTCCGGGAGGTGTTGCGTGCGCAGTCCGACACCAAAGCCCAGGTTGGGCAAACCCAACCTGGGCTCCTTGCTCTCTTGCTTTACAGACATATCCGTCCTTAAGTTGAAGGTGGAAGGGCTGTGCGCAATGCGCTGGTTGAAGGTGGTTTCCCCGGGTCTTTTTTATTGGCTTTCATAACAGTGGAATATGCCGTCCAGGCAGTGTCATATACCGAATCTCCCACTTTAAACTGGATATCAGCCAATGGCTGCGTTGCCCCGCCGAGAACATCGTCAAGCTCCATAGTTCCATTCTCTGGATAGAGTTGTGACGCGGAAATCGGCACAGCGCAGCCACCAAAGCTGCCGCATTTGTTGTCGTTTGGTGCCGTGTATTTATCGTTTTTGATCGTGTTACCACATCCTGCATGAAGTTTAGCGTTTGTTGTTCGCATGCTGCCACAACCGCCGCCGCCTCCAGTGGATTGGGCAAAGCCACAACCGCCCTGCGCCTTGCAGGAATTTGAACCACGGCAGGTGTGATACACCCCCAGGTCGATGCTAGAGTCATCAGGTTCCGTATAATTAAGCGACTGACAGGCGTGATAGAGCTTTGCAGGGTTTAGTTTAGGAAGACCTTTGGAAATGTCGGGGGCTTCGCCAAATACCGCCCAATAGAAAGACATACGGTCTCCCGAACCTGCCATGGAAGGATATGGAAAAGCAACTTTTGCATCGCCCCATGATTGGGTAAGTACAGAGTTGATACCGGCAATGGCACCAGTGACAACTTGACTCAGTTCCGATTTGGAGGAGGTCGTCAAATTATTAAGGGCGCTGGCGACGTCCTGCGGGGACGGGATGTTTTGGGGTGCCGTTGCAGAGTCGTAGTCCGCATTTGTAAGATCAGACGCCGCCCAGGTATTACCAGCGGAAAACCATTGAGACCAGGTTGTCAGGTTTGGCAGGAGAGAGTTAAGCTGATCAAAGCGTTCCCAGTGAGTCACCTCGTCTCCTTTGGCGCGGGCATCGCCATCGGCCGAGTCGCCTGTTGCCTGCCCGCTGGCATTGTATGAGGGGTAGTCCGCCTGTAGAGCTGCCGCATCAGGTTGGAATACAATTTGAACGTCATTGGCATTGCTTGCGGATTTTGTGAGTTTATCAGCGAAATGTTCTTTTATATGACTGCGAACAAGATGAATAAAATTACCCACACCACCTTCGCCTTGATCGATAATGCCTTCGACGATATCGATAGCCTCAAGTAATGCCAAAAATACGTTCTCTGATTTAATTTCTGCGAACATCAGTGGATATTCCGCCTTGGGGTGACCAGGACTACAAACATTGAAAAGATCGCGTTGTTTACTGATATTTGCAGGGTCGAACATCTTTTGCCACAGGATTTTTCCGTCGGTGTATTCCATAGTCAGGTATTTGAGCAGGCTGTTGTACATCCAGCCAATGCTACCAAACAGTGGCAGGTCAGCCTCTGTACTATTTTTTGTCCATCCTGCAAAAGGAACAGCAGGGAAATATTTGTCTAGCTTGTCAGGCTTAATGTTCTGACGGGCTAAGTCGTGAGGCTGTTCAATGACCATAAAAAGGGTTACCTGGTCGCTGTTCAGTTCGTCAAGGTTTACCTTCACTGACGCGGCATTCTTCGTGTCCTGTAGATCAATGACATGAGGAATAACTGTGTTGTTCGGCCCATAGCATTCCCAGCCACCTTCGGAATTTTCCAGTGTGGTGTCATTGAAGAATTTTGGCGTAACACCCAGAACAGCCGTAAGATTTGCCGCCAGTTGCAGATGTAACATCTCCTGAATAAATACACTGAAAATATCGTTGTATGCTTGTTGGTTGGGCGTGAGGTTCGTTCCAGGCGTCGTAGACATGCCCGGCCAGACGCGGCCTTTGTAATAGTCGGTATCCTTGGAATTGATCTCATGAGTTCCCTGCAATGAAGATATTGCGCACATATATAGAGGAATGGTAAACATCTCAACGTTTGTGGCACCTTGACCGAGAGCAACGACTGCCGCTATGTCGGCATCGAGATTCGAGAGATCGCGGCCCGTGATGGGCGTAAAATCCTTAGGGATAATACCTTTAAGCGAAGTTTCAGACATGTATAAGATCCTTTTAAAAGAAATTAATAATTTGATTACTAAAGGAGATTCAAATCCTCCTTTTTTTATTACGGTTTAATCCGTTAGATTGTTAGTCAGTAATGTAACCATCTGCAATGTATTTCGACGAGTAAATCATCTTTAATTTCTAACCCGGTTATTGGAAGATTGATTATAATTCCATCACCAGGGAACTCCGGGCCATATTCAGTACGCAATTCACTCATCTACACTCCCCTTTTGTATTTAGCTTGTTTGCGTATAACCTAGGTCTATAAAAAGGAAATAATTGTTCCATAGTATGCCCAACAGTTATCCTTTTGAAAGTCTGCGTTGAAGCAATTCATACCTTTAATGGGGCTTTCGAAGTTATTAGTAAGATACAGGTTCATCTAACAGCGCTTGTGACTTGAAACATCCCTCCCAGAATCTATCTATACAGGTATCTTCAGCATTAACCCGTCTGGCAATGGATTCATTCAAAACCCATATGAACCAGAGAATACCCATCAAGTGTTCGCGCCATTTTTCAGTGCTTTCATCAAGCAACATTTGTTGAGCTTTACTCAGTTCTTCACCCCTCAAAAAGTGCTGGGAGAACAGCGTTCCTGAGAATAACGGGCACCACTGGCGAATGATATCCTCCTGGTTCCTGATCCCAGCTTTCAGCCTTTTCCCTGTTAATATAGAACACTACATAGTAGTGATTCGACACAATGGCATAAGCACTAAAATCTAAGGCAAAGATGCCAGCTAGCTCTAGCTAGTTTAGCTTCAATCCATTGTCTTCGGTGCTCATAGCTATTGCCGGATAATTGATCACTTCCACATAAAAAATCACGTCGAACACAACGAGAAACACAATAATAATAAGGGGTAGCCTCAAGAGAGGCTGGAGCAAAACGGGGTTTGGGCACGGTCAACTCCTTTAACCACTGTGACTCCTTGGACACACAATGTTGTATTTGATTTGCCGAATTGTCAACATGCAAGATGGGCATCTATTTAACAACGGTATTTTTTTAACTAACTGACCTTGCAAAACCAACAAAGGAGTCTACCATTGAAATTAGTGATGGAATGAATAAAAAAGATACCCAGTTTAATAAAGTCACGGCCAATTATCTGAAAATACTCACTGCGGTGAAAGAATTTTGCATCGAAAGAGGTCGAAGTAGTTTTTATTTTATCAGTCGATGAAATTAATTATTATAAAATCACTCTGCCCCCTCTCTTCAAAAAAAATATAAAATCCAAATCACTTGGATTTATGGCGATAGCTAGTGATCGAAAGAATTTTCGAGGCTTGATAAGCAAACGACACGAGTTCAATGAATGACTCAACTTCGATCAGGCTTGAGTATATTCATGGCAGTGACTAATCATGGTGCTGAGCCACTCACACTTTTACATCATCTCACACTGAATAAAAGTGTCTAAACTGTTTTACACTAGGAAGAAAATAAGCTGTGAATCATAAATTAAAAACAGGGAGGTGCCTCAACCAACATCAAAAAACCTAATCCGTAAAAACTATAATGAATATAGAAAAAGTTATCGACTTAAAGGATAATGACATGAAATACGTGCCACTAAACTTTCTTAGTGCAAGCGCACTCGCTGCACTGTTATTGGGTAGTTCTGCACTTTACGCAAAAGACAATACTTTCGATGATACCACTCTCCTTCAACTTGACATTCAACCTGATATTCAATTAGATGAAAAAACCAGATTTAAAAAAGTGGCACCTTGCACGCTGAATGGACCCGCTGAAGTACAGGGTTTCAGAGTGCAATGTCAGAATGCAACCTATCTCGATTTTCGCATTTCGGATGGTTTTATTCCCGGGGATCACTGGTCCTTAAAAGGTAAAAATTGGGATAAAGCACCGAATACGGCTGTGACTACTTCGCCGGGGAAAGTGATTCAATACGGCGTACCTGCTCGCGTTTACAACTATGGAGGTACCCCACAAAACCCTGGCAATCTCGATGCATATGTACAATGTAGCTATTTACATGGAGTTGATATTTTTGGTGCTAGCTCGCTTGTCTTGTTTAGTAGTGATGCGAGTAACTGTAGCATTACGACTAATCCCAAACGTTCCAAAATTGATCGTACACCTTAACTTGTCAGGAGTATGGGGCAGGTCTTGAAATCAAGCACCTGTGGTATTCCAGATTGCAAGGCCTGCCCCCAAAACTTTCTTTTTGATTGGCCAAACTGTCAACATGTAAGATAGGTTTTCATTTTAACTTCTTGTTCATCAGCTCGCAGAATTTCTTCAAACCACCCCTCGCAAGCTAGCCCTTGCCATTCACTAGCAATTATCGTCTACTAACAACTGGGGTTCGATGACGGCCTTCCTACAGAGGACTTTCACCTCATTAGCTCATACCCATTCTGGATGTACAAAATATGCGCATATTCATTATTTTATCTTTTCTTAGCATTGTAACTTTGTCAATTACTTCTTGCTCTACTTTGCCTTCAACATTTTCAACAGAAACGATTATGAAGGTACATCAAGGCATGAGTTCAAATGATATATTAGAACTATTTGGCAACCCAAAAAACATTAGTGCAAGTATTTGTGGTGCTCCCCCTAATCAGTGGACATGAACAACTTGGGAATATGGCGATTCCCCCTATGACCGTGCAAGCTTTACATTCAGCGGAGAACATAACTCCTTAATATTAAATAATTTTAAAATCGATAGAGATTAACAATGAACACACATACTTAACTGTTATGTGTATTATATACCCATAGCGATTAGAATTTAGGTCGTGTGCACGCCCTATTTTCTTCATGGCTTCGTTGAAGTCCCTTGCAATAGAACGACTATAACGCGTCATTTCGCCTTGCCATGAAACAAATATGACGCACACTTAAACCTAAATATCAAACGCCACGGGTATATGTATAAAGGGGCTCAAGTCTTTGCTTATAGTAATTAATTCTCCCCGCTCACCTATTGCTCAAATTCAGCTTTGGAATCAGCTTACGTTTCTGTAGATAAAATTTCCAGTCAACACTGACATCTCGGGTTGCAACATATCTCGATTCGAGATACTTTTCTTCCTATGCATATTATTACACAAAGGCGATTGTTGAAATTTTCTGAAAAATATCCAAATACTTCATCCTCACTGGATGCGTGGTACCGAATTGTCAAGCAAAGCGAAATACCTATTTCCCCAAGCCCAGACAAAGTTGATAACTTGACAGTATTCAATATCGGCGGCAACAAGATAAGGATCATTGCTGCTGCCCACTATAATACTCAGTGTTTATATATTCGCCACGTGTTAACACACAAAGAATATGACAAAGGAAAATGGAAAAATCATGAATAATCAATTAGAAAATATCTCAAAAGTATGGCCAACTATAAAGTCTGTATTTTCAGTACCACACTCTGAAAAGGAATATCAGGCTTTAGTCAAAACACTGGACAGCCTGATTGATGAAGTAGGAAATGATGAAAATCATACACTGGCTCCCGCAATGGAAACAATCGGAAATATAATAACGCACTATGAAAACCGGGAACATCAAATAAAAGAAGCAACCTCTGTAGATGCTTTGAAATATCTCATGCGCGAATACGGATTGAAGCAGTCCGAGCTAAAAGAAATAGGGAGTCAAGGTGTAGTATCTGAGATATTAGCCGGAAAAAGACAGCTAAACCTTGAACAAATAAAAAAAATAAGCAACAGGTTTCATGTCTCACCAGTGGTATTTATGTAAATATCCCACCGGTTAAAACCTGGCAATTTCGTCTAAAACAATCGCTTTAAAGAGATATCCATTATAATAATAACAGCCAATTTCCTGAAGCTATTCACTATATGAGAGCACTTTAATATTTGTTTAAGAAAATGTCCGGAAAAAAACCACCATGCATAAACTAAAAATATGGCATAATAAGTTCAAGAAATCGTGCCCTTTCACCCATCTAAAGCACCTAACTTAGGTCAGTAAAAATAACTTCATACACCACAGATACACAGATACCATTAACATCATACATTCAATCTAAAATGGAAAATATATGAAATTCTTTATTCGCATTATACTTTTGGTCTCTATATTACCGGCATTGAGCTACGGGGAGGAAAAACTTAAACACAAAGAACATGAAAGCACTTCTAAAGTAGAAGCACTTTCTGATGAATTACGTAATTTACTTTCTCAAGAAATGCAAGCACTGCAAAACGGAATGATGTCTATCATCCCTGCATATGTTTCTGGGAACTGGGAAGAAATCGAAATTATTGCGGGAAAAATAAAAAACAGCTATATATTGAAACAAAGCCTAACAGAAAGCCAAGCAAAAGAGTTGCATTCAGTATTGCCACATGAATTTATTAAAAAAGATCAGAGATTTCATTATTTGGCGGGCATGCTTGAACATGTTGCAAAAAAGAGAAAACCTGAATTAATAAATTTTTATTTTTCCAAAATGAGTGAATCGTGCGTCAATTGCCATAAGACTTTTGCAACGCATAAATTTCCAGCATTAATACCAAAGGCAGAAGAAAAGCATACACATTAAAATGTATAAGTAACATAGAAATAACCTCTTCCCAATGCCATTAAATCAGGCGCGTTTAGTCAAAATTCAGGACTGCCGAAAAACCTGTCGTTTTGTTAAACTCAGCCTTTGTAAACACAGGGGACAGGCATTATTAATATAATACCTGACGCGCTAAATATCGCATAAAATGAAGACTCCACCCGCTAAAACCGGTGGAGTTTTCACTTCGATAATCGGAGTTGATACGTTTAACCATTTTGTTATCAGTTTTTTCCAATACAAATAGCCACCCCATGCGTAGTCGGCAAAAATGAAATTCATTCGTTCGTTCAACTCCCTTGGCAACCCATTTCCACTTTCAAATTAAGAAACAAATTCAATGAGTTTTTTCATATTCGTAAAAGATAAGGAGTCTCAACATTTGATTAATATACCTTCACTCTGAGAGCCCCTTTTTCTTTTTCAAGGTAATTGTCTGGCGGAAAAACGTTTTCACCTCCCCTGCTTTCAAGCATTTCTTTCCTGTGTTCGTATTTTTTGATTGTGTAACTCCAGCAGCAAACGGACGGGTATACAAAGGAATAAGATCAGCAGCGATGGGAGGTTTTCCTGACCACAAACAACACAGAAATCCTTTACATAAATTACGCATCCTCACATGCATAATGACTGATTCCAATGAAATCGCTGGCATTGTCGTGGCCAACCCCGGTCTCAGCAGTGATGAGGTCGCTCATCGTCGGGCACAGCATGGCCCTAACGCACTGGAAGAAAAACGGGTTTCCGTTCTGCGCCAGCTTGGGGGTTATTTCTGGGGTCCCATCCCGTGGATAATCAAAGTGGCTGCTGTGCTCTCCGCATTGGTGCGACATCTGGCTGATTTTTTCATTATCGTTACCTTTCTAATTTTCAATGCAGCGGTGGATTTTTGGCAGGAATATACAGCGGGCAATGCTGTAACAGCACTAATGAAACAATTAGCCTTGAGAGCTCGTGTACGGCGCGATGCCCGACAACTGGTTCCCGGTGACATCGTGCGTATTCGGCCGGGTGATGTGATTCCTGCTGACATCAAACTGGCAGCTACCCTGCTGACAGCTTACGATTTTGAACTCATCACTCCCATCACCTGGCCGGAGATCGCCCTCATCTGGGGATATTCCTTTGTCTCCGCCATGCTGACCGACTGGGTTAAAGTGCAAGTTTATCGGCATATGTCACAGGACACACCTCTCCACCACCGTTTTCTGGGGCGCATTCAACAATCTCTGCATATTTTTGAACGCAGAAAATAAAGAATTCATTCATGCATACAACACTGAACAGGAGAAAAAAATACAGCCTGTGAATTAAGCGCTAAAAGCATCTATTTAAAGAATCACCGGGTATTTAACGCAGAGGTCGCAAAGACGTAAAGGACGCAGAGAAAAGCACTAAACACTTTGCGATCTCTGCGTTTACAAGCACTGGACCTAACAAAGCAACAGACTTCCAGGCAGCTCCTCGGTTTTTGATCAAGTCTGCTTAACTTAATGGCATTGATACGCGACAGATCTCGAATGACTATCCAGCTTTATCGATATCCTCTGATGTCCCATAGCTATCAGGCTAAACCGGGTAGGGTGAAACAAGCGCAGCGGTTCCACCCAATGGGAAAGAAAGATATTCAAACTTTGACCAGCTATCGATACCCACCTTGACTTACCACTTGCCGGTGGATCGTTGCTGTATGAGGACTTTTTTCTCCTGTTTCAAGCCATCGAGTTTTTGCTGCAGGGTTTTGATTCTTTTGTCAGTCGTCGTAAGCATAGAGATAATGTGTTGTTCCTTCATAGCCTGTTGGTGGAACCGCTGCGCTTGTTCCACCCTACACCATTTTACTTTGTGATGAATAGAGCGGAACAAAAAACGATATTAGCCTGACGGCTATGCTGATGCCCCTCTTGGAAAAATTGAATCTGCTCTCAGATCACTTTCTGCAAAAAACGCCCCTTTTAGGAACGCGCATATAATAATTTCTCGGTTTAGCGTCCGGATTTAGTGCGTATTCGTTCGTTCTGATTGAACAAAAGTGCAGGAATAGTCGTTCTATTTCGAGCTTTTGTGATTGAAGAACGGGCGAAGACGGGCTAAAGCCGGGATGCAAAACCGGAAATTATTACATGCACGTTCCTTAAACACTGGCAGATACCCAAAACAATCAAATTCACGGTACTATTGCCATCCATTTCTGCCGTCGAAAACCCGGCTGGATAAATGTATTACGCAGCATATCAGGTACAGTCAAGGAGCCCGTAACATGAACACAAACATCGCAGCAGCTGCTGCGAGCACTTCCAACAGCGAGGCCTATCAAGCCTTTCATCAAGTACGTGAGCATTTGCAGGCGCGCATCATAGGCCAGCAGGCGCTGGTCGAACGCTTGCTGATTGCCCTGTTGGCCGATGGCCATTTGCTGGTGGAAGGCGCGCCGGGGCTGGCCAAGACCACCGCCATCAAAGAGTTGGCAGCGGTACTGGAGGGTGATTTTCACCGTCTGCAATTCACCCCGGATTTGTTGCCCAGCGATCTCACCGGTACTGATATTTACCGCCCGGAGACCGGCGATTTCCATTTCCAGCAGGGGCCGTTGTTTCATAACCTGATCCTCGCTGACGAAATCAACCGTGCTCCCGCCAAGGTGCAGTCGGCACTGCTGGAGGCTATGGGTGAAAAACAAATCACCGTCGGTCGGCACACCTATCCCCTGCCTCGCCCGTTTCTGGTGATGGCCACCCAGAACCCCATCGAGCAGGAAGGCACCTACGCCCTACCCGAGGCACAGCTGGATCGCTTTCTGATGCATGTGTGCATCGGCTACCCTGATGTACAGGCGGAGCATGCGATTCTGAAGCTGGCCCGCCAGCAGGCCGGGCGTGAAGACACCGCTCCGGTACCCGCCGGAATTATGCTGGACAAGGCACGGATCTTTGCCGCCCGGCAGGAGGTGCTGGACATCCACATGGCCGAACCAGTGGAGCAATATCTCGTGCAACTGGTGCTGGCCAGTCGTGACCCGGCACCTTACAGCGCGGCGCTGGCCCGCTGGGTGAGTTATGGTGCCAGCCCGCGTGCCACCATCGCCCTCGACCGCTGCGCTCGCGCCCATGCCTGGCTGGATGGCCGCGATTATGTATCACCAGCCGATGTACAGGCGGTAGCTTTCGACGTACTGCGTCACCGGGTGCTGATTTCCTTTGAGGCCGAGGCCGAAGGCATGAGCCCCGATGATGTGATCCGCGAATTACTGAAACTAATTCCGGTGGCCTGAGATGCGGTTTTTCACGCGATTTCTGCCCGGCCGCAACCGGTCTGCTACTGATGCGGCCGTTGATACCGCCCCGGACTCTGCGGCCAGGAACTCTGCCACCCGCCCCGCTCTTAATGAATTGATTGCCCTGCGCCAGCAGGCGGGCAAGCTGGACCTCAGCCGCAAACAGTCGGCCCGCGCGCAGCTGTCAGGTGGCCATGCCTCGCGCTTTCGCGGTCGTGGCATGGACTATCAGGAATCCCGTATTTACCAGCCCGGCGACGATATCCGCAACATGGACTGGCGGGTTACCGCACGCACTGGCCGACCGCACACCAAGCTCTTTCAGGAAGAACGCGAGCGCCCGGTGGT
>VAPF01013197.1_pt1 | contig 12852 bp, 9 predicted proteins | sample 3393931 | NCBI WGS metagenome assembly VAPF01 (sample SAMN08290437, study PRJNA428436) | hydrothermal vent metagenome | isolation source: Deep-sea hydrothermal vent chimney | place: Atlantic Ocean: South-mid Altantic Ridge | depth 2773 m m | reverse complement strand
TTAATTATTGGGATAAGCTGAACTTTATGATATCTACAACGAAAGAAGCGAAACCCAACATTAAGGGCATAATCGCTCAACACCAACCTACACCTTGAAATTATTCTGAAAATGCAGCAAAAAATCTCGGAGTCTACGTTTACCTGTTTTTTATGATGGCCTCGTAAAAAGTCATTTTATTTGTCATCCTCGCGTAGGCGGGGATCCATAATCCGCTAATATTACTGGATTCCCGCCTGCGCGGGAATGACGTTGCAGCCTGGATTCAGGCTTTTTACGAGACCATCTTTTATGACAGGAATCCAGGAGTAAGGTACTGAATGAGTAAACTATGCTGACCAAGATTAAAATTCTGCTTGAAATGATCAAATTCAAGCATACGGTCTTTGCCCTGCCCTTTGCCCTGATGGGCGCTTTTCTGGCGGCCGGCGGGGTTCCCGGCCTCCGGGTTTTTGCCTGGGTGGTGGTGGCCATGGCCGGGGCACGGACCTGTGCCATGGGCTTTAACCGCATTGTCGACCGCCGCTTTGATGCTGCAAATCCCCGCACTGCCGGCCGAGCCCTGCCTGCCGGCAAGGTCAGCCTGGCCGAATCCTGGGCGCTGGTGCTTCTGTCAGGGGCCTTGTTCTTTTTCGCCTGCTTCAACCTGAACCGGATGGCCCTGATCATCGCGCCGTTTGCCCTGTCTCTGGCTTTGATCTATTCCCTGACCAAGCGTTTTACCTGGTTTTGTCATGTGGTGCTTGGTGTGGCGCTTGCCTTCTCGCCCCTGGGAGGATGGGTGGCGGTCAGCGGCACTCTGGCCGGTTATCCCTGGTTGCTGTCATTGGGGGTGCTGTTTTGGGTGGCCGGTTTCGATATCATCTATGCCTGCCTGGACGCTGATTTCGACAGGGACGCCGGGCTGTTTTCCATGCCGGCCCGGTTCGGCCGCAAACGGGCCTTCCGGCTGGCTGTTTTTTTTCATCTCCTGGCCTTTGTTTTTTTCACCGCAACCGGATATTTCGTTCATCTCAATATCTACTATTATGCCGGGATCGTGCTTACCGGGGCGGCCCTGTTCTATCAGCATATTGTGGTTAATCACCGGGATCTGTCGAGGATCCAGGTCTCCTTTTTTTCCATGAACGGTTTGATCGCCCTGACCCTCTTCGGGGTAACCTGGCTCTCCCTTGCGACGCGCAGCTGAACCGCAACATCTCCGCCGCACGATTCTCCGGCTGGCAGTTTTATTGCTGGTTCTTTTGCCGGTCAATGGTTTATGGGGAGCGGAGCTGAAAGAGGGGCGTCCTCTTCCCGGGATCCTGCACAATATTTATTCGGGCAACGAAGCCCTGCATTATGTGGTGTCCTGGAGCGGCGGCATAAAAATTGGTGATCTCTATCTTGATATAAAGAAGATCGATTCTAAAAATGATGCATACGAAATCCATGCCCGGGTTAAGGACTACGGGCTTTTCAGGCTTTTTTATCCTGTCAATGATACCTTTGTGACCCTGGTCAGCGGCAGCTTGAAGCTGCCGTACCGTTACCAGGTTCTGCAGCGGGAGGGGAGGGGCTCGGATACCAGGCGGCTGACGCTTTACGACCAGGAAGGGCTCCGGGTGCATTACCGTAAAAATGACGGGGCTGAACAGATTTTTACCGTCAACGGCCCGGTATATAATGAATTTTCCTCTTTTTTCATCACCAGGGCCATGGACCTGCGGCCGGGTACTTCTTTTATCGTCCCGACCTTTGCTGATGAAAAACGAAATGAGGTCAAGGTCCTGGTCGGCAACCGCGAAGACGTTAAGTCGATGTTCGGCCTGGTGCGGACCATCCCGGTCATGCCGGTGATGAAGTTTAAGGGCCTTTACGATAAAAATGGTGCCACGGTGATCTGGTTGACGGATGATAAGTGCCGGGTGCCGGTCAAGATCAATTCAAAGATCCTGATCGGTTCGCTGACTGCGGAACTGGTCGGCTATAATAATACCGCCTGTATGGAAAAGTGATCGGTCGCAGGGGCTTGCATGTTTGGCCTCGTAAAAACCCTGAATCTTCATCACGCCGTCATCCTCGCGCAGGCGGGAATCCAGTAATATTAACGGATTATGGATCCCCGCCTGCGCGGGGATGACGAATAGAATGACTTTTTACGAGGCCATCAAATAAGCATGCAGAGTGCATTCCATGCACCACAAACTGGTGCGTAAAACGCACCCTACGCCTAAGCCGTGATCATCCCCTGTCTCTATATTCTGCCCTGTCCGGCGGATTTGTCAGGTTGCTATTTCGACTCTGTAAATGTAAACTAAGATGGCCTCGTAAAAACTCTGAATCTTCATCACACCGTCATTCCCGCGCAGGCGGGAATCCAGTGATATTAACGGATTATGGATCCCCGCCTGCGCGAGGATGACAAATAAATTAAATTCAAAGAGAGGGAGATGGAAGAGAAGAAGACAAAAGTGGTGGCCATCATCCCGGCGCGCTATCATTCAAACCGTTTTGAAGGTAAGCCCCTGGCGCTCATTCTGGGCAAGTCCATGATCCAGCACGTGGTAGAACGGGCGACAGGTCTGGATCTGCTTTCCCGGGTTGTTGTGGCCACTGATGATGAGCGTATCGCCGATGCCGTTCAATCCTTTGGCGGCGAGGTGGTGATGACCCGCGCCGATCATGTTTCCGGAACCGACCGGCTGGCTGAGGCGGCCGAACGTCTGGGAATCTCCGAGCATGACGTGGTCGTCAATATTCAGGGCGATCAGCCGCTTTTTCCGGCTGAAATTGTGGAACAGGTGGCCCGGCCGTTGCTGGTCGATCCGGCCCTGCCCATGTCGACCTTGATTTATAAGATTGTCCGGCCTGAAGAGATTCATGATCCCAATCACGTCAAGACAGTATTTGACCGTCATGGCAATGCCTTGTATTTTTCCCGATCCGCTATTCCCTTCCAGCGGAATCCGGAAGAAAGAAATAGACCGACATACTACAAGCATCTTGGCTTTTACGCCTACCGCAAAGGATTTCTGCTGACCTTTGTCGGCCTGCCGGAGGGGGAATGGGAGCATTTTGAAAAGCTCGAACAGCTTCGGGCCCTGGAATATGGCTACACCATCCGGGTGGTACTGACCGAGCACGATTCTATTGAGGTCGATACGCCAAAAGACATTGAACGCGTCGAACAGTTTCTGCTGTCGCAGGGCGGCTGAATAATCATCTTTGGCCGGAACATTGCAAGAGGAGAGCATGAAAAACAAGATAACCATAATCGGTGCCGGGAATGTCGGCGCCACCGCAGCGCACTGGGCCCTGGTCCGCAAGCTCGGCAATGTCGTGCTGCTTGATGTCATGGAGGGTATTCCCCAGGGCAAGGCCCTTGATCTCTGGGAGTCCGGCCCCTTGCACGGTTTTACCGGCACCGTCCGGGGCTCCAACGATTATGCCGACACCGCCGGTTCCGACGTGGTGATTATCACCGCCGGCCTGGCCCGCAAGCCCGGCATGTCCAGGGATGACCTGCTGTCCAGAAATGTGGCCATCGTCAAATCATGCGCCGAGGAGGCAGTCCGCTATTCGCCCGGCTGTTTTATGATCGTGGTGACCAACCCCATCGATGCCATGGTGCACACGGCCTTTAAGGCCGGCGGCCTGGCCCGGCACCGTATCGTCGGCATGGCCGGCGTTCTTGATTCCGCCCGCTACCGGACCTTTCTGGCCGAGGCCATCGGGGTGGCGCCCCAGGATGTCTATGCGCCGGTCATGGGCATTCACGGCGACAATATGCTGCCCCTTGTTCGTCTTGCCAATGTGGCGGGGGTACCGGTTACCGATCTCCTGCCGGCGGCCAAGATTGAAGAGATCGTCAAGCGGACGCAGATGGGCGGGATTGAAATCGTCAATCATCTCAAGACCGGCAGTGCTTTTTATACCCCCGGTCTCGCCGCCGTCGAGATGGCGGAGGCCGTGTTGCATGATAGCCGCCGGGTTCTTCCCTGCGCCGCCTATCTTGAAGGCGAATTCGGGATATCCGGCTGTTTCCTGGGCGTTCCGGTTGTCCTGGGCGCTGCCGGCGTTGAGCGGATTCTCGAGTTTGCCCTGACCGATGCCGAGCGGGCCGCCCTTGAGCTGTCCGTCCAGGCCGTATCAAAACAGACGGCGGCCACGGGCCTGTAAGATCCGGTGGATCATGGAGAGGGACTCCGGAAAAGAGGCCTTGGCTGAGGTTTTGGAAATCATGACAGGGCGGAACCTGTCATTGCTTGATTTTTTGCCTGACGGCAGCCTGGCGGAAAAAATGATCAGCCTGGTGCTGAGCGGGCCGCCTCCCAGTCCGTCCTCCAGGCTGACCAACCTGTTCCAGGAATTTCTGCCGCAGTTCTCCGAGCTCGATACCCGTGATCTCAAGGTCGTGATATTCGGCGGCGGCACGGGCCTTTCCAATGTCATCGGCGGCGATTCCCGGCAGGTGGACTGGTGCGCAACGCCCTTTACCGGGCTCAAGGAGATCTTTCCCCACATCAACAGCATCGTCTGCGTGACCGACGACGGCGGTTCATCGGGCGAGCTGCTCAAGGAGCTTCCCCTGGTCGCCATGGGCGATCTGCGCCATGTTTTACTTTCCTCCATCCGCCGGGAGAAAATAAAAGAACGGTATGAACTGGACGATGCCGGGGCCCTCCGGCTCGCCGGTCGGCTGCACGCGATTTTCAATTACCGCTTCACGGACCGGCCGGGTTCCGCCGGCGAAATGCTGGCCGCCGCCGGTCTCGACCCGGGCCGGTTGCCGCCGGCGCTGGACCTGTTCCTCCGTGAGCTGGCCGAACGGCTGTTTGCCGACAGCCGCCTGGCCCCCACCCTTGACCGCCCGCAATGCCTGGGGAATTTGCTCCTGGCCAGTGCCATTTACGAGCACCTTGATCCCGCCGCCGGTCATGGCGAGCCGGCGGTTGACGACGAGGCGGTTGACGAGGCCACCATTCGCGGCCTGGCCGCACTGTCGTCCCGCCTCGGCGCGCCGGCCCGGGCTGTTCTGCCCTGTACCGCCACCCCCGCCCAGTTGCAGGTCCTGTACGGCAACGGAGTGCTGGCAACCGGTGAGTATAAATCCGGCCATGCCCGGCGGGGCTATCCGGTTGACCGGGTCATCGTCAGATTTTTTCGTGCGCCCCGTTTGCCGCCCCTGGTCAGCCGGGTCATCGGCGAGGCGGATATTATAATCTTTGCGCCCGGCAGCCTCTACTCTTCCGTGGTTCCTATTCTGCAGGTCCCCGGCCTGGCCGATGCGGTCAGGGAGAATGACAGGGCCTTGAAACTGCTGATTGCCAATATCTGGGTGCAGAAAGGGGAAACCGATGCCGCCCGTGATGCGCCGGAGCGCAAGTTCCATGTCTCCGATCTCATCCGGGCCTATGCCCGGAACATCCCGGGCGGGGTCGAGCGACTGTTCTCCCATATCCTGGCCCTGGGACTCGGGGATATTCCCGGTTCCGTCTTGCGGAACTATGCGCTGGAAGACAAGGAGCCTATTTACCTGGACCGTCAGCCCTTGCGCGAGATGGGATTCGAACCGGTGGAGGCCTGCATTTTTTCCAAGGACCTGCTGCGCCGCCGCCGGGTTATCCAGCACGACCCCGATGCCCTGGCCATGTCGATCCGCACACTCTGGAACTTGAACGTTCATGGCTTGCTTGTCCCGAATCCCCGGGGCGCAACCAGTTCCGGCCCGGAAACACTCGGCCCCCTTGTCCGGGACGATCTGGCCATTCCCTGTCAACGTTATCAGTCCGTCAGGGCCTGGCTCCGGGGCCTCACCTGGCAACAGGTTAGCGGCCAGGCCGGACTGATGCAGTCCCTGCCGGGAGAGGAGCGGCTACGGCTGTTTGAACGCGTCGCCGAGGTGATCTGGCACCACCATGATATTCTGCTTCAGCACCTGCAGCTCGTTCGGGGCATTATCATGGTGGATTCCGCCCACTGGCGGCGCTGCCAGCAGTGGGACAATGTTTTTTCTTTTTATGATCCGTTGAACGGTTGTATTACAATCCGCCGGGATCAGCTGGAAAATCCCGGCCACTTTGAAATGGCCTTTCTCGTGGCCCTTGGCGAGTCGCTGCTCGGCAATTATGCCCTGGAGAAACGGATGGCGGATATCGACGCTGAAGGGGAGAGTATCGGGCGGGTTTTCCGGCTGACCCTGAGAGAGCGCCGGGACTGCAACAGTTTTCTGGCCGGCGGCGAGCTGAAGACGTATCTGCAGCTCGCCCGCATGCGCGTCTCGCAACACAATCCGCTGCTCTATACCCGGCTGGTGAACGCTGAAGAGGGCTTTACGCCGCCGGGGCTCCTGTTCGGCCTCTTCTATGCCTGGTACCTGGATAACAGGTTTGCAGGTCATATCGAGTATAAAATGTCAATTTTGCGTAACAAGGTTTCGAACCTGATCCCTGAACAGGTCCGGATCGTCAATCGCAGAAACGGGCTCACCCGGTTTTTCCGCGAAACAGTGTTCAGGCACCGTTTCACTGTAACCGAAAGCCGGCCATAATCATTATGCAGATCCGCACCAAGACAATTCTATCAATGCTGGTCGTCATTCTGGCGCTGTCCGGGGGTTATCTTTATATTTTTATCCACCAGCAACAGGAAAACCGGCAATTGATTATTGACGGCAATAAAATCAGGGCAAGGACCCTGATTGCCACGGTTGCCGACCGCCTCTGCCAGCAGTACCGAGGCCGTATTCAGGGTTTGATCTATTCCCGCCGCGACATTGTCAGATTCTTTGCCGATCGTGAGCGGCACAAGCTGTTTAGGGCGACAGTCCCGGTCTTCAAACAGCTCAGGCGTGAAGACGAATACTTCTCGCACATTAATTTTGTCCTGCCGGATAATTCGCTATTCCTGCAGGTAGATAAACCGGGTCAAGATGAAGGAGTATATGCCTACTTCCCCAAGGGGACCGGCGGCGTGGGCAGTCCAGGGATGGCAAGCGGTTTCGAGGATAACGGTTACGGCCTTGATTTTTTTATTGTCCAGCCGGTTTTCGAGCAGAAAAAGTGTATCGGCAGCATGAGCTTCGGCATCCGGATTAACGAGTTTCTCGATGCGCTCCGGGACAAACTTGATCTTCCGGTGGCGCTGCTCATGACCGGCAACCGGATTGACCAGGATAAGTTGAAAGACTATTCCGCCCTCTCTGTCGAAGGGGGGATGATCTATGCCTACAATGATCCTTTTTTTACCGCTAATGCGCAACGGCTGAATATTCGCAATAAAAATCAGACCATGGACACCGACAACGGCATTTATGATATTTTTACTTCGTATGTGATCAAAAATATGTATGGCAAAGAGATCGGCCGGATCATTCAGGCCCTGGACGTAACCCGCTTGGTTGAATCCCAGCACCGTGATCTGTTCAGATTGATTGCGATCACCTTGACACTTCTTGTCATTGCTACCGTGATCCTTTACTTCAATTTCAACACGATACTCGGCCGGATCGGGGAGCTCAACGACAAGCTGCGCGGGAAAAATGCAGAGTTGCGCAAGGCGGGCGAGCAGCTCGAAGCCCTGGTCGAGAAGAGAACGGCCGAACTTGAAAAGACAAACCATCATCTGCAAAAAGAGGTGCAACGACGGCAGGAGGCCAACCTCGCACTCTATCGTTCGGTTAATGAGTGGCAGAGCACTTTTGACGCCATCCACGATCCGGTCACGATTCTTGATCAGGACCTGGAGATCGTCATTGCCAACAAGGCTGCTCAAGAATTATTGAGCCCGGCCGGCAAGGAGATAGTCGGCCGGAAATGTTATTCGTTGTTCGCCGCCGGATCAAAGCCGTGCCGAGACTGCCCGGCCGCCGCCGCGTCTTATGACGGCGCTACCCATGAACAGAAAATAGAGCACAATTATCTCGGCAAAACCTTCCTCGTCTCCTGTTCTCCGGTTGTTGACGACGAGGAAATCCTGGGTTTTGTGCATACGGCAAGAGATATCACCAAAGAAAAAAATCTGGAGAAGCAATTGGTCCAGGCCCAGAAAATGGAGGCCATAGCCACGCTTGCCGGCGGCATCGCCCATGATTTTAATAACATCCTCGGGGCGATTCTCGGCAATGCCGATCTGCTCTTGTACCGTATTCCTGCCCGGCAGGAGATGAACAGTACCCCTGCCGGGGACCCCGGGATCACCCTGCAGGATGTCCGGGTGAATCTGCAGGCGATCAAAAAGGCGGGCAACCGGGCCAAGGAACTGGTAAGCCAGATTCTTACCTTCAGCCGGCAGACCCAGACGCAACGCCGCAATGTCCTGATTACTCCGGTCATCAAGGAGGCGATAAAATTCTTGCATGCATCCCTGCCGGCCAACATTGAGATCAACTTCAGCCTGGACAAGAATATCGACCATATCTATGCCGACCTGACCCGGGTGCACCAGGTTTTCATGAATCTCTGCACCAATGCGGCCCAGGCCATGCGGGAAAAAGGGGGACGGCTTGATATTTCCCTGCGGTCAATGGAAGCAGGTCCGGAGGAATTGCAGCGCTATCCCGAACTGCAACCGGGCCGCTACGTGGTCCTGGCTGTTCGGGATACGGGGCACGGTATGAGCAAAGAGGTAATGAATCGTATTTTCGATCCTTTTTTTACAACCAGGGACGTCGGCGAGGGTACCGGCATGGGGCTGGCCGTTATTCATGGCATTGTCTCCGCCCATGAGGGGATTATTGATGTTCAGTCTGAAGAGGGCAGGGGGTCGGCTTTTACTGTCTTCTTCCCTGCGACCAAAGAGACCGACGTTGAGGTGGAAGATGCGGTGCTGGGGCTGCCCCGGGGCAATGAAAAAATTTTGTTTGTCGATAATGAAGAAGATATTGTAAAAATGAGTACCCGGATGTTAGAGTATCTCGGCTATCAGGTCTATGTTGCCAGAAGCGGGGATCAGGCCCTGGCCATGATTAAGGCGGCGGCGGACATCGACCTCGTCATCACCGACTACTCCATGCCCGGGATAACAGGGTTGCAGCTTGCGGAGGAAATAACCAAGCTTCGCAAGGGATTACCTGTCATTCTCTGTTCCGGCTTCAGTGAAGCTGCTATAGTCGATGAGGCGAGTGAGACGATTCACTGTAGATTTTTGCCCAAACCGCTTGATATGCATGTCCTCGCCAGGACAATCCGCGAAATTTTATCCGGTCGTGATCAGGGATGCGAGTCTTAATTGTTGATGATGATGAACAGATCCGGGCACTGCTCCAGGAGGTGATGGAGTGGGCGGGCTTTGACGTGGCTGTGGCGGAAAACGGCCGGGTGGCCATGCGGCTTCAGGGACAACACCCCGCCGCCCTGGTGATTACTGATTTGATCATGCCTGAACAGGAAGGGCTTGAAACGATCACCAGACTTAGAAAAATATACAAAGACATAAAAATAATCGCCATTTCAGGCGGCGGTCGGATCGGGCCGGAAGCTTATTTGCCGGCCGCATTGGAGCTTGGGGCGGATCGGATTTTCAGCAAACCTTTTGACGTGCAGGAGATTGTCGCCGCGGCCAGGGCGTTATTGGAGATCCCGTAGGCATCTCCCGAGGGGGCGTCCCTTGTATGCGATTGTATCGAAAAAAAGCCTGTGAACTGCATCCCGACAAGGGGGGCAGCCATAAAAAGTTCAGCGAGCCGGACAGGGCCGGCAATGAATTTCCGCGGACCCGGTCGTGAACCAGGAAAGCACCGCGCAAGCCGGGGAGGCGAGGCGGCCGGCCGGCAGACGGGAGGTCCTGGGGCTTGTCCTGCCTATTTTCTTCCGTCATCGCCGCCGGCTCGCCCTGGGACTGGTTGCCCTGATCGCCGTCGATTTCCTGCAGCTCATTATCCCCCACCTGCTCAAGATCGGCGTGGACGGCCTGGCCAACGGCACGGCCACTACGAATCACCTGCTGGCAATAGGTGGTCTGATTCTTCTTATCGCTATTTTCGTAGCGATTTTCCGCTTTGCCTGGCGTTACCTGATCATTGGTTTTTCCCGGCTGCTTGAGCGCAACCTTCGCAACCGTATTTTTTCCCATATCCTCACCATGGACCGGTCCTTTTTCGAGCGGCGGACAACCGGGGATATCATGGCCCACGCCAGCAATGACCTGCTGGCGGTACAGATGGCCTGCGGTATGGGGCTGGTGGCTGCTGTCGACGCCTTGGTCATGTCCTGCGCGGCCATCGGTTTCATGGTACATATCCATCTCCGCCTGACCCTGCTGGCCCTGCTGCCCATGCCGCTTCTCGCCCTCTGTACCCGTCTCCTTTCAGCCCGCCTGCATCAGCGGTTCAATATCGTCCAGGAGCAGTTCTCCCTGCTTACCGAATTTGTCAGGACAACTCTTGTCTCCATCCGCCTGGTCAAGGCCTATACCATGGAGAATCTACAGGAGCGCGGCTTTGAACAACTGGGCAGGGACTATGTCCACAGTAATATACGAGTGGCGACGATTCAGGGGTTGTTGTTTCCCATTGCCGGCCTGGTCGGCAATATGGGTATGCTCCTGGTTCTCTATTTCGGCGGCCGCCTGGTGATTGCCGGCCGCATCAGTCTCGGGGACTTTGTCGCCTTTATCACCTATCTGTACATGCTGGTATGGCCGATGATGGCCATCGGCTGGGTGACCAACCTGGGCCAGCGGGGCATGACCTCCCTGGGCCGCATTCACGAGCTGCTGAGCGCCGCCCCCCGCTTGCTGGACCGGGTTCCGGAAAAGCGGTTCAATGCAGCCGTGCCTGGTTTCCGGCTCAGGGATCTCAGCTTTGCCTACCCGGCGGCAACCCATCCGGCCCTGCGCCATGTCTCCCTGGACATCGGCCCGGGAATTCTCGGCCTCACCGGCAGGACCGGCAGCGGCAAATCCACCCTCTGCAAGCTGCTGGCCCGGCTGTATCCGGTTGAGGACGGCTGCCTTTTTTTCGCCGGCAGCGACGTGAACAGTCTCCCCCTTGATGCCGTCCGCAGCCGGATCGGCTATGTGGGCCAGGAAACGGTGCTCTTTTCCGATACCGTTGCCGTCAACATTGCCATGGGGCGTCCCGGCGCCTGCCGGGCGGAAATAGAGGCGGCCGCCCGGCAGGCGGCTATTCATAACGAGATCCTGCAGTTTCCCGAGGGGTACGAGACACTCATCGGTGAGCGGGGTGTTAAACTCTCGGGCGGGCAGCGACAGCGCCTGGCCCTGGCCAGGGCACTGCTGTGCCGGCGGCCGGTTCTCATCATTGATGACGCCCTGTCCGCCCTCGACGTGGAGACGGAATATGCCGTCATCGTCGCGCTCCGCCAGGGATTGCGGGGCAAAACGGTCCTCATCGTTTCCCAGAGGGTCAAGCTGCTGTCGGAAACGGACGAGATCGTGATTATGGAGCAGGGAACCATTGTCGACAGGGGCGGGCATGCAGAGCTTTTCCCGAGAAACGCCTTGTACCGGTTTATGTATGAAAAGCAGTTGCATGAACCGGGCGCCAGGATAAACAGCGGCACTACGGGGCAAGCCGCTCCGTCTTCCCGGCAGGGGATTCATGCATAATTTCGGTTACAGTGAAGAAGACCGGGCAGGATCATTCCGGGACCTGCATATCTGGCTGAGAATTCTTCGTTACGATTCCGGGCACCGGCTGGGCCTGGTCCTGGCCGTTCTCCTGTCTCTGGTGGTGACCGGTGCGACCCTGGGACTGCCTCACCTGATGCAGATGGGGATTGACGGCTTTATCATGAACACCCACCTGCCCGCGATTCAGCGCCTTGAAGGGCTTGGCAGGATCGCCGTTGTTTACGGCATCCTGATCGGGCTTGTTTTCCTGGCCGGTTTTTTTCAGGTGGTGGTCCTTGAGAGGATCGGCCAATGGATCATGCATGCCATGCGCCGTGATCTTTACAGTCACATGCTGGATCTTGACCTGGCCTTTTTCAACAATCAGGCCGTCGGCCGCCTGGTTACCAGGTTGACCAATGACATCCAGAACATGCATGAAATGTTCACCTCGGTCATGGTTACGCTTTTTAACGATTTCCTCCGGCTGGCGGGCATCATGGTGATCCTTTTTCTCATGAACGTCCGGCTGGCCCTGGTCATGTCCGTTTTTGTGCCGCTGGCCGCTTTGATTACCGTGGTCTTCTCGCGGCTTGCCCGGCAACGGTTCCGCGACATCCGCCGGCAGCTGGCCCGGTTGAACAGTTTCCTCCAGGAGGCGATCTCCGGCATCAGCGTTCTCCAGCTATTCGGCCGGCAGCAGGACAGCTTCCGGAAGTTCGACGTGCTGACCAGGGAGTACCAGGACCTGACACTGAGACAGATCAAGCTGTTCGGCACCTTTATGCCGATGAGCGAATTAATGAGCTCGACCGCCATTGCCCTGATTCTCTGGTACGGCGGCGGCGAGATTATAAGGCGGGAGCTGAGCCTTGGGGAACTGGTCGCTTTTTTTTCTTACATGCGGCTTTTTTTTCAACCCCTGCGGGAACTGTATCAGAAGTATTCCATTGTCCAGTCGGCCATGGCTTCAGCTGAACGAATCTTTAACCTGCTCGACACTGAAAAGAGTATCAAGGCCCCTTTGGTGCCGGCGCTGCCGGAAAAAATTAAAGGAGACCTGTGTTTTGACGATGTCGGTTTCGGTTACGAACCGGACAAGCCGATTCTTCGTCATATCAGCCTGACCATCACCGCCGGCGAAACCGTGGCCGTCGTCGGTTCGACCGGCTCGGGGAAGAGCACCCTGATCAACCTCCTGGTCCGCTTTTATGACCCGCAGCAGGGGAGAATACTGATCGACGGCCGGGACCTGCGGGAATACCGGCCGCATGACCTGAGGAAGATCGTCGGCGTCAT
>VAPF01084090.1_pt1 | contig 12855 bp, 9 predicted proteins | sample 3393931 | NCBI WGS metagenome assembly VAPF01 (sample SAMN08290437, study PRJNA428436) | hydrothermal vent metagenome | isolation source: Deep-sea hydrothermal vent chimney | place: Atlantic Ocean: South-mid Altantic Ridge | depth 2773 m m | reverse complement strand
GGACGGATACGATTAAGCAAATTGGCCACATCCGGGTGGGACAGCGAATAACCCACACGTAAGCCTGCCAGTCCATAAGCTTTGGAAAAAGTGCGGGTTACCATCAGGTTAGGAAAAAGATTCAGCCATTGCGTGGCATCAGGATAGCCTACAGCACCCAACGCAGGATCACTGGCAAATTCAAAATAGGCTTCATCAACTACCACCATCACTTGCTCGGGAAGATCAGCAATGAAAGCCTGTAGCGCTTCGCTATCCAACCAAGTACCCGTAGGATTATTCGGGTTGGCAATAAAAATCACCCGGGTGCGATCAGTAACCGCAGCGCGCATGGCATCGAGATCATGCCCCCAATTCTTTGCCGGTGTAATAACCGCAGTGGCACTGGCAGCCTGGGTGATAATGGGATACATGGCAAAAGCATGTTCGGAAAACATTACCTCATCGCCCGGCGGCACAAACACTCTCACCACAAAATCCAGCGGATCACTGGAACCCGTACCCAGCGTAATTTGTGCCATATCGACACCATGTCTGGCAGCCAGTGCCTGCTTCAACTCAAACCCATTGCCATCGGGATAACGCGCCAGTTCGGCAAATTTGTTTTGCAATGCCATCAGCACTACGGGACTTGGCCCTAACGGGTTTTCATTGGAGGCCAACTTAACCACATCACTCACGCCATACTCGCGCTGCAACTCATCAATGGGTTTACCCGGCTGATAGGGACGCAGGCTTTTAATGCCGGATGTCGCCCGTGCTTCGAATGGATTCATGATAATTTAGTTCGGTGTAACCTGGTTACAAAACCGCCCGAGGGTAGGAACCCAGCACTTTGAGCATTGAGGTTTTTTCACGTAATGCATCCAGACACCGAGTAACTTTTTTATTGTCAACATGGCCATTAATATCAATAAAGAATACATATTCCCAGTTAGCCAAACGGGAGGGGCGAGACTCAATACGGCTCATGGAAATCGCATTTTCTGCAAACGGCTCCAGCATTTGATGTAATGCGCCCGGTTTGTTGGGCATGGAAACCAGTAAAGACGTTTTATCATCTCCACTGGACACGACCGACTGGCGACCAATAATCAGAAAGCGTGTGGTGTTATCAGGATTGTCTTCAATATTGGTTTCCAGTATTTCAAGACCATAAAGGTCGGCAGCAATATCACTGGCAATCGCTGCTACCTGTTCTTCACCCGCGGCACGACGCGCCGCCTCTGCATTAGAACTGACGGCTACCCGTTCCACACCTGGCAGGCGCACATCCAGCCATTCACGACACTGTGCCAGTGATTGCTGATGTGAGTAAATACGCTTCAGACTGCTGCGGTCCTGACTTTGCCCTAACAGATGATGATGTACACGCAAATCCACCTCACCACAAATCACCAGCGAAGACTGCATAAACATGTCCAGTGTGTGATTGACCACACCTTCAGTGGAATTTTCCACCGGCACCACGCCATAATTTACCGCAGCAGATTCCACTTCCCGGAATACTTCATCAATCGCGGTCATTGGCACAGTACGCACCGAATGGCCAAAGTGCTTCAATGCAGCAGCCTGGGTAAAAGTACCTTCGGGCCCAAGGAAGGCCACTTGTAACGTTTGCTCCAGCGCCAGACAGGCAGACATGATTTCACGAAATAAACGTGCCATATCTTCACCGGACAAAGGGCCTTCGTTACGCGCCAGCACTTCACGCAATACTGCCGCTTCGCGCTCCGGACGATAATAAACCGCATCATCACCCTGTGCCTGTTTTACTTGTGCCACTGCCTGCGCAAGACGCGCACGCTCATTGATCAAATCCTGGAGTTTTTTATCCAGCACATCAATGTTTTGTCGGATTGAGTCAAGTTTATTGGTCATAAGTTTTAGTAGACAGCATACAACTGATCGTTATTTTTAAGGTATCGTTAACCTGATGCACCCAATGTCATTAAGTTAATAAATCACCGTACAGCGTGGGTTGGTGGTGAGCTTGCGAACCTCAACATCAAGCAGGAGTTCTGGCTTCACTTAACCGCATTGCTGATGTCTTCGCTATACCCAGTGATTTTTTATTTTTTCACGGTATATTCTGCCATCTTCATATTGCCCGCACCGCCAAGACACCATCAATGGCACGCACAACATCCAGCACGGTATCCGGCACGTCCTGATCAACATCCACCAGAGTGTAAGCTAAATCATTGCGGGATTTGTTCAGCATATCAATAATATTCAAACCACCCTCAGCCAACGCCGTGGTGATCTGCCCCACCATATTGGGTACATTGGAATTCACAACAGTAATGCGCACACCTTCGTTACGCGGCATATTCACTTCAGGAAAATTCACTGAATTTGTAATATTGCCATTCTCCAGGTAATCACGCACCTGCTCCGCCACCATGATGGCACAGTTATCTTCTGCCTCCACAGTGGATGCTCCCAAGTGTGGCAAAGTAATGACCCGTTCATGTTTTTTTAACAGATTGGTTGGAAAATCACACACATAGGCATAAACCTTACCAGCCTTGATCGCCTCAGACACAGCCTCATCATCCACAATACCACCACGGGCAAAATTAAGGATGACCACATTATTTTTCATGTTTTTCAGGCGTTCTGCATTAATCATATGCTTAGTGGCCTCCATAAGCGGTACATGAAAGGTAACGAAATCCACTTGTGATAACAGCTCATCCACCGTGGCCGCCTTTTTCACATTAGCCGACAAAGCCCAGGCACCTTCCACAGTAATGCCCGGATCAAAACCAACCACTTTCATGCCCAACGCAATAGCGGCATTAGCCACCTGACGACCAATAGCCCCTAAACCAACCACTCCCAAGGTGCGGCCTGGTAGCTCAAAACCACCAAAGTTTTTCTTACCCGCCTCAACCTGTTTGTTAACTGTCGCATCATCACCTTCCAACTCCCGCGCAAATTCCCAAGCCTGACAAATATTACGACAGGCCAGCAACATACCGGTAATCACCAATTCTTTTACAGCATTGGCATTGGCACCCGGTGCATTGAACACAGGAATGCCTGCGGCGCTCATTTTATCCACCGGAATATTATTAACGCCCGCACCCGCACGACCCACCGCTTTCAATGTCGGTGGAATTTCCATGTCATGCATTTTAAACGAGCGCAGCAAAACGGCGTCGGGATGCTGAATTTCCGAAGCCACTTCGTAACCATCACGCGGCAAGCGCTCCAATCCGGCAACGGAAATATTGTTGAGTGTCAGAATTTTGTACATAGTGATATCCATTTATTTCAATGCAAAGGTCACAAAAAAACCCAAAAAATGAGTCTTTTTTTGCGACCTTTGCTCCTCTGCATTTTTACGTTGGATTTTTATTAACCGTTACGTTGTTCAAAGTCGGCCATGAAAGTGAGCAGCGCATCCACACCCTCTTCGGACATAGCGTTATAAATACTCGCACGCATACCACCCACCGAACGATGCCCTTTCAAGGTCACCAAATCCGCCTTCTTGGCTTCGGCAAGAAACGCAGCATCCAGATCAGCGTTGGCCAGTGTGAACGGCACATTCATCCAGGAGCGACAATGAGTGGCAACAGGGTTTGCATAAAAATTCGATGCATCAATCGCCGCATATAATTTTCCTGCCTTGCGTTGATTGATTTCGCCCATTGCCGCCAAACCACCTTTTTCCTTAAGCCAGGCAAACACCAAACCAGCCAAATACCAACCATAGGTCGGTGGCGTGTTGTACATGGAATCGTTTTTGGCATGCACGGCATAATCAAACATGGCTGGTGTACCTTCTTTCACATCACCAATCAGGTCATCGCGCACAATAACAATGGCAAGCCCGGCAGGGCCGATATTTTTTTGCGCGCCCGCGTAGATAATTGCAAACCTGGAAACATCAATTTGCCGCGACAAGATCGTTGATGACATATCCGCCACCAGAGGCACATCCCCCGTGTCTGGCACGTAAGGAAATTCCACGCCTTCGATGGTTTCATTGGGCGTATAATGCACATAAGCAGCATCAGGGTTAAACGTCACACTGCCTTCTTCCGGCACCGTGGTAAATTTTCCGCCGGTTTCAGTATCGGCAACAATGTTGACATCGCAATAACGTTTGGCCTCAGCAATGGCCTTTTTCGACCAGGAGCCCGTACGATAATAATCCGCCGATGTTTTACCGCGCAGCAGGTTCAACGGCACCATAGCAAACTGGCTGGATGCGCCACCTTGCAAAAATAACACTTTGTAATTATCCGGAATGGCCATCACTTCACGCAAATCGGCCTCGGCCTGTGCTGCGATAGACATGAATTCCTTGCCACGATGACTCATTTCCATCACTGACATACCGGCATCATGCCAGTCCAGAATTTCAGCCTGGGCTTTTTCCAATACTTCCTGTGGTAATGCCGCAGGGCCCGCACTAAAATTAAATACGCGTCTCATTAAAACTCCCGTTCATCTCTATTTATATACTCGCAGCATTATTGCCATAATTTCCCCCAAGCACTTCTTTCATCATTCAAGCACAGATTGAAATTCAGAAAATTAACGCATGCTGTCCATTCTGGCCGACTCAGGCTCATCAAGGCAATGTAAACATTTTATACTCTCAATAATGGCCTGGGCACTTTCACTTGAATAACCCCCACCGCCTACAAAAACAGCAGGAATAGAAAGTGATTGTAGTTTTTCATAGACCAACTTATCTCTCTCAACACACTCGGAAATTGATAATCCTAACCGGCCCAGTGGATCAGATGCCAAAACATCCGTGCCTGCTATAACATAAGCAATACGATAATCATCTTCTAATTTATCCAGTGCATTTTTTAATGCTTCATTATACTGAGTTCCCTCTGTTCCTGCGGCCAAAGGAACATCAATATTCACCCGGTTTTTAGTAAAATTATTTTGCGGATAAACATCGTTATTATAGATATCCAGAATGGTCACATTCTTATTTTTCATAAAAGTATAGGCATTACCATTACCATGATGCGCATCGATATCGACAATCAATATTTTATCCGTTTCACTGATCAGTGTTGGTGACCAACATCTCCTGTACCGCAATACCAATATCGTTATAGATACAAAACCCCTCGGAATTTCTAGGGGTTGCGTGGTGATATCCTCCTGATAAATTCCACGCAGCATTTCCTTTTAACGCACCTTTGCTCGCTTCGATGGTTCCTTCTATTCCCCAGCGCATGGGTAACAAAATACGTTTATCAATAATCGAAAACGGCAGCAGAGGAATATAAGGTATCTCCAATGCCCGCAAGATATAACGTTTCTCATGTAATAATTTTTGCTGTATTCCACCCACAAAATTATTAATAGCGACTTGTGAAACCGGGCTGCCGGGCTGCTTTATATCAATACCATCCAGTGACTTAATGGCCTTAAAAACCTTGGAAAACTTTCGCCCATCAAAAGGGTGCAGATAACTTAACAAACCAAGGTTAATATTATACTGCGGGTGATAATATATATTCATATCTCTACCCGCTCCTAAACAAACTTAAGAACCTGACCCGGCATCCAAAGACCAACCCCCGAATACAACCGGCAATACCATAATGCCCAGCATGAGCATAAGCGAAGACCTACCGTTTTTATCGTCAATAAGTATATTCGCAATCATGTGGGCACAATTATTTCTGGCAAGCTGATGACACAACTTCCACCCCAACTAATCTTCTGACGAAACCTCATCAGCGTCATCGCTGTCATCTTCTTCAGTTTCAGCAACACGCTCAATACCCACCAGCTTTTCACCGTTAGATAGTTTGATCAGTCGCACACCCTGGGTATTACGCCCCAGCACTGAAATTTCCGTCACACGGGTACGCACCAAAGTGCCACCATCGGAAATCAGCATAATCTGGTTATCATCAGACACCAGCACCGCACCCACCACAGCACCATTACGCTCACCGCCCTGAATGGAGATAACACCTTGCCCACCGCGACCATGGCTGGGATATTGGTCCACGGCAGTACGTTTACCATAACCATTTTCTGTTGCCGTCAGCACACAACCTTCATCGGCAATGATCAGCGAAATCACCTTAGCATCACTCGCCAACCTCACTCCACGTACACCACCGGCAGTACGCCCCATAGCGCGCACATTGGATTCACTGAAACGAATGGTTTTTCCCGCACTGGTGAACAGCATCACATCACGATCACCATCAGTGATGTCCACACCCACCAATTGATCGCCATCACGCAGATCAATGGCACGAATACCATTGGTCCGCGGTCGTGAATAATCCACCAACGGCGTCTTTTTCACCGTACCATTGGCCGTAGCAAAGAAAATAAACTTGCCCTCTTCGTATTCACGAATGGGCAGGATGGCATTAATGCGTTCGCCTTCTTCCAACGGCAACAGGTTAACGATGGGTTTACCGCGCGCAGCACGTCCTGCCTGCGGCAGTTCATAGACTTTTTTCCAGTACATCTTGCCCTGACTGGAGAAGCACAGGATCGTATCGTGGGTACTGGCGACAAACAGCTTATCGATAAAATCCTCATCTTTCATATTGGTGGCAGACTTGCCGCGACCACCACGACGCTGAGCACGATAATCCGTCAGCGGCTGACACTTGGCATAACCCTCATGCGACAATGTCACCACTACGTCTTCTTCGGTGATCAAATCTTCAAGATTGATATCCGCTTCCGATTCACGAATTTCAGTACGTCGCTCGTCATTATATTGCTCTTTGATTTCCTGCAACTCTTCGCGAATCACCTTCATCAGGCGTTCAATGCTGCCGAGGATATCCAGTAAATCGGCAATAACAATGAGCAATTCTTCATATTCGTTAAGAATTTTATCCTGTTCCAGACCAGTCAAACGATGCAAGCGCATTTCCAGAATGGCCTGAGCCTGTACTTCAGACAGATGATACTTACCATCCACCAAACCAAATTCTTTGCCTAGGTTGTCGGGGCGCGAAGATTGGGCACCGGAACGCTCCAACATCTTCAGTACCACACCCGGTTCCCAGCCGGCATCCATCAATTTGATTTTGGCTTGCGCGGGATTGGGGGCCGATTTGATCAGCGCAATAATCGGGTCAATATTGGTCAATGCAACCGCCAGACCTTCACGGATATGCGCCTTTTCACGCGCCTTGCGTAAATCAAAAATCGTGCGACGGGTCACCACCACGCGACGATGATCAATAAAAGCCTGCAATATCTGCTTAAGATTCAGCAATCGTGGCTGACCGTCTACCAGTGCCACCATGTTGATGCCGAAGGTGTTCTGCATTTGAGTCTGCGAATAGAGGTTGTTGATCAGCACCTCGGGCACTTCGCCACGTTTGAGTTCAATGACCATGCGCATGCCATCTTTGTCGGATTCATCACGCAGCTCACTGATGCCTTCAATCTTTTTGTCACGCACCAGGTGCGCAATTTTTTCGATAAGACGTGCTTTATTCACCTGATACGGCAGCTCGGTCACTACAATTCGCTGACGACCATTGCCGTGTTCTTCGATCTCAGTGCGGGCACGCACCAGCACACGGCCACGCCCAGTGCGATAGGCTTCGTGAATACCACGCACACCGTTAATAATGCCTTCAGTGGGAAAGTCCGGGCCAGGCACAATGTCAATCAGCGCATTAATATCCAGCGAAGGATCATCAATCAGCGCCAGCACCGCATCCACCACCTCGCCAATATTATGCGGCGGGATATTGGTCGCCATGCCGACGGCAATACCGGAGCTGCCGTTGATCAGCAGGTTAGGCAGGCGCGATGGAAATACGGCAGGTTCGTGCTCAGATTCATCGTAGTTGGGGGTAAAGTCAACCGTCTCTTTATCCAAGTCAGCTAACAGCTCATGCGCAATTTTGGACATGCGCACTTCGGTGTAACGCATGGCGGCAGCGGAATCACCATCCACCGAACCGAAATTGCCCTGCCCATCGATCAACATATAGCGCAGCGAGAACGGCTGCGCCATGCGTACGATGGTGTCGTACACCGCAGTATCGCCGTGGGGATGATATTTACCAATAACATCACCTACCACACGGGCGGATTTTTTGTAGGGTTTATTCCAGTCGTTACCCAGCACGCTCATGGCGTAGAGCACACGGCGATGCACGGGCTTGAGGCCATCACGCACGTCTGGCAACGCACGTCCAACAATGACGCTCATAGCGTAATCAAGATAAGACTGCTTCATCTCCTCCTCAATATTGACGGGGAGGGTTTCTTTGGCGAACTCGATGCTGTCTGTCATGGGCGTATGCCACTACCTCTTCAATAAAATGGTCTCGGCTCTGGTTTCAAAGCCCCGGTTTTCAGGGAATAAGCAGCGCTTGAGCGCTCTTTTCAGTCGCGAGAGCATACCACACCCACCACCTGCGGCACACTGGCAAAATGCCCAAAATCAACGCAGGGAAAGACTGAAGGGCAGTGCTGACAAAAAAACGGGCATTTTCCATTGCAGCCACATCGTTAAGTAACATCTAAAATGCAACAACACACCCTAAAAATAGCCTCCAAATGACGCGGGCTTGGGCCTGCGCCCTTAATCGCGCTAAAAAACGGGAGCCTTTCTCGCGTAAGGTGGTATAACACAACCTGAATAAACTGCCTGTTTTTTAGCCGAATATCTCAGTCCCTACAAAAGCTGGGAGACTATTCCCAGTGTATGCGTGAGCCATTTTTGATCAGAATAAGCCTAGGTATATTGCTAAACTCGTTTTATGCGCCAACGACAGACTCCGTTCCTATTTTGGGTGATATGAGTCCCTACAACGATGAGCAGCAATGATTGGAAATGAAAAAATCGGCTTAACTGGGGTAAAGAATAAAACAAGAAGCTCATTTCATTGATGAGTGGTATAAGTTTGAGTCAAGCGCCCAAGAAAAAGCATTAAGGACGTCGTGTAATACAAACAGAATTAAAATTCATGGCTAATCAGGCAGCTGAGGATCTTGCCCCTCAGCCCCTGCGGGAATGTAAAGATTCTGTATTCAATGTCACATTGGGTGTAACGGTTTGTATCTTTGAGTTCAATCCAACTGCAACTCGATGGTGCCATTCACTGAAACCGTAACCGTTTGCACACCTGCTTCAAAACTGGGCGCAATACGTGCATCAGCCATCCCTGACATTTCTGCATGCATCATCATTGGCTGCATCGGCGCACCTCCGGCATTAATATTCATTTGCACCACGCGATAACGATCACGGTTCATCTGTTTTGCAACCAGTTTCGAACGCTGCTGAAAAAGCGCTATTGCCTCAGTAATCAGATTTTCTTCCACCGTATTACGGCGCTGGACGGAAATACGATAACCGACCCGGTCCACCGTCAAACGTTCTTGCAACTTACCAATTAGCTGGCTTAATTTGGCAATATCCTTGCTTTCCAAGCGCAGATTTTGTCGCACCTGCCAAGCCGATAAACGCCCTTGCTGATAAACGGGATTGGTCTGATAGCCCATGGTCTGCACCGTGACCCCACTGACTTTTTTAGATTCACTAATAGCCCACTGAATCGTTGCGTTTACTTCCTCCGATAATTCCGACGGATTATTACCTTCACGTTGTACAGACAATCTCGTTTCAAGAATATCATTCTCGATTTCATCTGAAGCTGTGGCCAGCAGGCTGATGCGATCATAGTGCGTATCATTATCATCCTCGCTGGCTATTGTTGCCGCTGACAATAATGAAATCATGACAAAAAATAGGAATAACAAAAAATGGGGTGGACGCAATATGGGCATGGCTTTCTCCTGACAAAATCAATAATCGTTTGCTGATAGTAATATAGACTGGCAACATATTCTCTATCCCATCATGGTTTTTCTTTAAGAACAAATTAAAGACTGAATTATTCTGCAAGCAGCTTTTACTGAAACATCGTTATTCCGACACGCTTTTAGCCGGAATCCAGGAGTTTAGCTCCTAACCAGCATTCCAGCACATTGGGAGGAGTATGTTGTCATAATACTGACAAATGGTGTGTTATAAACGCAGAGGCACAAAGACCGCAGAGAAAAACACTAAAACTTTACGGCCTCTGCATTAAATATCCGGTGATTTTTAACAGCAACGTGTTTTTAAGCGCTAAGCTCACATTTAATCTGCCATTAAACAAGGAAAAATCGAAGTGAACAAACATAATCTCATCTTAAAATCGACCGACATCACTGCGATGCCCGGTGAAAAACGAATTCATTTCCTCAACCCCAATGCCGTGCGCATTAACAAATCTCTCGGCGATGTGGTGGGCCTAACGCAAATTGGCGTACATATTATCAGCGTAAAACCCGGCCATGACACCACGGAATATCACAAACACTTTTACGAAGAGGAGTGTGTTTACATTCTCTCTGGCCGAGGCACGGCCATCATCGATGGTGAGCGTTACACTGTAGAGCCAGGAGATTTTCTTGGTTTTCCACGTGGCGTAGCAGCACACAATATCATCAACGACAGTGATGATCTGCTGCAATGCCTGGTAATGGGGCAACGGCTCGAACAGGATGTGGCGGATTACCCGGACAAAAACAAACGGTTGTACCGCAACAACGAGCAATGGGACCTAGTGAACATAACAGACATCAGTGAGCCACAGCGCATTTTTCTACCACCGGATGAAAGTTAAAGAAATTACTCCACCCGTGCCATTACCACCCCACCCTTGCGATAAAGAATTTCCGGGTTATTCAACTGTGACAGATATTTGCTCTTGGTCAATACAATTTCACCCGGCCGGGGTTTACGAATTTCCGTAACTCGTTGCGTATAAACACTGAAACTGGGCGTATTGAGTCGCCAGCGCACCACAGTAAGATTATCACGCGTGGCAATGGCAGCGGCTTCCTTGACCGGCCCCTGATGCAAACCGCCGATAGCCGGTAATAAAAACATGGATAACGAAAATACGACCACTACACCACTGGCGAGCAATTTCTCCGAAGAAAGGAAACGTCGCTCACTCATGCAAAAAAGGGTAAACATAATCGCTGCCACAAAAAACAGCCGGTAGATTAACGAAAACTGAGCCTCGTATTCATCAAGCATTTCACGCATGTACATATCTTTTATGGCAGGCAATGAGCCAGCAATAATTTCTGGTAACAACAGTAAAAAAACGAACAAAATGAGCTGCGGCATAAACAACCACAGTTGTGAACTCAGGGTATTTGTTCCAGACCCATCCTGCCTGCGCATCCATAACGCCATAATAATAAAAGCACCAGTAAGCCCGTACAACACATAATGCGGCAGTTTGGTGCCGGAAAGGGAAAAGAACACCAACACAAAAACAAACCACAATAGGGCAAAGCGGGTAAATTCGTCGCGCCACAGCTGTTTGATGTTCAGCAGTGACTTGATCAACACGGTGGTAAACGGCAACACTGCCACCAATACCACGGGAATATAATAAAAAATTCCGCCACCATGCTGCTCCATGGGGCTGCTGAAACGGTCAATATTGTGTTTAAAGAAAAACCCCTGAATAAAGGCATCACCCTCCTTGAGGTACTGCACCACATACCAAGGCATCGCGATAATAAGAAAAATACCAATGCCCAACGGATTGAACACCACTTTGAACCAGGTCTTCAGCTCCTTGCTAGCGGCAAAAAACAGGAAACTCACCGCCACCGGCACCAGCACCGATACCGGCCCTTTGGTCAGAAACCCCAGGCCGATAAGTGCAAAGGTGGACAACAACCAGCGGCGCTCGCGCTCTTTCCAGTAGAGGTAAATGCAAAACAGGGAACCCGCAATAAACAGGTTCAGCAATGCATCTGCCGTGGCCGCCTTGGCCATTACCGATACCTCAAAAGCAGTGGCCGTAATAATGGCAGCCATCAGTCCGGTGCGTTCATCACGTATCCGGCGCACAAAAGCGAACACCGCCAGCACCCACAAAGTGGCGGCAATAGCCGAAGGCAGACGGAAGGCGAATTCATTAATCCCAAAAACAAATACACTGGCGGCCTGAAACCAGTAAATCAGAATGGGTTTGTCGTAACGCGGTTTACCATCCAGATAGGTGGAAATAAAATCACCACGCTCAAACATCTCGCGGGTGGCTTCGCTGAAGGCTCCCTCGTCAAGATCAAACAAGGGCACGGCATAAATATTCAGGTAAAAACTTACCGCAACGGCGAACAGCGCCAGCAGACGTAAAGCAAAGTTACTGGCAGGCTGGGGGCTGATTACAGTCATTGGGCCTCTTTGCAAATATAAGTAACAAATTGTGAATGAAAATGGTCTCAGTGATCAGGTTTATTCAGTGGCCTGTTTGATCCGAATATACCCATCGCGTTTGGGATTCAGGTCTGAATGTGCATCATGTTGATTTCATGGCACGGCAAAATGACGCGGAACAGTCATTCTATTGCAAGACGTTTTAACGCCGCCATGGGATCAACAGAGCATGCCGTCAAATCTTAATCGTTATAGGTATAGATGGTATAACATAGACGCTCTCTCACAAACGACGCATAGCACTTGGCAAATCATTCTATAAAAAACCCGGGTGGCAGCTCAACGCCAAAATGGCAAAAACCCGGCTTGCACTATGTGGCCGGAACAGTGCTACTGCTGGGGCTGATTCTTGCCGTAGAGACCTGGATCGGCTGGTCAGCATTGCTCCGTCCCTGGTTAAACCTCACCCCTGAATATCTGGCCGCTGGCATTATACTGATATTTTTGACGTACGGCCTGCGCGCGCTACGAGTCTACGACTATTTCCTCGCCGACACCCGTGGCCAGTTTGCTGTGTGCCTGCGCCTCTCCCTGCAACACAACCTGCTGAATAACCTGCTGCCCATGCGCTC
>VAPF01083854.1_pt1 | contig 12867 bp, 15 predicted proteins | sample 3393931 | NCBI WGS metagenome assembly VAPF01 (sample SAMN08290437, study PRJNA428436) | hydrothermal vent metagenome | isolation source: Deep-sea hydrothermal vent chimney | place: Atlantic Ocean: South-mid Altantic Ridge | depth 2773 m m | reverse complement strand
CAAATTTCCTCGAAACAACACATTGTCATTAACCCACCTTCCACCAATAAATTTACTTAGAACACCATCCTTTAATCTATATGCACCAACCTTACTAGAATTAAATTCACAACTACCATCCTTACAAATTTTTAGATTAGCAATAGAACCAATCGCCCCCACCCTAGCTAAAAAAACATCTCCGCCAGACACATCTAAAACATTAGAAACATAACAGTTATTATGAAGCCCAGATTCTCCCCAGAATAAACTTCTTACTTCGCTAAATTTCATAGAAAGCTCCTTAATGGATGGATTTAGCCCCTTCGTTGTAACGCCATAAATAATTAATATAAATAAAAACAGCAATAAAACAATATTTAATAATTTCCAAATTGCATTCATCTCTCCCAATTTGGGCATCATTTACCAAACCTCAAAATATGTCCAATTCCCTCAATCAAACTCAACCCCTTATCCTTAAACATAATAAACGCTCCTATCATAATAATTAATACAATAACAAAAATCAACATTTTAACAATTTCTTCCATTTCCATTTTTATTTCCCCTATATAAAACAATAATAGAAGTTTAAGAAACTTACCATTTTAAAAAAATCAATCACAAAGAGAAGAACATGGCTCAACTCCAATAGTTAAAGGAGTTGATGTGCTTCCACCTTTTTTGGTAAAGCTAACTTCCCCAGAAGAAAGCTCATTACAGGTAACGCTATTATTTTCATATCCATCCCCAGTTTTAACATCCATTAGCTGATTACAAAATCCATAATGGTTTCCGGTAGAACACTTCAGAGCACAAGACTGGACAATCGTCCCAGTATTATCAGAGCCAGCTCCATATGACGTAACTTTATTCCACATATTATTCCAACCTGTAGAAAAACCCCAAACCAGAAGAACCAAAACAACAATACCCAAAACGATTGCAATGATTGTCCCTAATGTCATCTGTTGTCCAGATTTATTAATCCTCTTCATACAAAATAAACAACTTCTTTATTTATAAAACTTACTAAGAAAGCCCAGCAAGAGCAACCGCCCCAATAATACTCAAAACAACCACACTGATTGTAGCTACAATTAAATAAAGCAACATAGTCCTCTTTAGGTTTTTACCACTCTCTGCAGTCATCTGCACAGGATCTCGTCCACTTTTGATAGTAACAAGAGTAGAGGTCAAAATAAATACAACCTCTATTAAATAAATCCCAATAACTATCTGTAACCAATAAGTAGGAATCATCTTTGTAACATCAAATATTGATAAAATACCAGCTACACTACTAGTGCCACCAATCGCAGACCCACCAACCCCCTTAGAAAACATACTATTCAAAGTAGAAAGAATAACCGTAATCATACCAGACAAACCAACTATAATCCCAGATAATAACGGAGCTAAAAATGTCATATTTGATTTCATATCTGAAATAATATCCGCCAATAAATCGTTTAGCCTATCATCTATTTTTTTAATATTCTTAACATAATCACTTATTGACATTAAACTTCGAGCCGCAACCTGCAACCCCTTTTTAACAGACTCAACTAAAATTTTCATAGAAGTTGCAATTAATTCAGACGGATAAAAAACAACAGCACCACGCTTAGGATCAAAAAGAGCCTTGTCTAAACTCATACCCAACTGACTAATGTTATTATTCACAATTTGAAAAAAACCCTCAGTAGCCGTTCCTTTAACCGAGCTTGAAACCTTACTAAAAGCAATTTCGGCAGGACTGCCATCTCCAATACGATTTCCCAATTGGAACAATGAAGAAGTAAACTCTTTCTCCACCTCCTTATATTTATTATTATTTACTAAAATCTCTTCTGTTCTTTCTCTTGCTCCAACTACAAAAATAATAGAAATAGATGCAGGTATCAACAAACTCAAAAGCAATGCTCCAGAGCCAAAGGGACCAGACAAATTTCCAGCGGAATCACTTAGAATACCAAAAACTCCGCTGCCACCTAAAAAACTCAAACCCAATTGAGACCAAGAGTAATCCCGCGTTGTTCCAAGCCATAAAGGAATATCCGTATATCTCCATAAAAAAGGAATAAGTCCGAGCAAAAAAATAGGCAAAGCCCAAAAAAATCCCTTCCAATATCCAGCATTACTCATATATTTACCATACAAAGAAGACCTTTCCAATAACCCACTCTCCCCATATCCGCCAGGACGCTTCATAATAACATTTTCTGTAAGTGCAATAACCATAAAGGGAATGAGAACATCAAAAATCAACAATACATGATACCATTTAATAGCTCCCCCAAGCATAGTAGACGCCAATGGAAGAATAGCTAAAGCCAAGGTGGGTAAAACAATTCCCAACATATAAACATTTGTCAATGGTGCCTTCGCCTCATGGGTATATTTCAACATTTTATCATAAACACCATTCAAAATAACCTGCAAACTTTTTTCTAATGTAGAAATCCTACGGGCCTCATCAGGTTCATACAAACTCGACTCAATCAAATGAAACGCCTCAACAAATTCCATACTATAATCTTTCCATCTCAATAAATAATTATCAATACTTTCTTTTATTGTAGAAAATTTCCCGACCTCAACATCCCAAAACACCTTTCTAAAGTCCTCACTTAGGGGAGGCCTTAAATGCTCCGAAGCAAATTCGACTGCCTTCTCAAAATTAGAAGTATGCTTCATATAAATTACAATATACAAAATAGCAGGAACCATCTCAGAAGAAGCCCTAAGACGCCAACGAACAGCCAATCTTTCTGGAGTCTTTGAAGAATAGAAAAATAGAAAAATAGAAAATAAAAAAACCAAAAATAAGAACATCATAGAAATTGCTCCCGTTAATAACCAAACAGCAATCAAAAAGGCAAGACCACCAAAAAGCGTCAAAAATAAAAGAACAGTTGAAAAGACTACCACCTCGCTTGAATTAATATTAAGATGAGCAATATCAATGGCCTTATCAATTCTTGCCTTATCTTTATCTCCAACCTTTATTTTAAATAAACCCCCCATAGATTTACACCATTTTTCATAACGAGAAAATTCGGGACTCATATCCTCTTTGAATTTATTATAACTTTTGGAAAACTTTTCACTACTCTTTGAACTACTAAACCCATTCATTTGCCTCTCAATACGAGAACCATATTTTTTTAGAATATCATCAGTGCTAACCATTTTCACCCTCATAAATCAAAGAACATACACTCTTAAACTTTCCCAAATTACTAAAAATCAAAACTGGCTCTTACCTCCCTATCAAGCCACCTCTTCCATTTTGCAAAAACTCTTTCACCCTCAGGCAAACCAATATCTGCAGCCACCTCATCACTAATCTGATGAAATGCATTATTGGATTTTACGGTCCACTCGTCCTCCAGAATATCAGGCAAATTTTTCCTTTCTGCAAAATCTACAATTTCCTGTTTAACTTTTGCCCTTAAAACAATATTATCCCAAACAGCATCCCAATTCCCAGCCCAACCCCTAACATTCGAAACAATTTCCTTAATGATATCAGACTCTCCATTTATCAAATCATCAGTGGGCTCTAATTTGTCTTTTTCAACATTATATTTAACCAAATCCACAAACCCACCCTCAGACAATGGATCCTCTTTCCAAAATTTTCGGACTTCTGTAACAGATAGAACTCTTCTCCAAGAATGCAAACCATCTGCTGACTTAATGGGATTTGTAACTATAATCAAATCTGTAGCTTTAAAACTAGTAATAGGAACACCCAAATCATTACAAACCCTATCAAAAACAGAATAGGGAGAACCCCCGTGAATTGTTCCAGCAACGACATTTGCCAAGGCACCAACTCTCATAGCTTCATATAAAGCCTTCGCCTCACCAGATCTAATCTCTCCAACAATCAGACTAGAATCCCCTAAACGCAAACTAGACCTAATCCCCTCTTCTGCAGAAACCTCTGCAGATTTACCACCCAAAGCAGAACGAACCTTCATGGATAGAATATCATAATCTAATTTTCTCATAGCAGAAACAGGAAGCTCTAAGGTATCCTCAATAGTTATAATTCTCTTATTCGGCATAATCTCTAATAATAGCGCCCCCAATAAACTAGTCTTTCCAGAACTTCTAGTCCCAGCAACAAGTAATGTTCTCGCCCCATCAATTATAAAGCTCAACAACCCCGCAGTTAAAGAATCAATCATTCCATTCTTAATAAATAATGGCAATGTCCACGGTTTGCTTCTATGCCTTCTTAGTGTATAAGCAAGACCACCAGCAGAAAGGGGACTTTGAATAATCGCTACCCTAGCACTAATGCCCTTAAATTCTAAATTAGTATCTAAAATGGGATTTGCTTCATCTAATGCTCTGCCAGACATCATTCTAAACTTAGCAGACCACGAATCCGCATCTTCCACAGAAGGAACCAAATTAGTTACGCACTCGTCAAATTCATTATGCCTAACAAATATATTAGATAAACTGACTGGTGCATTAACCATAATATCTTGTAAATTCTCATCCTGAAGAAGCACCTCCAAAATACCAAACCCAATCGTATGTCTAACTAAAATACTGGCTAATTTTTTTAACTCCTCATAACTTAAAACAATATTTTTATTCCCAGCCAAATCACTAATTAAATCACGAGCCACATTAAAAAAAACTTGTCGTGTCCTCTCTGGGTCGCTAAACTCTTCTGCCGTGGGACGATGCTCAATCAAAACGTTTCTCGCAAGATTAATAAGCATATGATGATCTTCATCCAATAAATATTCTGGAGGAGATAAATGATAAACCAATTTTGCTTTATTAGGACGGCGAAAAATACTCACCAAGCTCTCATCCAATCCACTGGCAATTTTATATTGTTTTACTATTTCTGCATCTTCTGGAATCTTAGCAACCATCCTAGTAAATGTAAAATTTGGCATAATATCTGCCCTAAAAATCTCAGAATAGATGGACCTATCTCCCGCAGGATATGAATCAAAAAAATTTCTTAACTTCTTAACAATTTCCAAATCACCAAGCCAAGCCACAACCCGTCCTATCAAACGAATATATTCACTATTAGTAGGAACACCATCCCCAGCTAATTTTTTAGCATCAGCCCTTAATCTAAATAACTTCCCACGGAGATCTCTATAAGCCAAAATAGGATCAACAGGAAATAACTCATTAATGGTTTTATTTAAAAAAGCATAAGCATCATAATAATCATTACCTAATACCGACAACCTTTTTGGAGAGACTAAATGCTCCTGTTTGGTAAAAAAATCCATTAGTCCAGCAACCTCTTGCAACATCCGAACCTGAGAAAAATCATAAGAATAATTCCTTTGTTGAACAAAAACAATCCTCGCAATGTCAGATTCCTCCTTAAGAACATCAATTGTTCTACCCATAACTTCAGCATAATCAGCAATAGATGGAACAATCTTATCCCCGAGATAATTTACATACATTACATTTTCACCACTCTCACGAACCACCTCATAAGAATACAAAGCAGAATCCTCTTTAAACATCATATAATCAAAGAAACAAACTAATATTAAAATATATCTATTCTTAATTAAACAACATTCGCTAACTATATAAACTTCTCATACTAAAAACTAAGATGGAAGCTTCACAAAATACTGATGTCCAAATAAAATTTCTTCTTTCTGATTTTAATACAAGGCTGAAAGAAACAGAAGAAAGAAACAAACTAATACGGGAACGAGTTTTATTATTAGGAAAAAACCTCATTACATTTCGCCAAGAATCCGAAGATGAATTAAAAATATTAAAACAGGAAAATATACAAATGAAACAAGACATAGATAGACTAAAAAAAACAACCCGTATCCTATCTTTAGAATTTGATAAATTTGTAAAAAGGGATGAACTTGCAATGGTAGAAAGAATGCTAAAAGATTTTCAACCTTTGGACTTTATGAGAAAAAAAGACATAAAAGAACTAATTAACAAAGAAATAAATACTATGCACTCTAAAAAATAATATGGCTACATTAGACAAAGTAATTCAACTACAACAAGGTGGAGGCTCTGATACAGAAATAATGGCACAATTACAAAATGAAGGAATTTCTCCTTCGGAAATCAACAACGCGATTAGCCAAGCTAAAATAAAAAACGCCATATCCCCTCCAGAAGAACCAATTACAGAGACAAATTCAGAAACCATGAATCCAGAAATGAAACCATCAATAATGCCAAACTCTACACCTCCCCCACAACAACCAACACAGCAATATTCTCAAATAAACCCAGCACCATCCCAAGACTCTCAAGAATATTACGCCCCCGGACCACAAACATATCAAGAACAAGAATATATGCCACAACAAGAAAATTACGGAACTGAAACAATATCGGAAATAGCAGAACAGGTAGCTACTGAAAAAATAGAAGATTATAAAACAAAAGTAGGAGACATCGTATCATTTAAAATACAAATACAAAACAAAGTAGACGATATAGATGATAGATTAAAAAGAATAGAAAATTCTATTGATAATCTTCAACAAGCAATTATAGGTAAAATAGGAGAGTTTGGGGACTCTTCTTCAATAATACATAAAGACCTAGATAATTTACACGATACTGTCTCAAAATTAATGAACCCACTAATTGACAACATAAACGAGATGAAAAAAATATCTGGCTAATCTACAAGCAAATTATTTCTTAGTTAAAACAAAAGACACTACACCAGCAATTACCAATAACAAAATCATCCCAAACCAACTGGTATTAAACCAACCCTGAATCATGTTCCAATTTACAACCCAATTCCAAATATATACAGAACTAAAAATAAAAAAAGAAAACATTAGCACCAATAACACCCAAGCAAACCAATTACCCTTACCAAAAAATTTACTTAAATTAATACCTGGAACAAATGCTAGAATAACAATTAAAAAAAACAAACTAACCACAAGCACTCCAAACCATGCAGAACTAAGTTGCACAAACTTAACCAAATTAACTTCCTCTATAAAAAATATTGAAAGAATAAAAGAAACAAACAGCATAACGGCAGGACCATCTCCTAATATTTTTGTTTTCGCAAATAGTGCATATACGACTATAAAAACCAATAAAAACGAAAAGATGGGCATAAAATATCCAACAGCAGAAAGAGAAACGACATCCATATTAGTCACCTTTTGTAACCCCAATTATAGTTCCCACGACAACAATTAGAATAATGATAGCCCAAAAATTATTAGTAAACCAACCACCAAAACCAAATTGAGACCATTCACCCCACGAGTTAAGAGACCAAAAAACAACCCCCAAACCAATCACCCAGCCAATTATAGCAAATCCCTTTTTATCAACATCTCGCTTTGGAACAAAAAATCCTACCAAAATCATTAAAATTAAAAACAAACTTAATCCAATGCCAAACCTAGGAAAAATAACAGAAAAAAACTTGCTAACAAAATCAAACTGCAAGGAGAGAAGCCCTATTGCTACGGCAATAATAGCTAAAATACCATCATTATCATCCCCCAAAATTCCAGTCTTTTTTAAAATTGCAAACACGACCGCAAAAATCAAGAGAAAGGGAATTACATAAGAAAAAACTCCCATATTATTCCAGACATTCAAAACCCCAGTAATCGTGGTAACCATTATTTTTGGTAGTAAATCCCATTTATATATCTTTCCAGTTACTTGGATTTTTTCTTAGACCCAAGAATAGCAATCGCCATTACTCCAAGAATTAAAATAATCATAACTGCGTTCATCCAGAAATCGCTATAATTAGTAAACAATAATCTAATACTACTCCACGCCCCACTAACAAATAGAACAACACCCAAGGTAAAAATTCCAGAAAGAATCCCAAAACCGATTTTTAACCCATTGGGCATATTCCCCCCACTCAAATCTCCAGCGACAAAACCATACAATATAAGAAACACTAAAATAACAGCAACGCCAACAGCCATCCACGGCATAATTCCTACCAAAATATCACGAGGAGTAGGAATACCAATCAAGATAAGCCCAACAACCAATCCAACAATAGCATCAATCTGAGCCTTATCTTCTCCTAAAATTTTTGATTTTTGTAAAATTGCGAACACAACAACAAACACCAATAAAAAAGGCAATAGCATCTCGGTAAAAAAAGCACTTTCAAATATCATACAAAAACAAACAATAAACTATATTTAAAGATTACTAATATAAAGACTACATTTCGTCTTCTTCAAAATTAATACCTTCGTCCTCTCTCTGAACAGGAACAGCATTTTTATTAATAATAACTATATCTCCAATGGCCTTAATGAACTGATGAGGGACAATAATACCTCTCGCTCCACCCAAAACATCAATCAACCCAGATTCTCTAGAAATAACAATTCTCCAACCATCAATTTTATTATCAACTAAATTCAATTCCTCAACAACGCCAAACAAATCCCCAGAATCAGTATAAACCCGTCTACCAATCGTTTCGCTTATTCGTTTTATTTTTAACATAAGAGAACAACCTTATTTTCATTTAAATAGATTTCTATAATTAACAACACCCTTTAAACTACAAAACCATTTTTATTAAGACCCAAATGTCCAAATTAATCCTCCCATTAACTTTATAAAAAATATTATACTGCTTTCCCAATGGACACCAAGGAAAGAAGAAACGAACTATTAACAATAATTATAGCATCTCTTATTTTAGCAATAACAGTAGCATTCAAAAATCACCTTGTTTTTTACACTGCGGCCATAAGTTTTTTTATAATTATAACAATAAACATCTTAGCAAAGAAGATAGTGGGATACAATCTTGAAACAGATGTAAAAACAAAATTTTGGGAATGGTATAGGTTCGGATTTAGGAAAGATATGCATTTTAAGACACCAATACCAATGGCATGGCTTCCATTGGTCCTTGCACCATTAACAAGAGGATTTTTCCTATGGTTTGGTATTTTGGAATTTGATGTAAAAGCCAAAATAGAAAGAGTCTCAAAAAGACACGGAATATATAGATTTACGGAACTAACAGAATGGCACATAGCGTGGATTGCAATATGGGGAATTATAGCAAATTTAATATTTGCAATAGGTGGATACATAATAGGCTTTGAGTTATTCGCAAAACTCTCAATGTATTTCATCGCATGGTCAATAATACCAATTGGACGTCTGGATGGTTCAAAAATTTTATATGCAAATAGATATCTCTGGACAATAACCTTCATAATAATTGCAATAATTACAGGCTGGGGACTAATAATCCAATGTTAAAACAAAAAAAAATATAAGATAAACAAACTAAAAAAAAATAAATTCTCCTTGATATTATCCGGAGGCTCCTCTTTGGGATTGGCACATATAGGAATAATAAAATTTTTAGAAAAACACACTCTTCAACCATCTGAAATAATAGGAACATCTATGGGTAGCATAATCGGAGCACTATATGCACTTGGAGAAACGAGTAAAAGCATCCAAGAAAAAATAAACAATATAAAAATAAACAATCTTTTTGAAATAAAATATCTTCAGGGAAGGGTAGATTATGAGAATGCAAAAAAATTGTTAAAAAAATTGTTAAAAAATGCAAAAATACAAGACACAAAAATACCACTAAAAATAATAGCCACAAAATTAAAAAACGGGGAAGAAAAAATTTTTTCTGCTAATGATAATATTAAAATTTACGATGCAGTGTTGGCATCAATTGCAATGCCGGGAATTTTAAATGTAAAAAAAATAAAGAACGAAACATATATAGATGGATGTGTAACCTCAAATTTACCAATAGAAACAGCTAAAAAAAACAATATTAAATTAGCAATAAATGTTATAAATCAAAAAGAAAAGAACTATTATTACAAAAACCCAAAAACAAGCCTGCTAAAAAATATAAAAACAAAATTCGAAATATTAAATAGATCAATAAAATATTATATAATAAGACAAACAAAAAATAAAACAATCAAGGCGAAAAAATTGATTTTAATAGAACCAAACCTCAAAAGATTTAATTCCTTTAATTTATCAAATAAGAAGAAAATAATCCAAGCAGGGTATATAGAAATTAAAAAATATTTTAAAAATACCAAGATAACCCATAGAAAAAAATACACTACGCCATTTAAAAAAATAATAGCAATACCAATAATAAAAGCAAAAAGGATGATAGAAAAATTACAAAAGCAATATTAAAACTAACACCACGGGAATATCAATCAGCCATATATGAAACCTGCAAAAAAAAAGACTGTATTGCAATTTTGCCCACAGGAACAGGGAAAACACTTATAGCCATAATGCTTTCAATCCAACGATTTGAAAAATATCCACTTCAAAAGATATTAATTATCGCCCCCACAAAACCATTAATTGAACAACATTTTGAATCATTTAAAAAAAATATACCAGAAGACTGGGCAGATATGCAACTTTTCACAGGAAAAACTTCAGCAGAAAAAAGAAAAAAAATATGGGAAACTGCTGAATTTATATTTTCAACACCACAATGTATATCAAACGATATAAAGAAAGAACTGTATAAACTTTCCGACGTCTCCCTCCTTGTAATTGATGAATGCCATAGGTGTCTCAAAAATTACGCATATAATGCAATTGCCCAACGCTACAAAATGCAAGCCACAAATCCAAGAATATTGGGATTGACAGCATCACCAGGAGGAGACAAACAGACAATTCAGGAAGTTTGTAAAAATATAGGGGCATCAGCAATAGAAATAAGAACCCGTGATTCTCCAGATGTAAAACCATATATACAAGATATAGAAATCGAAAAAATAGAAGTAGATTTACCATCTTCGTTTATGGAAATAAAACTTCTTCTGGAAAAAATATATAACAAAAAAATATCGGAATTAAAACATAGAAGAGTTCTTTTTGGATATCCTTCAAAAACAATGCTCCTAAAAACACAATCCAGACTAATGCAGGAGATAAGGAAGAAAAAGGACTTAAATAAAATGCTTGCAATATCGGCAACGGCAACGGCATTAAAAATATCTCATGCACTTATTCTTCTAGAAACACAAACAATATCGTCTCTCTTGGCTTATCAAAAAGACCTCTTCAAACAAGCAGCAGAAAAAAAATCAAAAGGTGTTCAAAAATTAACAGTTTTGCCAGAATTTACCAAAGCATTCTCACTAACCCAAGTTTTAAATCGAGAACATCCTAAATTAGATAAATTAAAAACCCTAATTTCTTATCAAATCCAAAATAATCCAAAATCCAAAATAATAATTTTTGCACAATTTAGAGAAACAGTCCGAACAATTTCAGAGGAATTAAATAAAATACCAAAAATAAAATCGGAAATTTTCGTTGGGCAAGCAATTAAAGAACATGGAAAAGGAAAAACAACAGGAATGAAACAAAAAGAACAAAAAGAAATAATAAAAAAATTTACACAAGGAAAAATAAATGTTTTGGTGGCAACATCCATTGCCGAAGAGGGATTAGATATTCCAGAAGTAAATGAGGTTATATTTTATGAACCAATTCCATCTGCAATACGAAAAATACAAAGAGCAGGAAGGACTGCGAGGCTGTCAAAAGGAAAATTAAAAATATTAATTACAAAAAAAACCCTAGACGAGACATTTTATTATGTTGCACAAAACAAAGAAAGAAAAATGTATTCGGCGATAGAAGAAATAAAAAACGATTTTAATAGTTCAGATAAAAAATACAAACAGACCCTTTTATGAGAAAAAAAATAGAAAATATATTCAGCAAGTCAGACGACAAACAAAAACAACACTATCCAAACATAAAAACAAAAATTATAATAGATAGTAGAGAAAAACAATCTCTTGTAACTGCTAATCTCGTAGAACAAAAAGCGAATATATCTCACGAATTACTAGAAATTGGAGACTATCTGATACAGGATACAATTATAGAAAGAAAAACAATTTCTGATTTTATAAATTCAATAATAGATAAAAGAATATATTCACAACTAAATGAAATAAAAAAATATCCAAAGTATTTCCTAATTGTGGAAGGTTTTTTCTATGAATATAATAAATTTAACATTCATGAAAATGCGATTCGGGGAATGTTTTTATCGATAGCAATAGATTTCAAAATTCCTATAATTTTTACAAAAGATGAAGAAGACACAGCAAAATTTTTAATTCTTACCGCGAAAAAATACGAAAAAACGAAACATCCATCTTCCATCAGAGAAAAGAAAACACTAAAAACAACAGAAGAGCAGAAACGATTTATTCTTGAAGGTTTCCCTGGAATTGGACCAGTTATGGCAAAAAAATTAATACAAAAATTCGGCTCACTAAAAAATATATTTAATAAGACAGAGAAAGAACTAGAAGAAATAGGAAAACTAGATAAAAATAAAATTAAATCTACACTATATCTATTAGAAAATTAACACCAATTCACAATAAACTATGGCTCACACAACTCTATCTGCCTTAAGTCAATTTTATAGTCCCCAGAACTACCAGTCCCTCTTCTGTCCAAATAATATGGTATATGTTCTTTTTGTAAATATTTTTCAATGGGGTGATAATTAATCAAAAAATCAATTTCACTTTCAGGAATTATTCTAACTACCGTGTTTCTTCCAATCTTCATCCTTTCCCTTGTAGCCAAATGTATAGATTTGATTAAATCTTCACTATCTATTCTATGTCTTTCCACGGAAACAAACAATGTCTTTCAATTTATAAAAATTTATATCACAAAAAATCTATAATCAAAACCGACAATCATATAAAGCCACAATATCTTTACACCCTATATTCTTTCCAGCCTCAAAAAATCCTCAACTATTTTAGTCGCCAACATTGTAGTTCTGTAATCGTGTTTCTCGTCCTTCTT
>VAPF01039149.1_pt1 | contig 12889 bp, 11 predicted proteins | sample 3393931 | NCBI WGS metagenome assembly VAPF01 (sample SAMN08290437, study PRJNA428436) | hydrothermal vent metagenome | isolation source: Deep-sea hydrothermal vent chimney | place: Atlantic Ocean: South-mid Altantic Ridge | depth 2773 m m | reverse complement strand
CTCTTCTTTCTCACTGGAGCTGGAGTTGTTTTTAGCGGACTCTTCGTCATCCGGCGGCAGGTCATCAGCAGCGGCGTTTTCAACAGGAGGGGTGTCTCCTGCATTAAACTCCGTCTCTATCTGGTCTTTTACATTCTGGAGGTTTCTCTTTATCTCGCCAAACCATTTCCCCATCGTCCTGGCGAGTTCAGGGAGTTTTTTCGGACCGACGACTAAAAGCGCGATCAAAAAAATTACTATTAATTCCTGAAATCCTAGATCGAACATAAATCAGTTCCTTCCTGACTCATTCTTTCTCATAAACCTTCCTGATCTGTTTTATCCTGCTCGGGGGTACAAAGCTTACGGATAACATTATTCTGTATTCAGGACTTCTGTTTTTAAGATCAAAGCCGATGCCAATTGTAGTATGGATATAATCTGTGGTTTTTATCCTGTACCCGAACCTTGCCTCTATCTGGTTATATTCGCGGGAATAATGGCTTTTTTTGGCCAGAATTTCGCTGAGCAGTTTGAAATTATGAGCAGCGGAAAATTCAATTCCGCCCAGAAATGAAACCTCGTCATTAAGTCTTCCAGTGCCTGGTTTTTCGTAAAAAAGATTCATATGTCCCTTAAAGGGACCTATTCTCTTCGTTAAAATAAGACCAAGCCCGAATCTTCCGTCCGTGCTGAACTCATCTCCGCCTGAAGGGATGGAGGCATTGACAAGATAAGCAAGGTCAGGGCCGTACCTGCCTCCATCATAGAAACGATGTTTGAATCCCAGGGAAATATCTTCCATACCGTCGTACTGGTCTAAAAAATTGGTGATATAAGGGACCATAACAAGGAATTCGACCGAATCTGAAATGCCGTATGCCCCTTTCAGGTAAAATCTGTTGAAATCAGGTTCCCCTGATATCTCTATGCCTGTCTCAAAAGCTAATTTGTTTTTTGGAATGCTCTCAGCGCTGAAGGTCGAAAATATTCCATTCGGAGCGATCGGCTGAAGGCCCGTGATATCAAAAGCACTGACGATGCCGGATATTAAAAAGACCGACAATAAATTAAAAAACAGCAAGGCGTGATGTCTTTTCATTAAGCAAAAATAACAAATAAAAACTATATGTGTCAATTGTTAAAACTATTTTGCCTGAATTGTTTCAACCAGGTTGTAATGGCGGGCGATGTTTTTCTTGTCAGTTGACTTTTTGCTGTGTTATAGTTTCTAATATCTATTTGGAGGTGATATATTATGTATGCAGTCATTGAAGCCGGTGGGCAACAGCACAAAGTCTCCGCCGGAGATACGTTAAAGGTTAATAAGCTTGCAACCGGGAGCGAAAAAGAGATAAGTTTCGATAAGGTTCTCCTGGTCTCTAAAGACGATGAAGTTGTCGTGGGTAATCCTTATATAGAAAATGCGTCGGTAAAAGCCGAAGTGCAGGGAGATGTCAGGTCCGCGAAAACCCTTGTCTTCAAACAAAAGCCCAGAAAAGGCTACAGGAGGCTGAAGGGACACAGGCAGGACTACACGGTGCTGAAGATAAAAGATATAGTTTACGGAGGATAGCATGGCGCATAAAAAAGGGGTTGGAAGTTCAAGAAACGGACGCGATAGTGAAGCGCAGCGTCTTGGCATAAAAAAGTATGGCGGTCAATTTGTAAAGTCCGGCAATATACTCGTACGCCAAAGGGGCACTAAATTTCATCCCGGCAATAATGTCAAAAAGGGCTCGGACGATACCCTGTTTGCAGTGGCTGATGGAATTGTCAATTTCGAAAGAAAAGACAGAAAGAGGCTAAAAATAAGCGTGAGTCCGGTCACACAGGGATAACCAAATTTATAAATATGGCAATCAGGGGCAGATTTATAATCTGCCTTTTTTAATTGTCTTAAACTGATATCTTTCATGCATTTTACAGATTACGCAAAAATATATGTCAAAAGCGGCCGAGGCGGCAAGGGGTGCGTAAGCTTCCGGAGAGAAAAATTTGTTCCCAGAGGCGGCCCGGACGGTGGTGATGGCGGTAAAGGCGGGAGCGTTATCCTTAAAGCAACCGGCCAGATGAGTACGCTTCTTGATTTCAGGTATAAACGCGAATACAAGGCGGAAAACGGCCAGGGCGGCATGGGCAAAAAAATGTACGGTAAAGACGGAGAAGATCTGGTTATCCCGGTTCCGGTCGGCACGTTGATAATGTTCGAGGATACGGATGAGATCGCAGCGGACCTCGTTAAAGACGGAGATTTTTACATCGCGGCCAATGGCGGCAGGGGCGGACAGGGGAACTCACACTTTGCCACTCCGACAAAGCAGGCGCCGATGTATGCCCAACCGGGAGAGGAAGCAGAGGAGCAATGGCTCATTCTGGAACTAAAGCTGCTGGCGGATGTTGGGCTTGTAGGCCTTCCAAATGCCGGCAAGTCAACCCTGATATCCGTTATTTCCTCGGCAAAGCCCAAAATAGCGGATTATCCGTTTACCACGCTTGCACCCCAACTCGGTGTTGTAAAGATTGATGACGGTCGTTTTGTCGTAGCGGATATTCCCGGATTGATTGAGGGCGCGCATAAAGGCGCTGGCCTAGGCTTTCAGTTTTTAAGACATATTGAACGCTCGGGTATATTGCTTCATTTGATCGATATCTCGGATATGGCCGATGGCAACCCTGTTGAACAGTACGAAAAGATAACCAATGAGCTAAAAAAGTACAGCGCCGAACTGACAATGAAGGTCCAGGCGGTAGTCGCAACAAAGATTGATATTGCGACGGACAGAGCCAGGCTTGACATGCTGGCGGAATATTGCGACACTAAAAAAATGAAGCTCTTCCGGCTATCGTCAGTGACGGGCGAAGGGGTAAATGATCTTTTATATTATCTTAAGCGTGTGTTAGAGGAAAAAAAGGATGAAAAGGCTTGTTGTTAAAATCGGGAGCAATATCCTTGCTAACGGGCGGACGGGCCTCAATGTCAACAGGATCAACAGTTTATGCGGGGACATCTCCGAACTCATAGCCCTAAGCTACGATGTTGTAGTGGTATCATCCGGAGCAATAGCCGCTGGAATAAAAAAGCTTGGACTAAAAGCAAAGCCGGCGGACATAAGACTTAAGCAGGCGGCCGCTGCTATCGGTCAGAGCAGCCTCATGTGGGCCTACGAAAGAGGATTCGCTGAATTCAACATGAAAGTCGCGCAGGTTTTAATCACCAAAGAAGATTTTTCCGACAGAAAAAGATATATAAACACAAAGAACACATTACTGACACTCCTGTCATACGGCATAATTCCGATAATAAACGAAAACGATACCGTATCTACCGATGAGATAAAATTTGGCGATAATGACAACCTGGCGTCGCTTGTGGCCATTCTCGTGGAAGCAGACAGGCTGATAATATTATCCGACGTTGAGGGTCTTTACAGCCAGGATCCGAGAATCAACGCAAAAGCCGGGCTGGTCCGGTATGTGGAAGAAATCACTCCTGCTATCGAGAAGATGGCCGGTCGCGCCGGAAGCTCTGTCGGTTCGGGTGGGATGTACACAAAAGTCCTTGCTGCCGGGATTGCCACGTCTCATGGGATACAGGTGAACATAATCAGCGGAAAAAAGAAGGGAATTCTTGCTGAAACAGTCCAGGGCGGACAGCATGGAACATTATTCGGACCGGCTAAAAGCAGGCTTTCAAAAAGAAAGGGATGGCTTACGTACAGCGCCCGTTCCAAGGGAACGGTTAAGCTCGACAACGGCGCGGCCAGAGCGATAATAGAGAAGGGCGGGAGTCTGTTGCCTTCGGGGATTATCTCGGTTGAAGGAAATTTTGACGTAGGAGATTCCGTATCCTGCCTGGATGCTGAAGGAAATCGCATAGCAAAAGGCCTCAGTAATTACTCCGCGCACGACATAAATAAAATCAAGGGGCATAAGACGTCCGAAATAGAGAAAATACTCGGTTACAAGTATTCCGACGAGGTTATTCACAGGGATAATTTAGCGCTGCTGTAAAACATTATGTTTTGATTTATAATCAGGACAGGGGGAAGCTTACGAGATTCATAGGCATTCATTTAATGTTGTCAAAATATATATATCTGGCTGGATAATTACTATGGCTGCTCATCTGGAGATAAAGATAGCCTGCTGAAAAAGTCAGGCCATGGGCTTGGGTGCTAAATAATTCTCTATTATTTTCCATTATTGTAAGGGCGTTACTATCTAAAATCATCTCAATGTGTTGATAGGAGATATATCTGCCCTGGCGCTGCTCTGGCCATCCATCCATGTCCAATTGTCTTAATTTACCATTGATTTTTGCTGCCACAACACTCCTGGCATTACGTCCTGGAGGAACCCCAACATACTCAAACTTTAACCAATCTCTCTCTTTACTCGGATTGCCATTGGTTACTGTGGGGCAAATATAGACTGCAGCAGCTAAGTAACTTCCATTGCTCTGTTTATTCCAATCAAGATCAAAAGTAATTCTCTGCCTCTCTTTAAAATCTATTTTATAAAGGTTCCTTACCCCATGGAATTTGACAGTATCATCACTGGTACCAATGGTGTTTGCCTTTAGCCTTAGTTTATAGTCAAAGATGTCTTCTGCGGGATTAACATCGTATACATCTATAATACTCTCTTTAAAATCAGCCTCTCGGGTAATCTGCCACTTCGCTGGGTTGAATATCCCCATATCGAAATCCTCTGAAAATTCTATTTTTTTAGAGACAGACTTTTTGAGTTCATCCCTGCTTTCGTTACTGTAGGCGGTTACCAATAATAACAAAAGAAGACTACCCAATCCTATAGTAGATATTAATATCTTCCCTTTATCTATCAAATTAAGTTTTTATCCTCCGATTTAATCCTGCTAATATGCACTGAAGTCGAGATAAAAAATAGAGGAAGGAGTATATCTTAAACTCTCCTCCCTCTATCATGCTCAACTGGAAGATAAAACCTTTCTCTTATTTCTCTTTACGGAGTGACTATGTACTGTACACCGCTATCTACCACCTCTTCATCGGCTTGATCGTGTGGAACAGTAACTATAGCTGATGCCGTAGTGGTATTCCCCGACGCATCAGTGGCGGAATAGTTTATAGTGTAAACCCTGCCATCACCACTACCCTGTCTCTCCGCTCTTAACTGGATAGTGGTGTTATCAACAATTACAATATCATTCAGGGTATTACCATCACCATCGCCATTTTCATTCTCAAGCTCATCGCTGGTGACAGAAATTAGAGTTACCTCAGGCTCTGCATCACATATATCGCTAACTGCATAATCTATATTAACGGTAACATACTTGTGATTTGGCGGCCAAAGAGTGGTAATACTGGAAGCAACACTCAACTCCGGAAGAGCGGTGTCTATCACATTGACCACCACAGTATCAGTGCCAACATTACCCGAATCATCCGTGGCTTTCAAGGTCAAAGTATGGGTACCCAGGTTAAACACCTTTGTCACTGTAAGGGCGTTTTCGATGATTATCCCACCTTCAATCCATTCATAATCCAGACTGGCATCACAGATATCACTGGCTGACCCGTTGAGAGTTACCTCAGTACCAGCCCTTGCAGCCTGCTCAACAGTTATGTCCGGACCCGCATCCACAATTGGCGGTATAGTGTCCTCTATGGTAATAATTACTTCATCAGAGTCTATGGCCAGGCCATCGTCCACGGTTAAGGTTACGGTGGTTATACCTAGAAGAAGGGTTATTGTTGGAGTGACACCTGTGGTACTACCACCGGCCCAAGTCCACGTGTAAGTCAGGGGATCAGCATCTGAATCATATGAGCCAGAGCCATCTAAGGTTACATCGGCCCCTTGATAGAAGATTTGCTCAACAGTCTGATCAGGGCCGGCATTGGCGATTGGGGGCTGATTCGCACCTTCAAAATCAAGATATGAATATGGTTGTGTAGTATGTACTTCATTGACAATCAATGAATTGCTTTCACTCCAAATTAGAAGATTCCTAACATAATATGGACCATCTACACCATTTTCTCCTATTTTCTGACCGTCAAAAGTCATGGTAATTGTGTTATTACCCGCATTCATGAAAGTTGATCCAGAGATGAATTCTATCTCATTGTTGTTCTTATCTACTAATCGAGAACTCCATTGATAAGTTCCAGATTGGAAGACTTCTACCACAATCGAAACTACAAGACTGTCAAATTTTCCATTATTATCAGTATCAATTACGATATCAGAATTGTTTCCTGTAAAAGTTATAGCTCCTTTTTCAAAATCATGTAGAGAATAAGCTTGCGTCTGCCATTGATTTTCTACTTTATCCGCCAGATACCACTCAGTATCTTCTAATAATTCAATAAATGCTTCCGTAACACTATAAGGCCCATCAATACCAATTTCAAAAATATCGCCTTTGAAAAATTTGACCGTAATAAATTGGTTTGTTCCTTGAATCAATTCTTGTATAGCGTTAACAGTTTTTGAAATATCATTACTTCCTTTAAGAGTGACACAAACTTTATAAGTTCCAGATGTATTTACATCAAGCCCTAAATTTAAAGTAATATATTCGTATAAATCATTTCCATTGGTATCAATGCCTTGATCATTGAAAGAACCATTAAAATCTGCTAAAGACGAGCGAACGCTAAAGGAAGAAAAAACATCTTTATTAAAAGGTGTTCCACTATTTGTTACCCCGCTTAAATTCACCATAATAGCGTAATTTCCCGGATCTACGGGGATATACACACCAGAATACAGCCCATCTCCAGCCAAATTATCGGCCTCATTGCCATCATCTTTTAGATCAACCGCCTCTTTTACTTCAGTAGTAAGATTTAAGACTGTAGCAACTACTGAAGCACCTGTTACCGGCTTAGATCCATCAAAAACAGTCGCCATTATCAAAACAGGAGAATTAATGATGTATTGAATTTTATTTGTAATAATACCAACTTTCAAACTATTTTGCATTATAATATTAACAAGCGCTACTTCTCCATCAGCAGGGAGATTACTACCAGTAATTTTGACTTTCCAATTACCAGAAATCGGATTCTGAATATAGTAGGTATAATGAAATCCTCCTAAAAATGTAGGATTAACCATTTCAAGTGAAGCAGATGTCTGGAGTTCATGTGAAACATATTCAGCATTAAAATTTGCCACATTGTCAGGGGTTATAATCTGGCCATTCGGGGTAGTAATTGTAACATCAAATAAATCTGAAGGACTGGCAACATCAACTAAAAAAGAGGGGCTTGTATCAATGTCAAAGGGAATCTCAGCCCCAGAATTTGATGGTTCGAGAAAAATTGGAATCACCTGGCTTGAAGATAAAGAGATTTCCTCTGTAAAACCTTTTGAATTGAACACAAAAATGAGCAAAAAAATTGCAAAACAAAAAATTTTACCTGATGCTTTCATCTTTGTAGCCATTGTTTCCCTCCAAATGTTTCAGTATTTTAAAACCATTAAATATTTGCCAAATCTATGTTTAGAAAAAATCATTAATCTCCTATTTTCTAACCAGAACAATAAATGTGGCCGATAACTCTTTGAAAAAGAAATTGTTTTGTTAAAAAACACTCTTCCTCCTGTTTTTAGATTAAATATTTCGATATATTTCATTCCCATTCTCCTAGATGGAGAACCAATCAGAAAGCCAATGCCTCTTGCCTCCTTGTAATAGCCTGAAAGGCTAAAGACATATATAAACTTGCCCGAGGGACTGACAGAGAAATCAATAATATATTTCCCCGACGGTTTGATGATTTCTTGCGTATAGATATTTTTAAGCTCTCCCTTATCTGTAATAAAACCTCCTATTTTGTGGTATTTAGCTTCTACTTCTATCTCATGCAGAGCTTTCTTCCACTCCTCTTCAGAAGTGGCTCTAACTGTTAATTTCCTTGCATTTAGAGAAAAAGGTCGATTTTCTTTACCCCTTTTTAGATACAAGACGTCCTCTGAATCATCATTCGTTCTTAAATAATAGACATCTTCACCATAAAATAGTTTTGAAATATCGATGATCCCAGTCTTATATAACTTTTTTATCGAAATCTCATAAATCTTATCCCCCGATATCCGTTGGCCATCAAGCACTTTTAAAGCTAAAATTATTAAAACAATACCAATGCCCGTAAAACAGGAGAATCTTGTTATTTTTCTGCAGATTTTTCTTGCTTTTTTATTGAGCATATTTAAAGTACAACATTACACTATATGCAACATCTTCATCTGCAACTGAAGCATGGTTCTCAGCAAACTGCCCGATAAAATTGAATGTAAATCTTGCACTATTCACAGTAACCATCATATCATTTTCCTGAAAACTCACTGTAGGTGTTTCGACTAATTCGTAAATAGGGGTGTAGAAAGGGAATCCAATATTTCCTATTTGACGGACTTTGGCAGAGCTAAAATTGCCTAATGCCTGATACATAATGTTCACGGGTTTATTAGCTATAATATCCCATAGATCAGGCCATTCAGCTTCATCAAGCATTTCCTGATACTCATTCCTTTCAAGAGACCCACTATTATCAACATCAGCATCCGCCCCAACAGAGTAATATTGAATATTGCTGGGCAACCGATTTCTTCTATTAAATATAGCTTTTGTCCAAAATGTGGTAAGGTTCTCATTCGCGAGATAATCTTCTTCGTTGTATCCTTGAAGTATAGTTAGCCACTCAGCCATACGAGTCCGTGCGTTTGGATTTACAAGTGTAAAAGCAGGAGCCAGCTCTATTGCTTTAATATAATCTGCTCCAACAGAGCCTCTATGCGGAGTGCTTAAGGTGATAAAAGTATGAACTTTTAATTCCTTATTTTTTTCAAGGACAGAATAATAGGAATCAAGGAACTCGCGCGTATCAAGCCCTCCTTTACTATGAGCTACTATCTGGATATTTTGAACACCCATTCTCTTTGCAACAGCAATTATTTCATTATTTAAAGTTGCACCATTAATAGCTACTGTGTTTGTAGGAATATTAATACTATTATCATAAGGAATATTATTATCTCTGAGCACTTGGGTAAATCCCCGTCTATCCCAAAAACCTCCGTTGGAACTATTACCATGAATTAAAACAACCGGAGGCATTGCATCAAAAGAAAGCTCTGCCCAATCTACCTCTACAGCCCAGAATTCGCTAGTTCCGTATTCGGGAATGTAATTGCCAATATTAGCTTGATCAATATAAATTGTTACCCGATTTTTTGCTGGCGTGGGGAAGCCACTAGGAGCTGTACCCTGAGCAGGAAATTTGACATACTCAATAGGGATAGTAAATTCGTTTAGTTTCCATGTCTTGTTGGAACCCTCTAAGTAAATGGGTGTTATATTAAATCCATTAAAATAAATACGGTCCCTCTCTGGATTCACACCATCTGCTATAAGTTGGGGCCTATCAGATAGGTCGTAATCCACGTCATAGACAGGTATCCTCAGTTGTGCCGTTGAGGAGATAATTCTGTTTTGAATCATCTCGGTAGGATCGGCAAGATATCCGCCAGAATCTACCTCTCCTACATAACGATCAACTTCAATATCGAATTCAATTGGTCCGCCACTGCGAAACAGGAATTGATCCAGCGTCGACCCACTATCAATCACAAATATAGTATCCGATGACTCGGGGGGGTCAAATGGAGAAGAGCCACTATGAGCTGCAAAAATATTTAACGGCAAAAATAGTAATATTAGTAAAAGGAAAAATATACCATGAGTTTTTTTTCTCATTACACAACCTCCTTTATTTAAACTGAAAAATATCCTGAATCTAATTTAGTCTTTTGTTTAGGAGTGATATGAAGTTGCTTTTTTTGTTTTGGGGCTAAAAAAATCGGCCTCTGTTTCGGCAAAACTGTCATAATGTTTTTCCCCCCCGTTTATAGAATTCAAGATAGCATACAATGCTCAATGAGTCAAGAAAAAAATATCAGGTCGTCAAGCCAAAATAGAAATGTCCTGTTATTATGTTTGAACCCTCAGATCTGTACTTTTAATAGCTGGATTATTCCTCCTCCAGGGATGATCCGGTGGAGGAATATATTTCTTTGTCTTTCTGAGAATTACTATAAACACCGATTTTCGCAAAGCCCTAACCGTCATGCAAATATAAGAATTTGTATAGGCATCATTTAAATTTCAACTGCAAATCGGCACCCTCCATGCCAGGAACCACGGCTGGAAGACGATCCCATGCTACTTTGCGTAAGATGGGATTGTGAGCACGACGAGGATAGGTTACAGTTACTGTCTGATTCTTCACCGAGACTCGCCCCTTTCCCCTGACAAAGTGACGGTATAATTTAGGGGCATCACAATCCTCAAAACCCCGCAACTTCTTAGCAAGCATGCAGTACAGAGTATCAGCAATCATCGTCATTGCTATATCAAAATGTACCTTTACCAGTATTGGCGATGATAATGCATTCAGATGAAAGAACTTGACTGCTTCAGCAATTCCATTTTCCACACGCCATCTTCTGGCATAGTTGCTGACAACAAGCTCAACCGGCATGTCAAAATCATTAGTGATAAGAAAGGCCGGGTTTTCGCGCCCATTACCACGAACTACAATCTGGCGGATTTCCCCCTCATAGTCACGCAGAGTGATTATGGAATCATGTACCTGGGGGTTTTTATACTTGCGCTTGGCGTGAGGAATTTCGATGCGTTTCCATGGCGACAGTTTTTTAACCGCATCTATAAGGTTTTTGCCGCGACGCCTTAGTGTTATGAACTTAACACGATGGCTATTATTGAGTTCTGAGAGTTTTGTGTAGGAGGTGAATTTCGAATCAAAGACAAGTGTTGGCTTTACTCCCCGGCGCATGCTCTTCCAAAAGGAAAGAAACTGTAAAACCTGGTCATCTGACTCACTACGTTTAATATCAGCATCTGTGTAAAGGACCAGCTTGGATTCACCATCCTGAGCAAAGAGAGTTAATGCACCTTTCATTCTTTTATTACGGGCTCCGGCCCAATGTTCCTCAAGTACAGATTCATCACCGTAGTGAGGAACGGTATGAAAGTCGAGATTGATACACTTTCCATCATACAGGCCGTGTCTTGCGGCATTTCTGATAAATGCCTTCTGCAAACGCAAAATATGAACATCATCAAGTGAGTATGAGTAAGTCGACATGGCTGTGCACTTAGGCAGCACATTCAGGCCGGCAAAGAGTCCCAGCGCAGGATCGAAAGCATGGTCACCAACATGGGCATAGCGTTCGGTTCCAAGAAGTTTCAGGGCAAGGAAAGACAAAAAATAGCTCTTTGCAGTTATAGCTTTTGTTGCAGGCAGAGCAGCCGCCCGAATTATTTCCTCTATACCAAGTTTTGCAAGAAAAGGAGCAAAAAGAAATATTCCGACTGAATCGGTATCAAAGGTTTTCCCTTCCGCCTCTTTAATGCTAATGATATTGGAGCGTTTAGGCACTTCCGTCCCTTTTACCGTGAATCCGGTTTTAAGCCTTCTCCGGCGGGGAAGTTTCGGAAATCCTTCTTCAGCAAGCACCCTCTCAACAGTGCGTACAGATATTTCCAACCCATCCTCGCTCAACAGTTCGGTGATTTCTCCGGCACTTAATCGTTGCTCCCGCCAAGTCTTTATTTTCTTGCGGGCCTCAGCGTTTACTGTGTGGCGCTTTACTTTGCCCTCCGGAACCGGTTCAGCAAAGTCTATCTTGCCTTGCTTGAACTGATGGCGAAGCAAATGAATATATTCTGTATTGTAGTTAAATCGGTCAGCAATTACCTTGGCAGGTAGACGATCAACGAAAGAAGCCCTCAATGCTTCGTAGCGTCGCTGCCAATCAAGCTTGGGGTAGAAGAAGAATTTTTCATCCGCCATGCTATATCTTATATTATATGACGGTAATAATGTCAAGTGGAAATTACTTAAAATATTTTTCCGGTATAGTGCAGCTAAGTAGGGAAAAATAATATTCTTGCTAAAAATGCAGTGATTATACGGTATACAGCATGTTTCTATTGTCTTAACCCATACCATCCTGTAATGATAATAGATGTTTTGTGTCTGCATGTGCTGAAGATTAACCGTCACTTGATATAAGTTTTTAACCTCTCTACATCGATATGATCTGCTTTAATCCTTCTAATTAAAAGGTTTTCTCATTGCTGATTGCCTGCCTGCATTCTTTTATCTTATAATCTTTCCGCTTTGCGAAAATCGCTGATAAAAGGCTTCTTGTTTTCTTTTTCTGGTCTTTCGGTTATTTCTTTGAATCTTAAACGGTTGCCATTATGAGTTATTGCCATCGTTCCGTTTATCCTTTCTTCTATATAGGTGCGCATAAGTAACCAGACAATGAGCACCTAAAAAAAAGGTTTCATCAATCCCAGGATTTCCTCAGGGTGTTGCTGGATATCAGCGAAGGTACTGAACAAACTCCGGCACAATTCTTCAGGGGTGTCGAAATAACGATTGTGTGTTGATTTAATTCTGGTGTAATGCCATATCCGTTCAACAGCGTTGAATTCCGGTGAGTAGGGTGGGAGCAGATAGACTTCCAGACGTTTCCTGTTCGCTGAGAACCATTCGTAAACTTCGGCCTTCTTGTGGTATGAAGCGTTGTCCTGAATCAGGTAGACACGATGGTTGCGCCGGTAGAAACGCGGCATCAACGTATGCTCCAAAAAGTCAATATAAGTGTCAGCGTTGAAATATTCCGTTTGGTGGCGATAAGCAAATGTACCGCTGTTGATATCAATGCCTGCAAGGATCTTCTGGGTATTTCGCTGTCCCCGTGTCGGAACCTGCGGTTGAGAATTGCAGGCAGCCCATGTTTGGTGCAGCGTCGGTGATTGCCGGAATGACGCTTCGTCCTCGTGAACAATTACCGCCCTTTCCTCCCGGGCTTTTTT
>VAPF01000101.1_pt1 | contig 12905 bp, 10 predicted proteins | sample 3393931 | NCBI WGS metagenome assembly VAPF01 (sample SAMN08290437, study PRJNA428436) | hydrothermal vent metagenome | isolation source: Deep-sea hydrothermal vent chimney | place: Atlantic Ocean: South-mid Altantic Ridge | depth 2773 m m | reverse complement strand
CGTAAAAACATCATCATATTGGTTTTACGTTTCGTTGTTTTGTTGTAGCTGAAGAGGCGACCCAGTAGAGGAATATCACCGAGTAGCGGTACTTTCTGTGTTGTTTCATTGAGGTCATCAGTAATTAAACCACCAAAAACGATGATGTCGCCATCATCAACAATGACGTTTGTATTAATAGATCGCGTATTTGTAATAAGGTCGACCGCACCGTCGACTGCTGGGCTGATGCTTTCAACTTTTTGTTCGACTTTGAGTTGTACTGCATCACCCTCGTTGATCTGTGGTGTCACTTTCAGTGTGATGCCGATATTTTCACGTTTGATGGTTTGAAATGGGTTGCCGGGTGTTGCACTCGAGCCACCGGTGCTGGTATAAGAGCCTGTTTTGAATGGAACATTTTGGCCGACAACAATTTCTGCCTCTTCGTTATCCATAGTAATCAGTGTGGGTGTTGATAGAATATTGGTGGATCCATCCCCTTTTAAAGCGCGAATAAGCGCACCAAAGCTGAGTGCACCATCCACAAATTTACCCACTCCCAGCGTTAATCCAGAGCCAATTGAAGGGAGAGTGCCGGCCTCGATTGCTCCGCCAAGGTTGATAATACTATCACCGGCTGTAAAATTAGTGACCGCAGCGGGTTTGCTTAAATCGCCACCAGCGGCCCATTGCACTCCAAGCTCTGCGGCTCGGTTGGATGAAACCTCTGCAATAATAGTTTCAATATAGACTTGGGCGCGCCGTATATCCAGCTGTTTAATGACTCTTTGCAGTGAATTAAAAAGATCGGGTGGAGCAGTAATTACTAAGCTATTGGAAAACTCGTCTGCTTGTATACTCATAGGTGATTGAGAGTTGCTGCTTGCCTTGCCTTTTTTACCTTGTTTTTCCTGTTCCAGGCTAGTGCCGACACCGGTCAGCACAGGAACCAGATCTTTGGCTTTGGCATAATGCAGGTAGATAACACGCGTATTGCCTTCAGTTTCAAGTGGAGTATCAAGGTGGCCAATGATGCCGCGTAGTTTGATGCGACCTGCTTTGCCTCCACCAATTAAAATACTGTTGGTTCGTTCATCGGCAATTAATGTCGGCAGAGTACTGCTAGATTTGCTACCTTTTTTATTATCCTGTTGTTGAAGGGTCGTCAGTATGCGCACAATTTCATTGGCAGATGCATGTTGAAGTGGAATAATTTCGACTTCATTGTTGTCAGGCAGATCAATACGATTGATAATTTTAACGATGCGTTTGATGTTCGCAGCACGGTCGGAAATAATGAGTACATTCGCTGGTGAGTAAGCGGCTAAGTGGCTTTGCTGTGGTAATAAAGGTCGTAAAATAGGAACCATTTGTGAGGCTGATATATTTTCCAGCTGGAGTACCCGCGTTACAATTTCATCACCTTTTCCAGGGCGGTTACTACTGGCCATAGGAACAGCAGACTGTTTGGCATTGGCCACTGGAATAATCTTGATTGTACCTTTATTTCCACTGGGCACTGCGGCATATCCATGCACTTCCAGTACAGTCAAAAAGACTTCGTACACCTCTTTTTCTTTCATTGGGTGAGATGAAACAATGGTAACTTTCCCTTTGACTCTGGGGTCAACAATAAAATTCTTTCCAGTAATTTCAGAAATAGTACTGATAACAGCACTCAGGTCAGCCGCTTTAAGATTGAGCGTGACAGGCTCCGCTTGAGCGGTGAATGACGCGGTTAACAAAATAGCAGCGCTGACTACTTTGAAAAAACTTGTTCGATGTTTATGTGGAAACATGTTAATCCTGTTGCAAAGTTTTAATTGTCTAATCGAATGGAGACCGTAGTTGGCGAACCATCACGTATCACTTCTGCGCTCACCTCTTCTGCTTTTGAAATCTGCTTGAGTAACTTCATTAATTTAGTGCTGTTACCCATGGCAACGCCATTGACTGAAGTGACGATATCGCCAGGCAGTAATCCCAAATTATTCAGCGCATCTTTATCTCGTCCAGTTTGTACGCGGTAGCCTATCAGTTTGCCATCTTCCCTGTAAGGTGCTGAACGAATGATGCCAATCAAACTGACGGGATCATCAATGAGTGCATCGCGGTACTCACGTATTTTTTGCGTGTTGGTGGATGCTGTAGATGGGCCAGATGATGGTCTGTTGCTTGATGAGTTGGCAATATTATGCCCCGTCGAGCCTGTAGCAACAACTTTTTTAGGTAAACGTAATGTCTCATGGCGACCATTATGTAGTAACACAATGTAATCGCTATGAATCTCTTTCAGAGTGGCACCACCAGGGAGTTTGGCATTAATTGAATAGGGGTTTTCACCACGATCACTGCCGGAAGGGCTGTAAATAATTGCTCTTGCATTTTTGCCATGAGTTGCCATTACACCGCGCAGCACCAGATTTAAGCGAGTTTCACGAACCACAGGTGTTGGCGGTGTCGATGCATCTACATAGCCAAATAAATTGAGACCTGCGATTGTTCGAGCAAAACTATCCGGCTTGATTTGGTTGGCGGTGGCTTCTTTCACTATAGAAGGCGCACTCTCTCGATCAGGGGCAGGTGCCAACATGCGCCAAGTCAGCTCTGCTAAGTTATAAGCGAGCAACAAAACGAGCAGGTAGGCACAAATTGTCGCAATGCGAGCCATTGTTGCTTCCTGCATGACTGGCCGCAGGTAATGTTGAATATCCATTAACGGGTATTGATTTCCTGTATAAAGCCAATTTGTGAGTATTTTAAATATTAACGACTTTTTTGAATTAATGTTAAAAACAAAAAAATTCAGAAACGATTATAACTGAAATTTATTGAATAGTATTGGGTGTGATATCACATTTTTTACCAACTAAACAGCTTCCATGAAGGGCCTACGATGGTCGAATTGATATCGTCACGTCGAGTTTCCAGATTGCCATCGCCATCGGTATCCATTAAATAATAGGGCGGTGCATTTTTAGGCGTGATTTTAATCATATAAAGCTGCCCTCCGATTCGATACTCTTCTATTTTCTGATCATCTTTCTGAATGATTGTCACTTCAGGTTCCATCACTTCACTGGGTGATTCAGCGAATGAGGCCAAGCTGATAAGTAGAGCGACAGTAATTAACAATAAACGCATGATCTCTTCCTGTTTTAGGCCGGATAATTCAATCCAGGGTTAGAGGTTAAGCAGTTTTTCCTGCTCTTCAGCTGAGGGTTCAAAGCCAGTTTTTTCATAATGGCTGAATATGATGTTGAGCACCTCTTCTGGCGTGTCAGCAATTTGAAATAGCTCCAGATCTTCTGGGCTAATCATTTTTTCTGCCAATAAATTCTTTTTAATCCACTCAATGAGGCCGTCCCAAAAAGGCTTGTGCACCAAAATAATTGGAATGCGGCGGCTCTTGCCAGTTTGAACCAGTGTCAGGATTTCAGCAAGTTCATCCAGTGTGCCGAACCCGCCCGGCATGACAACATAAGCCGATGCATATTTTACAAACATAACTTTGCGTGAAAAAAAATGGCGAAAGGTGAGTGAAATATCCTGATACTCATTGCCTGATTGCTCATGGGGCAACATAATATTCAGGCCAATGCTGGGAGACTTTCCTCGAAAAGCCCCCTTATTAATAGCTTCCATAATTCCTGGGCCGCCGCCACTGACAACGCTAAAGCCCGCTTCAGATAAAGCGTAGCTAATCTCTTCTGTCAGAGCATAGTAGGGGTGCTCTTGTGGTGTGCGAGCTGACCCAAACATGCTGACGGAAGGTTTGATTTTGACCAATCGCTCAAAGCCCTCTACAAACTCCGCCATGATCTGGAAAATTTTCCATGACTCCCTATTGAGCAGCGCATCATCGGTGGGTTTCATGCTTTGGTGAATACGGTTTTGTTTCTGTTTGTTCATGGTCTGGCCTTTAAGGGTTCAGTGGGTGCAGAATGAAACATGTTTGTTGTGAAGTATATAATGCATAATAAACCAATTATTCCAAGTTGCTATAAATTTTAAAAACAAAATATGTCTGATCAATCACAAAAACCATTCCTTCTTGTGGATGGTTCTTCTTATCTATTTCGTGCGTTTCATGCGCTTCCTTCACTCATAAACGCAAAAGGTGAGCCCACGGGGGCAATTTACGGGGTCATTAATATGCTGCGTCGTTTGCTTGAGCGATACAAACCACAGCAAATGGCCGTCATTTTTGATGCTAAAGGTAAAAATTTTCGCCATGAACTCTATGACGAATATAAAGCGCATCGTCCTCCTATGCCTGATGAACTTAGAGTGCAAATTGAACCACTACATGATGTGGTGCGAGCGATGGGTTTACCTTTGCTGATTATTGATGGTGTTGAGGCGGATGATGTGATTGGAACACTAGCTAGGCAAGCAAGTAGCAATAAAATATCCGTAGTAATTTCCACCGGTGATAAAGATATGGCGCAACTGGTGGATGAGCACGTCACCCTGATTAATACGATGACGGATACGCTACTCGATCCTCAAGGGGTGCTCGATAAATTTGGAGTGAAGCCTGAGAAAATTATTGATTATCTGGCTTTGATGGGGGACAGCTCAGACAATATTCCCGGTGTGCCTAAAGTGGGGCCAAAAACGGCGGTTAAATGGTTAAATGCTTATGGGAGCATGGATAATATCATTACTAACGCAGAGGAAATTAAAGGTAAAGTGGGTGAAAATCTGCGAGCTTCATTGGAGCAACTCTCTCTATCATATGAGCTTGCTACCATTAAGTGTGATGTGGAATTGGATGAAACGTATGAAACGTTGCACCGCCATGCTGAAGATCATGAGCGACTACTTGAGTTGTTTCAAGGTTTTGGTTTTAAGAGCTGGCTCAGTAAATTGCAGGTAGAGCCTGAAGGGGGTGACAATGACGGTGACACTCAGTCTAAAAAATCAAAAAAAGAAGAAAAAAATAGTACCCAGTACGATACGGTTTTCACTGAATCCGTTTTCAATGAGTGGTTGCAGCGTTTAGAGCAGGCTGAACTGTTTTCTTTTGATCTTGAAACGACATCACTTGATTATATGGAAGCAAAAATTGTTGGGATTTCATTTTCTGTGGAGCTTGGCAAGGCGGCTTATGTACCGGTGGCGCATGATTATATTGATGCACCTGATCAGTTAAAACGAGATTTTGTACTCGAAAAAATGCGCCCACTACTTGAAGATGGAAGCCAGAAAAAAGTGGGTCAAAACCTTAAGTATGATATGAGTGTATTGGCAAATTATGGAATCACTCTGAATGGTATAGCTTTTGATACGATGCTTGAGTCGTATGTTCTGAATAGCACTGCGACACGTCATAACATGGATGATTTGGCGGAAAGGTATCTGGACTATCAAACGACCCATTTTGAAGATATTGCAGGCAAAGGCGTTAAACAGCTTACGTTTAATCAGATAGCGATTGAGCAAGCCACGCCGTACGCTGCTGAAGATGCAGATATTACTTTACGGTTGCATCAAGTGTTATGGCCTCAGGTGAGTGAAAGTACTCAACGGAAAGAGTTGTTTGAAAATATAGAAATGCCACTACTGCCAGTGCTATCAAAAATAGAGCGCCATGGTGTTTTGATTGATAGCGATATGTTGCATAAGCAGAGTCATGAGCTGATCCTGCGTATGGCTGAAATTGAAAAAGAAGCATATAGCCAAGCAGGTGAGGCGTTTAATCTATCATCACCGAAACAAATTCAAGTGATTCTTTATGAAAAACTGGGTCTACCTGTTTTGAAGAAAACACCGAAAAAACAGCCATCAACAGCGGAGTCAGTTTTGCGAGAGCTGGCGCTGGATTATCCTCTGCCTAAATTGATTTTGGAGCACCGTTCACTCAGCAAATTAAAGTCGACCTATACGGAAAAACTGCCCAAACAGAAAAATTCTCGAACTGGGCGGGTGCATACTTCTTATCATCAAGCTGTCACGGCAACAGGGCGACTGTCTTCAAGTGATCCAAATTTACAGAATATCCCCATTCGCAGTGCAGAAGGCCGACGTATTCGACAAGCATTTATTGCGCCACAGGGCTATAAAATCGTTGCGGCGGACTACTCACAAATTGAATTGCGCATTATGGCGCATCTTTCTCAAGATGAAGGTTTGTTAGCTGCTTTTACCGAAGGTATTGATATTCACCAAGCAACGGCAGCGGAGATGTTTTCTATTGAAATTGATGAAGTTACAACGGATCAACGTCGTAGTGCTAAAGCGATTAATTTTGGTTTGATTTACGGCATGTCAGCATTTGGATTGGCGCGTCAGCTTAATGTAGAACGCGGAGTTGCCCAAGCCTATATTGATCGCTACTTTGCACGTTACCCTGGTGTGAAAACCTTTATGGATGCCAAGCGCCAAGAGGCTCATGATCAGGGTTATGTTGAGACTGTTTCAGGTCGTCGCCTTTATCTTCCAGATATTAATTCACGCAATGGCCAGCGTCGCCAATACGCTGAACGAGCTGCGATTAATGCACCAATGCAAGGAACCGCTGCTGATATCATTAAACTCGCCATGATTAAAGTAAATCAGTGGCTGGTAGAGAGTGAGGCGGATGCTTACTTAATTATGCAGGTTCACGATGAATTAGTGCTGGAGGTGGCGACAAGTGCATTGAAGGTGACGGTTGATCAAGTCAGGCTTTGTATGAGCCAAGCGCTTGAGTTAAGTGTGCCGCTGATTGTGGATGTTGGAGTGGGTGATAATTGGGATGAGGCGCATTAGGGAAAAGTAAATATGCCCCGTCCCTAATGCTTTGATCAGTTCCTTACTCTTACTGGGCAGCTTCTTGCTTGATTTTTCCGGTTGCGCTATACCAGTTGCTGTCTAGGTATTTTTTCTCACGCTTGATGATTGCTTTGCTTATTTTAGACTCCAGCTTGGATACTGAAATATCATCGTATTGAGGCGTATAAGCTAGAACAGGCTCTTCAATTAACAGTAAGATAGCGGCTGCCTTTGAATCCCCCGCGTGATTGAGAAGAGAAGAAATGAGTTTTTTATCCTGCATAATCGTAATATCTTTGCCGCGTAATGTGCCACCCTTGGTCACATGCTTACGCAGGGGGGCGATCATTCGTTTCATCGCATTAAGTGCAATACCTCGTGTTTTTGTGTCTTCCGAGTCAAGAAATTCGATCACCAATGGTGCATCATTAATATCTTCAATTTGTTTGAAGACTTGCTTTAAAAGCTTTTGAGCCGCTTTTGCAACATCGGGTTTATCAGCCAGTTGGGTGAAGTAGAGTAAGCTATTAAGGTCTTTGGTGGCGATACTGTCTTCAAGAAGCTCCATGTTGCCTTGGTATTGTTTTTTATCTCTTTTAGTATTGGTATAAGAGTATTCCTGAAGATGGCTGAAGGTGGCAAGCATCAGGGCGAATTTGTCGTTTTTATCTTTTTTATGGTCTTTAACTAGTTCGATTACTTTTTCATACTCATCATTTTCGAAGTATTGCTTAGCGCTTGATTGCCAGTTGGCACTGACTGAAGTCGATGCAAAAATGGCAAATAACAGTATAAGGGCTTGTGTTGTTCGGTTGAGATTTTTCATTTTTTGAGTCTTTTAAATTTAGGTATGGGTGGTTAATATTTCGCGGGCGAGAGGATGATGCAATAATGACTAAGGTAGGCCGCATAGTCAAGACTAAGCCTTGCCCAATTATGAGCCTGAGCTGGAATCAGAGCAAATTTTGTTCATAATGATGGTTAAATTATCAATCTGAGCAACTTTGCAAATAATAAACCCAAGTCACTTAATAGTACCAAGTTTGTAAGGTAGAATGAGCAAAATTTTGGTTGCTTTATCTTGGTGGGGGTAGTTTGCTTTGTTGCTGACTATTATGCAGTCAATGTTTTATATATTTTTATTCACAAAAATTTTAAGAGTATTGGATGGTAAAATGAAAAAATTGAGTTCTTCTATTATCTTTGGGTTGTCTGTGATGGGCTTTAATTTGAGTGCCGTTGCAGAAGAACCGACTCGTATGTTCAGCCTGGAGCAGGGGGCGACTGCGGAGCAGGGAAGTATTTCTATTGATCTGTATGATTCTGTAAAAAGTAATCAACAGATTCGTGCTGGTATTTGGAGTGGTGAGGTTGTTATCAGTCGAGCAGGTGTTGGATACAAACGAGTCATTATGCCTGATCTTGCTGTTTATGGACTTGTGGGTATTGATACTGCGGAAGGTAAAGACTCTACTTTTCTTGCGGGGGGCTCTTACTCTTTGATGTTAGATAGAAATTTTTCTGTGACGGCTAATTTTGAGTTGGGCACAGCGGGTATTGATAATGATTTAGAGTTTGGGGTCGGTGTCGGTGCTTATGTTTCTTTACCGGATGCGGATGAGCTGGGTGAAATAAAGCTGGGTGGTGAGTTGGTTTTGAGTAGTGCGGACAATACCGAAGCCGCCATTCAACTGGGTGCACGCTGGATGCCGCGAGAAAATATTACGATTGATTTGTTGGTTTTCAACAATGATACGTCGAAAGAAACGGATGGTGCTTTGCAAACGCCCGCCGGTATCCGAGTGAATCTCTCATTTTAAATTTTTAGGTCGGGTATGCAAATATCACTGTTTTACCCGACCTATTGCTTTTTTCGGTCTTGATACTCAAATACTCTAACAACACGCCTGACCCCTGGAATTCGGCGAACAGTATCGGTGACAACATCAGCTTCTTTGTGGGTGACAAGCCCCATTAAATAGACAATCCCCTTGTCTGTGACTGCTTTTGTGTGGAATGTACCCAAACCTTTGTCATTAAATAGCTTGGTTTTAACTTTTGTGGTGATCCAGGCATCATTATTGCGTATTTTGAGAGAACTCAGTGGCATAACGGTTATTTCATTATAGATTTCCTGCACTTTAATCACTCTTCTTACGTGCTCGACGACTCGTGCTCGTGTTTTTTTTGTCAACGCCTCTCCAGTGAGTAGTACGTTATTATCGTAACTGGTGACATTGATACGTATTTTGTTTTTCAGTGCTTTATCTGCTTCAATCAGATTGAAAATCTTTAGTTCAATCGCTTGGTCTTCTATGATGGTACCGCTGGTGCGGGGGTCTGAAGCAAGGTTTACGCAGCCTTGAATGAATAATAATAGTGTGAGCAGCAGAGCTATTTTTCTGTAATTATTGAAGCTATTATTAGATTTAAATTGCATTTTTTATCCACTCTATCTGGGTTGTTCCGGTCATGGCGATCACGTCAATACGTGAAGGGTGTTGTGCGACTGTTTTGTTCGATTGCAAGTAATGCTTGGCAGTAGCGATGAGTTTTGCTTGTTTGCGTCGATCAATGCTTTCTGCTGCGCTGCCAAAAAAATTGTTTTTCCGGTAGCGTACTTCAACAAAAATAATGATGTTTTTTTGTTGCATAATCAAGTCAATTTCACCACATTTGCAGCGATAATTTTTCGTAATTAATTGCAACCCTTTTTCTTGAAGGTATTGGCTTGCTTGCTCTTCTGCCCATGCACCTCGTGTGATCGTTTTCAAGCGCTGCTGTGCGCTATTGCTGGTTTTCATGTGGGACTGTTGTTGCTTCAATGATTTCCGGTACACCTTTGATGAAGCGTGCACAAATCAGTTTTCGGTGGATTTGATTGTTTTCATCCATACTGAGCATGCCTGTTTCACCCTGATATTGCTCATGAGGTGTCGTTTGCAGGCGATTGAGTGTGGCGATAATACGAAAAGCGTCGATACCAAGCGCATACAATCGCCCTTTTTTTGAGGTCTGTTGTGGCTGGAGTGCAGTGGTGGAGTTGTACTCTTCTGGTGGGAGTGTGACTGTATTAAGTGTCCAGGGTGTGTCACAGAATATGATGTCATTCATGTCTCTGTCAGCTGCGGGGTTGGGTGTGCCTTCATAAACACGAGAGGTGGCATAGATGGGTAAATCTGCAGCGTAATGGAATTTTAGTTGGGGTCGAATCAAGCGTGCTTGCCGTGGCGATGCAGCCAGAAAAATAAAATCAACATCTTGTCGACGGCGCGGTTCAAACTTTATTGTTCGTTGTAACAGGTTATTGATCTTCTTTTTTCGTTGCGCACTTTCGTTCAGGTTTAAAATGCTTCGCAGTGGCCCTGAAAAATCATTATCTTTGCTGGCATAGGTGGCTTGTTCAGCGATGAAGCCACCGAGCTCTTGCCAGCGCTGATCAAATGCATTGAACGTGCGTCTCCCCCAATCACTTTGAGGGGAAAATGCAATTGCGCGAGTATGCCCATCCACCCAGGCTCTGTCTGCAATTTGTCTGGCTTCATCTTCTGGGGAGAGGCCGAATTGGTATAAATTGTTGGGCAATTCGTCAGTAATTTCGCTGTAATTGAGGGTAAGTGTAGGAACCGGCAGTATTTCAGAGGCTTGATTGATCAATGTGTTGACTGCTTTTTTGCTGAGTGGGCCGACGATAAATTCAGCGCCGTCGGTGACGGCTGTATTGTATGCGTCAGGATTATTGTGGGTGTCATAAATGCGAATGTGTGTTGGTATCTCATTGTGCTGTTGTTGTGCATCGTGGGCGGAAAGAAATCCGTCACGTAGTGATGTCGCATGTCCTGAATAAGCACCACTTAATGGTAAAATTAATGCAATTTGAGTCGGTTGCTCTATGGTGGGTGTTACTGGCTCTTTGATGAGGTTCAATATAGTGTTTGTGGCGGGGTGGTTTGAGTAACGTCGTTGCCACTCATTGAGCTGTTGTTCTCGTTGCTGGCGTTGTCCAGTGATTTGAGCAAGTTCCAACCAGCCACTGAAGGTATTGTGGGGGGCGGAGGGTATGCGTTTATCATGTAAGGTGTTTGCCGAAAGTGACTGGAGTGTTCGTAGGATGAATTGCTGGTTTTTCTCAATTTCTTCAGTGTTTTTTAGCAGGGGATCAAGGCGGATTTGTTCATGAACAGCGGCAAGTTTGTTGCCGAGTTTGTAGTGTGCTTTGGCACGTAAATCATAGTACTCTGTGATTTGTTCAAGCGGGGTGTTATTTCTGATTGAAGTGTCAAGGTAGCTGAGTACGGACTTTGGTTTCTTTTCTTGGTGTGCAATTTTTGCAAGTAGCAGACGACGTTGAAGTTTTTGGGCTTCTGGAAGTAATCCATCATTAATGGACTGTAATACACGCTTTGCTTTATTTGTGTGTTGACCTTTTAAAAGTGCATTGGCCATCATGAGTTTATAAGCTTGCTTTTGTGCGGGGGGGGCATCCGCAGCGAGCTTGTTGTATTGCCTTGCAATTTCTGCATAGTCACCCGATATTACAATTTGCTTTGCCTGTTGTGGGGTGCTTTTGGGGGAGGTGCTGCATCCGCTGATAAATAAAATGAGTAACAGTAATTGAATCCATATTTTTAATGACGGTGCAAACTGATGTTTTGGCATGGTGCTTAATCATATTTTGTGCGTTGATAGATCTGTATTATAGACAAGTTAAATTAAGAATGGGTGGTGATTAATGGTCGAGAGTGCTCTTTATGTGGTTTCAACGCCGATTGGAAATCTGGATGATATGACTCCAAGGGCGGTACAGGTGCTATCTGATGTGGATTTGATTGCAGCAGAAGATACACGCCACAGTGGGCGTTTATTGCAACATTTTTCGATATCAACACGCACAATGGCACTTCATGATCATAATGAGCGGCAGGTGTGTGGTCGCCTGGTTGAGCGTTTGCAAAGTGGTGAATCGATTGCTTTAATCAGTGATGCGGGAACTCCGTTGGTGAATGACCCTGGGTATCATCTGGTTCATGCCGCACATCAAAATAAAATCAAGGTCGTTCCGGTTGTGGGGGCTTGTGCTGCAATTGCTGCGCTGTCGGTTTCCGGGTTGGCATCCGATCGCTTTGCATACGAAGGTTTTTTACCTGCTAAAGCGGGTACGCGCGTCCATCGTTTGGAGTCGTTAAAAGATGAAACACGCACATTGATTTTTTATGAAGCGCCTCATCGTATTATTGCTTCATTGGAATCATTGGTTTTGGTTCTGGGGCATGAACGTATTGCTACTTTGGCGAGAGAGTTAACAAAACGCTTTGAAACTGTAAAACAGGCTCCACTGGGCGAGCTGCTTGAGTGGGTGCGTACCGATCCCAATCAGCAAAAAGGGGAAATTGTTCTTGTGGTTCAAGGAGCACCTTCTCGTGATTTTGATGAAGGAATTGATTCTGAAGCGCAGCGTATATTGACATTGTTATTAGAAGAATTGCCGACCAGGCAGGCAGCAGCGCTGACTGCAAAAATTACAGGTCTGAAAAAAAACACTCTTTATAAAGAAGCGCTTCAAATTGTCGATAAGGGCGAATTGAAGCGTTAATATTTGGTTTTTATTGTATCAATCGGTATAGTTCGCTGTTTGAGAATTCAGTCGTCGTCTCTTCTCATCATCCGCTGCAATTGCACAACTCTCTCTTTGTTTGGAAATAATTCATTTAGTTATGGGTAAAAAAACGTCTCTCTATCATAAACATCTCGAGTCTGGCGCTAAAATAGTCGATTTTGGTGGTTATGATATGCCGCTGCATTATGGCTCTCAAATTGAAGAGCATCATCAAGTTCGCAATGATGCTGGCATGTTTGATGTTTCACATATGGTGGTGGTGGATCTGCGTGGCAAAGCAGTTCGAGATTTTTTACGTCACTTGTTAGCCAATAATGTTGATCGTTTACAAAAAACGGGTAAGGCATTGTATAGCTGTATGTTAAACAGTGACGGCGGTATTGTTGATGATTTGATCGTTTATTTTATGGATGAGACCTGGTTTCGTCTGGTGGTGAATGCTGCAACGCGTGATAAAGATCTGGCTTGGATTAAAAAACAGGTGGCTGATTTTGATGTGGCAATCGAAGTGCGTGATGATTTGGCGATGATTGCCGTGCAAGGGCCG
>VAPF01044787.1_pt1 | contig 12917 bp, 11 predicted proteins | sample 3393931 | NCBI WGS metagenome assembly VAPF01 (sample SAMN08290437, study PRJNA428436) | hydrothermal vent metagenome | isolation source: Deep-sea hydrothermal vent chimney | place: Atlantic Ocean: South-mid Altantic Ridge | depth 2773 m m | reverse complement strand
GGATTTGGTGATGCCAGGTATCGATGGTATGACGCTGTTACGTCTTCTAAATAAAAGCCCGGCGACATCAAAAGTGCCGGTGATTGTTCTTTCGAGTAAAGAAGACCCAAAAATAAAAAGTGAGGCTTTTGAAAACAGCGCGGCAGACTACCTGGTTAAACCCCCTGAAAAAATTGAATTGATTGCTCGGATTCGAGCTCATTCACGTAGCTATATGGCACATCAAGCATTAGATGTGGTGCATAAAGAGTTAAAAGAAAAAAATGCTGAGTTAGAGCGAATATCATTAGAAGATGGTTTGACAGGTATATCTAATCGCCGCAGCTTTGATCTATTTTTACAAAAAGAGTGGGATCGTGCCATTCGTGATAAAACAAATATTGGATTGGTTATGATCGATATTGATCATTTTAAGGGGTATAACGATCACTATGGGCATCAAGGAGGGGATGATTGTTTGCGTCAAGTGGCCAGTGCGCTGGCCGAGGTTGTGGGGCGACCTGGAGATATGGTTGCACGCTATGGTGGTGAAGAATTTGTGGTTGTATTGCCCAATACTGATATTCAAGGGGCAGGCTTGATTGCAGAAAAATTACGCCAAAAAGTGGAAAATTTAGCTTTGCCGCATAATTATTCGGCAACGGCCAATTATGTGTCAATTAGCTTGGGTGTTGCTGGAGTGCTGCCTACTGATAGTGTACCTGATGAATTAATTAAGCTGGCAGATAACGCACTGTATGAAGCTAAGGAGTCGGGGCGTAATCGGTATTGTTTGGCAAAATAATCTGTATTGCTAAATACAGAAAGCAATCATTATATAATTTCTTTCTGTATTGGTTTTTAAAAAACGGGGCAGAAATCCTTTTTCTGGTGACCCTCTTCCTTGGTTTCAACTTCAAATGATAAACGTCGGCCATCTTGAAGAAGTTTTCTAAATTGACTTTCCGGCAGTGGCTTGCTGAATAAAAAACCTTGGATATGGTCGCACCCTGTATTTTTCAAAAATAACAGTTGATTATTGGTTTCTACACCTTCAGCAATCACATCAAGTTTCAAACTGCGAGCCATGGCAACAATCAATGAAGTAATGGCTTCATCGTCGGAGTCAATGGTGAGGTCACGTATAAAAGCACGGTCTATTTTTAATGTATCGATGGGAAAACGTTTTAAATAAGCCAGAGACGAATAACCAATGCCAAAATCGTCAATTGCAACTCTGACCCCCATTGCACTGATTGCTTTTAAAGAGTCAATGGTTGTTTGAATGTTATGCATGATCGTACTTTCGGTAATCTCAATCTCTAGCAGATGAGGTTTTATACCTGCTTCTTGCACGACTTGTTTTATCGTATCCACTATGCCAGGCCTAACAAACTGGCGGCTTGACAGGTTGACTGAAATACGCAAATTTTGAAACGACCCACTGCTTTGCCAATCTTTAAGTTGATTACATGCTGTTTTTAATACCCACTCACCCACTGGAATAATTAAATCAGTCTCTTCAAGGGTCGGGATAAAATCTGCCGGAGAGACAAGGCCAAGTTTAGGGTGTTGCCATCGTAATAGAGCTTCAGCCCCAAAGATTTTTCCATCACTCAGATCAACTTGTGGTTGATAATGGAGTAAAAATTCATTCTTATCTAATGCAAGTCTTAAGCTATTTTCGAGCATCATTCTCTGATAGGACTTTTCATTCATCTCTATTTTGTAAAATTGATAGCTATTTCGCCCCTCTTCTTTTGCTTTATACATCGCAGCTTCGGCATTACGCTGCAATATAGAGAGTTCTGTTCCATCGGTCGGATATATGCTGATTCCCGCACTGCTCGTGATGTATATTTCATGGTGCGTTAGATTGAAAGGCTTACTTATATTTTCAAGTAATTTTTTTACGATCTGATGAATATCGTCTGCTTTGCCAATACTCTCCAATGTTATTGCAAATATATCACTTGATAGACGTGCAATAGAATCACATTTTCTAAGGCAGTCGGAGAGTCGCAAGCTGACTTCTTGAAGTACCTGATCACCTGCTTCATGACCCAAAGTCTCATTGATTTTTTTAAATTGATCTAAATCAATGACCACGAGAGCCATCTGTTTGTTGTCTCTTTTGGATCGGGTGATGGCCTGGTGTAGCCTGTCCATAAAAAGGTTGCGGTTCGGGAGCTCGGTGAGATCATCATAATTGGCCAAATGATACAGGCGATTTTCAGCTCGCTTTCTTTCACTGATATCACTGAATGTTATAACTGCGCCCTCAATATTACCACTATTCTTTATAGGGTAGGATGAGTACTCCACGGGAAATGAGGAGCCATTTTCACGGTACATTTGTTCATCATCAACGGTGCACCCTTGTCCGCTTAAAAATAGGCTGGAAATACGTGATTCATGAAGTGGAAGGCATTGACCATCCGGTTTTTCCTGGCACATTAATTTAATGATCTCTTTTCCTAAAAGTTCATCTTCTGTGCGTTCCAGCATTTTTTGTGCAGACTTATTAGCAAAGGTACATTTTCCAGTCGCATCAATAGAGATGATTCCTTTGTCAGTTGAATCAAGTATGAGCTGCATGTTTTCTTCGCTCAAGGGGGTCTCCTTCGGGGGCTGCTGCATTGGTATATGCACTTTTGTTTCTTGAGTGTTCCGTCAAGAGGAGTATCGACAAAGGGTAGGAGATCTTTATTATTAATAACTTTTAAGTTTGAGCTGAAACCAGTGAAGCTATGGCCTCTATAAAGTCCGGCCTACTATTAAGTGCTGGAATATAATGATATTTTTCACCACCTGACTCAATAAAATATGCTCTGTTTTCCACAGCAATTTCTTCGAGAGTTTCTAGGCAATCAGCACTGAACCCTGGGCAGACAAGATCAAGGCTTTTGATGCCACTTTGAGCGAGCTTTTTAAGTGTTTCGTCAGTATAGGGTTTTAGCCATTCTGCTCGGCCAAAGCGTGATTGAAATGTCACAACCCACTGCTCTTTGGGCAGCTTAAGCTGCTCTGCAACGCTTTGTGCTGTTCCCAGGCACTCATCATAATAGGGGTCGCCCTGAGTGTGGTGGTGTTTGGGGCAACCATGAAAAGAGAGTACTAATTTTTCTGCTTGACCGTGTTTTGCCCAATGCTCCTGGATTGAATTGCATAATGCACTGATATATTTGGGGTGGGTGTGGTATCGGCTGATAAATTGCAGGTGAGGCAGATTACGCCAACTTTTGAATGTATTCGCGATTTCATCGAAAGTCGATGCCGCTGTTGTGCATGAATGTTGAGGGTATAACGGTAAAACAATAATGCGCTTTACTCCATGCTGCCTAAGTTTTTCGAGGGCAGAAGGGATGGATGGATTGCCATAACGCATTCCGAGTTCAACTTTGACTGTATCTCCCAGTTTTTTTTGCAGCGCATCTTTTTGTGCTTGGGATATGACAAGTAGAGGTGAGCCTTCATCCGTCCATACTGATTTGTAAAGTGCTGCGGAGCGACGCGGACGTGTACGCAAAATAATGCCGTGCAAGATCAGCCACCAGGGGATGCGTGGTATATCAACAATGCGCGGATCCCATAAAAACTGCTTTAAGTAACGACGTACTGCTTTAGGGGTGGCCGCATCAGGCGTTCCTAAATTAGTGATTAAAACTCCCACGGATAAATTTTTATTGTGTGTTGAGTTACTATTTATTTTAGTCATGAGCGCTTGGTTTAAATATTAATAAAGTTTTGATTTTGGAGTATCATTCACAATGTGAGTTGATCAATGCCTCTGTTGGCCAGTTCATCTGCTTTTTCATTTTCAGGGTGTCCAGAGTGCCCTTTGACCCACAGCCACTCAATTTCATGGATGCTTGTTGCGGCATCAAGACGGCGCCATAAATCATCATTTTTAACAGGCTTTTTATTGGCCGTTTTCCAACCACGCTTTTTCCAGTTGACAATCCACTGGCTAATGCCATCTTTGACATATTTTGAATCCGTGGTCAGTTGTACGTGACAGGGTTTTTTGAGTGATTCCAGACTCATGATGGCCGCCATGAGTTCCATGCGATTATTGGTTGAGTGGTTTTCACCGCCAAAAATCTCTTTTTCATGGCCGTTATATTTTAATATGGCTCCCCAGCCCCCTGGGCCAGGGTTGCCACGACATGCGCCATCAGTAAAAATTTCAACCATAGAATTCACTCTTTATTATCTGTTTTGTAATTTCTCAGTGTTGGCTGAGTCAGGCTTGAAGTCAGTGCTTTTTGTGGCCACCAACGAGGTTTGATCGGTGTGTAGGTGATCACTCGTTTTTTTACAACTAACATATATGCACCGCCGCATTGAGGGTACCAACGCGCACCTGTTGATTCGAGAATTTTCAGGTTTTGCATTATTTTTTGTTGCTGAAGGGGGGGGCGAAAGCAGTAGTTGTGTTGTTCGATAATATCAAAACCTACTTCTTTCAGCCATTGTTTAATGTGAGATACTCCGTGAAAGTGGCCACACCAAGGGGCATTCGTTTTTTGTTTTGAAAATACTTGCCACAGTCCGAGCAGGCTATACGGGTTAAATCCGCAGATAACAACGTGCCCTTCAGGAATCAATATTCGGTCTATTTCACGCAAAATTAGGTCGGGCGATTGCGTGAGTTCAAGAGTATGATGAAGCAGTACAACATCAATTGTATCGGTGGTGATAGGAAGTGCATCATAGCGGCCATAGACATTAATCGCTTTATCGGGGTGCTTTGTATCAGTAGATAGAGTTGTGTGATGCTTAATCTGGCTGGCTTGACGCAAGTCCCTGCTCGTTAAATGTTCAATTTGAAGTAGCTCGTAACCGAATAGTTTGGAAAGAGCTTCATCAATTAATATCTGCTCTGTTTCCAGTACATGCTGGCCAATGGCGCTGGAGTACCAGCGTCGCATTTTTTGCAGCATTAACAGTTCAGACATCGGTTTATGTTCCCTTTATTTAAGTGACAGTTACAGGCAGAATGTCGTCAGTTTAATTTATAGATAAAAAAAACACTATGGCATTATTAAATTTAAGAAATATTTGTGTTAGTTATGGCGGCCCATTGTTGCTTGATCATATCAACTTTCAGATCAATACGGGTGAGCGGCTCTGCTTGATTGGGCGTAATGGTGAGGGTAAATCGACCCTGATGAAGCTGATCGCTGGTGAAATTGTAGCCGATGACGGCGTGATTGAGCGTTCTCAGAGTATAAAAATTGCAAAGCTCGCTCAGGAAGTGCCGCAAAATATTGAGCAATCTATTTATGAGGTGGTGGCGGCAGGCTTGGGGCACGTCGGACAGCTTTTGAGTGATTATCATGAAGTGTTGAATCAGCTCGAAGCTGGAGAGGATGTGCTGGATCAGCTAGAGAAAGTTCAACATGAGTTAGAGTCGCACGATGGATGGTTGTTGCAGCAGCGAGTGGATTCAGTGCTGACTCGGCTCAGCCTGGATGCAGAACTTTCATTTGCGGGGCTTTCGGGTGGGCTTAAGCGGCGGGTTTTGCTGGCACAAGCCTTAGTCACCGAACCTGATCTATTATTACTGGATGAGCCGACCAATCATCTGGATATTGCTTCGATTGATTGGCTTGAAGCCTTTTTGTTGGGTTATAAAGGTGCACTGTTATTTGTGACTCATGATCGAATGTTGTTGCAAAATCTGGCGACACGAATGATAGAGCTGGATCGAGGTCAACTCACCAGTTGGCCGGGTGATTATCACGCATATTTACGCCATAAAGAAGAGATGCTTGATGCCGAAGCATCACAGCGCGCTGAGTTTGATAAAAAGCTGGCAAAAGAAGAGGTGTGGGTTCGTCAGGGAATTAAAGCGAGGCGTACACGTAACGAAGGGCGAGTACGTGCGTTAGAAGCATTGCGTAAACAAGCGGGTGAAAGGCGCATGCGTTCGGGTACGGCAAAGATACAAATGCAAGAAGCGACACGCTCTGGGAAAGTCGTTGTTGAAGTTGAAAATGTCAGCTTTAACTATCCTGAAAAAGTCTGCATGCACAATTTCAGCACTACCATTGTACGGGGTGATAAAATCGGCATCATTGGCCCGAACGGCTCAGGAAAAACTACACTGTTAAAAATCTTGTTAGGAAAACTGGAGCCACAAACAGGAAGTGTCAAGCAGGGAACCAGTTTGAAAGTGGCCTATTTTGATCAGCTAAGAAGTCAGCTCGATGAAGAAAAAAGCGTTCAAGATAACGTTGCTGAAAATGGCGATGAGCTGATGATTGATGGCAAACCACGCCATGTCATGGGCTACTTGCAGGACTTTTTATTCAGCCCGGAGCGTGTTCGAACACCCGTTAAAGCGCTCTCAGGTGGAGAGCGAAATCGACTGCTGCTTGCTAAATTATTTACCAAGCCTGCTAATGTTCTCGTGATGGATGAGCCGACCAATGATCTTGATGTGGAAACACTGGAGCTATTAGAGTCCCGCTTAGTCGCTTACCAAGGGACACTATTGCTGGTCAGTCATGATCGTGCCTTTCTCAATAATGTCGTGACGAGTACGTTAATTCTTGAAGGTGAAGGTCAGATCAGTGAATACGTGGGTGGTTACGATGATTGGCTCAGACAGCGCCCTCAGATTGAAATAAAAGCGCCAGTGAAACAAAAAAAACCTCAAGTAGAACCTAAACCAGAGAGCAATAAACCTGTTAAATTGAGTTACAAAGAGCAGCAAGAGCTAGAAGACTTACCACAACTGATCGAATCTTTGGAAGAAGAGCAAAAGTCTTTGAACCAAGCGATGGCGGATCCAGAGTTTTATAAAAAAGAAGCGGATGTGATCGCCAAGTCATCAAGCCGACTTTCAGTGATTGGTGATGAGCTGGCTAAAGCTTACGCTCGCTGGGAAATATTGGATGCCTGATTGGGCGGGAGAAAAATTATGAATGTACTAATTACAGGAGCCAATCGTGGCATTGGTCTGGGGTTTGTTGAACACTATCTGGATCAGGGGCATCAGGTTTGGGCGTGTTACCGCAGTGATTTAGGTGGGCTGGCTGACATCACTTCGCCTGGTTTGCATGCCGTACGGTGGGATGTTCAGGAAGACAAAACGACAGCGGCATTAGCAGAAATGGACTTGCCTGATTCACTGGATCTATTGATAAACAATGCTGGTATTTATGGTGCTAATCAGTCGTTTGAAACGGTCACAGCCGAAACCATGAAGACCGTGTTTGATATCGACTGTCTGGGCGCACTACGAGTCGCGCAAGCCCTTAAGTCGCGTATCGAAAAAGCACGGGGTACGATTGCTAATTTAAGCTCGAAAATGGGGTCGTCAGATGATAATAGCAGTGGAGGTTGTTACGCATACCGAGCTGCAAAAGCGGCACTGGTGATTATTTCTAAATCAATGGCCATTGATTTAGCTGAATATGGTATTCAGGTGATTACGTTGCATCCTGGCTGGGTGCGTACTGATATGACGGGGCACGGTGGATTGATTGATGTGACTCAATCCATTGCAGGAATGAGTGATGTGATTCAACGCATTGGTGAGTATGAGCTCGGTGCATTTGTCGCATTTGATGGCAAGGTTGTGCCTTATTAATGTTGACACTCAGTCGCTGTATTACAATGAGTAATACGGTAATTATTGAGAAGGCATATGATCACTCTTAGGCTTGACCCTAAATTGGAAAAAACAATCAATCATACGGCGCAGCGATTAGGTGTCAGTAAATCTGAGTTGGTAAGAAAAAGCCTCACGGAATTTTTTGACAAATTAGAACGACCATCCCCATGGGAGCTCGGTAGAGAACTTTTTGGAAAGTATGCGAGTGGGCAAGATAACCTTTCACAAGATAGAAAAGTTCTCATTAAAAATAAAATACGATCAAAAAAATAATGAAGAAAATATTAATAGATTCAGGCCCATTGATCGCTTTGTTCTCGTACGTAATCTATTAACTCTCAGCCATCCCTGCCAAAAATTCACTCACTAACATGACAGCTAATTCCTTTTGCCCCGGCCGTCCTGCGTCCGTTACGGCTCCGTACAACATCGCCCTTCGTTTCATTGCGTCAATCTAAAGCCGCCGTCTGCATCACTTTGAATGACCCTTTATTATCTAGGATTTATGACCATTTTAGAGTGAGATAAATTGAGTGAAAATATTTTTTGTATGTTATAATTAAACTCATCTTAAAGGCTGTTGATCTAGTGAGGAGTCGAAATAAAATTATGACTAAAAAGGCAAAAGAAAATAGCCATGGTGTAGAGGATAAAACCCAGAAAAAAATTAAATTTGATCTTAATGCTAGAAATCCAAAGATCAGATGGAACGAAGATGGGAACTATCCTTACAATAAAAAAATGGATGTGGTGACCTATGAACGAGAGAAACATTTGTTACAAATTGAGCTGTTAAAGGCTCAAGGTTGGATTCAAGATGCCAAACAGCGGGTTGTCATTGTTTTTGAGGGGCGTGATGCTGCTGGCAAAGGTGGAACGATTAAGCGTTTTATGGAGCACCTTAATCCACGTGGTGCAAAAGTAATTGCATTAGAAAAGCCTAATGCTCGAGAGCGAAATCAGTGGTATTACCAGCGTTATATCCAACACCTTCCATCTAAAGGTGAAATCGTGTTATTTGATCGCTCTTGGTACAACCGTGCGGGTGTTGAAAGGGTGATGGGTTTTTGTGATGATCGCGAGTATTTAGAGTTCCTGCGCCAAACACCAGAATTTGAAAGAATGCTCGTTAATTCTGGATTGATTGTTTTTAAGTACTGGTTTTCAGTGAGTCGTGAAGAGCAGTTTCGTCGCTTTAAATCACGCCAAAAAGATCCTTTGAAACAATGGAAGTTAAGTCCAGTTGATATGGCATCACTTGGTAAGTGGCATGATTACACTAAAAGTAAGGAGGAGATGTTTTTCCATACAGATACGAAGGATGCTCCCTGGACAGTTATTAAATCAGATGATAAAAAACGTGGCCGCCTTAACTGTATGCGTCACTTTTTAAGTCTATTGAGCTACCCAAATAAGGATACAGATGTTGTTGGGAAGTTAGACCCCCTTATTGCTGGCTCTGCAAAGAATATTCATGAGAAAGACGAATCTACTGATTACTATAATCAGCCAGATACAAATATATAAAATAGCCATACAAATACATGCTATGTATTTCGACTCTAGCTAGCATTTTTATGCTTAAACGAATTTTTTACTATCAGGAGAAAAAATATGAGTTCAGAAGCAAAGAAACTGAAAATTAAAAAAAGAATTAAAAAGATCATTAAAAAGTCCCAAAAAGATATTGCAAAGGCTTTAGACTCGGCTAAAAAAGCTGAAGCAAAAGCTAACAAGGCATCTTTACAAGCTCATGCAGCTCAAGATTTGGTGATTAAAGCTGAAAATCGTCTAAAAAAAGCCACTTCACAGCTTAAACAATTAAAGGCGGATGAAAGCGCCAAGAAAAAGACGGCGAAAAAAACAGCTAAAAAGAAAGGTATTAAGGAAGCTAAAAAAAATAAGAAAAAAAACAAATAAATTTTTAATAGTTCAAAAGAGCAGCGCACCATCAAAGGAAGGGTGTGCTGCTTTTGAAAAGGTGTCAGTTGCCAGGTAAAAGGGCTTGGTTGTTATATCAGCTGGCTTGGGGAGTACCGCTGAGTATTTTTTTAATCAGTGATATAACCAATTTAGGTTCGAAAGGTTTGTCACAGATGGCTGAAATACCGGATTGCTTAATGCCAGCCAAGTGGCTGTTATTTGCATCGCTGGTGACCATTAAAACAGGAATTGATGATTGATTGCTCTGTTCGCGTACGTAATCTATTAACTCTCTGCCATCCATTTCTGGCATATTATAATCCGTTACAATCAGATCAAAAAAATCAGACTCCAGTTGATCTATAGCCTCTTTTCCATTGATGGTTTCGGTAATATTTTCAATGCCGAGAGAATTTAAAATTCGGATGATATGTTTACGAGCACTCAAACTATCGTCCACGAGAAGAATACGAAGCTCTTCAATATCAAAATCTTTAAGTGCGTTGGTATCAGGCTCTAAAAAGTCAACAGTAGCATACAGTGCATTGCGCAGTTCATTCAGATCAAAAGGTTTCGGCAGAATGGCAACAACACCAGCTTGACGGATTGGTTCAAGATAATAGTCAGATATTTCACTGGAGATAAGCATGAATGGAATATCATCAAGCTCAGGGTCATTTTTAAGTGATTGTACGAGTTCAGTGCCACTCATATCCGGCAGGTACATCGCGCTGATAATTAAATCAGGTTTGAATGATGTTTTTAGATTTTCCAGGCATGCCGCACCTTCTTGAAACCACTGTGAGCGGGAGACACCTAAACTCTCCAAGTGGTTGGATATGATTTTTTTCTGGGTCGGTGAAGGCTCAACCAGTGTGATTGAAAGATCCTGAATAGTGAGTGATTTTTCCGCCATGAGTATACGTCCTTGTCTTCCCTGTTTCGATTCTTATCGGTAAATGCAATAATCGCTGAAGTGATTTTATCCTTAATGACTCCATAAATGATGAGCTGGAATATTCAAAACGCACGTGAAACGTACAGTATCAGTCACTGGAGTGGCGGCTATTTTGATATTAATGATGCAGGGCATTTAATTGCCACCCCTAGAGGGAGTGAAAGTTCAGCAGCAATTGATTGTGTATCGTTAAGCCGTGATATTGCAAACATAGGGCTCTCTCTGCCCGTATTGGTTCGCTTTCCTGAAATTTTACACCAGCGTGTAAAAAAGCTTTGTACTGCATTTGAATCGGCTATGGTGGATGTTCAATACCAAGGGCAATTTACCGCTGTGTATCCGATCAAAGTCAACCAGCAGCGCAGTGTTGTGAAAGAGATCTTGCGTGATTGCAGTGTACGGGTTGGCTTGGAAGCAGGGAGTAAACCTGAGTTGATGGCTGTGCTGGCTTTGTCTGAGCAAAATGGGGGCGTGGTGATATGTAATGGCTATAAAGATCGTGAATATATTCGTCTTGCTCTTATTGGGCAGTTGCTTGGTCATGATGTATGTATTGTGCTCGAAAAACTTTCTGAACTTTCTCTGGTGATTGAAGAGGCGCGTGACTTGGGTGTGACTCCCAAGCTAGGTGTTCGGGTTCGCTTGACTGCTACTGGTATGGGGAAGTGGCAAAACAGCGGGGGTGAAAAGGCAAAGTTTGGGCTCTCTGCAACGCAGATATTAGAAGCCGTTGATCGGTTACGACAAGCCAATATGCTTGATACTTTGCAGCTGCTTCATTTTCACTTGGGTTCTCAAATTTCCAATATTCGTGATATTCAGCGAGGTTTGCATGAGGCCGCTCGTTTTTATGCAGAGCTTCACCGCATAGGCGTTAATGTTAGAGTAGTCGATGTGGGCGGTGGTCTTGGTGTGGATTACGAAGGAACGCGTTCACGCAGCTTCTGTTCGATGAATTACAGTATGCGTGAATATGCTCAAAATATTGTGCGTATTTTATGTGAAGTTTGTGAAAGTCACGGATTGAAACACCCCGATATTATCACAGAATCTGGCAGAGCGATGACGGCACACCATGCGATGCTGATGACGAATGTTATTGATGTTGAGCAGCAGTTGGGCACTACTTTATTGTCGTCACCAAATAAAAATGACCCACGCATTATTCATGACCTATGGAATGCGCTGCAAAGATTGCCAGAACATCCTGCCTTGGAAATTTACCATGATGTGGTGCATTATTTGGCTGAAGCGCAGACGATGTATGTTCATGGGGTTTTGACCCTGGAGCAGAGGGCGCAAGCTGAACAGCTCTATTTTACGACGTGTAGAAAAGTGCAGACATTATTACGTCCTGAATTGCGTGCTCATCGTGAAGTATTGGATGAGTTGAATGAAAATCTGGCAGATAAATATTTTTGCAATTTTTCACTGTTTCAATCACTGCCTGATGCATGGGCGATTGATCAGGTTTTTCCGATTGTGCCGCTGCAGCGGTTAAACGAAAGGCTCACCCAGCGTGGCATTATTCATGATATGACCTGTGATTCTGATGGTCGTATTGACCATTATGTGAATGAAGCGGGCATTGAAAGCAGTTTGCCGCTTCATGCTATTGACCTGTCTGATAAAAATAAGCCTTATCTTTTAGGTATTTTCCTTGTGGGGGCTTATCAGGAAATTTTGGGTGACATGCACAATTTGTTTGGTGATACTCATTCGGTGAATGTAGAGCTCAATGATGATGGGGGTTATTGTTTGACGCAGGTGACTGATGGCGATATGGTCGATTCGGTACTGAATTTTGTTCAGTTTGATGTTGATGAACTGCTTGATATTTTCCAGGAAAAAGTTAAATTGGCTTCACTGGACAATAATCAACGAACGATCTTTATGCAGGCCTTGAAAGTGGGGATGAGTGGCTATACTTATCTTGAGAGTAAATGAAAGTAAAAAATTTTAAATCCATAAGAAGGAAAACAAATGAGCGAAAATAGTGATATCACAGCAGTGATGAAAACCAGTCAGGGTACAATCCGTTTAAAACTTTATGCAGACCAGACACCGATAACCGTAGCAAATTTTGTTAATCTGGTTGAGCGTGGTTATTACAATAATTTGAGCTTTCATCGTGTGATTGCTGATTTTATGGTTCAGGGGGGATGTCCTTCAGGCACAGGAACAGGTGGCCCCGGCTATCAGTTTGAAGATGAGTGCAATAGTGAGCTGCGTCATGACAAACCTGGTGTTTTTTCGATGGCAAATGCAGGGCCGGGAACGAATGGCAGCCAATTTTTTATCACTCATGTGGCCACGCCTTGGTTAGATGGTAAACATACTGTTTTTGGTGCGGTGGTCAGTGATGATGATATGGCTGTCGTTAATAAAATTTCACAAGGAGATTCGATTGAGTCTGTTGAAATCGAAGGG
>VAPF01022105.1_pt1 | contig 12923 bp, 8 predicted proteins | sample 3393931 | NCBI WGS metagenome assembly VAPF01 (sample SAMN08290437, study PRJNA428436) | hydrothermal vent metagenome | isolation source: Deep-sea hydrothermal vent chimney | place: Atlantic Ocean: South-mid Altantic Ridge | depth 2773 m m | reverse complement strand
TTTAAACTGACTGATTCTTTGAAACCATTAAGTGCACTTTGCAAACCAGTTTTCGATACATCATCTTCAAGTATTTTGAACTTTCTTAAAATACTCTCAACACTATCATTTGTTAGAAGTGTTTTGAAAATAGCTTGTACTCGATGAGTCAAATCGAGATCATTATCACGATTCTCACTCGATATATACAGAGTTTCCTGCTCAATTAAAATGCTGGCCTGAGAAGAGTATACCTTTGGGATTAAAAATATTATAAGACTTCCTAAAAGCATGGTCAGTACCATAACTCCAAGAAACCACGCCTTTTGACGGTAGACCATACCTGCATAATATGCCAGGTCATGATTTTGTTGAGTTTGTTTATTTTTCAAAGATTAAGCACCAATATGAATACAGTCAACAATGTAGTGGTATATATCCGTTTACCGACTTTATCAATCAAAACTTAAACATTCCACTTCAGCAGCGTAATATAATACAAATCATCACTATATTCTACAGGTGAGCATGTAGGAAGAAGTGCCATCATAACTTCTCCACGTTGTGTTGCCAGAAATGCCTAAAATTTTTGTGTTTCACATGCTGCCATTGAAATTGGCGAAACGAATAATAAGCATTGCCTCATAATGAGGCAATCATTGCTATAAGATTAATATCTAGTCCTGTTGTACCCTTCGAGTGGAAACATAATTAGATTTTTTCATTGATTCACATTATTTGAGCCATTATCAAACGTGCCTGTTAAGTCCCCTAACTCATGAGCCAAAATCCGTATAATGCTGAATTTTTTTGTGTCACGAGCATCTGTTGCAGGAGTGTTTGTATTTGCTTTTGGATCTACACAGGTCGAAGGGGTTTGTTTGCGTTATTGACCGAGGCGGGCTAACGGGTGACCTGATTTTTTTGAGGAAGTGATTAACTTGTGCCTTGTCGATTTATAATGCTATCTTCAAAAACTATTTACTGTTTGGAAGGAAGAGATGAGCAATATAAATATGGTCAAAAATCGCTGGGTACAGTGGTCATTTATTCTTCTGATTATCATTGTTGGTGTGGCATTTAGTATCAAAATTCTGCCCACCAGCTATAGCGAAGATCTTTCCGTTATTGGCAGTGGAAAAAATGTCGTTGTACTGATGCATAATAAAGAAGGCGTTCGCAGTCTTAACCTGATGAATCAGGTCGATATCATTAGAGATCTTTATAAAGATCGTATTGAGTTTCGCATTGCTGAAATTGGCACCCAAAAAGGAGCGGAGTTTTCACGCAAAAATATGGCTGGTAATGCTACATTGGTATTGTTCAATGGTGAAGGTACACGTTTAAAAACCCTAAGCAATGTGGAAGATTTAGAAAGTCTGGAAAATACTCTTGATCAAATCTTCGGGTATCAATCTGATTTGCTCTAAAGCCAAATTCAATCAACTGAAATAATTTACAGTGCCCACTTCTCAAACATACCCTTTATATTTATTGTTTATATTCGTTTTATGGTTAATCTTATTCAGCACTCAAGCCAGTGCCTTAACCATCTCTGGCACCTGTAAACAGGCGGATAAAGTGACGGATTGTGCCAGTGCAGGTACCATTCGAGTTGCAACCAATGCACCTGGGGTAGTCTTTACACCCAGCACGACTGTGACAGGAACTTGGACAGTTACTGGTCTACCTGCCCTGACTGGCATTGATATTTTTGTCTCTGTATTTATTGAAGGAGTTGCTGACAATCAAAAAGCAGTTGCCGTATTTCGCTACACTGGTACCGCAGATATTACAGGTGTAGAACTGATTGAAACCCACTTAACCCTTGGTAGTGATAATAACTCAGGCATCAGTAACTTTGATCTGCGTCTATACGACAACAGCGTGAGCGGCAATCCATATATCTTTTTTGATGTCGATGATAATAGAACCTTAACGGTTGATAGTACGGGAAGCGTTCCAACCCCCACCCTCTATATTAAAAGCAATAATAGCTATGCCCCTGGGGGAGATATTAACACTCATCATGTTGACACCAACGGCATATTTGGCATGGGGAACAATACCATCAATGTCAGTGGCGATTGGGATTTTACCAATGGTACCTTTAATCGAGACACCAGCACCGTTAATTTTACTGGCACAGGTACGATCCGAAATCTTACCAGCCCTTGGTGGAGTAAATCTTTTTATAATGTCAATATGGCCGCAGCAGGGCAAACCACCACCATTAATCCAACATTAGGGGTTGTGGTAAAAGGACTGCTTACATTAGGAACTGGAACACTTGATGGCAGCACAGTGGTGCTCAATAAAAGTGGGACAGCATTTGTGACGGCGGGCGCCACCTTAGCGAATAATTTTTTTAAATACAGCCCTCCCGCAGGTGGACAAGTGAATATTACTGTCGCGGACTATCCTAGCATTTGGTTAGCTGAAAACAGCACTGCAAACAACAGTACCTTTACTTTATTAGGCGATATTACCTGCGATGGATTAACCATTTACGGAAATGGAAACGGTAAAATTACCACTCTCAATACCGCCGGCAATAACATTACCTGCAATAGTCTATTGATTGGTAGCACCAGTAACCGAAAAGGTAGATTAATTCTCGATGATTCGATACTTACTATTCACAACGATGTGAGTATCGTTTCCCCAGACACCGGTTCTAATGAACTGGATGCGGGTAATTCGATGCTCAATATTGGTCGAAACTGGACCAACAACAGCCTGTTTACTGCGGGTACGTCTCTTGTTAATTTTAATGGAACGACATATCAAAATGTAACCTCTGGTGGGGATGCGTTCTACAATCTCACACTTGATAACACCGGAATCTTTCCTACGAATACTTTAACGCTGTGGAATTCTTTAAACATCAATAATGATTTGACTGTCAAGAATGGAAAGCTAAATACGCACAGTGTAAACAATTATCCGATTACGGTTTTAGGGAATTTTGATCAGTCCTCCCCCACTGGAGAGGTAGAAGCGCGTGCCTCTGTGATAACCGTCAATGGAAATTTTAATGCCGATGGCACGCTGGATAGCACCAACTATAACAATGCCTCCGTTACACTAAATGGCACGGGGATCCTTCTTTATGCCAACCTTTTTCAATGGTGGCGAAATGGCTTTAACAACTTAATTGTAGGGCAAGCAGGACAAACCACTACTGCCAGCACGCTCTTTGCTGTTATTAACGAATTAGCCGTAGGTTCAGGTGCTTTGGCAGGCAATGCTAGTATTTACCTAGGGTATGGCGCTGCAAATGGCTTTTTAAATTTAGACCCTACTGCCACCATCAGCCTTAATGAGTTGCGCTTTTTTGGTACCAATCAAACCATCCCTCCGTTACTGAATGGATATGATTGCACTATTAGGCTCAGCAGAGGTAATTTAACCGTCACCCAAACGGATGACATCACCCTCAATTCAGGAAAAAGTTTACTTATTGATGGCGATGCCTATGTGGATCGGCCATTAACTTACAACACCAATGGCTTTGACCTCAATATCGGAGGCAATCTTATTTTGGGTGCGGGTGGCGATACCGCGCTTAAAACGCTGGACATCAGCAACAGTACAGTAACCGTTTCGGGAGATCTTGATATTCGTACAGGCACCAATACCTTAACCTCAACCAACTCAACCATCACCCTAAATGGTGCTTCCGCACAAGCGGTTACCATGAATGGTAAGGCTTTCGACAATTTAGTGATCACCAACCCTTCTTTTTCAGGTGTGACATTTAACGATGGGTTTACCACCAATACCTTAACCAGTACAACACCAAACTCTAATTTAACGTTTGCTTCTGGAGAAACCTACACTATTAACAATGTGGTCAACTTGCAAGGTGCAAATAGTCAGCCAATTACGTTAGCACCTTCCACAATCGGTTCTCGTTGGAATTTTGTATTGAATTCAGGTGTCAGTAAAACGCTTGATTACCTTAATGTGTCATGGTCGGATGCATCGGGCTCCGATATGTCCCAGAAGGCGCTTAATCCAAGTAATTCAATTCGTACAGGCAATACTATTGATTGGTTTCCTGCGCCGCTTAATGTGAGTAAAAGCAGCGTATTAATTTCGGATCCCATTAATGGCACGGGCGCTGGAAAAGCGCACATTCCGGGTGCGATCATTGAATACCGCATTGTGACCCGTAACCTTGAAAGTTATTCGCCAGATGCCAATACGGTGGTGATTTCCTATGTTTTGGATGCCAATGTGGAATTTAATGTGACGACAAGGGTTCTCTTTTCAGACGGAACAAACAGTTCAGGTTTAACTCTGGGTACGGTGCGCTACTCTCATATTAGCTTGCCAAATATGTATACATACACGCCTACAGGAACTTTTGATCCAAATGTGGCGGGGATAAAAGTTGAAACCAATGGCACGTTTGCTTTTGGTGGAATACCTGAGCCTGAATTTACACTTCAATACCGTGTTCGGGTAAAATAGCATTCAATATCGCTGAGTTAACTGACCCCCGACAAAAAGCTGGGGTCAGTTAACTTATTTCGCCACACAACAATTTCTGCCACTATTTTTAGCTTCATAAAGTGCTTGATCAGCTCTCTCAAAGACTGTATCAGGCTGATCATCATTGCTAAATTCTGAAACACCACAAGAGATCGTGATATTGACTGGCTTGTCTCTATAGTGAAATTGTAATTTTTCAATTTCTGTGCGTAATTTATTGGCCACAGCCATCGCATTATCAACAGCAGTATTTGGCATAATGAAGACAAACTCTTCACCCCCATAACGTGCCACCATATCGGTTCCACGAACACTCTCTTCCATTTTTTGTGCAATAACCTGGAGCACTTTATCACCCGCCTTGTGACCAAAGGTATCATTAATTTTTTTAAAAAAATCAACATCAGCCACTAATATTGACAATGGGTTTTGATAACGCTGCCACCGCAAATACTCCTGCTCTATCCGTTCATCATAGGCCAAGCGGTTAAAGAGGCCTGTGAGCGTATCTTTTAATGCGGCTTCACGCTCTTTATGGATGCTGACTCTAAGCTGGGCAGACTCCTGCTCTAATGTTTTTAAACGGTTGGTCAGAATTTCTGTACGCTTGTTCGCATCATGGTTGCGCTGCTCTTCATGTTTAACAAACTGTTCCAGATTAGAAGATATTGTTTCCATACGTTTTTGTATCAACAACTTAACCTGATCAAGATCAGCGGCCTCCTGAACACTGTTTTCAATACCTCTGACTTGGGACTGCACCCGCTCATTTAATATCAGACTATCTTCAAGCGAACTTTTATGCTCTATTTTTTCAACCTGAAAGTACTCTTCCAACTCTTGTAAACGTGTTGTTAATTGAGAAAGAAATTCAGCAACTTCTTTAATCTCTTCCTGGGCTTTTTTTCGTAAACCTGAAATTGCTTCGGCAATATCAACAATCAATGCGGGCCATGTATCAGTATCCACTTCCTGCTCTAAACGTACTTTCAAGCCAGTGATTAAAGCCGCTGACTCTGCCGAGCCCTCCAGTCGTTCCAGTAACTGCAGCAATACTTCATTGATACTCAAAATATTAGAAGTCGACGATAATCCTGTGGTATTGGACTGTTTCTCTTCAAAGTGGTCAAGGGTGTCGATAATTTTTTTGATCGAGGCTTTCAGTTGATTGCCATCATCACCGTCACGAATATTACATCGCAATACTTCTAGCTGTTTATCAGCGTTAGGTGCCATCCCCATGGCTGCGATACACAAGTGTGATAAGGCGCTCCGTAAAGTCTCTTCAACTTTTTGATATGTGGCTTCTTTCGCCTCCAGCTGATCCAGGCTGTCATAATATTTATCTTTCCACTTTTCTATTTGTGTTTTTTCATCAAGCTCTATAGACATAAGCGTCATCCTTAACAGTTTATGATCAGTTGCTCAATTTATCGGCATCTTCCTTTGTTGACTCAAGAGCGCTGGAGGCCGACTCTTGCTTGGCCCAATCGCTCGGTTTTACACTTAATTCAAAGGCACTGAATTCAACCGTGTAAATATTATGATCACCATCAATACGTACATGTACTTTACGAAAGCCAGGCGATGTTCCAATGAAGAGTGTTTGAACAATTGTTTCGCCTTTATAAAAGGTTAATTTTCGTTCAAACTGTTTGTCCGACACCTTAAAGCGCATTGCTGCATCTTCTGTCGTCGCGCCTGGCCAACCTTTTTTAAGCTGATTTAACTTGCCCAAAACTTGCTCAAACTTGATTTCGGATACTGGAGCATTAGCCAATTTCGGCAGTTGCCACTGCCCCTCTTTTCTCTCCAGACGCAGTGTTTTATCAGCCTCTTCAATGGTGATCGCATCCAGCGTTTGCAGCTCAACAGCCAGTAATGGCTCTTCGGGCTGGAATGCGCTGTAATCGTCACCCGTCATATTAAGAAATAACGCCAATGCGCCTTGCGCTACTAATACAGCAACAAGAATAGTCATGATACGATTCACTGTTTAACCTCCCCACTGTTCAATAATTGTTGGTAACTGGCGGCCTTTTTCTTACGCGATCGCCAATACAGTAGATAAATAACAAGTAAACCCAGCAGTGCAGCCGCATAGTTCAAATACTCCCAATAGACCTGCGACTCTTTTTCCATGGGATCCAGAATACGAGCAAAGTGGCCACGACTACGAATTGAGAGTAAGCCACGATCTTCCAGCGACCAGTCAATAGCATTTTCAATTAACTGAATGGTGTTGACATAAGGTGTACGAGTCGTATTCATAGCCAGATCCAGCATCTCATCGGTGATAAAAGTGCTTGATGCAAATAGAATAATACGTGCTGATTCAGAGGATTTTTCAATAACACTGCCAACAACAATGGGCTCTTCTGCATTTTGCTCTTCTGGCGAAGTTTCATTGCCTTTCAGCAAGGGCGAAGGTTGACCTTTAAAATAAGATTCAAACTGCCCTTCCACTGAGACGGCTAGCAGCTGCTTTCTCGGTTCATCACTCACTGCAAATCCCATGTCCGGATAGCTCTCAAAATCGGGTTGAATATTCAGTGAATCAGAGAGCCATGCTTGATCGGTACTCTCTAACAGGCGTGTCACTTGTCGTGTACTATTTTTTTCATTATCAATCCCGATCGGTGATGGCCAATTCATGGTTATTTGAGGAATACCGGCAGTTAACCCACTTTCACTGTTCATGCCATCATCACGAATATCTACAAAATAGGGGTAATTCACCATCTGTATCTCCTGAACCATGAACCCTCCTAGGTTGCGTTGTACCGGAATTGGAAAAGCACTGTTTTGAGGGTCAAGCACCATCTGTTTTTTCAGATCGATACCATGATGTTCAAGCCATTGATTCAGCCCGGTATCGTTAGGCACGGCAGAAATTGCACCGTCCATTTTGATATCAAAGGGCGAGGCGGCCAATATCACCGTCCCCCCTTTCATCAGGAATTGATCAACTGCAAACAGCTGCTTTTCATCCAGCTTCTCAGGAGATAACATCAATAATAGATCAGCTGACTCAGAAACCTGACCCGACTTGAGATTGGTATGATCCAGTGTTGAGTTACCCTGCAAAGGAAAAGTTAATTGCTCGAAGCGTTTATTACTGCCTTGTGGAGCCATGCCAAATTGCGCCATCATTGAACTCACTACGGGAGGTGCATTAATGGCGACTGTTTTAAGAAAACCACTCGAAAAATGTTTTAAACTGGCTTCAAGAGCACGCTCCATACCGCCTTCATCAAGACCTTCAGGCAGTGGCACTTGCACCACTTTACCACCACTTTCCAGCGTCATATAAAACCAGAATGAGTCAGGATTAAACAGATCAATCGCCATCGGACGAAAGCCATACTGATCTTCCAGTTGCTGTGCCAAAGCACCGCCATTGGCTTCAGGGTCATCAAAATTTACATTCAATTTACCACCGGATGATGCTTCAAGCTTTGAAAGCACACTCTGGAGTTTTTCACGCAGTTCAATTAATGGTTCTGGCAATGTTTCATCCGATGAAATATAACCTTGAAATTGAACCGGCTCAGACATATTTGCAAACAGGTTTCCTGATCCCTGGTAACCATAGAGTACTTTTTTAATCGCCCGCGTAATATCGTACTCAGGGTTACGCAACACAACATCCATCTCTATTTCGTTATGTATTTTAACATCAATCAAATCACGGAAACTCAGCGTTTCATATTGATCACCATATTGAATCAGCACATCAAAATAAGAGTTAACAATACCCGCCTGATATTTGTTTGCTGTTTGCAACGGCTCAGGGCGAATACCGTATTTCTCTCCTGCCTCTTGTTCCAGCTCAGGATTTTCTAATGGATCAATAAACTCAACTCGGATATTGCCATTTCCAGCCATGGCATACTCTTCAATAAGATCGCGTAATTGTGGTGCTAACGGTGCGAGTAATGGATGGGTTTGGGCACTGAAATAGCCACGGATCAATAAGGGCTCACGCAGCTGATTCAGATAACTTTGAGTTGAATCTGATATGGAGTAGATTTGACCTTGTGTGATATCAACCCGTGCTGAATTGACCTGTTGCAACCAGATATTTCCTGCCAAAAAGTTAGCAACAAATAACCCTGTAACGACCTTCCAGCGAGTGTGGTTTGATTGTCCTTTCTGACCTGCCCAGCGTATTTTTTCCAGTGCATACAGATTCAGAGCCAGAAAAATTCCGACAATACTTAGATAGTAATAGATATCTCGCAGATCAATTACGCCACGAGTGATTGATTCAAAGCGAGATCCAGAGCCTAACAGTTTTAAATACTCTCCTGCCTGATTACCAAACAGTGAAGTCAAACCTTCTGAACCTAGCAGATAAAAAAAGCTGCAAATCAATACCGTTACAATCAGGCTGACAATTTGATTCTCACTGCGCGCACTCACAAACAGCCCGATTGCAGTATAAGAAGCGGCTAAAAATAGTGTCGCGAGATAAGCACCCAATACAGGGCCCCAATCTAATGGCCCTAAAAAAGCGACAGTGATAGAGAGTGGCAATGTCAGCAGTAATGCAATTGCGACCAATGCCATACACGCCAGAAATTTACCCAGTACATAATCAAGCGGTCTGACGGGTGCAGTGAGCAAAAATTCTAAAGTCCCTGCTCGCCTCTCCTCACTCCACATTCGCATTGTCAGCGCTGCGACCAGAAAGATCAGTAAAACCGGCATCCATTGAAACAGTGGGCGCATATCAGCGACATTTCGTGAGAAAAAGGTCTCTACCCAGAAAAAAATAAACAGGTTTACCGCCAAAAACGCACCAAAAAAGATAAATGCAGCGGGTGTTGAGAAAAAAGAAGCAAACTCTTTACGAGCAATATTTTTAATATTATGCATGAGCTTGCTCGCTCTCCTCTGCGCTATTGATCTCCTGGAAAACAGTTTCCAGATCATATCGTTCAGGTTTCAACATATAGAGTTCCACACCCTGTTCTATAACTGTTTTGGCTATCATAGAATAAACATCCGAAGGTTGCGCTATATTATTTATTTTTAAAGAATAATTGTATTGATTTTCCTCACTAGACAAATATTCAACAGCTGTGACAGCATCCATTGAATGAAACAGCCTATCTGTTTTATCACGATCTGAATTAACAGTGATTAATAGACTGTGCGACATTGTCTGCAACTCATTCAAGCGGGAGTCCAGCACTTTTTTTCCATTACGAATAATAATCGCTCGGTCACAAATCACTTGGACTTCGTGCAGAATATGCGTTGATAAAATAATGGTTGCGTTTTCGGCTAACTCTTTGATGAGCGCACGCATATGCTGAATTTGTGAAGGATCCAGACCATTAGTAGGTTCATCAAGAATCAAAATTTGGGGTTCATGAAGAATTGCCTGCGCTACACCGACACGTTGGCGATAACCACGAGAAAGTGTGGCAATAGGTTGCGTCGCTTTTTCATTCAGTTCGGTGCGACTCATCGCTTTGAGAACCGCTTGTGAACGTGATGCTTTTGGAATGCCGTGCAATCCCGCTGCATAATCCAGATAATCAATAATGGTCATTTCTGGATAAACAGGGCAATTTTCAGGTAAGTAGCCAATTTTTTGTTGGACAGCCCGCTGTTGCTGACTGATATCCAGACCATCTATCTCAATAGTGCCGGAGCTTGGCTCTAAATAACCTGTCAACATTTTCATAATAGTGGTTTTCCCTGCACCATTATGGCCAAGCAAGCCAACAATCTCTCCCTGCTTAATATGAAATGACACATCATTCACCACAGTAAAATCCCCATAACTGCGAGTGAGCTTGTTCGTTTTTATCATGATTAATGAACTCCCTGCACGTTCCTAAGTTTCAATACAAATTCCGAGCTTTCGATATAAAAAGTTATCGAAAGTTCACTCCCGTTGTTAATGGCTATATTTTAAATGAGTAAGAAAGAGTAACAACTATGCTACTCTTTTCAACAACGGCGTAAATCGCTCTATTTTTTCACGTAACTTTTGTAAAAACATATATGGATCATAGCTACTTAAACGAAATACTCATCCTGTTTGCTGTTGCAGTCGGTGTTGTTATTTTGTGTTTACGTATCAATTTACCCGCCATTTTAGGTTATTTAGCTGTTGGCGTACTTGTTGGCCCGTATGGCCTTGCCCTAATTCACGATACAGAGCATACACGGGAATTAGCCGAGTTTGGTGTTGTCTTCCTGTTATTCACGATTGGTTTAGAATTTTCTCTACCGCAACTCATGCGCATGAAAACCAGCGTATTGGGTTTAGGAGGAACTCAAGTACTATTCAGCACGGCCATTACCGCTGGAATTGCAATGTATTTAGGCTTGCCACTGAGCAGTGCTATATTAATGGGCGGCATTATTGCAATGTCTTCAACAGCAATGGTGATTCGTCAACTGACGGATCAAGCCGAGCTGCATACCCGCCATGGGCGCAATGCCGTTGGCATTCTACTGTTCCAGGATGTCATGGTGATCCCGTTTTTGATTCTCGCCGCTATGCTTTCAGGCGCAACAGACGACACGCCTATGCATGCACTTTTGATGGCAGCAGGCAAAGGTGTTCTGGCATTGGCGGTTATTTTTGCCATCGGTCACTGGCTGCTCCCTCCCCTATTCCGTGGCGTTGCCAAACACCGCTCAGCAGAGCTCTTTACTTTGACCGCCTTACTCGTCGCAATAGGCGCTGCATGGCTGACCAGTCAATTGGGACTATCATTAGCTCTAGGCGCATTTGTAGCAGGAATGATGTTAGGAGAGACCGAGTTTCGCCATCAAATAGAGGCTGAAATCAGACCTTTTCGAGATATCCTTCTAGCCCTGTTTTTTATCACTATTGGAATGCTGTTTAACGTCCAGCTCCTACCAGAAATATGGCAGTGGGTGTTAATGATCGTAATCGGCATGGTATTGATTAAAGGGGTACTTATTATAGTACTTTGCCGATTATTTAGATGGGACTCTTCTGTATCACTCAGAACGGGGCTGGTATTAGCGCATGGCGGAGAGTTTGGTTTTGCAATTCTAACTCTGGCTCTTGCCAGCGATATATTTCCATCAAATTATGGACAAATTGTACTGGCAGCACTGCTCATAAGTATGGCAATTACACCATTTCTTATTCGCTATAATGGAACTATTGCTAAAAAAATCCTGCCTGATGCTACCGCAATGAGTCGTAATACACTTGAAGAGCAAGCCGTCGATACAACTCACGGCGTTGAAAATCACGTCATTATCTGTGGCTATGGTCGTATAGGGCAAAATATTGCTCGGATTTTAGAGAGTGAAGAGATTCCATATGTTGCCATGGATCTTGACCCCACACTGGTTCAAAATGCGATCAAAGCCAAAGAGCCTGTTACTTACGGGGATTCAGCTAACTTGCACCTGCTTGAAGCGGTCGGTTTAGCAAAAGCTGCCGCATTGGTGATTAGTGTCGATGATTTTCATATTGCATTGAAAATTATTCACAAGGTACGCCAGGTAAATAGTTCTATTCCAATTTTAGTGCGTACAACAGATGACACACACTTGGAAACATTACAAAAAGCAGGTGCCACCGAGATTATTCCTGAAACAATGGAAGCCAGCTTAATGATTTCATCGCATTTACTTTTAATGCTCAAAGTACCGGTATCACGCGTTCTACATAAAATTCGTACCATAAGAAAAAATCGCTATACCGTACTACATCAGCTCTTTCCTGGTGAAGATGCCACGACCGTTCTTAGCAGTGGCGGAGAAATAGAACAATTGAGAGCGATCGAACTGCCTGAAAATGCGAGCGTTACAGAACAATCTATCGCGGATTTAAAACTGGACGAATTGCATGTTTGCATTTCCGTGCTACAGCATCAAGACCAACGCATTCCAAATCCATCACCTGACACGCTAGTATTTTCAGGCGACGTGCTCACACTGTATGGCACACCAGCAGCATTAGATAAAGCTGAAAACTATCTATTGAAATCAACCCGGCGGCCAAACCATTGACCGCCCGCCAAGAAGGTGTAAGTGAATATGATAAACCGCTTGACCACCGTCTTTATTACAGTTGATAACTGCACGATAGCCATCTTCCGAAATACCTTCCTGTTTCGTGATTTTTTTTGCAGCCATATAGAGCTTGCCAATTAACAGCTCATCATCATGGCTCATATCGTTGATCGTCGAGATATGCTTCTTAGGTATCACTAAAATGTGCACAGGCGCTTGTGGATTCAAATCTCGAAATGCTAAAACACTATCATCTTCATAAACAACATCAGGCTTAATATCACCCGCGACCATTTTGCAAAACAGACAATTTCCCATACCATAAGCCTCCATCAGCTAATTTAAATGGAACGATACACCGAGATGAATCCAAAAGCCAAAACCCTCTACTGGTACGACCTTGAAACCTTCGGCATTAATCC
>VAPF01070545.1_pt1 | contig 12934 bp, 12 predicted proteins | sample 3393931 | NCBI WGS metagenome assembly VAPF01 (sample SAMN08290437, study PRJNA428436) | hydrothermal vent metagenome | isolation source: Deep-sea hydrothermal vent chimney | place: Atlantic Ocean: South-mid Altantic Ridge | depth 2773 m m | reverse complement strand
TATTGATGACCCCGTTAGCTCCTTAGATGATAACCATTTAATTCAGTTAGCCGTTGATTTAGCCGCGTTAATCAAATCTAGTGATTTTAATAATGGGCGAGGATTACAGTTTATTGTCACCTCGCATAATCCACTATTTTATAATGTGCTTCATAATGAACTGGGTCTTAACAATGGCAATAAAAAAGAAGGGTGCTATTTACTCGAACGTTTTAGTGATGGCACTTTTAATCTGAATGTTAAGTACGGTGATTCCAATAGGAGCTTTTCTTACCATTTACACTTAAGGCAAATTATCGAGCAAGCGATAGCTGAAAATCAAGTACAAAAATATCACTTTACGCTATTACGTAATTTGTATGAAAAAACAGCAAGTTTTTTAGGATACCGTAAGTGGTCAGAGCTTTTACCTGACGATAAACAAGTCTATTTATACCGCATTATTCAATTTACGAGTCATTCCACTTTGTCTAATGAGGAAATTGCAGAGCCAAGCGAACCAGAGAAGCAAACTGTTAAATTTTTACTGGATAATTTAGTAAACAACTATGGTTATTGGCAGCAGGGAGAACAAAATGACTAAACCTGTTCTACATAATCAGCAAGCGTTTTCTGATGTATTAAAACAGATTCAACACGCGCGTCAAAAAGTGTTTACTCAGATCAATACCGCCTTAATCGACCTTTATTGGCAGCTTGGGCAATTCATTAGCCAGAAAGTAAACTCGCAAGAGTGGGGCAAGGCTGTTGTGAAAGAGTTAGCGCTTTACATTGCACAACAAGCCCCAGAAATTAAAGGCTTTAGCGATAAAAACCTATGGCGAATGAAGCAGTTTTTTGAAACCTACCATAGCGATAAAAAACTCTCACCACTGGTAAGAGAATTACCTTGGACACACAACACCATTATTTTTTCACGCTGTAAGTCAGCAGATGAGCGGGAGTATTATTTAAAATTATCCATAAAGGAAGGGTACTCATCCAGAGAGCTAGACCGTCAAATTAGTGCCTCTCACTTTGAACGTGCAGAGCTCGGCAATCAAAAACTCTCAGCAGTGCTGAGAGAATTGCACCCAAACATTCACAACACATTAAAAGATAATTATGTATTGGAGTTTTTGGGCTTGCCAAAGCAGCACGCTGAAAGCCATTTGCAAAAAGCTTTAATTGAGAATATGAAGTGCTTTATTCTTGAACTGGGGGGTGATTTTATTTTTGTGGGCGAAGAGTATCGCCTGCAAGTAGGCAATCAGGATTTCTTTATTGATCTGCTCTTTTTTCATCGTGGTTTATCGGCTTTAGTGGCATTTGAATTAAAAATTGGAAAATTTAGCCCCGAGCATTTGGGACAGTTAAATTTTTACCTTGAAGCGTTGGATCGTGATGTTAAAAAACCGCATGAAAATCCAAGTATTGGCGTATTACTTTGCAGAGATAAAGATGACGAAGTTGTAGAATACGCACTGTCGCGCAACTTATCGCCTACCATGGTGGCGCAATATGAATTACAGCTGCCTGATAAAAAACAACTTAAGAAAAAATTACATGAGCTTACTGAAAATGGATGTTTGGAGCCAAACGAATGACTGAGTATAAAACCATCACCGAATCAAACCACTTTATTGTGTTGGATAAATACACCAAGTGTCCACAAATCAGTGAAGCCTATCAAAGCGAATACGATTTAGAGCGTGAGTTTATTACCGATTTAAAAAATCAAGGGTATGAGTATTTGCCCGAGTTAAACACGCCTGAAAAAATGCTTGCTAACGTGCGTGAGCAGTTACAAACGCTCAATAAGGTACGGTTTTTAGATACAGAATGGCTGCGCTTTGTTGAGGTATATTTAGATAAGCCAAGTGATAATCGGATAGACAAAACCCGTAAAATTCATACCGATTATATTCATGATTTTGTGTTTGATGATGGGCACATTCAAAACATTTACTTGTTGGATAAAAAGAACATTGCTCACAATAAAGTGCAGGTAATTAGGCAGTTTGAGCAAGCTGGCACGCAGGCGAATCGTTACGATGTGACGGTTTTAGTCAATGGCTTGCCGTTGGTGCATATTGAGCTAAAAAAACGCGGGGTTGCGATTCGTGAAGCGTTTAATCAAGTACACCGCTACAGCAAAGAGAGTTTTAACACTGAGCACTCGCTGTTTAAATATGTACAGCTTTTTGTGATTTCAAACGGTACCGATAGCCGTTATTTTGCCAATACCACTGGGCGCGATAAAAACAGTTTTGATTTTACGATGAATTGGGCAAAATCGGATAACAGTTTAATTAAAGACTTAAAAGATTTTACCACCACCTTTTTTCAAAAAAATACACTGTTAAATGTGCTGTTGCATTATTCGGTATTTGATGTGAACGATACGTTGTTGGTGATGCGCCCTTATCAAATTGCCGCCACCGAGCGTATTTTACAGAAAATAAACAGTGCTTATCAAGCCAAAAACTGGAGCAAACCTGAGAGTGGTGGCTATATTTGGCATACCACGGGTTCGGGTAAAACGTTAACCAGTTTTAAGGCGGCACGCTTGGCAACGGAGCTGGAATTTATTGATAAGGTGTTTTTTGTGGTGGATCGTAAAGACCTGGATTATCAAACCATGAAAGAGTACCAACGCTTTTCGCCCGACAGTGTAAATGGGTCGGACAGTACGGCAGGGCTTAAGCGTAATTTGGATAAAGATGACAATAAAATTATTGTGACCACCATTCAAAAACTGAATAATTTAATGAAAAGTGAAAGCGATTTGCCCATCTACAACAAGCAAATTGTGTTTATTTTTGATGAAGCGCACCGCAGTCAATTTGGTGAGGCACAAAAAAACTTAAAGCAGAAATTTAAAAAACTCTATCAGTTTGGTTTTACGGGTACGCCCATTTTTGCAGAAAACGCTTTGGGGGCAGAAACCACCGCCAGTGTGTTTGGGCGTGAATTGCATTCTTATGTAATTACCGATGCTATTCGCGATGAAAAAGTGTTGAAATTTAAAGTGGACTACAACGATGTACGCCCACAGTTTAAGGCGATTGAAACCGAGCAAGACGAGAAAAAACTAAACGCGGCGGAAAATAAACAGGCGTTATTGCACCCTGACCGTATTAAAGAAATTTCGCAGTATATTTTAACGAACTTTAGGCAAAAAACGCATCGTTTACAAGCCAACGGCAAAGGCTTTAATGCCATGTTTGCGGTGAGCAGTGTGGAGGCCGCTAAGGCCTATTATGAGGCGTTTAATTTTTTACAAAAAGAGAGCGATAACCCTCTTAAAGTGGCCACCATATTCTCCTTTGCCGCCAATGAAGCACAAAATGCCGTAGGGGAGATTGAGGATGAAAGTTTTGAGCTTACGGCAATGGAGAGCAGTGCCAAAGAGTTTTTAAGCGCGGCCATTGGCGATTATAACGCGATGTTTAAAACCAATTATGGTGTTGAGAGCAGTGCGTTTCAAAACTATTATCGTGACCTTGCTCAACGGGTAAAAAATCAAGAGGTGGATTTGCTCATTGTGGTGGGCATGTTTTTAACGGGCTTTGATGCGCCCACATTAAATACGTTGTTTGTGGATAAAAACCTGCGCTACCACGGTTTAATGCAAGCCTATTCACGCACCAATCGTATTTATGATGCCACCAAAACCTTTGGCAATATTGTAACTTTTCGCGACTTAGAGCAAGCCACCATTGACTCGATTACCTTATTTGGTGACAGCAATACCAAAAATGTGGTGCTGGAAAAAAGCTACAAAGAGTACATGGAAGGTTTTACCGATCTGGCAACAGGTGAAGCCAGACGAGGTTATTTGGAGGTGGTGAAAGAGCTACAACAACGTTTCCCTAATCCAGATGAAATTGTTAAAGAAAAAGATAAAAAAGACTTTGCTAAATTATTTGGGGAGTATTTGCGTGTTGAGAATGTACTGCAAAACTATGATGAGTTTGCGGGGTTAAAAGCGGTACAAAGTTTAGATATGAATGACCTTGATGCTGTTGAGGCATTTAAAGCCACGCATTATTTAAGCGACGACGATTTGCAAACAATGCAAGCGATTGAGATACCAACTGAGCGTACGATTCAAGATTATCGTTCTACCTATAATGATATTCGTGATTGGGTTCGTCGTGAAAAAGCAGCCAATGAAAAAGAGGCCTCCAACATTGATTGGGAGGGTGTGGTGTTTGAAGTAGACCTGCTTAAATCACAAGAGATTAATTTGGATTACATTCTGGAATTGATTTTTGAGCACAATAAACATTTAAAAGATAAAACAGCATTGGTTGAAGAAGCACGCCGTTTAATTCGTGCCAGTATTGGAAACCGTGCAAAAGAGAGCCTGTTGGTTGATTTTATTAATCAAACCAACTTAGATAATATCCTAGACAAATCCAGTATTATTGAAGCGTTTTTTACCTTTGCTCAGGCGGAACAGCAACGGGAAGCAGAAGCGTTAATTAACGATGAAAACCTAAATAAAGAAGCGGCTAAGCGTTATATTAAAGCCTCGTTAAAACGAGAATACGCCAGTGAAAATGGCACAGAACTCAATGCCGTGTTACCTAAAATGAGCCCCCTTAATCCGCAGTATTTAAGCAAAAAACAGGGCGTTTTTCAAAAAATATCGGCGTTTGTTTAGAAGTTTAAAGGCGTGGGAGGGCTGGTTTAATTGAGCTTAGCTAAAGACTGATTTGTCCGAATAAGCAATATGCACTTTCTGAATAAAGGGGACGCTATCTTTAAAGGATGCGACATTCTGCCTAACTTATTGATTTTAAAGGTTATGATTGTTTATTGTGGCAATAGAAGATTACGCATATTTGGTGCCTTACGTTGAAAATGATCAAGAAATATTTCTCAAAACAGTAATTCCCAGCAGAAAGGCGACCAAACAATATTTGGAGAGAGATGATGAAAAAAATTAAGTTGGATAAAGAAGAGCAAGAAATATTAAATGCTTATGAATTTGGTGAATTTAAATCCGTTATGACTGATGAGCGGAAGACGTTGATTGAGCATACCGCCGCGGAAACGTTCAAAAAAAATAAGCGCATTAGCCACAAAGCGATTTTAATAAGAAAGGGGGGGAGAAAACTTTAAAATCGCTCCTTTAAAAAGGCCATTAGAGACTTAGGTTAAGAGCTGCGTATATATCTTGAAATTTGATTGGCGATTAACTTTACTTCATCTTCTGTGTAAATAATGGGTCTATTATTTATAAAGGTAGACAGCGCTTTTGGATTTAGCACCCAAACATCGTTTGTCTTATGTTGTTTGGTGTTTTTAATATACCAGCCAGGAAATACTACAATGGGTTGTACTGTAACGTCTTTTCCAGTGAGTGATGTAATCGTGGTTTTTAACCAGTTTTCTTGAGCTTTTGCTTGAATAATGATTTTATTTGATGCAGGATATCCATCAATGGAAAGCCCTTCTTCTGAAAAAACAATTTCTGTTTTTCCTTTACTCGGTTTTGAATAGGTTTTCGTTTCAATGGAAAAAATGCCTCGCTCACCAATCAGTACATGATCTACATTAAAGCCGTCTCCGATCAAGTCATGAAACACCTTATAACCATTTTCTCTTTCTAGCTCAAGATATTGACCTACCGCTTTTTCGCCATCTCGACCCAATTTTAAATTAGCCAATTTTTTGCGGATTTTGAGCAGCTTAAAAAATGAAAAAATGATAACAATAAAAGACATTACAGTGAGTACAACAGGAGCATATGGCATGTCTGTATACCATCTCCACCACTCCAGTAGCGTTAAAAAAATCGCTAATATGGGGGCCACAATATACACCACTGTGGCATCATCTATAATTCTATTCATTTCTTCGTCTATTGATTGCCCTGGGTTGCGTAAAGGTTTATCTAACAAAGGAGATTTTTTATTTTTTTTCATTGTTGCTTTCATTAATCGATTATTAAAAGATGAGCCTGTAAATTGTTATTCTTAACCCTAATCATCAGATAATCCCAATAAATCGGTATTACCATCCTCGGCTGAAATATTGTCTGAGCTTTTCTCTGGCTTTATTGTGGTGTAAGCATATGCATAATTAATCGAATCAAAGTCTCTTTTTGTTTGGGATCTGATTCAGCCACCAACAAAGTTAAAGCCGCCAGCCCTGTATCATTAATAATCGCCTCACCATGCACATTAAACAAACGCCCATTGCGGTTTAAAAAATCAACAAACAAAAATGCACCACTGCGTTTGTTGCCGTCTGAAAACGGGTGGTTTTTCACCACAAAATACAATAAATGGGCGGCTTTACTTTCTATGGTTGGGTAGGCAGGCTCACCAAAAACGCTTTGTTCTAAATTACCAAAAATACCGCTTAATCCTTCGGCTCTTGGTTTGGCAAATAGCTGGGTTGCCTCACCGCGTGCCATTAGGCCTTGTTTGAACTCGGCGAGTAACTGCATAGCTTTATCAGCGGAAATTAAATGCCCGCCTGTTTCACCTTGGGGTTCATCCAACAAGCCTTCATCATAACTTTGTAACCATAAAAAAGTCTGGGTATAACGAGTAACAATCTCTGTTAAACCTCGTCCAGCATCCAGTGTTAATTCAGGTGATTTTGCGGTTTTTTCGATGAGTTTTAGAGCTTGTTGCAAAGCGGTTGCGTTTTGCTCAAAGCGTTGTTGATGCAGGCTGTAGCCTTGTAGTAAGAGCTCTTTAAGGCGAGTGGTTGCCCAGATACGAAACTGCGTTCCTTGTAAGGACTTAACCCGATAGCCCACTGAAATAATAACATCAAGACTATAGTGTTCTACCTGATAAATTTTACCGTCACGGGCAGTTGTCGCAAAATTTGCGACAACTTCATTTTTTGACAGTTCACCTTCTTTAAACACATTATTGATGTGTTTACCGATGGTTTTTATATCCCGAGCAAACAATTGTGATAACTGGTGTCGGTTAAGCCAAACAGTATCACGTTCTAATTTAACATCAACCTGAGTTTGACCATCATCAGTTTGGTAAATAATAATTTTTTCTTGAGTCATTATTTAGCCTTCTTGTTATAAGTTTGCCAGAATGTCACCTACATGAATTTGTGCAGGGGGGGGGGAGAAAAAATTTACTCAACAATTTCAAACTCAGTCAAATACAAGATTTCACTCGAATTTTTACCCGTATCGGTACGAGTTAAAGAGGTTTTCCAGTTCCAGCCTGAGGGATTGTTTACATCCACTAATGTTCCGTTTAAATAGATTATTTGCCCGATTTTAAGTTGTTTGAGTTGTTGTGCAACGTCATCATTTGCAGGAATCAGGTGGATATTACTGCTGGTTTTTTGAATCTCTGGCTCAGTGAGTACTTGAGTGGGCGCATTCCATTGGTATTGGCGGCTGGATTGTGAAAAGTCAATTTGATTTAGAATTTTTTCATCCGATAAGTTGTACCAGCCGATCACGATATCCATGGTTGAAATGTTTGAATTACGATCTAGGTGATAACGCTCCGCTGAAATGACTTTTGCGGTGATGGAATACGTGGCTTTTTTGGTTAAAATGACGTCTTTAAATTCAAATTTTTTGGCTTCGGTTTTATATTGAAAAGGCGCTGCATCTACCGTTTCTTCGGAATTTGAGTTGGGCAGTGTTTCAATGTAATAAAAGTGATACCAAGCACCCGCTAATATTATTAAAAGAAAAATAATGATTTTCATTTCGTGTATCTGCCTTTTCTAGGAGAGGGGGAGGGAAGATATGTTATCGTCATTTAAACACAGTTAATAATGCGGTGGTGGCATTTCTTCATGGATGTGTTTAATGCCATCATCTTGTTGTTTCATGTTTTTTAAAAATTCAGACAGTAGTTTAAGTTGTTGTTTAAGCTGTTGAATGTCTTGATGCTGGAGTGCAATGGTTTTTTCAAGGCTTTCAATGGTGTCTTCTTGATAGGCTTGGTTCATTTGCAACTGTTGCAATTGCTCAACAATCTGCGCTTGTTTGTTTGCTTCCATCTTTAGAGCCATTTTGGAGTGTATTTGCTTACATTCAGTTCGCTGTCTTGAGCAAAACCGAATGTGCTTTTTTTAATTAAGACCACTCGATCGGCAGGCGGGAGAGTTGGGGAGATTTGACACTCTCTTAGTTCGTCGCGTCTAAAGTAGTGGCATGTCCAAGTGGTATTGGGTTGGCTACGTTTGAGCAGGGTTTCTATTTGCTGTTTGCTGCTGATTTTAATTTGGTTGATGGCAATGAGTTCATCGCCTGCCGCCAAGCTTGCGTGGTAGGCGGGTTGTTGTTGCCAAACGTGGGTGATTTTAACGGTTTTTTGAGCGGTTTCGGCTAAATTTACCCCTAAGTGCAGGGTTTGGGTTGGGTTCTCTTCTTTTTTCTCACCCCTCAAGGGGGTACTAAAAAGAGCCCCCCCTAAATCGCTTAAACTTGTGGCTGGGCGTAAGCTGAATTCGATGCCAAATGGGGCAAAGAGTTGTTTAAACGGTAGGTCTTCTGTGCCGTACAGATAACGGTTAAAAAAGTCGCTTAAATCAATGCCTGAAACCTCAGAACAAATTTGCTCAATTTGCCCTTCTTGCAGGCCAATGCCTTGTTGTCCAAAATGTTGCCATAAATGAATCAGCACATCGTCGAGCGATTTTTTCCCTTGGGTCTGTTGGCGAATGGTTAAATCTAACCCCAGTGCGATTAAACTGCCTTTGGTGTAGTAGCTTATGATGGCATTGGGGGCATTTTCATCTTGTTGGTAAAACTTGGTCCAAGTGGTTAGGCTCGACTCTGCTACGGATTGTTGAAACCGTCCGGGCATTCGGTAGACTCGGGTCATCTGTTTTGCTAATAATTTCAGATAGAGGTCGTTATCAATTAATCCTGCGCGTTGTAGTATTAATCCATCGTAATAGGAGGTTATGCCTTCAAACCACCAGAGTTGATTGGTGTATACGGGGGTTGATAAATCGGCTTGCTGGTAGACGGCGGGTTGGATTCGCTTTACATTCCATGTATGAAAGTATTCGTGACTGCACAGTTCTAAAAACTGTAAATAGCCATCGGTGGCTTGGGTCATGCCTTGATAGGGTAAATCGTTACGACTGCACATGAGTGCGGTGGAGTTACGGTGCTCTAAGCCACCGTAATCACTGCCCGTGACCATTACTTGAAAGAGGTAGTTTTTGATGGGAATAGGGGGGGGGAAAAATTTTAGTTCGGTTTCACAAATCTTAATTAGATCTTGCTTTAAACGCACCTCATCGCATTCAAACTGTCCTGTTAAGACCATTTTATGGGGAATATCACAGGCCATAAACTCAATTTCGGTAAAGGTTCCTAGCTCAAAGGGGTGGTCAATCAAGTCGTTGTAATCGGTGGCTTGGTAGTGGCCAAAGCCTTGAGTATCTACGTTAGTCGCTGGTAAACCCGTGGCGACTTTCCAGTTATTCTTTTGTGTGAAAGGAGTTGATTTTAACTGTAAAGAACACAGGTTATCTCGTTGATTTTCCACGGCTAAAAATACTGAAGTACCATTAAAGAAAGCATGGCTCTCATCAAAATGCGCCCCCCGAACGGATAAGTCCCACGCATATACTTGATATCGCAAGGTCACCGCTTGTCCATCACTGGCAAACTGCCAGCTGGATTTGTCTAATAACGTGAGTTCAAGTGGTGCTTGCTGAGCGTTCTCGGCGCGTAAGCCAATGAAGTGTTTTGAGAAGTCACGAATTAAATAGCTGCCCGGAATCCAGTTGGGTAAACAAACCGTTTGCGTGGGTTGTTCGGGGGCATCAATGGTGAGGGTTACCTCAAATAGATGACCTTTAGGGTCGCTTGGGGTAATGGTGTAGTGAAGGGGGGGCTTTGTCATTTTTAGATGCAGTTTTTTTGAGTGTTTGGTAACCACTGAGCGCTTCCCTAAAATGGTGAGTTTTAGGGGCTGTCTGAGCGGTGACTAAATTATGTAACGATAAATGATGGGGGGTTAATAATTCGCCGCGAGTTCGCTATTCACTAAATCCATCAATTGGTTATAACCAAAGCTAGGCAATGGTTTGCCGTTTACAAAGAAAGTAGGCGTTTTATTGGCACCTAATGTTTTGCCATCGGCGAGATCTTGCTGGATAACCTTTGCAATCGCAGGATCGTTCATGTCTTGTTTCAGGCGTGCTAAATCTAAAAGGTTACTCTTTTTCAGAATTTTCAAGAACAGATCAGGATTTGCTTTGTGGTGAATTGCCCAAGAGGCTTGAGTGTCGAACATAAGGTCTAGGGTATCCCAAAACTTATCCTGTTTACGTGCGGCTTCTAGAATAGCGACCATTTTATCGGATCCTTGGTGAAAGGGCGCATAGCGAATGACGACGTTAATTTTTGCGGGGTATTTTTTCAATATATCGATAATAATGGGGTGAAAGTCTTTACAGGTTTCACAAGCAGGATCCACAAATTCAACAATGGTTACTTTGGCGTGTGGGTTGCCTTTAATAGGTGAGTGCTCCGCAATGAGTGCACTGCTGTTTTGCGTGGCCAGATTCGTTTTCGTTTCAACCTGTTTGGTATTGTAAACATAGGTTGCGATTGCAAAAATGGCAATCATAATGACGATGGTTGCGATGATAATGTTGTTTTTTTTCATGATTTTCTTGCCTTAAGTAACAGTAAAATAATAGAGGAAAATGCCGCGATTGAGAGCAGAGGGATGGGTAAAACCCCAAACAGAACCATGCTGTCATCCGAGCAGGAGACGCCTTGGGTACAGGGTTGCATGGTTTCTGGAATTAAGCCGTAAAACAGCAGAACGTGATAGACGGTAAAGAGTAACCCAATAATGGCGATGGGCAGTGCATAGCGCACTACATTTTTATCCAGTGGAAAAAGCGCAACTAACAAAATAACCGCCAGCGGAAAGAGAAAAATTCGTTGGTACCAACACAGCACGCAAGGAATCAGCTCCATTACTTCGCTAAAGAAGAGGCTCCCGAGTGTAGAGAGGGCGGCGACCAACCAAGCGCCAAAAATAAATATCCATGCTTGATTGTCGGCGTGTTTTTCTGACTTCATATTATGTTATTCCGTGTTATTCCACTTTCCATTGAACCATTTTACCTGCTTGAAACGGCACGATGCTTGCATCCGCAAGTGGCAGTGTTTCAGCCATCTTCCAAGGTTGATTCACGAGGGTGATGGTCTTACTATTATAAGGGAGATTATAAAAATCGGGGCCGTAGTGGCTGGCAAACCCTTCTAATTTATCTAAAGCGCCCGCTTCTTCAAAAATCTCCGCATACCATTCAATTGCGGCAGGTGCGGTGTAAATGCCTGCACAGCCACACGCGTTTTCTTTTTTGCACTGACTGTGTGGGGCGCTGTCGGTACCAAGAAAGAATTTACCACTGTCGCTAATGGCGGCTTCGACCAACGCTTGACGATGACGTTCACGTTTTAATACGGGCAAGCAGTAGTGGTGTGGACGAATGCCTCCCACTAACATATCGTTACGATTTAACATTAAGTGTTGTACGGTAATGGTGGCGGCGACGTTTTCATTGGCATTACGCACAAATTCAGCGGCATCGGCGGTGGTGATGTGCTCAAACACTACGCGTAAATTTGGCATACGCTGTAGCAGTGGCTCCAGTACGGTTTCGATAAAGCGTGCTTCACGATCAAAAATATCAACCTCCGCCGCAGTCACTTCTCCGTGCACTAATAATGGTAGGCCAACTTCTTGCATGGCTTCGAGCGCAGGGTAGATATTTGCAACATCCGTTACGCCACTGTCGGAGTTAGTGGTGGCGCCCGCAGGATAGAGTTTGCAACCGTAAATATGCCCCGATGCTTTGGCCGTACGAATCTCCTCAGGGCTGGTGTTGTTGGTGAGATAGAGTGTCATTAAAGGTTGAAAGGAGCTACCCGCGGGTCTTGCCGCCAAAATACGGTCACGATAGCTAAGTGCTAACTCGGTGGTGGTCACAGGCGGAACAAGGTTGGGCATGATAATGGCACGTTCAAACGTACGTGCGGTGGCGGGCACTAAATTATTAAGCACCGCGCCATCGCGCAGGTGTAAGTGCCAATCGTCTGGACGGGTAATGGTCAGTGTTTTCATAGTCAACTATTTTCAATGGATTAAAGTGTTTATAATTAAGTATTTTGTATTATGCCATTTTTATGTTTATTTCGGTGGATAAGTTAAAAAAGGGTGAAAGGTGGGGGTAAGACTGTCAGAGAGTGAAGGTTTTGTAATGGGTTTAAATTCAGTGATGGGCTAAATTCGTTTGAGTACATGGATTTTATCGCCTATTTGTATCGTACCCGCTTTGAGTACTTTACAGCGAGCACCCCCAGACCAATTTGGTGCTAGGGCTTTTTTTAGACCGAGGTGCAGTTCATCCATTCGTGAACAGGGGTCGGTTTCGGCGGTAATTTCGAGCAGTATTTTTCCAATTTGAACCTGTTGACCAATGAGCGTTTCGCCTTCGTTAAAATCAATGTCATCAATTAATAAGTTTGCCCTTCTTTCGCTCCAGTCTAAGCTTATGCCTAAGTTTTGACAGATGCGGTTCCATGTTTTGGCGGATAATAGCGTCACTTGTTTCTGGGGATCTCTTTGACCACGGTAGTCATTTTCAAGTCCCGCTTGCAGGGTAACTTGAATACTCTGGTGTTGAGTGATTGCCCCTTTTGCTTGAGTATGGGTTGCAATTCCAATGAGTTTTGGCATGATAAGTGTCTTCTTTGATTGATTCAGTAAAAATTATCCCTAATCCCCAGATAGAAGTGCGAATTAGAGTGCAAGTAATTGATGTGCATAGTGAATTTAAAAAAGGTAAGGCTTGAATTCAAGAAGTCACCTTATTGGTGATGCGCTCTTTTTTGAATTTGCTAGGTACGTCAAGGACTTGTGCTATAAACGTATATTCTATCTGGGGATTAGGGTTTATTATT
>VAPF01054607.1_pt1 | contig 12941 bp, 13 predicted proteins | sample 3393931 | NCBI WGS metagenome assembly VAPF01 (sample SAMN08290437, study PRJNA428436) | hydrothermal vent metagenome | isolation source: Deep-sea hydrothermal vent chimney | place: Atlantic Ocean: South-mid Altantic Ridge | depth 2773 m m | reverse complement strand
TTCTACACGGGTAAGCAGAAACTGATCGACAGCGGCGGACGTGTCGACAAGTTCCGTCAGAAGTACGGCAGGAAGTAAGCATTCTGTATTCGGACGACAGTATCCGGGTGACGGATCGAGTCCGCAAAAAGGCGTCCCACTGGGGCGCCTTTTTCGTTTGCGTCGGGCTGCTATTCACCCCGCCGGTCTGGGGGCAGGTTTGCCCCGCAGATCGTATTGACGAGCGGGCAGAGCTGGCCCAGGTGGTCGATGGTGATACCTTGCGTCTTCGCGACGGTCGCCTGGTTCGCCTTATCGGTGTCAATGCAGCGGAGATCGGTCGTGACGGAAGACCCTCTGAGCCATTTGCGCAACAGGCGCGAGATACCGTGAAGCGGATGTTGGGCCGCAATGCGGTGGTTGGCCTGCGCTTTGGCGCCGAGCGCAAGGATCGCTATGGTCGCCTGCTGGCTCATGTTTATCACGCCGATGGCCGATCTGTGGAGGTAGCCTTGCTGACGCAGGGTTTGGCGGCACAAATTGTGGTGCCGCCCAATGTGTACGGGCAGGCATGTTACCGTGCGGCCGAGCGTGAGGCGCGGGAAAGCGGGCGCGGGGTATGGGAGTCGATTTATCGTCCACAGGCCGTGGAAGCATTGCCGAGGTCGACGCGGGGATTCCGCCTCATCAGCGGCAGGATCACGTCTGTCGGTGACAGTAAATACTCCGTGTGGTTGAATTTTCCGCGTAAGGCGGGTGAAAAAAAGCGTGAAGGAGTGGCTCTGCGGGTTCCTCGCAAGGATTTGGTGAATTTTCCAAACGGCTTCCTGCGTGATCTGCAGGGCCGGCACGTTGTAGCACGCGGTTGGCTGTTCCGGCACAAGAAACAGTTGGTGATGATGATTCGCCATCCGGCGGCGTTGGAGGTTCGGCCAGCCGGGATGCAGGTTGCAGTGGTTAATGCGGTCACGGATTAAAAAATACTGTCATTATCCAATTCCTCCATGTCTCTGCGGCGAGTTGAATAGTGACAAAATATTCAAAGCAGTAATGTAAGAGAGAGTCATGAATAAGAGTTTCAAGCAGCAGGCCCTGGACTATCACGCCGGTGTACGCCCTGGCAAAGTCGCCATTGAGGTGACCACGTTTTGTGAGACACAGGAGGATCTGTCGCTGGCCTATACGCCGGGCGTGGCTGAACCGGTTCGCGCCATTGCCGAGGATGCCGATCTGGTCTATCGCTACACGGCGCGCGGCAACCTGGTGGCGGTGATCACCGATGGCACGGCAGTGCTGGGGCTGGGCAACGTGGGCCCACTGGCGGCCAAGCCGGTAATGGAAGGCAAGGGAGTGTTGTTCAAGAAGTTCGCCGATATCGATGTGTTCGATATCGAGGTGGATGCGCAGACGCCGCAGGCCTTTATCGACACCGTGGCCAATATCGCGCCGACCTTTGGTGGTATCAATCTGGAAGACATTGCCGCGCCGCACTGTTTCGAGATCGAACAGGCGTTGGTCGAACGCCTGGATATCCCGGTTTTTCACGATGATCAGCACGGCACGGCGATCATTATCGCCGCCGGCCTGCTCAATGCCCTGGAGGTGCAGGGCAAGTCTCTCGCCGAGGCTCGCATCGTCTGTCTGGGCGCCGGGGCGGCGGGTATTGCCTCCATGCGCCTGCTGGTAACGTTGGGAGCACAAAAAGAGAACCTGTATCTCATCGACCGCAAGGGCGTGATCCACGCCGGCCGTGACAATCTCAATCCATACAAGCAAGAGTTTGCCAACGTCACCGAGCGTCGCACCCTGGCCGATGCGATGGTGGGAGCCGATGTGTTTATTGGCGTATCCGGCCCGGATCTGGTGAGTGAAGACATGCTGCGGAGCATGGCCGCAAAGCCTGTGGTGTTTGCCCTGTCCAATCCGGATCCTGAGATAGCGCCGGAACGGGCACACCGGGTGCGTGATGACCTCATCATGGCCACGGGCCGCAGCGACTACCCCAATCAGGTAAACAATGTGCTGGGTTTTCCCTTTATTTTCCGCGGTGCGCTGGACGTGCGGGCGGCAAGAATCAATGAGGAAATGAAGGTTGCTGCCGTACACGCCCTTGCTTGGCTGGCCCATGAATTGGTGCCAGTGGAGGTCTGCCAAGCCTATGGTGTGGACAGCCTGGTTTTCGGTCCCGAGTATATTATCCCTACTCCCTTCGATCCGCGCCTGTCGGACTTTGTGTCACCGGCGGTGGCGCGTGCGGCGGTCGACAGTGGCGTGGCCCGGCTGCCTTATCCGCCGGGTTATCCGGTGGTGGCTTAAGCCTGAATCCGGCATATATCGTCGCCGGGAGAAACGGGGTGAGAAACGGGGTCAGACTCGAATTAACTGCTCATTAAGTTTCCTTTCGTGGCTTGCCTCTCAGTTTCGGTGCCATGCGCCGCCCAGATAATCGCTCTATCTTCTCTCGAAAAAGGTCATTGTCCAACACCCAGCCGGTATTTGTTGCCTCGCGGATGGCGTCCAGTTCTCCCTTGCCCAGGGTCGCTCTGAGTAGTTGCCAATAGGCGCTCTGTCTTGCCTGTGGATTCCGCCCGAATCCTATTTCTAACCTCTATTTCTATGCTTATTTCTGGAAGGGCGGGTGATGGAAATCCAGAAATAACAACGTTGTGGCGAGGCTGGAAATGACTAAATGATATTTTACGGGGCTGGATTCTCACACAGAGTACATAACTTATGGGTAATAGAACGGATCTGTGCAGGGGGCGTCGGGTAACCGGCGTTCCTGCTGCGACAGCATTCAGAAAACTCTTGATCCCGTAATGGTATCGGTCTATGCTTCGAATTATGAGAGTTATAGCAAAGCGCACACTGAGAAAATTTTGGTTGTCATCGTCTCAGTACTTGGATGCAAAATCACCCTTAGAGGCATGGCACTCGGAAGCACTAAAAGCAAAATGGAATTCTCCTCAGAAAATTAAGGCTAAATTCAGAAACGCCAGTATATTGAAAGGTAATCGTGTTGTTTTCAATATCGCTGGTAATAAATATAGACTGGTTGTGGCTGTTGATTATGAGCGGCAGGTTTGTTTCGTTAAGTTCATCGGTACACATAAGCAATATGACCGGATAGATGCGGAGGTAGTGTAATGAATATCCATCCAATTAAAACCGAATCGGATTATGAGCAAGCTCTATCTGAAGTTGAAAAATTATGGAGTTCTGAGGAAGGTAGTAAAAAAGGTGATAAGTTAGATGTCCTTATCGTTCTAATAGAGGATTACGAGAATAAACATCATCCAATTGATCCTCCAGATCCCATTGATGCAATTGAATTCAGAATGGAACAAATGAACCTATCAAGAAAAGACCTAGAAAAATACATCGGGCCAAGAGGTCGAGTATCAGAAATTCTTAATCGCCGTCGAGGACTTTCTATAAACATGATTCGGAATTTGCATTCAAATCTCCATATTCCTTTAGAGAGCCTGATTGGCAAAGTGGAACAACATGCCTAACGAATAAGGTTTCGTGTCAAGTTAAATTCAGAACTTTGGGATCGGAAGATGCCATAGTGCCGTAGGGGACAGATCACGATTAAAATGGTCTGCTGCGCTAATCCTCTGTGCGTAGGTTGGGGTGAATGTTTTTTTATGAACCCCAACATGTCAGGGTAACAATCCACCTCCAAAGCTATGCTCAAGCTACAGCAAAAAATTCATTTCAATGATCGGGGCAACGGGGTGTTTGTATTTCGTGCCTTACCCCATCAACCTACGGCCCTTTTTCCTTAAAGTTGTTATTTTACGTGTGAAATGGGCTACCTAAGGCCTACAATCAGCCGAATCTGGCCAAATTATTCTGTTTTTCAATGAGTTGCCGTGGTTTGGTTCGGGGTGTGCGCACCGCGTGGACACAAAAAACGTGTCCACCCTACATGGCTGCGTGAGAATGATGGTATGCCAAATTTTTTCAAGTCTCGATAAATGCCATCAAAGTCTGATATTGCTGTGCGGCGGTGCGAATGTCGGCTTGACCGAAGAGGTCGTTGATTACGGCGAGCATATCGGCACCGGCAGCGAGGAGCGGAGCGGCATTTTTTACGGTGATGCCGCCGATGGCGACTACGGGTATGTCTAATTCTTGTTTGGCTTTGCGGATCAGGTCGAGGTTGGCGGGCACGGCGTCGGGTTTTGTCTTTGACGGGAAGAAACGGCCGAAGGCGATGTAGTTGGCGCCGCTTGCGGCGGCCTGTTGGGCCAGTTCGAAGCGGTTGTAGCAGGAGATACCGATGATGGCCTGCGGGCCAAGTTGACTGCGGGCTGCGCGGAGTTCGGTGTCGTGCTGACCGATATGCACGCCATCGGCGTTACAGGTTGCGGCCAAGGCTACGTCGTCGTTGATAATGAGCAAAGCGTGGTGCTGCTGCGTGAGTTCGCGCAGGGTCTGCGCTGTCCGCAGGCGGCGTGGGTGGTCGCAGGATTTGTCGCGGAACTGGATGATGGACGCGCCACCGTGCAGGGCCTGTTCGACGGCATGGGCAATGGTACCGGGCTTGGTCTCGCGGGCATCAGTAATGGCATAGAGGCCGCGCAGGCGAGGGCGTAGTGGGCGGTCAATCATCGTCGCCATGGGCCCAGAAGAAACGATCAGGGATGGCTTGCCCCATGCCAGGGTGGTAGCCGTGTTTGAGAGCCTCCCAGGTGTACTCCTGTGCTTCGTGGATGGCGGTGACGGGTTCCATGCCTTGTGCCAGAAGGGCGGTGATGGCGGCGGCGAGGGTGCAGCCTGAGCCATGGTAGCTGTATGGCAGGCGCTCCCAGGTGTAGGTCTCGATAACGCGGTGGCCACTGTAGAGGCTGTTGACTACGCTGGGAGTGGCTTCGTGGGTGCCGGTGATGAGTATGTATTCGCTGCCCATATCCAGCAGCTCCATGGCGCAGGCGTCGAGGGTGTCGGCCTCGGGGGCGAAGAGGCGTGCCTCGTTACTGTTGGGGGTGAGTACAGTGGTCAGCGGAAACAGCAGGCTAGTCATGGCGTTAAGCATGTTGGCGTCGGCGAGCTCACCGCCACCACCAGCACTTACCAGCGGGTCGAGCACCACCGGCAGGTTGGGGTAGTCCATGAGAATGGTGTGAATGGCTTCGGCATTTTCTACGCTGCCGAGCATGCCGATCTTGATGGCGGCGACCGGCATGTCTTCTAGTATTGCGCGTGCCTGTTCCACCAGCAGTGAGGTGTTCACGGCCTCGTAGCGCAACAGGTTCTGCGTGTCCTGCACCGTGATGGCGGTGACCACTGGGGTGCTATGTACGCCTAAGCTGGCGAAAGTTTCGATGTCGGCTTGCAGGCCGGCGCCGCCGCTGGGATCCATGCCGGCAAAGGACATGGCAATGGGCAGGTTGGGGTTGTCGCTCATGGTGTCAGGCTCCGTTTTCAATATACCGAGTTTAGCATTGGAGGGGGCTGTATTTTAGTAATCTGCAAGTGCCGGAGATGTCGTCTACACTTTTTCCTGTATGGGATAGGTGATGGAGGCTGGTGGTGGAAGCAATTCCTTTGCAGTGTGGGCAGATGGCGCGGGTTGCCGGGGAATACTGCCGTTTGATCGATGATTTCGAGCCGGACAGCTTGGGGCGGGCATGGTGGCTGCAGCTTGAAAAGGTGTTGCCGCGGCTACATGTGGCGGTCATTGCGCTGGTCGGGCCGCATGATGGTTACGCAGTCTATTCGCTGCCCGATGATGAGCAGCGTTTCGAGCTTTATATGCGCTTGCATGACAGGTTTTACGCCAATCCCCTGCTATGGTCTTCATGCAGTGAATACCGTCTGTTGGCGCGCCTTTGTGACCGTCTGGCCGATGATCTCACGGACATGTATTTCGATTTGCAGCGGGGCCTGAACCTGCTTGAGGCCTATCCCTCCGATCCTGGCCGGGCGGTGGGCGATTGGCAGAACAGTTTCTATCGGCACTGGGCCCAGCACCTGCTGAATGCTGAGCGCTGGTTGCTCACGGTGGATACCGCCGAACGTGGACCGCTAGGGCGACCGTGGCAGATGATGGTAGTTTAGCCCGGTATTTCATGAAGTTATGCATAATCTTGCTTATTTTATTGCCTGCATGGACGCAGGTAAGGGGCGAGAGCAGGACGCGGTAGCTTTGCCTGCATAGACGCAGGCACCAAAAGTGGGCACTTTAGGCGACGCAGTCTATGGGCGCTGACAGACCAACTAAACCCAACATTAGAGGGCTGACGGATCACTGGTTGTTAGCCGAAGACGCCGACTGGAAATTCCTAAGGCCGGATATAAACCAGCAGCACGATACCGATCAACGCCAGTACCGGCGCCTCGTTGAACCAGCGATAAAATACGTTACCCCGGGTGTTACGGTCGTGTTTGAAATCGTTGACCAGCTTCCAGCACCAGGCGTGGTAAGCGATCAGCGCCAGCACCAGGGCGAGCTTCATGTGTAGCCAAATCTCATCTTTGTAGACTTCCCAGGCGTAGCCCGCCAGTAGGATAAGGCCAAACAGGGTGGTTAGCCCCCCACCGATGTGCGTCATAATCAACAGCTTGCGCTCCATGACCTTGAAGCGTTCATTGCTGATGGCATCGTCACTCATGGCATGGTAGACAAATAGTCGTGGCAGATAGAACAGTCCGGCAAACCAGGTCACCATAAAAATGACGTGAAACGCTTTGAGCCACAGCATGTTTTTCCTCTCTTTTATCTCAGTTTTTACGCTCAGCTAGCGGTAATGCGCCTCGACGCTCTGTCGGGAAAGGCTGCCGATGGCGTCGTCGTCACGGATGACGTAAAGGGCATCGATGTTGTGTTCGTCCATTTCGTTCAGCGCCTGTTGCAGGGTGGCCTGTATGCTGATGGGGCGGATGTCGTCGCGCAGGGCAGGGATCTCCAGCAGATCTACTTCCGCCTCGTCGAGGTGGGCAGCCAGATGGCGTGCCAGATCCGCCGCCAGCAGTAATGATACCGGTTGTTCATCTTCGAGCACCAGCACGTGCAGCGGCTCGCCGACGAGCAGGTCTTCCGCCGTTTGTCGGCTTAGAGTTCGCGGCGCGGTAACCAGCGAGGTATTCATCACGCTGGCCACGCCGACGCGGCGCAGGGCCTGTGCCACCGGGTTGCTGCGGTAGTCTAGGCCACGTGCGCGCAGTAGGGTAAGAAATACCGAGTCGCGCCCGAAGACGTGGCTGGCAATGATATCCGATATCACCACCACCAGCATGCCTGGCAGGATGATGTGCGGATTGTAAGTCAGTTCCAGCAGTGCCATCAGTGCGGCCAGCGGCGCCTGCAGGGTGGCACTCATCATTGCCCCCATGCCCAGCATGGCGTAGAAGCCGGGTGAGGCTACTTGTCCGGGGAACAGATATTCCGCAGCGATACCCAGGGCGCCGCCGGCGCAGGCACCGATCACCAGGGTTGGGCCGATCAGTCCGCCCGGTAGTCCCATGCCCAGTCCTACGGTGGTGGCCAGCACCTTGAAGACCATCACCAGCAGCAGGAAGCTCAGCCCCAACTCACCCAATATGGCGGCGTTCACCGTGTCATAACCGATACCCATCACTGCCGGCACAAACAGCCCGCACAGGCCGACGAAGATGCCTGCCAGGGTCATGCGTTGCCAGATGGGGAAGCGTGCACTGAACAGGGTGACACGCTGTAGTTGGCCGATGAACACGGCTGCCAGCGCGCCGATGGTGATACCCATCACCAGCATGTAGGGCAGTTCCAATAGTGAAGCCATGTCCATGGGCGGTACGATGAAGGCCGGCGCTGCGCCGAATGCCATACGGCTCACGGCAGTGGCGGTCACCGCCGCGAGGATCACCGGAGCGAAGCCAACAATGGTGTACTCCATCAGAATTACTTCCATGGCGAAGATCACTCCGGCGATGGGGGTATTGAAGGAGGCGGCGATGGCGGCGGCGGCACCGCAGGCAAGCAGGATCTGGATGCTGTTGTTGGGCAGTTTCAGGGCCTGACCGAGCAGGCTGCCGCTGGCTGCACCGAGGTGTACGCTGGGGCCTTCGCGGCCCACCGAGTGGCCACTGACGATGCTCATCGTGGCGCCGACAAACTGCAGCAGCATGTTGCGCAGTGGCAGGTGACCCTGAAAATAGGCCAACCGTTCCAGCACATGTACCACGCCCACTTGCGCGCCGCCGGCAAGCTGGAACAGCAGGCCGATGAGAAGGCCGCCAAGGGCTGGCAGGCTGAAACGCCAGAAGGCTGATAAGCCTTCGTAATTCTCTACGTCGCCACCGGGCAGGAAGCTCATTTGTAGCGAATCGATGAGGATGCGGAAGAGGACGATCACGCCGCCTGCCAGCAGGCCACTGCACAGCCCCAGTACGGCCAGTATGGGCAGGGCATCGGCGTGGGCCAGGTGGGCGCGTAGTTTATCCAGCATCAGAGAAAAATCCGTTCAGTCAGCGTTCAGGCGGTTGACTTGCCGAGGGCCATCCAGTACAGTTGGTCGTATCTGGTGGGGGGAAGCTACCGGATTCTAAGCTGGTCATAATAAAACATTCAGAAAGCGGCTTCGGCCGCTTTTTTTTGTCCGTCATTTTGTTCGCAACCGTTGCCCTCCGGCCTGTTGGTGGGTACTACGCCAGCATTTTCACAAATACCCTCGAATTGCGCCGGTAGTTGTACATGGCTTGCCGCTTTGCCGGTAGCGTCTTCGGCTCGGCCGGTGCGAAGCCGCGTTCGCGGAACCAGTGCGAGGCCTTGGTCGAGAGTACGAACAGGCGCCGAATGCCTGCTTCAACGGCACTTTGTTCAAGGTACTGAAGCAGACTATCACCGCGCCCCTGGCCACGGTAGCCCGGGTGTACGGCGAGACAGGCCAGTTCCGTGGCGCTGTTGTCGAGTGGATACAGTGCCGCGCAGGCGATGATCATGCCGTCGCGCTCGACCACCGTGAAACGCTCGATCTCTATTTCCAGCCGTTCCCGCGAGCGCCGCACCAGCAGCCCGGCTGCCTCCAGTGGAGCGATCAGTTCGAGGATGCCAGTGACGTCGTCGATGCTGGCCCGGCGCGTGCCTTCATAACGGTCAGCACTGATCAGGGTGCCGATACCGTCGCGGGTGAACAGCTCCTGCAGCAGGGCGCCGTCGACGTGACGTGGCACCAGATGCACGCGACGCACTTGGTGCCGGCATAGATTGACGGCACTGCTCAATATGCGCAGCATGTCTTCCGGTAGTTTGCGGCGTGAGGCCAGCACCTGCGTTGCCTCGTCCAGCGACAGCTCGCGCGTCAAGCGTTTGCGACTGTCGCGCAGGCCCGGGCCTTCCACCAGATACAAAACCTTATCGGCTTGCAGGGCGATAGCGGCGGAGCTGGCCACATCCTCGGCACGGAGATTGAACACCTCGCCAGTGGGTGAATAGCCGATGGGCGACAGCAGTACCACCGAGCCCTGATCCAGCTGTGCGCGCAGGGCCTCGTGGTCGATACGCCGCACTTCACCAGTGTGTAAATAATCCATGCCCTCGTGTACCCCCAACGGGCGGGCGATAACGGCATTGCCGGAAGCAACGCGAATACAGGCCCCGGCCATGGGCGAGTTGGCCAGCCCCATGGACAGCAAGGCTTCAATCTCCACCCGCACGCTGCCTACCGCCTCTTTGACGCAGGTCAGCGCTTCGTCATCGGTAATACGTAGGCCGTTGACATAGTGCATGTCGGCGCCACGCGCCCTCAGCCGGGATTCGATCTGTGGCCGGGCGCCGTGTACCAGGATCAGGCGGATACCGAGACTGTTGAGCAGGGCGAGGTCATGGATCAGGCCGGCGAACTGGGCATCCTGTACCGCTTCGCCACTGAACATGACGACGAAGGTGCGGCCACGGAAGGCGTTGATATAGGGGGCGGAGTCGCGGAACCAGCGCACAAAGGCGGGGGGACGGGGCGGCGTTGCCGGTGTGCTCGGCATGTTGGCTTATGTCTCTGAAATGTAATGTGATTCAATGGTTGGTTAGCATTGTAGCGCAGCTGCGATAGGATGACAGCCGGGCTTTATATGGGATGCGCAGCGGGCTTTGTCGGTGGGGCATGTATAATCGGGCGCTGTTTCTCATCTATCCGTCGGCTGGGGATGCTATTTTGCTAGGAAAAATCATCGGTGGTGTATTCGGTTATCTGATCACCAGCAACATCTGGGGTATCTTGATCGGGGTGTTCCTCGGTCATCAATTTGACCGTGGGCTGTCACGTAGCGCGGGTGGTTTTTCCTCCCGCTGGCGAGTGGTAAACCAAGCGCGTGCGCAGCAGGCCTTCTTCGAGACCACCTTCTCCGTAATGGGCCACCTGGCCAAGGCGGACGGGCGTGTTTCCGAGCAAGAGATTGCCCTTGCGCGGCAGGTGATGACACGCATGGGTCTGCCCGAGGCGGCGCGCCGTGAGGCGATGCGCCTGTTTAACCAGGGCAAGGCATCGGACTTCGATCTGGATGCCACCCTGGCGAGCTTCCGCAGTGTGACTCTTGGACAGCGCAACCTGATGCAGATGTTCCTCGAAATCCAGTTCTTTGCTGCCTATGCCGACGGCTCGATGGATCCTGACGAGCGGCATGTGCTGCTGCATGTCTGCGACCTGCTGGGTTTCTCGCAGACCGACTTCGATCGTCTGGATGCCATGATTCAGGCCGAGATGCACGCGTTCCAGGATGGCGGAACGAGCCGTGGCCCATCACTTGAAGACGCCTATGCCATCCTCAATATCAGCGAGGAGGCCACGGACAGCGAGGTGAAAAAGGCTTATCGCCGGCTCATGAGTCAACACCACCCGGACAAACTGGTGGCTAAGGGTTTGCCGGAAGAAATGATGAAGCTGGCGCAGCAAAAGACTCATGAGATCCGTATCGCCTACGAGCGCATTAAGGAGACGCGGGGGTTTTGAGTGTTGCGGGGCGTGATGTGATGGACAAAGGCATTAGCCACAGAGGCACGGAGTGCACCGAGAAAAGATTTTACCTGGATCCTGCAAGTGGTCGCGCCTCATGCAAATATAGACGAAACGAGAAAGGCATCTGCGGAGTTCTGGATCGAATAATCCCTTGAGCGACAAAAGGAAATAACACCCTGCCAATTCCTGCCTATAGCTCGATTGAAGGCGCGCCCCAGGGCAACATCACCACCACCGAAGAGAAAAATCCATGGCCACAGCGCAAAGAGACCAACAGCACGACCTGGAATTCTCCGCCGAGCTGGACGGGCTAGGCCCCGACAGCCTGCGGTTGACCGAATTCACCAGGAAAGAACGTCTCTCCGGCCTGTATGAAGGCAGCGCCACCTTGGCCAGCCGTGACCCCGACATCAACCTCAATGACTGCATCGACCGCACGGTAATCCTGACCCTCAATGACAAATACGCTGCCCAGCCCCGCTACCGAAAAGGTGAAAAGGGGTCGAAGCCAATGTCATTAAGTTAAGCAATAAGCCATTGAATTGAGCCGTGTTAATTTTTAGCGTCGGTTCGAATAATTGTTTATATGCCGCTTTAGTCAAGTGTTGAGCGCTTGAGGGTTTCAGATACCCACTGGTTGATGCTCTTACCTGAGGCTGTTGCCCGAGCGGCTATTTCACTATGTAGTCTGGGTGGAATTCTGAGATTGAATTTGCCCGAATACTCTTTCGTTGGAGAGATATCCTTCTCTTTGCATACCTCCAAGTATACCTTTAACGAATTCCTGAATTCCTTGCGAAGGCTTGCTGGACTTTTACCATAAAAATCTGCGCTACCATTTATGCCAAGAATCTCACCCCGAAATTGATCAAGCTCGGGATCGTATTCAATCTTTGCTTTGTAACCGTCGACTTCCATTATATTCATGGCTTCACCTCATATAACTTTAACCACTTACGAATACTGGCTATCGCTCCTTTATCAGTATTCGGTGAAGGGTGCGGCCTGTGAAATACTCTGACTTCGCTGAATAGCACTACAGCTACTCTGGATCCCGTTCTTTCGGATACATCCGCACCCAACGCCTTAAACAGAGACTCAATATCCGTCCATGGGATACTGCCGCTAGTGGGTCGTTTGTAAATTTTCACTAGCGTTTTCTGATGCTTGCGTTTCATTATCGAATGGTACCATGTATTGGTACCACGTCAAGCCAGAAAAAGAAAAAAAGGGGAGTGCGGCCGCGTAAAACGGCGTAAAACGGGGTCAGACTCGAATTAATCAACTATTTACCTCTTAACTCGAACCCTAACTCTGGAGCCTGCCCCTGACGGCATCCGCAACCGCTTACGTAAAACAACCGGCAAACAACCCCAGGCCCTTGCCGACCAGAGCAGCACCACCTACAACAACTACTTTTCCCTGCACGCCGTCGGCACCTACAGCTGGCGGCCACAGGTACGGCAAAAACCCCCATGGACGGCCCGCAGATCGCCCACATCGACAGCCGCCGGGTGAAGAGATCGACTGCGATGAAACGGCCTGGTCAAGGTGCAGTTCGCCTGGGTCGGGAGGGAAAACACAACAAGCACGTCAGTTGCTGGGTCCGCGTTAGCCAGGCCGGGGCTGGTTAACGCGCCATGGCTCTTTCCCTCATCGGCCGCAACCGCAGGGAGGAGGTCGGCAAGAGTGAAAAGCATCAGCATTGGTGAGAACCTCACCGCCAAGGTCACCCAGGCCAGCTGGAAAAAGGCCAAATCGGTCGTGATCGAGGCCGTCGACTTCATCGAACTCAATGTTGGCGGCAGCAGCATCAAGATGATCCCTTCCGGACGATTACCCAAACCCGACAGACTCCTAGCGGCTGAAAAAGCCGTTCAAATAGGGTAAAGTGCGCAATTCGTTTTTAATGCCTGTGGCCGCCCTGGCCCTGGCGCCATGTCAATGAGAGGCTAGAACCATGGCTGATTTCAAGATTGCACCCTCGATTCTGTCGGCGGATTTCGCCCGGCTCGGCGAAGAGGT
>VAPF01077229.1_pt1 | contig 12948 bp, 13 predicted proteins | sample 3393931 | NCBI WGS metagenome assembly VAPF01 (sample SAMN08290437, study PRJNA428436) | hydrothermal vent metagenome | isolation source: Deep-sea hydrothermal vent chimney | place: Atlantic Ocean: South-mid Altantic Ridge | depth 2773 m m | reverse complement strand
TTCGTCCTGGCGCGCCATCTCAATCACTCGCAGCAAAGTGGCGACGTGCTCTGGCAGCCGGGACGCCCTCAAGCCTGAGACCGCATGGCCGACAAACACTGAATAAGAACCCATTTTCCCCGCCAGGCTCACAACAACCGGGATGAGGTAAGACATGAATATCCCCGCCCTGCAAACCGGCATTGCCGGCATTAACACTGGCCTCGACGGCATGCGCCGCAATGCCACTGAAATCGCCAGCGGCAAGACAAGCCCGGCGGACATCGCCCGTGCACTGGTCGATCTACGCACCAATCAGCACCAGGCCGAGGCATCCGTCAAGGTAGTCAGGGCCGCCGACGAGATGTTGGGCAGCCTGCTCGACGAGCGGGTCTGATTCACCCGTCCACATAATGCAAATCGGCTCATCCCTTTCCGGCCTCCCGCCTCCGCAGGCCGGCCCGCGTGCAGCAACGGATACGCCCCCGACCAATCCCGCCGCAAACGATAAGACGGAATCCTCCCGTGCTCCCGCGACCAATCAGCAGCTGACGGAAGAGCAACGGGCGCAGGTGCAGGCACTGAAGAGCCGCGACCGTGAAGTACGCGCCCACGAGGCCGCTCACATGGCTGCCGCCGGCGGCCTAGCACGTGGCGGCGCCAGCTACAGCTATGAGACCGGGCCGGACAACCGCCGCTACGCCGTTGGCGGCGAAGTGAGCATTAACACTTCGCCTGGCAATTCCCCAGAGGAAACCCTACAAAAGGCCGAAACCATTCGCGCCGCCGCACAGGCACCGGCCAAACCCTCTCAGCAGGATCTTGCCATCGCCGCCAGCGCCGGGAAAATGGCCGCTGAGGCAAGAGCTGAGCTGGCGGCACAGCAGTTTTCGGGAGACGACGATGACCGTTCGCGCACACAGGCCAGGGCCGTGGAAAATTATACCCAGACAAGCAGTACTGGCACATCGGAACAAAAATCCGTCGGGATAAATCTCATCGCCTGAGCCAGCCCTGCCTTGGGTCAAATTTTCAGATCCATGCCAAGGAACGTGCACGCTCCTAACCTGTTTTATTAGTCCCGGTTAAAAGGTTTAAACCACCGCCTTTAGGCAGTCAGATTTATCTGCGATACTGGCCATTGCCCTGATGAAGGGGGGTAGGGCATGGAATATCACTACGATAGTCATGCCGTTTACAAGACTCAGTATCATTTTGTATTTGACTCGCTACACCGCTCTGCGGTGTGGCGCAAGAAAGCCAGGCTAATCCACTAAAGTGGAGGTGGGCACGTTTTTTGTGCCCACGCGGTTGGCGCATATTCCCCGTGGGCATGAAAAACCTGCCCACCCCACCAGGTTTCCGTGGGGAGTCCTCAGCGATTAAAGTTGGCTGCTTACACCATGAAGAACATGGAGAGCATGAAGCCATGTAGTTGTTGAATACAAAGCCGTTCACCTCGATAGTGGCTAGCGTATAGATTGTATTGGCGCTGAAAAGTGTAGGAACATTGCCGGATATCCATGAGGCACAATTGCTAACCCATCTAACAGCTTGCAAAACAACAACAGGGCTTCCTGATTGATTTCAATGTAAAGCTGCTGAAGCAGGGTATCGAAAGCTTTGCCCTGTGAACCTTTATGCGCTTTATGTTCTTCATGGTGCAAATCGTTACGAAATAGGCATTAAATCCGTAACACCATGATTTTATTGAAATCTAATATGACAAAGTAGAAATAGATCGTGCTCAGGACGCCAGACGTCCCAGCCGATTGTTTTCAAAAAGAAAGCCGGCGTCACTGGTGACGCCGGCTTTTTTATGGGACGAGACTTTCCGTCCGTAATCAGGAGGGCAGGAAATCGATGGGATAGGTAACGATCAGGGTTTCGACATCCCGCGCGCCAAAATTGAGCATCTTCACTCGCGCCACCAGCCTGCGTTCCAGGCGGGGGTTGTTTAGTTCGCTGGAGATGATCTTGCAGGCCGTGACCTTGCCCGACGCAGCGATGGTGATTTCCAATACCACCTTGCCTTGCAGGGTGGGGTCTTTGCGCAAGGCGCGGCTGTAGAGCGAATAGATCGCGCCCTTGTTGCGATCAAAGACCAGCGAGACCTCTTCGTAGGTACGCGACGCTTTCTTCGCATCCGCACCGGCGGTGGGCGTCGCCGAGGCAGCCGCGGCCACCATATCCACCGGACTCTCGACCTGGGTGCTCTGGCGGCCGGCAAGGTTGGTGCTGCCGACGCCGCTGCTGAGATTGGCGGTATTGATGCCGCCACTGCTGCTGACACCGGAGGTGAGTATCTTGCGCTCGCGCACCTTCGCCGCCGCGCCCCCCTTGGAGAGTGGCTTACCCTTGTTCAGTTTGGGGGCGACAGGGGCGTCACGCAGAGCGGCCAAATCATCGGTAAAGGCCAACAAGCCGGCGCTGGCGGCCTTTTTACGCGCCTCGGCAACCCGGTCAACCTTGGGCTTTGGCTTCGGTGGCTCGACCTTCTTCGGCTTGGGCTCTTCTTTTTTCTTTTCCGGCTTCTTTTCTTCCTTTTCCTTCTCTTTTTCCTTCTCTTTCTTTTTCTCTTCTTTCTTCTCGACCTTTTTCGGCTCCGGCTTGGGTTTGGGTTTCTGCTTTTCCATCACCAGCTGCGCCAGCCGTGGCGGCAATTCCTTGACCTTGTTGTGATCTTCCTCAGGGATGGGAATAAACGGAATCGCCACACTCAGCAGCAGGGCTGTCGATAGCACCGTAACGATGACAATCGTCAGGCGACGGTCTTCTTCCGCGACACGCGTCCAGGGCAAAACAAACTGGCGATAGGCGCTACTCACAACCCGGTTACCCCTTGTCTTCCGTCTTGCGCATGACCGCCAGCGAGATATTGCTGTAACTGGCCTGGGTGCAGGTCAGCATGATGCGCTTCAATAACTGGAAAGGGATTGTCTTGTCACCGAGGATGGTGATTTCACGAACCACCGGTTTACCATCGGCCTGTGGGGCCTGGTTCAGTTTGCGTCCGGCCAGACGTATCAGCGCTTCTTTCAAGGGTTTGATTTCGCCGTCTGCGCTCTTCATCACGTCCCTCACATCGGCCACCTTGCGCCCCTGTACGATGATGTCGCGGTCGCTCACCATGATCACCACGGTCTCTTTGGGCAACTGCTCGGCAATGGATTGCGGCAGTTGGATCTGCTTGGCATTGGGCAGGTCTTTCACCGATGACGAGCTGATCAGCAGAAAAAATACCAGGATGGTGAAGATATCCATCAACGACACCATATTCAGCCCAACGTTTCGCTTGCTGCGGGCGTGGTGCCGGCTCATGCGCTTGGCGCGGCGTGAGGCCTTCATGGTGCGTCACCAATGGCGATCTGCGGGAACAATTCCTTTCTCACCACCGAGGTCACTTCCACTACTTTGACCACACGCACGGTATCCATCACCTGTATCAGGGTGTCGTAGGGGATCTCCGCTTCCAGCAACAGGCTGATGTTCTCTTTCTTGGGATATTTCAGTTTGATGGCGATCAGCAGGTCGGACAGCGCCTTGAAATCCTGCTTGCCGTCCTTGAGCGGGATGCGCTTGATAACGCCGCCGAGGGTGTCGGCCACCACCAGGCTGTCCTTGCGCACGATAACTTCGAAATTGCGCTCTTTTTTCTTATTGTCTTCGGCCTGCTGATTGTCCGGCGGCAGATTGAGTTCGATAATGGCCAGATTTGAAAACACGGCGGACAGCAACAGGAACGGCACCAGCACCACCATCAGATTCATGAAGGCGGTGATGTTCAGTTCAGGCACGCTGCGACGAGCGCGCCTCACTCGGGCTCTGACAGGCATCGTGATCGATCCCGCTTAGTCTGCGTTGCGGTGGCTGGGCTGGCGGTATTCGGTAATGGCGTTGAGGAATTTCACCGTGGCCATTTCCATGCTGTCCACCAACTCGGTGGTCTTGGTCTGCAACACGGTGTACATGAGCAATAACGGAATGGCAGCCATCAGGCCAAAGGCAGTGGTGTTCATGGCCACAGAGATACTGGCGGACAGCAGATCCGCCTTGTCGGCGGGATTGGCGCTGGCAACGGCGGTAAAGGCCTGGATCAGACCAATAATGGTGCCCAGCAGACCCAGCAGGGTGGCAATATTAGCGAAGGTCGCGAGGTAATGGGTGCGTTTCTCCAGGCGCGGAATGACCTCCATCAGCCCCTCTTCCATGGCCATCTCGATGTCGTCACGACGCTTGGTGGCCTGTAAACGGGTCAGGCCGTAAGCGAGAATCTTGCCCACATCGCTCTTCGACCTGCTGCTAATGGCCATTGCCTGCTGGTAGTTATTGGCCTTAACCAGCGGAGTCAGTTTATCCCACATGCTGCGGTTGATCAGCTTGGCCCGGGTCAGATAGAAATAACGCTCCAGACCGATTGCCGCGCCCAGCGCAAATATCAGAATAATGGGATACATGAACATCCCACCCTCTTGGAAAAACTTCACGATCGCGTTAACGCCATCCATACCTTATCTCCTCACAAATCGTAGTCAGGCATGGTCGGCCTGAATCGATGACTTCATGCGGTTATGCCTGAAGCCCAACAATGCCGCAAATTCCTGCGGGCTACATTGACTGAATTCACATTTCTCGAGCAGGCATCACGGCAAATCTCGATAGCCGATAACGCTGACCCGGAAAGGTCGGCCAAATCGACGCCGAACTTTAGCGCAGAAAGCCCTTTGGTGCACCCCCGGAGAACCACTAATCCACATAAAGTAAATCGTAGTAGACCACTTGGCGACGAAATACCTCGCGATCAACCGCCGCCCACTTGGCGGAAAAGGATTCGCTGCCGGCGCCGGCAACCAGGGCCCCCAGTCGCGAGCTCTTCCACGGCACGATGTAGAGCACCTTGGGCAATTCACGCGAACCCTTGATGGCCGTGGCATCCATATCTAGCCGATCCTCGGCGATGACCGGGGAGACCAGCAGCAGGGCACTGATCAACAGAGCGGCCGGTCGTATCATTTCTTGACACCAGTGCGCCGGCTCAGGTCAACAATCCATTTCCCCACCTGTGTGTCCTCGCCCTTGGTCAGCTTCTGGTATTGCTCGTATTGCGCCAACGCCTGCTTGAGCTTGCCCATGTAGAGTTCCAGCAGGATGCCATAGTTACGATGTACATAGGCGTACTTCGGATCGGCCTTGATGGCCCGCTGGTAAAATCCGGCGGCTTCTTTGAATTGCCCCTTGTCACGATGGATCACACCGAGGTAGTCGAGACTGACGGCATTTTTCGGCTTGATTTCCACTGCGCGTAAAAAAGCGGCTTCGGCCTTATCCTGTTTGCCGGTGCGAAAATAGAGGATGCCGAGATTGGCATGCGGGCCGGAGAACTGCGGAAAATCCTGCGTCATCGTCAAGAGGATTTGCTCGGCCTGGGCATCCTTGCCACTCGCCATGGCCTTCAGTGCGCTGTCAAAGGCTGCACTGGCTGCGGGATCTACGGCAGGCCCGGCGGTTTCCGCACTTTTTTCCTCGGTCTCTTGAGGCGCTTGCGGCCCGGTCAGTGCACAACCCGTAAACAGCCCGGCAACTATCAAGGCCAGCAATAAGCCCATCCATTTTCGTCCAGGCACAGACAGCCCTCCAGCAATAACAGTCAATAGATTTCCCCGATCATTGGCTCACTCTTTTCCACCTTCGCATAACGGAAAGGACTCAACTCCTTGAGCCTGTTAAAACTTTTCTGCACCCACTCATCATAGGCGCCATCGGCAGTACGTTCGACGTTGGACTCGTGGATGGTAATCGACTTCTCCTCAAACGGATAGGCCTGTTCTTCGAGGAGAATATCGTATTGTTCCAGCTCCTCCTCACTCAAGCCGGCCGGGCGCTGCGAACCCATTAGCGCAGCCCCGAAGTCCGCATAAATCTCCGCCAGAATATAAACGGAGGCGGTGGTCACCCCGGCAACCCCATAGTTGGCTGTCGCAGTGAAAGTATCCACCGCCAGCTGCATTTTTTCTTTCTTGCGCTTCAGGCTCTGCTGCAGCGGCTCCACCAGTTTGACCCGCTGATAGGCCTTCAGTACCGGCTGCGCCAGTTCAAAGGCCGCCTTAGCCGCCAGATAGCGCATGCGCTGCGTACTTTCCTTGCCCGCCGCCTTTTCTTGACGGACGATTTCTTCCTGCCAAAAATGTTTCGAGGCGGCATTTCCGACATCACCATAAATAGTCGCCAGTGTCTGGCGCACTTCCATGGCCTGCTCCAGTGGCCGCGGGTATTCGTCGACATAGCGCTCGTAGCCTGCCAGCACCTTGGCCATATCACCGGCCTTTTCGTAAAGCTCAATGGAACGCCAGAGTGCCTCGCGACGTAGCTCCGGGTCTTCCACCAGACCGACATAGCGCTCCAGTTCCCCGGCCGCTCTGGATGGCTGGTTGGTCTTCTGATACGCCAGAATCAGGTTCTGTGACACCTTGGCCAACAGTTTGCTGGTTGGGTTCAGGTCACGAAAATTCCCCAAGGCCTCGATGGCGGCATACCATTCTCCGCTACTCAGCAGGCTGGAGGCAATATCAAACTCGGCGACCTCGGCAACGGCCGAATCTGCATCAACACGCGAAAACTGGGCAATCGCACCTTGCACATTTCCCTTCGCCTGCATTAGTTCACCCTGCTTGTACACCGCAGCAGCCAGCCCTTCTTTCAGCAGTTTACGTGACACTGGATCTTCTGCCGATGTCAGGCTAAGCGCCACCTTATAGGCCACCTCCGCGCGCGAATAATCCCCCTTTTCAAACTCCGCGCGGGCAATGATCTTCCACGCCGTGCGTCGGGCCTCGGGTGATGTCTCGGTGGACAATTCAAGAATCTGCCGTGCGGCCACCGCAGCCTGATCATATTTTTTCAGCGCGAACATATTTTCCGCTGCCTTGGTCAATACGCTGGCGGCGCGTGAATCGTCAGGGAAGGTCTTACCGAAACGCAGGGCACTGCCTACCGCCATACGGCTCCAGGTTTCCCGCTCTTTTCCCGTCAGCTGTTTTTCACGTTCGGTATAGGCCAGCAACGAGGCATAACCCGCCTCGGCGTCTTTGCCGAAGCGGATATATTGATAGGCGGTTTTTTCAAATTCCCTGGCCGCCGCCTCGAACTGCCCGGCCTCAAACAACAATTCTGCATACAGAAAGTTCAGTTTCTTCGCCGTGGGGCTCTTGGCAAACCATTTCAAGTGCTGCTTGTACCAGAGGAAGGCACGCTGATAATCCATTGCCTTTTTGCTTTTCTGTGCCTGTGCATGCAGGTGACGCGCCACGTCTTCCGAATTGCTGCGCAACAGGGGACGCAGACGCGCCAATACCGTTTCTTCCTGATCCAGGTGTCGGCGCCAAAAATTGCCATTGACCCGATAACGCCGTACGAATTCCTGCTTGGCCTTGATCATCAACTGGGAATAGCCAGCATCGGTGTAGGCTTTCACGGCTTTCAGATCAAATTCAAAGGCCTGTTCATGCATGGGGAAATCACGCGCGAAGGCATTATAGCTTGCTGCCGCATCCTGCACCCGATCCTGGGCGAGATAGAAGTCACCCATCAACTGATAAAGACGCACTTCATAATCACGGTGGCCGTAATCCTCGAAATAGGCCTTGATGCCTTGTGTACCATTAAGCTCCTTGAAGCTGAGAATAACCACGCGGAAAATATCGCGCAGCAATTCTTTATCGCCACGGCTGAGGTGGCTCTCATCATTGACGATGCGACCATCCGCTTGCCGCAGCTTGCGATCAATGAGGGCAACAAAAGAGTCCAGCGCGCGCGCGTAGTGCTCCTGTTTGAAGGCGGACCAGCCACGTTTGGAGAGCGATTTCTCGTAATATTGGGACTGCGTCCCCACCTCCAGCACCTTGCCGTAATCGAACTCTGCCTGCTTGAATTGGCGCATATCGAACAACAGCTCGGCACGGCGGAAGTGCAATTCATCACGGTTTTCCGCCTCCGGTCGCAAATCGAGCAGGGCCTGCATGGTATCCAGGGCCTCCTGACGCCTGCCCGCCTGCTCATAGGCCTTGGATAGCTGGTACAACAGGATGGGCTCCTGAGAACCGTCGCGCGCGACATTCAGGGCATCCTCGTAGAGCTTGATGGCGCCTCGATAGGCCACCGCCTTCAGGGTATCGATATCGGCGCCCTCACCTTCGGTCATACGGTCGAGCACCTCCACCTGGCGCTGGAAACGCTCGTCACTGCGCTCCATTTCCAGATCCGCCAAACGCCGCATGGCCTCAACTTTCTGTTCTTTCTCCGGGGAACTGGCGGCAAACTCCCAGTAGTTGTCCATGGCCTTGTCGCGCGCACCAAGGATGGCCGCATCATCCTCGATCTGGATATCCAGCTCACCGAGATCGCCCAAGGTCTCTTCGGTGCTGGCGCAGGCCGATAGCAGCAGCAATACCCCAAAAGGCAGGTAATGATACAGACGCATTTAGGACACCTTTAAACCTGGATTTAAAATGACTTGCGCCCTGTCGCGATGTCCATCACTTCTCACCCCAGCGTTTGGCGGCATAATCATAGATCTGCGCAATGGAAAAACGCGTCTCGGCGCTGTAGGCCTGAATGCGCTTGCGGCGCTGCGCCAACTCCTGCAGGGCGAGAGACTGCATATGGGCCTGCAATTTACCGGACAATGTGGTCAAGCGGGTCTCCAGGGTGGCGGCACGGTTCAGTAAGGCCTCGCGGCTTGCAGGCGGAAGACTGTCGTCCGCCTTGACCTGTGACGTCCAGTGGGTGATTTTCTTCAATGACTGACCTGTCCGCACGTAACTCCTGAGCAGTTCCTGAAATTCGTGAGTGGAGAACAACTGCCACAGGTGGGAGGCGCCGGACGCCTTGGGCAAGGCCGGCAACACGTCACGATCAAGGACATCATCGACACCAAAACCCGTGGCCAGAGTACGCAGCATGTCGCCATTATCGACCTGCTCCTCGACCTTGCCGACACGCTCCAGCTCCACCTCGAACACACTCAGCGCCTGCTGGTAATACTGTAATGCCTGTTTATAGGCATTCAGTTTGCCAAAACCATAGGGTACCGCCAACAGGGCATCCTGCACCCACGGATCGGCGGAATCGCGCTTGCTCAACCTCAGCCACGGCACCAGGGCCTTTTTGTATTCTTCCTGTGCCGCCCAGGCGCGCCCCAACCCCATCAGGGCCGTATTCGAGACCGGGCCACTGAGCCTGCCCTTCTTGAAAAAGCCCGTCGCGGCGTCAATATCACCGGCCTCCAGACGGTCATAGGCCAGGGTGAGATTGGCCTTGTCAGACAGGGTGCGCAGGGTAGTATCTTTTGTATTCTGTTTGCTCAATGACAGCAGCAACTCGCGCGCCTCATCCTCTCGCCCGGAGCGGAACAGGACTACGGCAAGATTGAAACGCCCATAGTCCACCCAGTCCGAACGCTTTTTACGCCCTTTCAGCAACGCCCGCAGACGTTGCTCCGCCTCGGCCAGGCGTCCGGATCGCAGCAGCAATTCACCCTCCAGCAGCAGGCGCTCCTGCTGCGCAACCCCGCTCAACGAGCCACGGATGCGCGTAAAGGCCGCCAACGCCGCCTCATCCTCACCGCGCCGGTAATGCAGACGCCCAAGCTGGAGCCAGGCTGCATCCGCCTGCTCATCGCCCGCCTTGCCGACACGCCGCAAAACCGCTTCCGCCGGCAAATCCAAGCCCTGCTGCAACAACATGTCGCCCAGCAGCAGATCCGCCGGCTGCGCCTGGTGATCCAGAAAACCCTGCCGGCGTGCGGCTTGCAGGCGGGTCATTGCAAGCTGCGGCTCACCCAGGCGGGCCTCGAAATGCACTGCGCGGATCTGCGGATCGAGCAACGACGAGGCGACCGCAGGCAGCGCCAGCAATAGGCCGGTTAGTGCCATCAGCAGCGCAATACCCCGAATCGGCGATGCCATCGCTAGTTCCACTCCCGAAGAAAAAAGTGCGGAAAAGTCTGCTCCTCGCCCTGTGACAACTCCAGCTCCACGACCCGTCGGGTTTCACCGCTGCGGAAGGCCCAGCGAACCTCACGCACCATCTCTTCTTGCTTCGCCTTGTGAGCCTTACCGATCCAGCGGGCCACCAGCTCATGCCGGCCGGCCGGCAGACGCTTTAGCAGCAGACGATGCGCGCCCCCCTGCGCGAGGGCTTCGATCTCCGCCGCGCTGTATTCGTGAAAGGCGGCGAAATCACCATTGATCTTCACCTGTACCGCCTCCAGCTCGAAGCGCTCATCCGGCAGCAGGGAGACCAGCACCAGGAGCTGATCCTGCGGCGGTGGCTGCCGGGCAATTTCCAGCTCCACCGCCAGCTCCTGCATCTCACCAAACAGCTGACCCGCTTCGTACAGCAGTTGTGTGGCGCCCACCGCTGGCATCGGCGTTTGCCCCCCCTCCTGCGCACAGAGCGAACCCGTCAGCGCCAGCAGGCAGAGCGAAAAAACAGTTTGCCGTATCATTTGCATACTCACCACAGATTCCCCGCGCAGGATACCTTATTTATCCCGCCTGGAGAAAAGGGTGGTTTACCCGATATACCGCAGGGGAAGGCTTAATCGCTAAGGGTTAACGACGTTCCGATGGATATTATTAAGCAATTCACGACCGGTAAACACAGAATTGCGGCTTATAATCTCCACCGTTCTGCCCTCAAATAGGCCACGCTCACCGCCAACACTACCGCAGCCCTCTCCCGGCAATGGAACCAAACACGACGCCACAGCGTTGACCCTGAATCCTCCCCAGACCCACATAGCCAGGACGACTACCCGATGTACCAGTCCCCCGAACACGGCGGCCCCGCAATCTCTGCCTCGCCCAAGGACTCTTTCACGATCCCGGCTCACAAAACTCTCTCGGTAAAGACCCGCACCTATCTCGGTGCCGTCCTGGTCATCGCCCTGTTTCTCACTATATCGGCGATCAACCTAAACTTGGCAAGGCTGTACTATCAACCGCAGGGGGACAACAACCTCAGCCTCCGCTTGCAGGCCAAGGCACAACTCATTGAAAACCGCCTGAGCTACTTGCATGAACTGATCGGACACATCGCCCGGCAGCCTACCACGCAGGATCTTCTCGCCCTCAGCGACATCGCCAGTGCGCAACGCTGGGCCTTGCAGATACGCCGCTTTCTCCCCCGGGCCAGCGGCGTGGCCCTGCTCGACGGCAGCGGTAATATACTCGGCGAACCCATTAGCCAGCAGCTCGGCCCACGGTGTCTGTCGGATCTGAGGCAGTTGAGCCTGGGCAATCACGTCAAGTCACCGCCAGTACACCAGGAGGGGCCACAGTTGGCCCATTTCGATCTCACCACCCCAGTGCTCGATGAGGCCGACAACACCCTCGGCCTGCTCTTCGTCAGCATTGGTCTGGATAAGCTGCAAGCACTGCTGCGCGACAACAGCCACAACGGCCAGCAATTCACCCTGCGCGACGGCCACGATGATGTCATCACCCAGTGGGGCCACGTGGCCACGGACATCACAACGCACAGCGCCAGCCTGCCGATCCGCCACAGCAACTGGCAACTACAACTCACCGAGGCCGCGCCCAGCCACACCAGCCCCGGCTTTATCAGCTTGGTGATCTTCAACATTTCCGCCTTCCTGCTCATCGTCGGCAGTCTGGCGCTACTGATCCGCCGTCACACCCGTCGGATCGAAGGCGATTTTCAGCAAGTACGCAACTATATCGAGCAACTGGCCTCCGGACGTGCCGATGCCGAACCCCCATCCCCCGGCCTGAGCGAGGCTGCCTGTATCCTGCCCGCGCTCAGCGATATCCGCCACAACCTTGGTACACAACAGCAACAGCTACTGCGACAAAACCGCACGGATCCTCTCACGGGGCTCGCCAATCATCGCCGCTTCAACATCGAATTCGCCCGCGCCTACGACTTCGCACGTCGCAACATACCGGTGTGTGTGATACGCATCCGGCTGAATGGAATCAATACGCTGCCGAAAGAAATCGCCCACCGCACGGTCAAACTGCTGACACACGCCTTGCTGCAAGTAAGCCGCAAGGTAGACCTCGCCGCACGCCTCGGCGACGATCAATTCGCCCTGCTGCTGATCGGAACCAAGCGCAACGGCATCGAACCCTGCCTACAGCGACTGCGCGACAGCTTCTACAACCAGCAACACAAACACCTGGACATCACCGACGGCACAACCTGCACCTTGCACTGCGGCTATACTCTGATTCATCGCCACCGCGACAATGACCCGGGACAGGTGCTGGCGCGGGCCGAACAAGCGCTCCGCGAAGCCGGTGACGAACGGCAGGTTATCGAAAAATAACTCGCACTCTCGTTGACCGGAAGCCGGCTATCGAGCTGAAAAAATTCAATCGCCAGCACCCCGACATACTCCAGGTGTTCGAGCAGGCGTTGCGCATAATCTTCCGCCAATCCTTGCATGGGATCGTCCGGCAGGCTGACGGAGCGCCGCAAAATACCCGCTGCGTGCCAAATTTCTGACCGCAATGATAGAAGAAACCTCCCGCTCAAAGGGCCTTGGGTCAGGTATTTTGTCATCTCCAGCCCTGATGGAGTCCACGCATTCCCACCTCATCAGGTCTTCGGACATCTGCTCTACTAGTGATTCAACAAGTTTATATTGATGGATCACTAGATTCATTCCATATGGCGCGACAACTACGATTAGAGTTTGCTGGTGATTTTTACCCCCTGATAGCACAAAGGTGGTGGGGTAGTGCAGAGTCAAGCAATGACCCCTTCCTTTTTCTTTTTCCTTTTTTCTTACACACGCACAGGAAAAGAGTAATTTTTTCACACTACATTTATGCAATTTATCACATACATATATCATACCCCTTGTTATTAATGTAATGCTAAGAGACGGAAATTCAAATCGAATCTGATATACATATTATTAAAGTCAGCATTTTTTACTTGGGC
>VAPF01049437.1_pt1 | contig 12950 bp, 11 predicted proteins | sample 3393931 | NCBI WGS metagenome assembly VAPF01 (sample SAMN08290437, study PRJNA428436) | hydrothermal vent metagenome | isolation source: Deep-sea hydrothermal vent chimney | place: Atlantic Ocean: South-mid Altantic Ridge | depth 2773 m m | reverse complement strand
TGCATGATGTTAGTAGCGACAAAAGGCCTCCAAGCCTGAGAAGTGGAAAGTGTCCTGAATGCCCATAAAAGCATAAACTGAGTTCATTATGAAATATGTCATACTGAATGATATCGAAAATCACATGCCCTGGGTGCTGGATTCACCCGGTGACAAGGGGCGCGTGGAATTAATGGTGGTACGCCCGCAAACGAATGAGCGCGAAGTGCTTTCACAAGCGCTGTTTTCGTCTGAAGCAGGGGTAACCGGCGACAATTGGCAAAAGCAGTGCTGGAAAACACTGGCCAATGGCCAGGCCGATTCTGTGGTACAGGTGGCCATCATGAACGCACGTATGATTGATGTATTGACCAGAGATAAAAACCAATGGCCATTGGCGGGTGACCAGTTATTTGTTGACCTCGATTTGAGCGTCAATAATTTGACCTCTGGGACACAGCTGCAAATAGGCAGCGCTGTGCTGGAAATTACCGCTGAGCCTCATCGGGCTTGCCGTAAATTTGAGCAACGGTTTGGAGAGGTTGCGCGGCAATATGTTAATTCGGCACAAGGTGATATGCAGCGTCTGCGCGGTGTTTATGCAAAAATTATTTCAACCGGCGAGGTTTCGATTGGCGATGTCATCCACAAGCTCTGAAACAAATACCACACAAATGCAGTTAACCCGGCAATGGCTGGAACAGGTGGTTATCGGCCTTGGCTTGTGTCCCTTTGCCGCGCAACCACTGCTGGAAAATCGTGTACGGATTCAGGTCTGTGACAGCACAACAGAATTGCAATTACTGGAAGCACTGCACGCAGAGCTGGACGAGTTAGACCAGCAGCCTGCCTCTGAACTCGAAACCACGCTGCTAGTATTGCCCAATATGCTGGCAGACTTTGCAGATTACAATCAGTTTCTGGATCAGGTAGATGCGTTGCTTGACGAGTTTGCCTGGCACGGAAAGTATCAAATTGCCAGCTTTCACCCACACTATTGTTTTGCCGGTGTTGCGCCAGAGGCGGCAGAAAACCTGACCAATCGTGCACCCTATCCGATCCTGCATATTATTCGTGAAGACAGTTTGGCTGCGGTGCTTGCGCATGTTGAGCGACCAGAAGAAATTCCGGTGCAGAATATCCGCCGGGTTAACTCACTTCGTCTGGACGAAAAACACCGACTTTTCCCTTGGGTTTTTCCAGTTGCCTGACCCCTGCAAGTGCGGAGACTTGCAGGGGTCAGGTATTAATGAATTATACGACCCATCGCCTGGCCAGCACTGTACTACTGAACAGCGTATTTATCGTGTTTTTCAACAAGGTTGCACATTGGTGGCCGACATACCTTTTTGGCCCTCTTCCATCTCGAACTTTACCTCTTGGCCTTCTTCCAGTGTTTTGAAGCCTGTGCCTTCGATATTGGTGTGATGCACAAAAACATCTTCTCCTCCTTCTTGCGGCACAATAAACCCATAACCTTTGGCATCATTAAACCACTTCACCGTACCATCTGACATCATCCTTTCCCCCCTCTCTCAATTTAATCAACAAATCCATTTTTTATACTTTCACGCAATGTAACCTAATTGACAAGCTATCTCTAGTTAATAGGTTGCCGCGCTCATCATTATAGCCAGACTAGGCTGGAGTGTGCACCCATAATCAATTGCCTTTGTTGAGGGAGCATTTTACAGTTTTTCAATTGAGGGTTTAAATTCCGCATCTTTAGGCGGCGCAGTTATTTTTGCTCCCCCCTCCCTCTTCTCTTAAGGGGAGAGGGTGAGGGCTAGGGTGAGGAGTGAATTTGCACTGAGGCTGACTCATAATCTCTTACCCTAATTCTTTCCCCCTTTGGGGGTATCTACAGGGCATAAAAGGGGTAATCGGCTGTAGGGCCAAATCAATCAGGCCTTTAACCCGTTAGTTCTCGTTAGATATTGTCTTGAAAAAATGAATGAAACGTCTGACGATAGATGTGAAGGGTGTTTGATGCGCGTGGCTATAAATTTACCCCAATGGTTCAGGTTACAACACCCAGTCGGTAATATGCTGATGCAGATCATCGGCATCCCTTTCTGTGACGACACGTCCTCGTACAGAAATACCGGCGCTATGTACTGTGGAAGCGTCACCACTGAGCAAAGGATGCCACTCAAACAGAGGTTTACCTTCAGCCAGTAAACGATATGCGCAGGTTTCCGGTAGCCAGTAAAATTCTGCAATGCGTTCAATGGTGAGTACGGTACAGTCTGGAACCCGTTTTTTACGGTTTTTATAATCCAGGCAGCGACAGGTTTCAATATCCATCAGCTCGCAAGCAACATTGCAAATATATACTTCGCCGCTATCTTCATCTTCAAGTTTATGTAGGCAACATTTTCCACAGTTATCACATAATGATTCCCATTGTGGTTCACTCATTTCTGTCAGTGATATTTTTTTCCAAAAAGTGTCCATTAATTACTGCACCTCAAAATATGAAAATATATTGCCCAATGTAACAGTGTTTCTGAATTATATTATCATTTTCACGAGGCCATCACATATTTATTGGCTTCAGTCGGGGTGGGTAAATGTGGATCGTGCCAGGCACTTTATTTTCCTGATATCGCAAGCGCTTTCACCAGTCCGAGGGTTTTACTGGCCATAGTGAGTGCAGTTTATTTAGGATGATGAAATTTATAATAAAAATCCACATGTCGGATAATTTATAAAAAAATAGGCGGTTAGTGTCTGTACTTTATTTGTTATAAACATATTTTCGTAATCGAGCATGCATATGGACGGATAGTTATGGATAGGTTGTGATGAAATTTTATTAAATTAACAGTTGATTTAAGTGTTTCCACGAAAATATCTACACCAAGAGGGATGCACGAATTACAAATTAGTGCCAGCGATGGCGTCAAGAATAAAACAGCTTCAGCACAACTGAATGTCATATATCAGGATGCAGCAATTAGCAGCCTGACAAGTAATGTAGCCACGTTGCTCAAAGGTACAGCCGTGCAACTGACGGCAATCTTGCGCAATAATGGTACCAATGCCATGACGGGCCTGGGTGCCAACTATTACCTCTCCACGGATAACGTCATTACCGCAGACGATTATCTGATCGGTTCGGGCAGTATTGATCTGGGTGCTGACAGCAGTGGAAGTCTCAGTATCACCTCGTTGGTGATCACCATTCGTGATAACCGAGACCTGGTCGTCTCTGCTCTTTCAAACACGAATGTGATTGGCCTTCAGGGCACTTTTCAGGTGAGCTTCACAGCGACCAACCAGGGGCCCGTCGATGTTAGCAGGCATGTCGGTTACCAAATTGTTTTGTCTGATGATGCAGTGATTACTTCCGGCGACACGATCCTGGTGTCCAGCTATTGCCTCGGCGCGTACCGTTACTCGACCGTCCTTGCAGCCAACATCAGTAACCGATTTTCCCAAGAAGCGCCATTAACTACCCCGCCGCCAGTCATGAAAACGTTCCACCCAACGCAACAAGGCTTCCGGCTTATGTTGCCGCTTCCACACACCTGCCACATATTTGTTGGATTCAGCCATGGTGGGATAAATGTGGATTGTGCCAAGAATCTTGTTCAAGCCCAGGCCATGTTTCATGGCCATGACAAACTCGGCAATCAGATCGCCGGCATGGTTGCCGACAATAGTCACTCCGAGAATTTTATCTTTGCCCGGTATTGTCAAAACCTTCACCAGTCCATGCGCTTCGCTGTCGGCAATGGCCCGATCAAGGTCATTGATGTTATAGGTACTGATTTCGTAAGCAATGTTTTTTTCTTTCGCTTCCCGTTCATTGAGACCCACGCGCGCGACTTCCGGGTCGGTAAACGTTGCCCAGGGGATCACTGAATAATCTACACGAAAACTTTTAAACGGGCTGAACAGGGCATTGACCGCCACGTACCATGCTTGATGTGCGGCGGTGTGCGTAAATTGATAGGGTCCCGTTACGTCACCACAGACATAAATATTCGGGTAGTTGGTGCGCAAAAATTCGTCGGCTTCAACAGTGCCTTGTGGTGCAATTTTCACATTCAGATCTTCAAGACCAAAACCCTGTACGTTAGCCTTGCGTCCGAGAGCAAGCAAAAGTTGATCGAATTCGATGCGTACTTCTGTGCCTTTATGTTCGCAGATCAATACATGCTGCCCATTCGACATTTCAAAACGTTGTGCCGCATGGCCCGTGAGTACATGCATGCCTTCTTCACGGAAACGGGTCTCCACCATTTCTGCGACTTCCGCATCTTCACGGGGTAACAATTGTGTGCCCCGCTGAATCAAAAAGACTTCACTGCCCAGACGTTGAAAACTTTGTGCCAGTTCACAACCAATAGGGCCGCCGCCCAGTACCACCAGTCGGCGAGGGCGTTCGCGTAAATTCCATACTGTATCCGAAGTGAGATAGCCTGTTTCTTCCAGTCCTGGTATTGGTGGCACCGCTGGTCGTGCCCCTGTGGCAATAACAATATTTTTTGCGGTAACGATTTTTCCTTCTACTTCCACTTCGTATGGCGAAACGATTTTGGCTTCGCTCTGTATTACTTCCACGCCCAGACCGGTGTAGCGTTCCACAGAATCATGGGGTTCTATTTGTTGGATAACGTGCTGCACACGTTCCATGACCTTGCTGAATTCAAATTCGACGGTGGTTGTTTTAAAACCAAAATCTTCGGCACGTTTTGCATAATTCAGCATTTTGGCAGAACGAATCAGCGCTTTGCTGGGCACACAACCGGTGTTGAGACAGTCTCCCCCCATTTTATGTTTTTCAATCAGCAATACTTTGGCTTTTACCGCTGCTGCAATGTAGGCCGATACCAAGCCCGCTGAGCCGCCGCCGATGACCACAAGGTTGTAATCAAATGATTTTGGTTTTGAATATTGTTTGAGAACCTTGCGTGATTTGATAAAGCCCACCAGTTTTTTTGCTAATAGGGGAAAAATGCCCAATAACGCAAAAGATAAAATCAGTCCCGGTGATAAAATACCCGACAGTGATTCCAGCGCGCCTAATTGACTGCCTGCATTTACGAATACGGCGGTGCCCGGCAACATGCCAATCTGGCTGACCAGATAAAAACGCCAGGTTTTCATTGGTGTTAAACCCATGACCAGGTTAATCACAAAGAAGGGAAACAGGGGAATCAGTCGCAGGGTAAACAGATAAAAATCGCCTTCTTTTTCCACACCGGCATTGATCGCTTTCAGTTTTTCTCTGAAACGGTTTTGCACTGTGTCGCGCAAGACAAAACGCGAAATCATAAAGGCAAGAGTGGCCCCAATGGTGCTGGCAAACGAAATCAGCAACAGTCCGGTCGCCAAGCCAAACACGGCACCACCGGCCAGGGTCATCACTGCTGCCCCTGGCAATGATAGTGCTGCAACGGCAACGTAAATGGCAAAATAGATCGCTAGCGTGGCGAAACGATTTTGTGCATAAAAATCGAGAAAAGATTGTCGTTGGGATTTAAGATAATCCAGTGTCAAATACTGACCGAGATCAAACACAAAAAAGGCCGCTATCAGTAAGATAACAACCAGTACGACCAGACTGCGAACATTAAGCGATTTTTTCATTTGATTCCCTGTCAATTTCAGTTTTATGGCATCAGCCGGTGTTATTGCCCGGCTAACCTCTTTCAGTCACGAAACATCCCTTTCTGTTACACAATATACCCGTAGCGATTGAGATTCAGGCCTAAATCTCAATCGCTACGGGTATATCAGTACGATAATTGTTATCAGGTGTGAAGCCGTGTATCCACAACAGGCAGTATATTTGCGCTGGCAAATTATGCCAGACTGTTCCTGACTGATTTCATCTACCCCATGAGCGCTCCGTTTATGTCTACAGAAACTGAATCCGAAAGCAAAGAGCAGCGCATTTTGCGCATGGTCAAAAAAGTGATCACCGAGATCGCCAAAGACACCCATACCCCGCCCGGTATGTGTCATCCCTTGTCAGACAACACCATTAACAGCATGCGTACCTGCCTGGATTTGATTGTTTCACGCGAAGCAGAACTGGTGGCTCAGAGTGGCAATGTCTCCTCTGGGAAGCCTCGTTTTGTTGACGAACCCAGCGGCAACGTCATCGTGCAACTGAAGGGCGACGGCAAGTCTGACAATAAAAAACAAAAATAAAGCCATTCTGGCACGGCAGGCAGGGGTTGCTTGCCCGCATTTTTCACTCTGCGTATGGCGACTTGTTCATACATCTTCTAAAGAACTCTCTTCGGTTGGCCGATAATTTGGCGAGCGTAGCGGGGTAACTATGGGTTTTCACACAAGTTTATCGCACGGCTTCCCAACACACTTCGAGTTGTATAAAATTTGACCGGATGACGGATATTTGTGATTCCGTTTCTTGGGGGGTTGAATGTTGTATTTCTTCACCAAAACATATGTTTTGCGGTACTTGTCTGCATTGTTGTTTCTGTTGTTTGTTGCTTGTGGTGGAGGCTCTCCTCCTGATCCTGTTGTCGGCTCAGACCTGTCCCGTATCGAGGTCACACCTGAGCTGCCTTTTCTTGCCCAGGGCACAACTCTCAGTCTCATCGCAACCGGTGTTGACAGTGATAACCATGCACGTCCATTAACCAATGAAGCTGTCTGGGAATCCAGTGATGACAGCATTGCCAGCATATCCAGCAGCGGTGTTGTTTCTGGTCTGGCTGCGGGACAGGTCACGCTACAGGCTAGTTTAGACGGCATTGTTGGTAGCACCATCCTCACCGTCACTAATGCTTCTCTCACGAGTCTGGAAATCAGTCCTGGCAGTCTTCAGTTAGCGGCGAATACCCGCATGGAGGTTGACCTCATTGGGCATTACAGTGATGGCAGCACGCAAAATTTGGAAATCCAGGCCAGCTGGGCAATTACGGATACCGCTATTGCCAGTCTTTCTGACCCGTTGGTCACCGGCTCGTTACAGGTGACTGGCCTCGCTGTTGGCAGCACCCAGCTGACGGCCAACCTGGGAGGTAGCAATGCACAAATTGATATTACTGTCAGCGCGGCCAGTTTGACGCAAATTATTCTGAGTCCTGATACCCCGAATCTACCCCTGGGCACCCAGCTCAACTTGTCTGCAACCGGTTTGTACAGCGATGGCAGCAACCAGAACCTCAGTAATCAGGTGAGCTGGAGTCATGCTGATAGCGGTATTCTGACCATTGATGCATCAGGTTTTGTGCAGCCGCAAGCCACTGGCAGTAGTGTTGTGAGTGCCAGCTTGGACGGAATTACGGCCAATACCCTTGTGACCATCAGTAATGCGGTGTTGAGCAGTATTGAAATTTCCGCGACTTCCACCACGCTTTCTTTAGGCAAACAGCAGGCACTGCTCGCCCTTGGTCACTATAGCGATGGCAGTTTGCAAGACATTACCGAACAGGTGATTTGGCAGGGCATACCCCCCGAGCCTCTGGGCATCAGTAACGCCAGTGGCAGTCACGGATTGGCGACCGCGCTGGCCGTCGGTAGTCTTACGGCAACGGCGACCCTAGGGAATATTTCCGGCAATTTGGGGCTTAGTGTCAGCGCTGCTACGTTAAATAGCATTGATATTTCTCCACCCAGTGCCCGTCTTGCTCTGGGTACCCAAGTAAGCTTTCAGGCCATCGGGCGGTATTCCGACGGCACAATTCAGGATGTGAGCATGCAAGTCAGCTGGCTAGCTGTTGATACGACCATTGCCAGCATCAGTAATGCCCCTGGCAGCCAAGGTCTGGCAATGACGTTGAATACGGGTACTTCAGCCATTACAGCTACGCTGGACGGCGTGGTCGGCAATGCCTTGCTGACCACCACCGCTGCTCAATTAGTGTCCATTAATGTTGAGCCATCGATATTAAGTCTGCCTGCCGGTACGGGCCAGAATTTGAGTGTTGAAGGCAGTTTTTCCGATGGTTCAGTACAATTCATCAGTGAACAGGTTGCCTGGGAATCTGATAATACGGATGTTGCCGCAATCAACAATGGCACACTGGATGCGCTGGTTCCTGGTAGTGCCCGCATTAGCGCCAGCCTGAGAGGCGTCTCCGGTAGTACCACGCTCACCGTGACCAATGCGATTTTGAGCAGCGTGCAAATCAGTCCTGACGCACCTGCTCTGGTGGTTGGTACACAAACACAACTTCAGGCCACGGCGATTTATTCTGATGGTAGCCAGAATGATGTTACTACGCAGGTTATTTGGGGCAGTGCTGATGACACTCGATTACTTGCACAAAATGGAGCGGGTCAGCAAGGTCGATTGGTTGCCCTGATGAGTGGCAGTGTCGAGGTGACAGCCAGCCTTGATGGGGTGCAGGACAGTGTGACCGCTAATGTTGGGGCTGCCACGCTAACCGGCCTGAGTATTATCGCCGTAAGTAGCAACCTGAATAGTGCCGAACAGCAACAACTCATTGTCAGCGGGACTTTCTCCGACGGTAGTAGCCAAGACCTCACGGATCAGGCGATCTGGAGTTCTGATAATCCCTCCTTAGCTTTTGTCAGCAATACGCTGGCAGATCGCGGTCTTGTTGAAGCCGGTGTAGGTGTTAGTGGTAACGTAACTATCGCTGCCAGTTATGGTGGTTTCAACGCCACACTCAACCTGACGATTAACGATACACCTCAGCGACCGGTTTCACTGGTTGTGCTTGCTACCCCCAACGTGCTTCTCAATGATGGTAGCGATGCTAGCACGCTTAAAATTCAGGTTTTGGCCGCTAATCCTGCGGCTACTGTAGCGGATGGTACCTCCATAGAGCTGCAAATCAGTCAGAATGGCATCGTGTTAAGTACACAAAGTTTGGTCACTACCGGTGGCGTTGCCAGCACCCGCTTTACCACGACAGAAAATGGCATATTGCAGATTCGGGTCACGGAAACGGGAACAACAATCAGCAACAGCACTGTGTTGTACGCCTCAGCCATCATTGCGGATGTGATTGCCCATGCCGCCTTTGCGGATGCTCAAGTTTCTGGCACGACGGTGTTTAGTGGTGGTCGTTTCGGGTTTTTCCTGTACAACCTGTCGAATCGGGATTTCGGTCTGTTGCGATACGAGTTGCGTAACGGTGACGATATTCTGTTCAGCACCACTGATCCAGTCCTTCTGAATAACAACGTATTATCTGGCGGGCTGAAGATGGGGCTTGTTTATACGCTTCCCGCAGATATTACGGATCAGGGTATCGAAGCACGTTATTACCTTGCCGATCCGGCCAGCGGAAACACTTTTTTTTATCGTGTCACTTACAGTGCGCCATAGTAACAACGTGTGCCTGCAGGGTTGGTGTCAGAGATGGTGCCGGTGAGAGGAGTTGAACCCCCGACCTTCGCATTACGAATGCGCTGCTCTACCAACTGAGCTACACCGGCGTATTTCTGATGTCGCATCTTGGACAAAGGTGCGTAGGGATAGAGCAAAGTGCGCGAGTATAAAAGACGTACAGGGATGTAAACAGCTGTGGTTTGTTATTCTGCTGTGCGTATCCGCACAATAATATCGATACTGTCCAGCTCGACACCCGCAGGCAATGTGGGCAAACCGTGCAAGTTCAATTCCTGATTTTCGATGTCTTGCAACAGACCCGTGTCGATATTGTAAAAATGGTGATGGGGCGAGGTGTTGGAATCATAAAACACCTTGCTGGGATCAACGATCACTTCACGGATTAAACCTTTGCGGGCAAATAACCCCAGAGTGTTGTACACAGTGGCCTTGGAGGCGACGGTACCCTTTTGGTTAACACGTTCCAGCACTTGGTCTGCCGAAAGATGCTGCGGCTGGGCAAACAGGATTTGTGCAATTTGGCGGCGTTGTTGGGTGGGTGCGATATCGTGCTGTGCCAGCAGTTCGCCGACATTCAGCACATGTTGATCCTGCATCTCGATTTTATCAGTAAGTCCTAGCATGTCACTAAGTATATCGCCAGGGAGGGGCTGTGTGCAATGTGACGATAAGGAAGTGTGACAAAATACCCTGGATAGATTGCGCAGGATATCGTTTCGTCTTCGAAGCACACAGAAGGAACGCAGACTTATGCGTATGTAACCCAATGTTATTAAATGAACAAAAACGGCGTACCGTAGGTTGCTGGTGAGCTTGCGAACTCCAACATCGTTGATTCCGTTGGGGTTCGCAAACTCACCACCAACCTACAACAGACCAGAAGTTTGGCTTACTTAATGCCCCCTACGCTGCTGTAGAGCAATTATCCAGCGCAAATGGGCTTGCTTCTACCATGGTGGGTCGGTTTTGCATGATATCGGTGAGCAGTTGTGCCGAGGCTGGAGCCATCACCACGCCATTGCGGAAATGCCCCGCATTAATAAATAGCCCGTCGATTTTGGGATGGGCACCGATGAAAGGTACACCCGTGGGAGAGCCTGGACGCAAACCGGCCCAATGGCGTTCCATGGGTCCATCGGCAAGGGCGGGCACCATTTCATAAGCCGCCTGGACCAAACCATCACGCGCCTCTTCAGTGACGGTCTTATCGAAGCCTACGTCCTCCATGGTGCTGCCTACCAGTACCCGACCATCGCGCCGAGGAATAGCATAATGCCCTTGCCACAGCACAATATGCTGCAATTGACCGGGCTGCATGCGGAATAAAATCATCTGCCCGCGCACCGGCATTACGGGTAGCTCCTGACCCAGCTCTTTAAGCAGGGCTGCGCTCCAGGCACCACAGGCAATGATGACCTGGTTCGCTACCACTTCGCTGTATTCGGTTTGTACGCCCCGGATGCGACCTTTTTTGGACAATAGGTGTGTGACCTCGGTATTTTCTGCCACATGCACGCCGCGTAACCGTAAGTCTTCACGTAGTGCTTTGATTAATAACGGGTTGCGAATCTGTGCCACCTGAGGCATCCACAGGGCAGATGAGTGGTTTGCGGGTAAAGCAGGCTCCAAACGTTGTATTGCACTGGTGTCTATGGCTTTCACATCAGCGGCACAGGTGGGTGCCCAGGCGAGAGCCGCCTCGCGTTGATCGCCATCCAGTATCAGCAGCCCGCTTTGCGTCCACTCTGCATCAATGCCTGTGGCTTGTTCCAGCTCTTCAATCAACTGGCGATAATGAGTTTGACTCCAGGTTGCCAACGCATTCACCGCCGCAGGGTATTTCCAAGGGTATAGAGGTGAAAGTATACCGCCGCCCGCCCAGGATGATTCCTGGCCCAGTTGTCCGCGCTCGACAAGGACCACTTTTGCACCACTGGCATTCAGTGTGCGCGCAGTTAGCAGACCGATGAGGCCGCCGCCGATGATTAAAAAATCCGCCATGATTGTGGTTTTCTCTTCTATCAATTAATGCTGTTTCAACACAATTCCTGGAATCCCTGTTGGGCGCATTTTTGACCGGCCAGTTGACAGGCGTCACGCAAGCAGTCTGCTAGCGGCAGGCCAGCCAGTTTGGCGTGAATGATGGCTGCGTTGAACGTATCACCCGCACCCAGGGTATCTACTACGCAAGGTAAATCCACAGCTGGACTGTGCAATACTCTGCCTTGTTGATCCACCCCCCAAGCTCCCCGTTCGGCCCAGCTACAAATATGTTCTGCTGTGGGCACTGTTTGCTTCTGTCTCTGCAAGAAGGCAACAGGATTATTCACTTCGTTGTTTATTATGTCATGGGATTGTGCATAACTGCGCGAGTATAGCAGCAGCTTTGTGCCTTCACACAAGGACTCAATGGCTTCATGTGGCTTTTCGATTTCCACTGAACGTAGTGCTGTGGGAACCTGTTGTTGGGCGATATCGAGCATGGCGCGGGTTTGTGCCACATTGCGTCCCTCAAAGTGTAGCCAGTCAAAATCGGTGAGATCAATGTGCTGAAAGGCCGCCAGATTGTATTCGGGTAAATCACGATAATGCACAATGGTGCGAGAGCCATTGCGCTGGTTTAGAGTGACATACGATGTTGGCGAATGTCCGCCTGCTACTATCTGTACTGCATCCATATTGACGCCATAGCCTGCGAGATCGTTACGGATAATTACACTGCTAGTGTCATCTGCCAGAGTACCCGCCCAGCTACATTGGTGTCCCAACTGTCGTAAAACCACGGCAGTATTGCAGGCATTACCACCACGTCGCATGACTTGGGTGCTGGCGCGGACTTCCGCATCTTCTTTGGGATAATCATCCACTGTGTTAATGATATCGAGGGTCGCAATGCCCACTACTAACACACGCGCCATGGGATGGTCAGGAGTTCTGTTTTGGGTCTGCGGACGGGGGTTGTTTCTTAGAGGATGCTGCGCTGTTTGCTGAGCGTAGTGGCGTCAGTGGAACATAGACGGAAAAATAATCCAGAATTAACCAGCCTACAAGCATTGCCAGCAGATACCACAGCGAATCCAGATAGGCGAGATAGCCAAACAGCACCACATCCCATACATAAAAGAAATATAATGCGGCTAATAGGATGGGTTGTGCGCACACCCGGCCAGTGCATTGCTGGCAATGCACTATCCCCCATTTGCCTGTGAGGTACTTATGCCACCAGCCAAAGGTTTTTTGCTCACAATGCGGACAAGGAATCGAGGCCATATACAAAATTACTCAACGGGTAATCGCAGAGTGCGCATAGTAACCGAGCCGCCCGTAATTGCCTATCCGTCAGGAGGAAATCTTTAACCTGGAGTTTGCGATTGAATGGTTTGGTTTTGTGGCTTTTTTGAAATGCGTCTTGGCATCTTGAGTCTGCGGGGCTATCGTTGTTGGAGGGGTTGGTGGTGGAGGCATTTTGGGGGAATACCTGACTTTTATGCTCAGGTAATATGGGTTACACTAACGCTGACTTTGATCAGGCTCCCTACGTTATGGGCAGGATCATTGTTATTGTTTTTGTGAATTATTCAGTACAAAGCTAGTGAGGTTATGAAACCAATGGACGTTTTGGAACGTATTAAACAACAAGTTGAAAGCAGCCCGGTGGTCA
>VAPF01017569.1_pt1 | contig 12973 bp, 15 predicted proteins | sample 3393931 | NCBI WGS metagenome assembly VAPF01 (sample SAMN08290437, study PRJNA428436) | hydrothermal vent metagenome | isolation source: Deep-sea hydrothermal vent chimney | place: Atlantic Ocean: South-mid Altantic Ridge | depth 2773 m m | reverse complement strand
TGAAGCATCATTAGTAAAAATTCACCATAAAGCTTTCGTTTAAGGACATAACTGTAAGATTTTAAAATAAAAGCCGGATACATAAAAAATATCGCGCCCCAAAAAAGCAGGTATTTATGCATCCTGATAAAAGTACTATTACCTTTATTGTCGGGGGTAAACGCACCATCAAGCGCAAGAATATCTTCATCTTTTTCAGGCACATTACACCAGTTATGGTGATTAATATTATGTTTCCATATCCACCATGAAGGCGAGTTGCACAAAATGACGGCAGCAAACGGGTAAGACAGGCTCATTGATATTTTTTTGCTGTTAAAGTATTGCAGGTGCAAAACATCATGTGAGACAAAAACAACGCGGGTGAAAACCAGTGTCAGGAATAACCCCATCAGCACAGGGTTCCACATTTCCATGGTAAAAAACAGAAAAATCAGCGAAGTGAAGATAGCCAGCATCTCGATCATTCCACGACGTGGTACACAATCAAGCAAACCAGCGTTTTTGACCTGTTCTTTTAGTTCATTAAAAATATCAGGATATTGAGATGTTGACACGCTTTTTAACTCCGGTTGAATTTTTGCAACGGAATATAACGTGTCATCTATCCGATTAACTTGATCTACTTCAATTAACCGTTAGTTTTTATGACTAAAACAACAATAATTTTTAGACTTTATACAGGGCACCTCTATTAATTGCTTGTGCCCTACAGTATAAAAATTAGCAATCCTGTTTCCTGGAACGTATTTAGGAAATATTTTAGATAGGGTTTAAACAACCGCGTTTTTCTGACAGACAATGTTCAATTTACTCAAAAATCTGTTTTTCCGGATGACTTCTTACGTCGAGAAGAGAGCAGTGAAGTTTTATTATTTTTTAACCGCAGAGCACGCAGAGATAGGTTTCATATAGCCACTGCTAGCAGAGACTTTACCACATCAAATCATCGGGGATCTGATGCTCGGCATACCGATCATTTTCATCAACTGATTCGTCTCCATCAAAGATCACGATACGCTTTTCATTTCGTTGCTGAATTTTTTCTGCGATGGTTTTTGGCACCAGTTCATAACGCCCTTCAATGCGCGCAATACCCAGGCTACCTTTTATTATTTGCTGCTTCATCTCGGCATCGACATAAATACGTTTCACTTTTTTATTGTGTTCGAAGTTATAAATAATGTCGCAACTCTGATCACGTTTTAAACAGTTGGTTTCGATGAGCTGATTGATCTCGATAGAGATCGCTTTTTGCCGTGCCTGCAATTCTTTTTTCCTGTTTAACTCGCGATCATGTTGTGCTTTTTCTTCAGCTGCACGCTGCGCCTTGAGCTTGTTCTCATCAACAGTCCTGGTTTTTTTAGGTTGCTGTTTTTGTTGTTTCCTTTTTTTGTTTTTGTCCTGCTGCGCTTTCTGCACCTGTTTTTTGGTGACCAGACCAGCTTTTAACAATTGTTCCTGAAACGGATTATTCATTTTCTGTTTATCTCGTAAAATCTAAATCAGCGTCATTCTTTTTCTGGCAACAGGACGTTACGCAAATCAGAAACGATGCGGTGTACATTGTGGCAACGGGCGCAGACAGTAACAGCGATTTCACCCATCAACTTCTGGCTGTCTTTCACCCGGTCTTCGCTGATGTTTTTCTGCAATTTTTCGAAACGTTGTTGGGTCGCTTCACCCAGTATGCGTTGTCGAGGATAGGCATCGTCTTTGTGGCAACGCAAACAACTGTCACCGAGTTTCTGTAACTGCCTGGCCAGTGTTTTAGCAGACTGCAGTGCCACGTTTTTATGACCATCATCCAGCCCGATCAAAATGCGATTAACCGATTTGGACAAGTCTTCCATATTGTCTTCCAGACTTTGACTTTTACCGTTAATACTTTCAGGTTTGATGTCGGCATAATAAGGCGAACGATAAGTCGCAGTCACCAGCGGCTGGTAATAAGTATGACAATCATCACAGGTTCGCTGGATCATTTTCAGGGTTTTACCGGTGCGGTACATATCGCCTTTTTCGGCAAACATCTCTAGTTCGGACATCAGACGCGGTTTAATGGCGTCTCCCCATTCCGGCACCATGTCGGCAATCTTGTTGTAATCTTTGTCCAGGCGTTGTATCCATTTCTCCATCGCCGGCGCATCATTCTGCTCGGCATAGTCCGTGATCGCCTGCATCTCGCGACGAAGCCGGAACATGGTATGTAGCCACACCTGTCGCTTGTTGGCTGGTTTATACCATTGTTCCAGCGAAGTCGGTGGCAACTTGAGGCTGACCGTCGGCTCTGCGTACGCGGGTGCCAGCCAGACAGTCAGCAGAAAGGCCAGAAGTAACAAAATATTTTTATAGAACATGCGCGCATTATAAGGCATTCATGGGTCGCTTAAATAGTGCACAGTTCGTCTTTCTTTTGATATAAATCATCTGTTGCCACATCACATGTCGTTATCATTTATCGATTAAATCATAAGGTATCACCATGAACATCAGACAATTTATGGCACAGGACCACCGCGACTGTGACCTGCTCTTTGCAAAAGCAGAGAACGCGGCCGCCGATGGCGACTGGCAAGCGGCCAGCCAGGCGTTCAACGAGTTCAACCAGGCCATGGAACGCCACCTCGGCGTCGAAGAAAAAACCCTGTTTCCGGCTTTCGAAGAAGAGACCGGCGTGCTGACCGGCCCTACCGAGATGATGCGCATGGAACACGACCAGATGCGCGTGCTTTTTGTCGAGATGAAATATGCCGTCGAGCAAAAGGACAGTGATGAATACCTCGGCATCTCGGAAACGTTATTGATACTGATGCAGCAGCACAACATGAAAGAAGAACAGATCCTGTACAGCATGATGGATCAGCGACTGCCAGAAGATGTCGGCCAGTGGCGAACAAAATTTGACGACTGGCAACCAGAAAAGGAATAATCACTGCATGCCCGATAACAACTCTGCCGAAATCTTGCTGAATGTCAGCGATCTTGAACCCCCCGAGCCACTCACCCAAACACTGGAAGCAGCGGAACAACTACAGGCCGGACAATACCTGCGAATGTTACACCGACGCGACCCCTGCATGCTGTACGGCAACCTCGATGACAATGGTTTCAAATATATTCAGCGTCAAGGTTCAAGCACAGCAGTTGAATTATTTATCTGGCGAGAAAATGATGCCGAAGCAGCTGCGGCGGTTGAGCTTGTTTTTCAGGAAAACTAATTTGATGATTTATTTTTCCGCAAAGGGCAGCTCCTGTGCATGGATTCGCAGGAACGACCATTCGTCTTCATTTGCAGAAGATTAAAAAAACATAACATGCGCGCCGACCTCTCACTGCAACAATCTCCGCCGTTTTCAGTGCCAGCACGTTTTCTGGTTAGCGCGCCTTTTTTTGGCCTGCTAGCCGCACTGGTTTTACTCTGGCACGGCCCTGAAATAATCAGCACGCGCTGGACACCGGAGATGCTCGCAGTCACCCACCTGCTAACGTTGGGCTTTCTTGCCATGAGCATGCTGGGCGCGATGATGCAATTAATGCCTGTCCTCATGGGTATGCTTATTCCTCGCCCGGTTTTTTTCAGCAGCATCGTCCACGCCGCATTGTTTCTCGGCAGCCTGAGTCTGGCTCTGGCATGGTTACTGCAAATCAACACATTATTCATCGTCGCCACTATTCTGCTGGGTTTTGCTTTTTGCATTTTTATCGTTGTCACCAGTGATCGTTTATTACGCTCCGAAAATAAACACGCCACACGTAGCATGATGTTGCTGGCACTGCTGGCATTACTTGTCACCGTCAGCCTTGGTATCTATCTGTCACTGGGATATGGCTTGGCGGATTTCCCACTGGCACGGCACTTTACCAATCTGCACTTAAGCTGGGGGCTACTGGGCTGGGTATTCATGTTGATCATGGCGGTCGCTTACCAGGTGATCCCTATGTTTCAAATTACCGATGAGTACCCAGCTATACATCAACGCTGGATGGGCAGGCTGGTTTTTACTGCCATCATCGGTCTGAGTCTGGCTTATGTCTTGCAGCTGGATATTCTGAAGACTGGTTTTTCAATGCTACTGAACGTCTGCTTAATTACCTTCGCAGTAACAACTTTATGGGTACTGCATAAGCGTCGTCGCCAGTTGCCCGATACCACCATGAAGTTCTGGCAACTCGCCATGAGCAGCCTGTTACTGCTGACCTCATTATGGACCGTATCGACACTATTCAGTTTGCAACTACCGGTATTTCTATTGCCGCTATTAATGATTCACGGTTTTGCCATGACCACAGTGAACGGCATGATGTACAAAATTCTGCCATTTATTATCTGGTTGCACCTCAGCGTGCAGAATAAAAATTTGCGCACCATGGGCGAAAGAGTTTCACAGGTAAAAGTGCCACATATGCGAAAGATCATTCCAGAAGCCGCCGGCCTGTGGCAATTTCGTTTGCACCTGCTCAGCCTGTTATTGCTGTTACTGGCGACACTGTGGCCGCGCTGGTTTTATTACCCAGCCGCACTGACCTTTGCCGGCGCACAACTTTTTTTATTATTTAATTTGTTAAGAGCGGTTTATTTTTATAACATGAAAAACACAGAACTATTAACTGTTTTCGCAAGCCACAAAAATTGAAGCTATAAATCATTAATACGATCCAGTCATTTAACACAGGGGAATTTTATGTCGATAGATTTTGCACCGATGCCGGATGATAAAGGTTATTTTGGCGAATACGGCGGCCAGATAATACCGCCAGAATTAAAGCAGATCATGGACGACATCAATGATGCCTACGACCAGGTCAGCCAGACCGAAGCCTTTCAGCAGGAACTGGCCTCATTGAATGCTGACTACACCGGTCGCCCCAGCCCCATTTATTTCGCCAGCCGGCTGACAGAAAAATGTGGCGGCGCAAGCATCTTTTTCAAACGCGAAGATCTCAACCACACCGGCGCACACAAAATAAACCATTGCCTGGGCGAAGCGCTGCTGGCAAAACACATGGGCAAAACCAAGGTACTGGCAGAGACCGGTGCCGGTCAGCACGGTGTTGCCCTGGCCGCTGCCTGCGCCCTGGCTGGCATCGACTGCGAGATCCACATGGGTGAGATCGACATCAAAAAAGAACACCCGAACGTCACCAAAATGAGAATTCTTGGCTGCAAACTAGTGCCGGTTTCACGTGGTACCCGTACCCTCAAAGATGCGGTCGACAGTGCTTTCGAAGAATACCTGAAAGACCCGGTTAACTATTTTTATGCCATCGGCTCGGTCGTTGGCCCGCACCCGTTTCCCAAAATGGTACGTGACTTTCAAAGCATCGTCGGACATGAAGCCCGTGAACAGTTTTTATCGAAACAGGGAAAACTACCTGACATCATCACCGCCTGCGTCGGTGGTGGTTCCAATGCCATCGGCCTGTTTACCGCTTTTTTGAACGATGAGGAAGTCAAACTTGTCGGTGTCGAACCCGCAGGCAAAGGTCTGGAAAGCGGTGAACACGCCGCCACCCTGACGCTGGGCAGCAAGGGCGCGATTCACGGTTTTGAATGTTACAACTTACAGGATGACGAAGGAAATCCACTGCCGGTTTACTCCATCGCCTCAGGACTGGACTATCCCGGTGTTGGCCCGCAACATTGTTACCTCAAAGACATCAAACGCGTGCAATATGAAACCGCCGACGATAAAGAGTGCCTCGATGCATTCATGCTGATGTCGCGACTGGAAGGCATCATCCCCGCACTGGAAAGCGCACATGCTATCGCTTATGCTATGCGTACCGCGGCAACCATGTCAGCAGATCAAACGATCCTGGTCAATCTTTCGGGGCGTGGTGATAAAGATGCAGATTTTGTTGCGGAAAAACTGGGACTATAAACAGCAGCGCGCCGCAGACAGTGGTGATGTTTGCTTCTAATTGCTTACGGCTGAATGTTTACGGTACTCAGCTCAAGTCTGATTAATCAGAATATCTTTTCGCCAGTACATACCGCCACCCATGGTTGCGGCCAGGGCAAGCAACAAGACCACGATGCCGGTGGTCGTTATGTCTGAATTTTCCAGCGTGGGGTAGATCATGCCGCCTGAGGTGATCAGACCAACCGCTATGCTGTGCAGCCACACTCTGGCTTCGGCTTTTATACTGGCAATACTGGCGGTGATATAACCACCGATAAACATGATTATGATAAAAATCGGGATGCCGATGATATATCTGAAAGAACCGACAATGTCGTTTAAGAAAGGATAATCTTTTGCCAGTGCGTTATAAGCGACAGCAACAAAAAGGTACACCAGCTGCAATAAAAGTATGGTGATAAGAATAAAGGCACAACCAGCAATAATCGCAAGTATACTTCTCATTAAAAAATCTCTTGCAAACTCACTGAATAGACTGCACAGAACTGCTGCAGTAAACACGGCTTTTCTCCGCCGCACTTCTTTCTTGTTTCATACAACTTCGCCAGTCGGGCATGGCTGAAACCTGTATGGTTTTATCATCGACTGTCAGCAGGTAAAAATTTCGTATCTTGCTGGCACTTGAGGCGTGACCGAATTCGGAAAACTGCAATTCACTTTTTACGCAACGGCTCTCAATCACCGCTATGTTCGACGTGGTGAAAACGCTTTCAACCATCAGTGCTTTTTGCTGGCACTGATCCAGCGTTTCTGTATTAACGAAAGAGGCATTGATATCACCAGCACCGTTTTGTGTGAGCGTTATCAACAGGAAAAGTATTTTCATGTTCAGGCACTCCGATCAACGTTTTTAGCGAGGCAAAAACAACTTCAGCCGGCTTGCTTTGCAGTGAGCAACAAAGGTTTATTTCACACCTCTGTCGATTAGATAACTGCTGTATTCTTTGTCGGTGCCATTAATATGTTTAATCAACCAGTCTTTAAGAAACTCTGCGGCATTGCCCATCGCGGTGTCCTGATCCTGCTCATATTCCGACAGAACTTCTCCAACTTTTTTGATCATCTCCTCGTGCATCACTTTATGCGGTTCATAATCAGGATAATCATTGTCCTTCATCAGACCTTCTTCATAGATAAAATGCGTTTTTGTGTAATCGACCAGCTCATCCAGTGCTTCGCGTTCAAACTGCTCACCGGTGGAATAATCCACCGCTGTCTGCAACTGATTAATCAGGTTCAGCAGTTTCTTATGTTGCTGATCGATGGAATCGATACCGACGCTATAGTCATCTTTCCATTCAACAAACTGTGTGGCTGCCAGCTTACTGTGGACAAATGGAGTAATCACCAGCATTGCTATAAGAATCCAGGTGATCGGGCTTGAAGGATTAACCAGCAAGCCAAGAATGGCACCGATGATCAGTGTTAGAATGAGCAACGACACACCGAACATACACACTCTTTTATTCCTGCATATTCTTTTACTCATGCAATTTGTTCCTTAATAAAATGATTCATTGAAAACAATATTTTAATTAGCTGCACACAATACTACGCAATGAAGACAGCGGGTAGCACATTGTAGACGCAAGCCGATGTAAATCAAAATGATCTGTGTCAAATCAATAGTAAAAATAGAAAACCATAAAAATTCCCTGTAAATAACCATATATTCGGCTGTTGCTGTATTTTCAGCTATTTCGCCACAAATAATTTTACGTAGTATTTCATAGCATTAAAAACTACATCAGCATAGCTTGACCTAAATCAATGACATATACACCCATGCAATCCAATATCATCGCCACCTGAACCTTTTTGACAGGAGGTAAAAACTCTTCAGAAAGCAATAACAAACGAGGCAGTTATTGATGAATCCAAAAGGCTTTGTATCCTTAGTTGGCGCCGGTCCCGGCGATGCAGAACTGATGACAGTAAAAGCGGTGCGTTTGCTACAACAAGCAGACGCTGTGGTTTATGACCGTCTGGTTTCTGATGAGATTCTCAGCCTGATCCCCACCGGCGTCAGCCGTATCTCGGTCGGTAAAGAGGTTGGCAAACATTGCGTGCCGCAGGAACAGATCAACGAGATCATCGTTAACCTGGCTAGGTCCGGTCGAAAAATCGTGCGTCTCAAGGGCGGCGACCCCTACATGTTCGGTCGTGGCGGTGAAGAAATACTGGCCCTCAAAAAACACCACATTAATTTCGAAGTAGTACCCGGCATTACTGCGGCCTCCGGCTGCAGCACCTACAGCGGCATCCCACTGACACACCGTGGCATGAGCCGTAGAGTGCAATATATCACCGGCCATTTCAACAACAACGAACCCCTGGATCTTAACTGGCAATCAATCGCTGACCCGGATTCGACCATCGTCATCTACATGGGTTTATCCAACCTGCCGCTGGCGGTGCATTCATTGATCGATGCTGGTCTGCCCGCATCAACACCGGCTGCCGCCATTCAAAATGGCACGACATCATCCCAGCAACGGGTTATCAGCACACTCGACCAGCTGAACGATACCATTCAGCAGCAACGCATGAAAGCACCGGTAATGATTATTATCGGCGAAGTGGTTTCACTGGCCAACGAGCTTGACTGGTTTCAGCAGTCACTTGAAGAACAGCGGCTAGCAAAAGAGCCATATGAAAAAAATGCGCTTTAAAGCTTCTTCGTCAGTTCGCACTATCACCCTGCTCTGCACACTGCTGGCGATACAATCAGCTGTAGCTGAAACGTCTGCAACAAAAATCGATGCGGCGCGCCAGAGCGAACTGCGCTATTTCGTCAAACACGATTGTGGTTCCTGTCACGGCATGACACTAAAAGGCGGTCTCGGCCCGGCGCTGCTGCCCGAGACTTTATCAAACAAACCCAAAGAACTGCTGGTGACAACCATTCTGGAAGGCCGTGAAAACACCGCCATGCCACCATGGAACCCTATGCTCAGCCGCGATGATGCAGTGTGGATCACCGAACAGTTACAAAGTGGCCGCATCACGTCAACCAAACTGGCGAAAGGATCACAATAATGCTCAGACTGATTTTACTTTGCACAACATTACTGCTGTCACACTATGCCACTGCCCGTGGCACCGGTGACCTCGGCATCGTCATCGAACGTGCAGATGGCAGCGTGCAGGTCGTTGAAACCAGCACCAATACTAGCCTTGGTCGAATCGAAGGCCTGGGCGATCTATCTCACGCCTCTGCAGTTTATTCACGCGATGAACAATTCTCCTATATTTTCGGTCGCGACGGTGGTCTAAGCAAAATCGACATCATCAATAAAAAGCTGGTTAAGCGTGTCATGCAATCAGGTAACAGCATCGGCGGTGCCATCTCGCAGGACGGTCGACTGGTTGCAGTCTCCAACTACAAACCCGGCGGCGTAAAAGTTTTTGATGCGGATACGTTACAGCTGGTCGCAGATATTCCAGCCACTTATGGCAACGATGGGCAACGCTCAAAAGTCATCGGCCTGGTGGATGCCCCCGGACAGAAATTTGTTTTCAGTTTATGGGACGCCGGTGAGATCTGGGTCGCTGACATGTCTGATACCAGCAAACCTAAAATAACAAAGTTCAAAAACGTCGGTTTAAACCCCTACGATGCGCTGATCACACCCGATGGCCGCTATTACATCGCTGGCCTGTTCGGTGAAGATGGCATGGCGCTACTGGATTTATGGAACCTCGACGCTGGCGTCAAACGCATCCTCGATGGTTATGGCAAAGGCGAGAAAAAACTCCCGGTCTACAAAATGCCCCATCTCGAAGGCTGGGCCATCGCCGGTCACTTTGCTTTTGTCCCCGCAGTGGGTCACCACGAAGTACTGGTCATCAATACTCTGGACTGGACAGAAGCCGGACGCATCCAGGTACACGGCCAGCCGGTTTTTGTCATGGCGCGCCCGGATGGTCGTAACGTCTGGGTGAATTTTGCAGTACCGAATAACGATACCCTGCAGATAATTGATACCCAGTCATTAAAAATCATCAAAACGCTAACACCCGGCAAAGGTGTTTTGCACATGGAATTCGAACCACGCGGCGGTCAGGTGTGGGCATCGGTACGCGATGAAGATCGTGTCGCCGTTTTTGATACCAACACGTTTAAGCAAATAACAACGTTTGATGCAAAAAAACCCAGCGGTATTTTCTTCACCTCACGCGCACACCGCACAGGTCTCTAACCACAGATTTATAACGGCAAATTTTAATATGAGCGATTCAACAAACAACTCGATCAATGACTTCACGCCGCTGGAGCAGCACCTGCTGAACGACTACCAGCGCGACATATCATTGTCTGCAACACCCTACGCCGACATGGCAAAACAGCTGGGTGTGAGCGAAGAAAAAGTTATACAGTGCCTGCAGTCGCTACAGGATCGCGGCGTCATCAGTCGTATCGGCCCGGTGTTTCGCCCCAACCGCATCGGCGTCAGCACGCTAGCCGCCATGGCCGTGCCCGAACAACAGCTGGAATGCGTGGCGCGCATCATCAGTGCTTTCCCGGAAGTGAATCATAATTACCAACGCGAACATGAGTACAACCTGTGGTTCGTGGTCACCGCATCCAGCGCCGAACATCTCGACATTGTGTTACACGAGATCGAACAACACGCCGAATACCCGCTGATGTCGCTGCCAATGCTGGATGATTATTTCATCGACCTGGGTTTTAAACTAACAGCAAACGCACAAAAGTGAGCGCACAACAATGAGCATGGCTGAACTAAACAAACACGTATTACAGATAAATACTGATGACCGGGCACTGATCAAAGCAGTACAACGTGGCCTGCCCATCGCCAGTCGGCCTTACGCCGACATCGCTAAACAACTGGGCACCACCGAGCAGGATGTTATCTCACGACTGCAACATCTGATGGATAAAGGTGCCATCAAACGATACGGCGTGGTAGTACGCCACAAAGAACTGGGTTATACCGCCAACGGCATGGTGGTGTGGGACATACCTGATGACAGAGTCGAAGAGATCGGCATGTGCATCGGCAGATATTCCAGCGTCACCCTCAGTTATCGCCGCCCTCGCCGCCTGCCCGAATGGTCGTACAATCTGTTCACCATGATTCACGGCAGCGACCGGGAAGAAGTGACAAAAAAAATTGAAGAGATCGTCAACAGCTGTGGCCTGCAGGATATCAAACACACTACCCTGTTCAGCACGCGACGTTTCAAACAACGCGGCGCAAGTTATTCGCCAGCACAGACACAGGAAAATAAAACGGCCAAATTACATCTGATAAAAAACAACGGTAAACTGAAACAAGCAACAAGTTAACCGCCATGAATCTACCCGACTCAAAACTATCATCGCTGGAACGCAATTTCATTAATAAATTTCAGGGCGCATTTCCATTACAGAAACGTCCCTTCAAATTTGTTGCAGCGCAACTTGATTGTTCTGAAGAAAAATTAATCAAAACCGTTCAGAATCTAAAAGACAAAAAAATGCTGACACGTTTTGGCCCGTTGTATGATGCGGCTCGTCTTGGCGGCGGCCTGACACTGGCGGCCATAAAAGTTCCCGAAGACCGTTACCAGATTGTAACTGAACTGGTTAACACCTATCCGCAGGTCGCGCATAATTATCGGCGCGAACACGAACTGAACATGTGGTTTGTGGTAGCGACAGAAACGCCGGTGGAACTACTTCAGGTTATTTCATCGATTGAACAAACCACCCGGTTAACCGTCTACAACTTTCCCAAGCAACAGGAATTTTATATCGGCTTGTGGCTACACCTGTCGGAAGATGGTCAGCACAGCACCGTGCCGGTGCCTGATTACGCCGACCAACAGCTCGCCAGGGAAATAAATCAACAGCTCGATGACACCGACAGAAAACTGATCAGCGTCACCCAGTCAGGTTTTGCCATCGAACCGTGTCCGTATCAACGCATCGCAGATAATATCAGCATACCGCAGGACGAAGTGATACACCGGCTAAAGAATTTATTATCAAGCGGCATTATTCGCCGTATTGGCGCTGTGCCCAATCATTATAAACTCGGCCTGACCGCAAACGGCATGACCGTGTGGGATGTCGATGATACTGAAGTTACCAGCCTCGGCAATATCATCGGTCAGCTGGACTTTGTCAGCCATTGTTACCAGCGCCCACGCCACCTGCCCATGTGGCGTTACAACATGTTCGCCATGGTACATGGTGCCAGCAAGGACGAAGTCGCCGAAAAAGTAAAACAGATCGAAAACCTGCTCGGCAAAAACTGCAAGGCACACGACACCCTGTTCAGCTCTGCCATCCTGAAAAAAACCGGCCTGCGACTCGCCGCCTGACCCCGTAGAAAAAAGACTATGTTTCGATTAAGCCAATACCTGCATGCCCTGAAAACCGAACCACAAAAACAAACCTCAAGACCAATCGGCTCAGCGGTACGCAAAACCACCGGCCCGGTAGTTATCTGGAATTTAATACGCCGCTGCAACCTTACCTGCAAACATTGTTACGCCACCTCGGCGGATAAAGATTTTCCCGGCGAGCTGAACACAGAAAAAGTGTTTGAAGTAATGGACGACCTGAAAGATTTTGGCGTACCAGTACTGATCTTATCCGGCGGCGAACCACTGATGCGCCCGGACATCTTCGAGTTATCCCATCACGCCAAAGACATGGGATTTTATGTCGGTCTGTCATCCAACGGCACGCTGATCAGCGAAGACAATATTCAGCAAATCGTCGATGTTGGTTATAACTATGTCGGCATCAGCATCGACGGCATGCGTGAGACACACGACAAGTTCCGCCGCAAACAAGGTTCCTACGACGAAGCCCTGCACGGCATACGCCTGTGCCGCGACACCGGTATTAAAGTCGGCCTGCGTTTCACATTAACGCAGGATAACAAACAGGATCTACCCGCCCTTCTGCAATTGATGGATGACGAAGGCATCGACAAGTTCTATCTTTCACACCTCAACTATGCTGGCCGAGGTAATAAAAATCGCGGTGATGACCTGCACCACCAGATGACGCGCAGCGCCATGGA
>VAPF01001904.1_pt1 | contig 12978 bp, 10 predicted proteins | sample 3393931 | NCBI WGS metagenome assembly VAPF01 (sample SAMN08290437, study PRJNA428436) | hydrothermal vent metagenome | isolation source: Deep-sea hydrothermal vent chimney | place: Atlantic Ocean: South-mid Altantic Ridge | depth 2773 m m | reverse complement strand
CCGCCCCCCAGCAGCAGCCCGCCACCGCCGTTGACCAGCAACAGGTTGATGCGTTCACTGATCAACTGCCACATTTCGTCGTAGACACGTAATTGAATATTGGGTGGCAGGGTAGGGCGGGTTTTCTCCAGCCAGTCCTCCAGTATGCGGGCGGAGCCGAGTGAGGCGGCGGATTCGGCGCGGAACAGGCGTAGTTCAACGGCCACTTCACCATCGACGCTCAGGGTGGTCTGGCCCTCGATGGGGCGGCGTTGGAGGGTGGCGATGTCCTGTAGTGTAATGAGGCGGCCGTCAGCATCGCTGATCAACGGCAGCTGTTCCAGGCCCGTGATGTCGCGGCGTTGTTCGAGGGCGCGTAGCTGGCGGGCGATGTCATCGCGGCCGACGGAGCCGGCGGGCAGGTCGCGGCTCTGTTTTTGGATCTGGCTGCTGATTTGCTCCAGCGTCATATCCAGTTCCAAGAGGCGTTCGGGAGGCACCTGAATGGCGATTTCCTCCTTCGGCAATCCATTGATCTCGATCTTGGAAATACCGCGCGTCAGCAGCTCATCACGCATTTTCTCGGCCAGGGGGCGCAGTTCTTGCCGGTCGTGGGTGCCGCTGAGCAGCAGGCGGGCTACGGGTTCGTAGCGGACGATGCGACTGACCTCCGGTTTTTCCACATCCTCCGGCAGGTTGCGTGCCAGGGCGATAACGCCATTGACCTGCTCCAATGCCGCGCTCATGTCGGTACCGTCATCGTATTCCAGGCTGAGTGCGGCGATACCCATGGCTGAGGTGGAGGTGATGCTGTGTAAGTTATCAAGGCTGCGTAGCGCCTGTTCCAGTGGCGTTGTGATGCCTCGTTCTACATCCTCAGCACTGGCGCCGCTCCAAGCGATGCGTACGGTGATGATATCCAGATCAAAATTGGGGAAAAACTGGGTGTTGAGTTTGGCCAGGGCCCAGCTGCCGGCGAGAACCATTAGCGCCATGAGCAGGTTTGCGGCGACGCGATGGCGCGCAAACAGCCGAATCAGTCCGCCCGGGTTATTGCTCATCGATGTAACTCACCCATTGTGTTCATGGGGACGATGTGCGTCGTTCACGCACCTTCAGGCCTTCGATGGCATTGGGCAGCTGGGTGGTAACGATGAGACTGCCCGGTGTGATGCTGGCGCTGCGTACCAGTAGCCAGTTTGTACTTTCGACGCGGGACATCGTGTCGAAGGGAGGGCCGGAATTGTTGCCGAGTGTTTCACCGAGACGTTCGACCCGGTGGCGCTTCAGTCGGCCATCACTGATGGTATAAATGCGGTTATTGCCGTACAGGGCTTCGCGGGGCAGGGTGAGACTGTTGTCAACCGCCGGCAGCTGGAGTTGCAGCGACACGATGTCACCGATGGCCAGATTCGCAGTCGGGGTTTTCAGCTCGAACAGGCCATCACGTCCGCCGCGGCCGGGTTTTATGTCACCGGCAAGGTGGCTGAGTTGCAATTCCAATCTCTGCTGAGTGCTCGTGAGTGCCCATGCGGTGAGCGGGTGACCATGATTCAGCGCCGTTTCGACGGTGGTCAGCTTGGCGTTGGGAATCTGTGCACGGACTTGCAGGGCGTCCAGCGCGTAAAGCTCCACCAGCACTTCGCCGGGGCGCGTACGATTGCCTGGCGAGGCGGGCAGTTGGGTGATGCGGGCGTCGAAGGGGGCGCTGAGCAGACTGCGTTCAATATCGAGTTTGGCAAGCGCCTGCAGCGACTTGGCCTTTTTCAGTTGTGCCTGCAAGCGGGCCAGCCGGGCTTCGTGATCCTGTATGGCGAGCTGGCGCTGAGCCACAGCGATGTCCTGGCGTAATTTAACCTGTTGCGCCTCATCAATAACGGCCTGGGCGGCGAGTTTGTTTTCTTTGAGGCGTTGTGCCCGTTTTACCGCTTGTTGGGCGAGGGCCTGTAATTTGCGTTCACTTTCCAATATGCGCTTGTCATTATCGAAGCGATGTTCTTCGCTGGCGATCAGGGCACGGATTTCCGCCAGTTCCGCCGTTTGCTGTTGCAGGCGTAACTGGGCATCCCGTTCATCCAGGCGCACCAGGGGCTGGCCCTTGCTCACCCGTTCACCTTCCCTGCTGAGGATTTCGATGACCTCCGAACTTAGAGAGGAGGTCAAGCGGCTTGAGTGTGCCGATTCAATACGGCCATACAGGGTGATGACAGGGAAATGTTCTGCGAGGGTTGCGGTCTGCGTGGCAACCACCCAGACTTTCTCCTCGCTTTCTGGTGGCGGTGTCTGAGGTTTTGTGGCGACTAGCAGAATGGCACCGCCGATCGCGAGTCCCAGTATCAATAGCAGGGGCACGGTTCTCTTCAGGACGGATCGTCCATTTTGCATACGGATAACTCCCTGCCCGGATTTCTTGTCAGGCAGACCGGGTTTACTTGTCTGGATATTTTGTTAGTAGATTCAACGGATTAATTTAGGTTCAACATATTTGTATGATATCGGTGGCCGATTATTTACTATGTTTCGCCAGCTTGCCCTAAAAATCCAAGTCCCGGCAAGAAATCCGGGCCACCAGGTGGCCAGCGGGGGGGAGCATAGCAAAAAAGTGCCCCTGAGGTGTTGTTTGGATTCGGGCGGACTGGCCGTAGGGACTGTCTGGCTGGGTCAGCTTGCGCTGTGGAGAGGGATCTGCTGAGATGGCGGTCTGTCGGCGTACTCCGTTGATGGTGCTTGCCGGGTTTGCTGGGCTGTGAAAACGGCGAGAATGATGCATGCCTTTTTACCTGTCACCAGCAGGCCTGTGTTTGATGTGCTGTGGGTTACGCAAATGATGTCATTGGCCTTGAGATGCTGTGTTTTCGCATGAGTCTGGCTACTTGGCAGCCAGCCGCGTGGCCACCAGTTACGCCGGGGGCGGGGAGGTATCTCTGTCTGCTTTAAGGTTTCGGCGGATCCTTTAAGTATCAAAAACATGCCCATATAACCGGGGTGGGCAGTGAGGCATATACTGCTTTTTGCCGGGATACAGACGAGGTGGGCATGTAGTTGATGAGAGACAGTGAGTAGCGACCAGTTGGGAGTGGTGAGTTGCGATGTTTCCCGGCGAGCGCTTGTGACCCGTTGTCGGTATTCGCTATCCTGCAACAGGGCGCGATGGAGCAGGCGCAGATTGCCCCTGCTAATGGCGCCGGAATTGGCGGTGTTGTGAGTGCCGTAGCGCCGGAGAAATTCCATGCCGGCAGCAAATTCTCTCCATGCAACAGGGAGTTCATTTTTCTGCATGGCAGGTAACGTGGTGGCTTCTTGTCTGAGGTGTGTCTGTTTTGGCATAGTGCTGGTCATGGTTAACGGTGCAAGGATTCCGCGAAATTTTGAGGAGTAGTCTGTTTTATGCTAGGTAGACATCCGTGTCTCTCCCTCTGCCGTCCCTAGACAACTAAGAGCATAGGCGCTGTGGGATAGCGTCACTAGGTAATATTACTGCTTTGTTTTGTGATATTTTCACACTAATCAAGAAGGCTGTTTTGTTCGTCGTCGAATACAAGGAATGTCGACATGGGAATTGGTGTAATGAATATAAAGAGTATTTCATTGTTTGAAGGGTTGCCTGATGAGGATTTACAGGCAATTTCGGAGTTGGCCATGACGCGTCAGTATCCAAAGAATACGCTGGTTATGTGCGAAGGGGATCGTTCTGATTCGCTGTATATCGTGCTGTCGGGCAAGGTGAAGGTGTTCCTCAATGATGAGGAAGGCAAAGAGGTCACGCTCAATATCCAGGGCGAGGGGGAGTATTTTGGTGAGTTGGCGATGTTGGATAATGCGCCGCGCTCGGCGTCGGTGATGACCCTGGAGAAAACCCGGCTGGCAGTGGTGTCCAAGTCTGCCTTCGATGAGTGTCTGGAATGCAACCCCAAGATTGCCTTGACGGTGATTCAGGGTCTGGCGCGTCGTCTGCGTGAACTGACCGACAATGTGCGCAGTCTGGCATTGATGGATGTTTACGGACGCGTTGCTCATACCCTGCTGGATCTGGCCGAGGAGAAAGACGGCAAGTTGGTCGTGACTCAGCGTCTGACCCAGCGTGATATCGCCAGTATGGTGGGGGCCTCACGTGAGATGGTCAGCCGTATCCTGAGAGATCTTACTGTCGGTGGTTACATTACCAGCAAGAACAAAATCATTACTATCAATGAGCGTCTGCCTTCGGCCTGGTAGGTCGGGCCTCCTGCATGGGCACGGACTGCAAGCGGATCTATCAGGGGCGAGCCCTGACGCTGAATGAAGAATGCGTCGTGTTTCCCGACGGACAACAGGCGATGCTGGAGATTGTGCGTCATCCCGGTGGGGCTGGGGCGCTGGCGCTGGATGACAAAGACCGTGTTTGCCTGATTCGGCAGTACCGCTATGCCGCAGGTGGCTGGCTGTGGGAGATCCCTGCCGGCCGGCTGGAAGCGGGTGAGGCGGCGCAGGCCTGCGCGCGGCGAGAGTTGGGTGAGGAGGCGGGCTTGCGAGCTGAAAGCTGGCAGCCCCTCGCAACCCTGCTGCCGTCGCCTGGCATCTGTGATGAGCGTATTTATCTGTTTCTTGCCCGCGAACTTTCTCCGTTACCCACCGCCCATGAGGCCGGTGAATATATCGAAATCCACTGGTTGTCTCTGGCGGAAGCACGGGCGAAGGTCTGTGTGGGGGAGATTGTCGATGCCAAGACGATGATCGCCCTGCAGCACGTGTGTTTGTGCACCGGGGAATGAGGCTGGATGGTCACGACACAAATCTCCGCCGAAGGTGATTTCTGCACAGATGATCGGTGCTGGTTGGATCAGCTGGCGGTAAAGAATGCAGATATCGACGTCTCCCCCCTGGGGCGGGCGCTGGGGCTGGCGCGCCAGCAAGGAGCGGGTGAGGATGTCGTAGGCCGCGCACGCGCGGTGGTCGATATCCTCACCACCCTGCATATTGATATCGACACCCTGGTGGCCGGTTTCATCTGCAGTCTGGATGAGGAGGATCTGTCTGCGGATGATGTGCGTTCGGCCTTCAGCGAAATGGTGGCCGGGCTGGTCGAGGGCGTGCGCAAAATGCGCATCGTGGATGACTTCCATCAGCAGGTGCAGAGTGGTGACGCGCACCATCTCGAAGGTCTGCGTAAGCTGCTGCTGGGCATGGCCGAAGACGTGCGAGTGGTGTTTGTGAAGTTGGCCGAGCGGGTGCAGATCATGCGTGAGCTCAAGCATCGGTCAGAGGATGAGCGTGCTCGTGTGGCGCAGGAGACCATGGATATCTTCGCGCCGCTGGCCAACCGGCTCGGCATCTGGCAGCTGAAATGGGAGCTGGAAGATCTCAGCTTCCGTTTTCTGCAGCCAGAGACCTACCGACGGGTGGCGAAGTTGCTGGACGAGCGGCGCGTCGACCGTGAGCGATACATCAACCTGGTGCTGGAGCAGTTGCGCACCGAACTGGTGCGCGCAGGCATCCAGGGAGAGGTGGCCGGGCGCCCCAAACATATCTACAGTATCTGGCGAAAAATGTCTGGCAAGTCCGTGGATTTCAAGGAATTATTTGATGTTCGCGCGGCTCGTGTACTGGTCGATACAGTCGCCGATTGCTATGCCGTGTTGGGGTTGGTGCACAGTCGCTGGCAGCCTATCCGCAGTGAATTCGACGATTACATTGCCTCGCCCAAGGAGAATATGTATCAGTCCCTGCACACAGCCGTGGTGGGCCCTGAAGGCAAGACGCTGGAGATCCAGATTCGTACCTTTGAGATGCACCAGCATTCCGAATATGGGGTTGCCGCCCACTGGGGATACAAGGAGGGCGGGAAGCAGGATACGCAGTATGGTGAAAAAATTGCCTGGCTGCGGCAGATTCTCGAATGGAAGGACGAGGAGCGTAACGCCGGTGATTTCATCGACCGTTTCAAATCTGAAGTATTTCAGGATCGTGTTTACGTGTTGACCCCGAAAGGCAAGGTGGTGGATTTGCAGCGCGGGGCGACGCCGCTGGACTTTGCCTATCACATCCACACCGATGTCGGACATCGCTATCGCGGCGCCAAGGTCAACGGTCGCATCGTACCTATTGGCTACGCGTTACAGAATGGTGAACAGGTAGAAATACTGACTTCCCGGCAGGCCACGCCCAGTCGTGACTGGCTCAATCCACACCTGGGTTATTTGAAAAGCTCGCGGGCGCGTGCCAAGGTGCGCAGCTGGTTTCGCTTGCAGGATTTTGATCACAACGTCAGCGATGGCCGTTCACTGCTGGATCGGGAGTTGCACCGCTTGTCGGTGACGGATCTGAATCTGGAGCAACTGGCGAAGCGCTTTAAGTATGAAAATTTGGATGATTTCCTCGCAGCTCTGGGTTGCGGTGATATCACCAGCGCGCAGATCGCCGCTGCGGTCAACGAACAGGTGCTGCCGCCGGCGACGGAAATACCTCCACCCGTGTCACGCCAGCCGGAGCTTGCCGGCGGCGGCGACGTGCATGTGATGGGGGTGGGGGATCTGATGACCCACATGGCGCGCTGCTGCAAGCCGGTTCCTTATGATACCATCGTCGGCTACATCACCCGAGGCCGCGGAGTGACCATTCATCGTCGTGACTGCCCCAATCTGCTGCGCCTGCAGCAGATTGAGTATGAGCGTCTGCTGGAGGTGGATTGGTCACAGAGCATCCAGAATACCTATCCGGTGGAGATTCTGGTGCATGCCTACGACCGCCAGGGTTTGCTGCGCGACATTACCGAAATCCTCACCCATGAACGGCTCAACGTGATGGGCGTAAATACACTCACGGATCGGCGCACCCACATTGCTGATATGACCCTGTCGTTGGATGTGCACGATGTCACCCAGCTCAGCGGTATACTGGCAAAGGTCGAACAGTTGCCGAACGTGATCGAAGTGCGGAGAAAATCCTCGTGAGACGCATTGTCCCTGTTCATTGGGCCTGGGTGGTAACGCGGCGGGTGTTGGCATGAACCTTAGCTGACCAGGAAGTCATGCTAGGGGTTGCCCTTGGCTCGGCGGCTCCCAAAACCCTGACAGGGTATGGTAATCTACGCCGGCAATCGCTGTCGGGCGGGCTATTTCCGCACAACGCTGTCTTTTATTACTGATTCTTTATTACTTATTACTTATTTCCAAATTCAAACACCAATAGGCAAGCATGGGGACCGCTCGTATGTCGTCAATCGAAACTGAAATTTCACCCAGACAAGGTAGTTATTCCCATGAGGAATTGCTCAGTTGCGGTCGCGGTGAACTCTTTGGCGAAGGCAATGCCCAGCTGCCGTTGCCACCGATGCTGATGTGTGATCGTGTCACCCACATCGCCGCTACCGGGGGTACTTATGGCAAGGGCGAAATCATCGCCGAGCTGGATATCTCACCAGATCTGTGGTTTTTCGCGTGCCACTTCGAGGGTGATCCCGTGATGCCAGGTTGCCTGGGTATCGATGCCATGTGGCAACTGGTGGGTTTTTTCCTTGGCTGGAGTGGTGGTCCGGGGCGTGGGCGGGCACTCGGTGCCGGTGAAGTGAAATTTACCGGTCAAGTGACGCCCGCCAACAAAATGGTAACCTATCGCATCAATATGAAGCGCGTCATCATGCGTAAGCTGGTGATGGGTATTGCCGATGCGGTCATGGAAGTCGATGGCCGGGAAATCTATTCTGCAAAGGATCTGCGGGTCGGTCTGTTTACCTCCACTGAAAATTTCTGAGGAAGCGAGGAAAGCATTGTGAGACGCGTTGTAATCACCGGCCTGGGCATCGTATCCAGTATCGGAAACAATCAGCAGGAAGTGTTGGACTCGCTGCGTGAAGGGCGTTCTGGCATTGAATTCAGTCAGGAATATGCCGATCTTGGTTTCCGCAGCCAGGTACACGGCCCGGTGCGTCTGAACACCGAGGAACTCATCGACCGTAAGCTGCGCCGCTTTATGGGCGATGCCGCGGCATTCAATTATCTCGCCATGGCACAGGCGATTGACGATGCCGGCTTAAGTGGCGAGCAGGTGTCCAATCCACGCAGCGGTCTGGTGGTCGGTTCCGGCGGTGCCTCCAACGAAAACGTCGTGCTGGCTGCCGATCTGCTGCGCTCCAAAGGTGTGCGCAAGGTCGGGCCATTCATGGTGCCTCGCACCATGGGGAGCACTACTTCCGCCTGTCTGGGCACCGCCTTCAAGATCAAGGGTGTGAGCTATTCCATCAGCTCCGCCTGTTCCACCAGCGCACACTGTATCGGCAATGGCATGGAACTGATCCAGTTGGGCAAGCAGGACATCGTCTTTGCCGGTGGCGGCGAAGAGCTGCACTGGAGCCAGTCCGTGCTGTTTGACGCCATGGGCGCCATGTCATCCAAGTACAATGACATCCCGGGTAAGGCCTCGCGAGCCTTCGATGTCAATCGTGACGGCTTTGTGATCGCTGGTGGCGGTGGCCTGTTGGTGCTGGAAGAACTGGAGCACGCCAAGGCGCGCGGTGCGAAGATTTATGCCGAACTGGTGGGCTATGGTGCGACCTGTGATGGCCACGATATGGTGCAGCCTTCCGGTGAGGGCGCCGTGCGCTGCATGCAGCAAGCGCTGGCCACGGTCGAGGGCAGAGTCGACTATATCAATGCCCATGGCACCAGCACACCGGTAGGCGATACCAAAGAACTGGGCGCGCTGCGCGAGGTATTTGGCGACGACGTGCCACACATCAACTCTACCAAATCACTGACAGGTCATGCCCTGGGCGCGGCGGGCGTCAACGAGGCCATCTACGCTATTTTGATGATGGAAAATGATTTCGTGGCCGCCTCGGCGAATATCGAGACCCTCGATCCTGCGGCGGTGGAATTCCCCATTGCCCATGAGCGCATCGACAATGCCGGTCTCAATACAGTGATGTCCAACAGCTTCGGTTTTGGCGGCACCAACGCCTGTCTTGTTTTTCAGCGCCACAAATAGCGGCGTATCGGTGTGCGCGTGATTCAGCGATGAATGATGAATGATGAATAAAAAGCCAAACATCAATCTGGGTGCCGAAGGTGCCGTCCATGAGGGTAAACTACAGATGGAGGATGTGACCCATTTTGCTGATCGACGTGATGCCGGATCTGTGGAATAACCCTGCTTTTTCATGCTGACCACTACCCGCCAGCAGCTCCTCAAAGATATCCTCTCCCAGCCAACCGCCCCCTTCCGGGAGGTACATGTGCTGCGCTGTGTCAGCGCGCATCTACAGCGTGCTGGTGTGCCTTGTTGCGAAGACCCTATCGGCAATCTGCTCGTCGGCGTTGATTCACGCGCGGCCTATCGCCGCCTGCTGCGGGAAAGATCCGAACAGCCGGTACGCCTGTTTATTGCCCATATGGATCATCCGGGTTTTCAGGGGGTGCGCTGGCTCGATGAAAAGCGCCTCGCCGTGAAATGGCTGGGGGGCTCGCCCATCAAGCATCTGGCTGGGGCTGGGGTCTGGTTGTCCGACGGGGAGAATATGCGGGAAGAGGGGTGTCTAAGAAAGGTCAAACTGCTCAAACAAGGCCGGGCGATGGACAGTGCCGTGGTTCAACTCAAGGGTAAACGGGCGAGCGGCCAGCCGGCAAGACAGTTGTTCGGCGGCCTGCAATTCCGCGCGCCTTACTGGCGTAGCGGCAAGCGTATCTATGCCCGTGCCGTCGATGATCTGGCTGGAGTGTTTGTGATCGTCTCCACGGCCATTGATCTGTTTAAACGTGGTAAGGCCAGCCACCCCCCCTTTCTGGGCCTGTTGACGCGAGCAGAGGAAGTGGGTTTTGTCGGTGCCGTGCGGCACTTCGATCTCGGTTGGCTGGATGAGCGGCGCCGTCCATTGGTGTGTGTCAGTCTGGAGGCCTCGCGGACATTGCCCGGCGCGCGCATCGGCAAAGGGCCGGTGGTGCGCCTGGGTGATCGATGTACGACCTTCGATCCTGGCGGCATGCGCCTGCTCTCGGATCTGGCGGAAAGGCTGCTGCCGGGCAGACACCAGCGACGCATCATGGATGGTGGCGCCTGTGAGGCAACCGCCGCCACGGCCTGGGGCATTCCCACCATCGGTCTGACTTTGCCGTTGGGCAACTATCATAATCAATGCTTTGACGGGGGCATGGATTGTCTCAAGGCGCAGGGTCCGGCGCCTGAGTTTGTTCACTGTGATGATATCGACGGACTGCTGCGACTGTGCCGTGGATTGATGCGCCCCGGTCTGGCATGGCAGGCACCCTGGGCTGGGACTCAGGCCCGTTTGCGAAAAAATGCGCAGCGACTCAAGGGTTATACCTGAGTGAGTTAGTCATGTTCAGTGCATGTTCAGTTTTTGCGGAGTACCTTCGCGGTATTGTGGAAGTATTGCCTATTGTGGCTATGGAGGGAGGTAAGTAATGAAAAAGGTTTTGCTCGTATTAAGTTTGGCTTCCATGGCCATCTCGGGTTCTGCGGTGGCTGATCTGGCTTTGGCCAAAAAAAGTGGTTGCATGGCTTGCCATAGCGTTGATAAAAGGATCGTTGGTCCGTCCTGGCTGGATGTTGCTGCCAAATATAAGGGCGATGCCGATGCCCGGGCTAAATTGACCGTCAAGATCAAGAAGGGCGGTACGGGTGTCTGGGGCTCTGCGCCCATGCCTCCTTACTCGCCACGTGTTTCCGATGCCAATATCGAGAAGCTGGTCGATTTTATTATGACGCTATAACGTCGTTTTGCGCGGGACAGGGAAATGGCGCCCCATACCCCCTGGGCGCCTGTCCCATATTTGATCATGGTTGAACGCACGTCCCGTGTCAGGCGGGTGGCAATCCATCCGTCAGACATTTCCTCTTTGCATTTCAATGCAATAGCGCTAGTCTAATGGAAATGCGCCACCTTCCAGATGATACGGCTTCTTTCCCAGCCTATCCGGCTTTTCCTCAAGAGATTTAGTACTATGCGTGTCTTGGTTGTCGAAGACGAATTGCGTTTACGTGAAGAGCTTGCCACCCGCTTGCGGCAAGAGGGCTTCGTGGTGGATCAGGCTGCTGATGGTGAGGAAGGGCGGTACCTGGGACGGGAGTATCCCATTGATGTGGGTGTGGTGGATCTCGGCTTGCCCAAACTGTCCGGTATCGACCTGATTCGCCAGTTGCGCAGTGAAGGTAAGGCATTTCCAATCCTGATTCTGACTGCCCGGGATCGATGGCAGGATAAGGTCGAAGGCCTCGAAGCCGGCGGCGATGACTATTTGGTCAAGCCTTTCCACATGGAGGAATTGCTGGCGCGTCTCAAAGCGCTGATGCGCCGATCTGCCGGCTGGACCCAGTCAGAGCTTATTTTTGGTTCGCTGCATATTGACATCGGAACCCAGCAGGTGATTGTCGATGAAAAATCTATCGAACTGACCGCCTATGAGTACCGGGTGCTGGAATATTTGGTCTTGCGCGCGGGTCAGGTCGTGTCCAAGTCCGAGCTTACCGAGCATATCTATGATCAGGACTTTGACCGTGACAGCAATGTTATCGAGGTCTTCATTGGTCGTTTGCGCCGCAAGCTCGACCCTGATGGCGCCCTGGGCGTCATAGAAACCCTGCGTGGCCGGGGCTACCGGTTTGCCCTGACACCGACCTCCGAGAACCGCAGCACCTAATGCCCCTTTCCCTGAATACCCGCGTGCTGATTGCGGCCAGTGCGGTGTTATTCAGTTTCTTTGGGCTGGCCGAGATTACCCTCGAAAAGATCTATCACGACAGTATTGAGCAGGATCTGGAAGAGCGCATGTTCGGGCATGTCTATGCCCTGATTTCCGCTGCTGAGATGGGTGATGACGGGCGTCTCATCATGGATAAGGAATTACCGGACACACGTTTTTATGATCCGGAATCCGGTCTCTTTGGCGAGGTCTCCAGCAATGATGGGAGCTGGTTATGGCGCTCGGAATCCATCGAGGGTATGTCGATCCCTTTTACAAAAAACCTTCCCCGCCTGGCTGAGAGCGGCCGGCAGATCACCCGGCCCGATGGTCAGCGACTTTATCTGTTCAGCTATGGGGTGGTCTGGAGTGATTCCCCCGATCCCGGCCAAGACTATACCTTTAGCGTCGCGCAGGACATGACTGAATTCGATGCCCGGATCAGCGCCTTCCGGAGTAGCCTGTGGGGAACACTGGGGGGAGTGGCGTTGTTGCTGCTGGCGGTGCAGTGGGGCATTTTGCGCTGGGGATTGCGGCCATTGAAACATGCCGCCAACGAATTACATGCGATCGAAGAGGGTACGCAGACGCGCCTGAAGGGGCGCTATCCGCTCGAACTACAGACACTGACTAGCAATATCAATGGTCTGCTTTCTCACCAACGGGAGCACCTGGAGCGATACCGGCGCACTCTCGGTGACCTTGCCCATAGCCTCAAAACACCGCTCGCGATTCTGCAGAGCGCGGCAGAAAACCGTGATGGTAAAACAGACCTGCCCAACGTCGTGCTGGAGCAGGTGGAGCGTATGAATCAGCTCACAGGTTATCAGTTGCGGCGCGCCGCAACTTCGGGCTGGACAGTATTGTCGGCGCCCATTGCGGTACAGGGTGTGGTGGAGAAAGTGCTGGCCGGTCTCCACAAGGTGTATGCCGACAAGGAGGTGAAAACGCTGACTGAATTGCAGCCCGGTCTGGAGTTTTCCGGTGATGAGGGCGACTTGGTGGAAATCGTTGGCAACCTTACGGACAACGCCTTTAAATGGTGTCGGGGACAGGTGCATGTGCTGGCCTGCTCCAAGGCCGGGCCGCGCAATGGTGAAATGGATCTGTTTATCCATGTCGAGGATGATGGCCCGGGTATTCCTTCCGAAATGGTGCGCTATGTCATGCAGCGCGGTCGTCGGGCCGATTCGGATATTGCCGGACACGGCATCGGTCTCTCCATCGTGCGGGATATTGTACAGCTGTATGGCGGAACCTTGGAAATTGGTGAAAGTGAGCTGGGTGGTGCAGCGGTGCACGTCTGGCTGCCGGCGGGGCCGAAGGG
>VAPF01005490.1_pt1 | contig 12996 bp, 12 predicted proteins | sample 3393931 | NCBI WGS metagenome assembly VAPF01 (sample SAMN08290437, study PRJNA428436) | hydrothermal vent metagenome | isolation source: Deep-sea hydrothermal vent chimney | place: Atlantic Ocean: South-mid Altantic Ridge | depth 2773 m m | reverse complement strand
GCGATACGTCCGCCGCCAACCTTTTTCATCAGAGTCTGCGAGATAACGGCACGTAGCGACTCGGACAGCATTGAGCGCACCATTTCCTTTTCCGCCGCCGGAAACACGTCAATAATACGGTCGATGGTCTTGGCCGCAGAGCTGGTGTGCAAGGTGCCGAACACCAGATGGCCGGTTTCCGCCGCAGTCAGCGCCAGGCGGATGGTTTCCGGGTCGCGCATTTCACCGACCAGGATCACATCCGGATCTTCTCGCAGCGCCGAACGCAGGGCCTCGTTGAAGCCCAGGGTGTGGCGATGTACTTCACGCTGGTTGATCAGCGACTTCTTCGATTTGTGCACGAATTCGATGGGATCCTCGATGGTGAGGATGTGGCCATGGTCGGTGTCATTCTTGTAATCGATCATCGCCGCCAGGGTGGTGGATTTGCCAGATCCCGTCGGCCCGGTCACCAACACCAGACCACGCGGCGTCTCTGAGATGGACTCGAAGATCTGCGGACAACCCAGTTGTTCAAGATTGAGGATGGTGCTGGGAATGGTACGAAACACCGCGCCGGCGCCTCGCTGGTGATTGAAAGCATTGACACGAAAGCGCGCCAGATCGGGGATCTCGAAGGAGAAGTCGGTCTCAAGAAATTCCTCATAATCCTTACGCTGCTTGTCGTTCATGATGTCGTAGATCAGTGCGTGCACCATCTTGTGATCCATATTCGGCACATTGATGCGACGGATCTCACCGTCGACACGGATCATCGGTGGCTCACCTGCAGAGAGGTGCAAATCCGACGCGTTGTTCTTGACGCTGAAGGCAAGCAGTTCAGAGATATCCATGCATGGGTTCCTGCGTTTATTGCGATCTTGGAGAATAAAAAGGCGTTGTACTGCCCGAGCATAACGACCTATGCGGTAGAATCCTTTACGGAACCACCGCCCACCCGGGTACTAAACATAACGCATATTACAACCTGTTGACCATGCCGGAAATCCGTTCTGTGATCACCCATCAATTACTCAAGCAGCGCCTCGCCCATGTCGAACGACGTATCCGCGAGGCTGAAACACGCTTTGGGCGTTCACCGGGTTGCGTACAATTGCTGCCAGTAAGCAAGACCCGCCCAGTAGCCGACATCGTGCAGCTGGCCTCCGCCGGCTACCGCGCCTTCGGTGAAAGCTATCTGCAAGAGGCGCTGGACAAGCAGCAAGCACTGACCGGGCTAAGCCTGGCGTGGCATTTTATCGGCCCTATCCAGTCCAACAAGACCCGGCCCATCGCCCGTTATTTCGACTGGGTGCATAGCGTGGATCGCGAAAAGATCGCCCGGCGTCTCAGCGCCCAGCGTCCACGGGATCTATTGCCACTGAATGTCTGTCTACAGGTCAACATCAGCGGCGAGGCGGCAAAGTCCGGCACCGGGCTCGATGCATTGCCCCTGCTGGCTGCCGGTGTTAACGCCTTGCCTGGCCTGCGTTTGCGCGGACTGATGGCGATTCCCGCCTGGGAAGATGATTTTGAACGCCAGCGTGCCGCCTTCCACTGCTTGCGAGAGGCATTCGACCAGCTCAACGCAGACGGTCTTGCGTTGGACACCCTGTCCATGGGCATGTCCGGTGACCTGGAAGCAGCCATCGCCGAAGGCGCCACCCTCGTGCGCGTGGGCAGTGATATCTTCGGGGCGCGAAAATAGACGCGTAGGGCATGGCGCAAACGGCAATAACTCAGTATCGTAAGCTCCCATGAAAGACGTCAATATTGCCTTTATCGGTGGTGGCAACATGGCCACCAGTCTCATCGGTGGTCTGCTGGCCGACCACGTTTCTCCCGCCCGCCTGTGCGTCGCCGACCGCGACGCCGCCCAGCGGGAACGCCTCGCCGCCCAATTCGGTGTGCAAACCCGTGAGGACAACGCCGCCTGCGCCGACAGCGCCGACGTCATCGTTCTGGCGGTCAAACCACAGGTATTGCACGAGGCCTGTAAAGACCTCATCGATACCGTGCAGCGTAGGCAACCGCTGGTCGTTTCCGTGGCCGCTGGGGTGCGTACCGACAGCCTCAGGCGTTGGCTGGGCGGCGCCAACCCAGCCATTGTACGCGCCATGCCCAACACCCCGGCGCTGCTGCAATCCGGCGCCACCGGCCTGTATGCCAGCGCTGGTGTCTCCGCGCAACAGCGCGATCTGGCCGAGGCTATTATGCGTGCTACCGGCCTCACACTGTGGGTCGACGATGAGGCGCAAATGGACACGGTTACCGCCCTCTCCGGCAGCGGCCCGGCCTATTTCTTCCGCATCATGGAGGGCCTGGAGCGGGCTGCTGTTGAACAAGGGTTGCCTGCGCAGAGCGCCCGCCTGCTGACCCTGCAAACCGCCCTCGGCGCCGCCCGTATGGCCTTGGAGAGCAGCGAACCTATCGCGGCCCTACGCAAGCGCGTTACCTCGCCCGGCGGCACCACCGAGCAGGGCCTGAAGGCGATGGAGGCAGGTGATATCGACGCCCTGTTGGACAAGGTGCTGAAGGCCGCCCGCGACCGCTCGCGAGAGTTGGCCAAACTGCTGGACGAAACATAATGGGTGGCTCATACGCCGGCAATGCCGGAACCTTTCTGATTCAGACCCTGTTTGGCCTGTATGCAGGCGCCGTGATGTTACGCTTCCTGCTGGCCATAGTGCGGGCCGATTTCTACAACCCGGTGTCACAGTTTCTGGTCAAGGTCACCAACCCGCCATTACTGCCCCTGCGCCGCATTATTCCAGGCATCATGGGCATCGATATGGCGAGTATCGTATTGCTGATCGCGTTGCAGGCAACCCAGCTGTTGCTCATTGCCGCCGTGCAAGGCTTCGGCATCCAGCCGCTGGGGCTGCTGGTGCTCACCCTGGCCGGGCTATTGTCACTGTTGTTCACTATCTATTTTTTCACCATCCTGATCCAGGTCATCCTCAGCTGGGTCAGTCCCGGCAACTACAACCCCGCCGTAGCGCTGATCCACAGCCTTAACGAACCCCTGCTGGGTCGGGCGCGGCGCATTCTGCCGCCTATTTCCGGCTTTGACCTGTCACCCATTCTGGTGCTTATCGGCCTGCAATTACTCGAAATTCTCCTCGTCACTCCCATCCAGGATCTGGGCCGAGGACTGATTACCGGGTAAGTGGGGACAACAATGTGCCGGCCCTCAGTGCCCAATTCAAATTTCAGGGTACTTGGTGCGCCACATGCGCAGAAAGGCCTGCTCTGCGGCAAGAGCGGGCGCAACAAACGGCTGTGTATCGATGCCTCCGACACCTCTACCTTCACCGCCTGAGCCGTTCATATCCCTCTAAACTTCCTCACCCACCGGCCGTTATTGATATCGACGTATCGCTCTGCGCACCGTCATTGCTTCAAAACTCTTTGCAACGATAAAGGTAGGCAAGGTGAAAGAACAATTCACACAACAACTCAACGCCTATAGCCGCTGGAAGGACAATACCAGGCGCCAAATCACCGCCTATCGTGACTGGCTGGCGGCACACGACATGAGTTCTCCGGAAGATGATTTGCGCATCTATGAAATTATTGATGCACTGGAATCCGACCACATCACCATCGGTTTTGCCGCCGAGTTCTCACGTGGCAAGACCGAGCTGATCAACGCCATTTTCTTCGCCAATTATAAACGACGGCTGCTGCCCTCCTCGGCGGGTCGCACTACCATGTGTCCCACCGAACTGTTTCACGATGCCAAGACGGACAAACCTTACATCCGCATGCTACCCATCGAAACGCGCCTCGAAGACACCAGCATCAGCGAATTCAAGCAGGATCCCGCACACTGGATCAGTATCGATCTCGATATCGATTCCCCACAAGCCATGGTCGAGGCCTTTCAGGAAATCATCAAGACCAAACCCGTTCCCGTTGACAACGCCATTCAGCTCGGCCTCTACACCCGAGAAGAACAAAAAAAGGCCGAGGTGCCACCGGTCAGCATCGAAATTCCCCTGTGGCGCCATGTCATGATCAGCTTTCCCCACCCCCTGCTGAAACAGGGCCTGGTGATCCTTGACACCCCCGGCCTCAACGCCATAGGCACCGAACCTGAACTCACCATGGACATGTTGCCCAACGCCCAGGCAGTCATCTTTGTGCTGGCAGCCGATACCGGAGCCACCAAGAGCGATATAGATATCTGGAATACCCATGCACGAACCTTCCGTGGCAATCGCCAGACGGGACTCATCGTGGTACTGAACAAGATAGACACCCTGTGGGATGAATTGCAGGATGAGGCCGCCGTACAGCGCAATATCGACAAACAGTGCAGCGATACCGCCGACATACTGGGCGTGGAAAGCCGAAACGTCTACCCGGTGACCGCCCAAAAAGGATTGTTGGCACGGGTCAAGAACGACGATGCCCTGCTGCAGAAGAGCGGCCTGCTGGCGCTGGAAGCAACGCTCTCCAATGAAGTCCTGCCCGCCAAACAACAGCTGCTAGGCAGCAACATCACCTCACGCATCGGCGCCATGATCGAAGGCACCAAGGGAGTGCTCACTCAACGTCTGGATGACATCCAGACACAGATGGATGAATTGCGCTCCCTCTCCGGAAAAAGCGCAGACGTGCTCATGGAAACCATGCAGAAACTGCGCATGGAACAGAATATTTATCAGAAGGACGTGGAAAACTTCCAGACCAGCCGCCATGTGCTGAAACGCCAGCTTATTGCCCTGGTGGAGTCCCTGGGGCTCGACTCACTGGATCACTTGATCGCCAAAACCCGTGCCGGGATGGTCGACAGCTGGACCACCCTCGGCATGAAAGGCGGTATGAAAACCTTTTTTGACGGCGCGCGGGACACCATGACTCACGTCAACCACCAGACCGAAAAATCTAACGCCATCGTCCAGTCCATTTATGACCGTTTCCGCGACGAACACGGCTTTTCCAACCTTAATCCCAGCTTGTTTGCGACAGCTTCGTACACCCGCGAGCTGGATCAGCTGTACAAAAAGGCCGAAGAATTCCGCAATAGCAGCGTCACCACCATGACTGAGCAGAGTTTCGTGGTAAAGAAATTCTTCGTCTCGATGGTGAGCCATGCGCGCAATATTTTCTTTCGCGCCAATCAGGACGCCGAGGACTGGGCGGGCTCGGTCATGCGCCCGCTGGCGGTACGCATCAGGGAACGCAAGCAACAGCTGGAAAAACGCCTCGCCAATCTGCAAAAAATAAAGAAATCACGGGAAAAGCTTGCGGAAAATATCGCCCTGCTAGAGGCCCAGAGTGAGGATCTTATGCAGCAGTTGGGTACCATCAACGACATTCTGAAGGCAATTAATACGCCACTACCGACGGCCCATAACCCGCAACAACACGCAGCTGCGGCGATTTAAGCGGCTACCGGACGCGTTTGAACTGTTCCAATGGAAAAACAATCTCCGCCTGCCTGCCACCAGCGACGGCATCGGCCAGTGAATAGCCATCCAGCAGGGAGAGAAATTCACGGCTGGCCTTCTGCAGTACATTTTTCAGTGCGCAGATGGAGGCGACAGCACAGGAGCGATTGCCGGTGCTCTTACCCGCATTAAAGCACTCCACAATATCAAAGTTGGGCTCCATCTGCCGCACCACGTCGCCCACCGAGATTTCTTCCGGCGCCCGTGCCAGGCGCATGCCCCCGTTCTTGCCACGCAGGGTTTGGATAAAATTGGCGCCGGCCAGATGATGCACGACTTTCACCAGATGATTACGTGAAATCGCATAAAAGCTGGCTACCTCGCTAATGGTCGACAGGGCGTCTCCTTTTTGGGCAAGGTAAATCAATACCCGTAGGGAATAATCGGTATGTAGTGTCAGTTGCATCAGTGCATTCCTATCATTATGACCCGTTGTAGTCCTTTTACCTTGGCTACCTTGACATCGACAACCCGAGCATATTATATATATTTAGAATACATCATTTGACCAGCTGTCTTCAGCTAGATATTTCAATTTCCGCGCAGAGACGTGGTTTTTTGTGTCGTCAACAATAGAGTCCTGAGTATCCATAACCGCGCCAGACACCCACCGTGCTAGTGCATATTCCATCGCTGATACCAGCTAACCGAGGAGTTCTACCCGCATGTCCGATTCACTTTTCAACCGTTTGGGTGGCGAAGCCGCTGTCGATGCCGCCGTCGATATTTTCTACCGCAAGGTGCTGGCCGATGACCGTATCAGCGAATTCTTTGCCGATGTCGACATGGATAAACAAGCCGCCAAACAAAAAGCCTTCCTGACCATGGCCTTTGGCGGCCCCAACAGCTACACCGGCGAAGACATGCGTAAGGGCCACGCACACCTGGTTGCCCGTGGCCTGAATGACAGCCACTTTGATGCCGTGGTCGAAAACCTCGGTGGCACGCTGAAAGAGCTGGGCGTTTCTGATGACCTGATCGGAGAAGTCGCCGCCATCGCTGAAACCACCCGCAACGATGTTCTAGGTCGCTAGTACTCCATCAAGGCAGGGTTAGCAACGTACGGATTCATCACACTTGACGGATGGGTTATGCCAAAAATAGCATTTGATGGCCAGGAATATCTGGCCGAAGACGGTGAATCCGTTCTCGATTGCCTGATCCGGCATAACGTATCCGTCAACTACTCCTGTCGCGCCGGTATCTGCCAGAGCTGCATGATGATGATGAAAGAGGGCACGCCGTCGGAGACATCCCAAAAAGGCCTCAAAGACGCCCTTAAGGCACAGAACTATTTCCTCATGTGCTCCTGTGTTGCGGAGGAAGATATCACCATCAGCCGACCAGGCAGGGATTTTCAGAGCATGGAAACCGACGTGCTGGCGCTAGACAGGCTCAATGCTGATGTACTCCGCGTCCGGCTGGCGCGACCGGAGAACTACAGCTATTTCCCCGGCCAATTCCTCAATCTGCAAAACCCCGACGGCGTCGAGCGCAGCTATTCACTGGCCAGTCTTCCCGATGACGACGACTTCCTTGAACTGCACGTTCGTCACATCCCGGGCGGCAAGGTCAGCGGTTGGATACATACCGTCCTGAAAGTCACGAACCGGGTCAGCATCAGTCCGGCAACCGGCGACTGCTTCTACACCCCAGGCCAGCCCGGGCAAAACCTGCTCCTGATCGGCACGGGCACCGGACTGGCTCCACTCTACGGCATCCTGCGTGATGCCCTGCGCCAGGATCACCCAGGCGAAATCCACCTCTACCATGGCAGCAGTACGGCGGAAGACCTGTACCTCATCGATGAACTGAAGGCACTGGATGTCGCTCCCTCCAATGTTCACTCCCCCCCCTGTGTCTCCCAGGGTGACCCGCCGCAGGGGATGACCGCTGGGCGCGCAGACCAAAAGGCACTGGAAGAGGCCGGCAAACTGGGTGGCTGGCGTATCTACCTGTGTGGCCGCGAAGACATGGTGAAATCCGCCCGTCAGAAGGCCTTTCTGGCAGGCGCCTCACTCAAGGACATTTACGCCGATCCGTTTGTTCCTGCCGTGGACTGAACCCGACAGGGTTGACGGAGTACTAGCCCATATTTGAGCCGTACTTCATGCTCTCCATGTTCTTCATGGTGTAAGCAGCCGACTTTAATCGCTGAGGAGTCCCCACAGAACCCTGGTAGGGTGGGCAGGCTTTCCATGCCCACGCGGAATATGCACTAACTCAACAACCCATACAACAAGCGGCACGGGTATTGTGGAAAAACGTCAAGAGACAAAAAAGCCCCCTGCCACACGCGTGAGATAGGAGGCTTTTTTCGTACCGAGGGAAATCAGTGCAGAGACTGCTGGGACGACTCTTCCATCACCATGTTTTCCATCCAGGAAAAGGCTTCTTCCAGGCCCGGCTGGTTGAACAGCACCATCAGTACCACCCACTTCACCTGTTCCAAATCGATATCCGGTGACTCCAGCGCCATGATGCGGTCGATGACCAGTTCGCGGCTGGCATCGTCCAGCACACCCATTTGTTCGAGGAAGATAAGGAATCCACGGCTTTCGATATCCAGCTTCTTCTCTTCGCTGGCATTGAAGACGCGGATGGAGCGCCCGGCCTGAAGCGACTGTGGCGCTGTGCCGCGTTGGGCCAGAGCCAGATCTTCCAGCCAGGTAAATGCCTTACTGATCTCTGAATGAAGAAAACCCGCCTCACGGAGCTGAACCCGCAAGGTCTCTGGATCTTCATCCAGGGCGGTGTCATCGTCCATATAGTTTTCAAACAGATACATCAGTACATCAAGCACATCTTCTTTCATGATTACCTACTTTCATTTTTGGCTTTTTGCCTTTGCCCCGCTGGGCCGGTGTTACCAAGGCTCGAGTCACAGCCCCATCTTGTCGGCTGCATCAGAAAGATTAAAAGGCTTCTGTAGCTCCGAAATTTTCTCTAATTTCTTTCTGATTTCGGGATCAATTTCCAAGTATTCCCACTCCGCTTGATAGCGCTTCGGAGACATGTCACAACACAGTATGTCTAGGTTATACCTTGTCTTAAGTACATTTTCCCCTTTGTAGTGTTTTTCTACGTATTTAAACTGAAGGGAATCCGTAATTGCTTCTGCCCAGGTATTCTTGCCATGACATTCCTCCTGAGCCTGCCAGTGAAAACGAATTAATATCGTCTTAACCTCCTGATCAGTTAAGGAAAGTGATCGCAAAGGCCTGGGGTCAAAAATATTCATTTTTTCGATCTTTTCACATCCACCTATTTTTCTTTCCAGCTCATCCGTACTAACAATCATTTTCTCGTAAGCAAGGAGTACGATTTGATCTTTTTGTTTTTCGCTCAACGATGCGGTACTTTCCGCCAGCGCAGCCAACGCAAAGATACACAGAGAGCACATGATAAAAATTCTACAGGTCACAGCCATTCGCGACAGCTCTCCAAAATTTCCTCTCATCAAGATTAGTGGTGCGAAGTTCTTGCAGATTCGCATCAAGCTTTACTCTGTTTTTTACTGTATCAGGTACGCTACGCATAGCCTCGGCCATTAGCTCCCAATCTGTGCTGTTTATAAAATAAGCACTCGTCAACGTTTTATTGCCTAAAAATATAGTTGCCATAGTGCCCACACCCAGTAGCGCAGAAAATTTACCCGCTGATTCTAGCTTCCACCTTATGTTGTTTATCGCCCGTTGGCTTTCCAGGCTGAATTCCAAGCCTCTGATATCTGGGCATTCCACTCTGCCGCCTCCATTTGCTGGAAAATCATGTATCAATAGAGGCTATTGTAAAACCATTTCACAGCCTCTTTGTATCAACGCGGCAGTAACGGCCACCGCTTGATGTGACGCGTCCCTGCAACTCCATGTGTAAAAGCATGGAGGAAACCACGTCCGCCGTCAATCCACTGCGCTCTACCAGGGTGTCAATGCTTGTCGGTTCAAAAGCCAACGATGTCAATAGTTGCAGCTGGTCAGCGGGCAATGTCTCGGTATCGGTAATATTCCCCCCAACACCCACGGACTTATACCCTGTGACTGCCGCCAATGGCCCCAGTTCCTCCAGAATATCGCTAATATCTTCCACCAGTTTCGCGCCTTGCCGGATCAACTGGTGGCAACCCCGAGCCAGAGGGTTGTGAATAGAGCCGGGCAGGGCAAATACCTCCCGTCCCTGTTCTGCCGCCAAGCGCGCCGTGATAAGAGAACCACTTTTACAGGCAGCCTCCACCACCAGCACACCGAGACTAAGGCCACTGATAATACGGTTGCGGCGCGGAAAGTTGCCAGGCCGTGCCGGTGTGCCGGGTGAAAACTCGCTGATGATGGCGCCCTGCGCGACGATGGCCTGCGCCAGACTCCGGTGCCGGGCCGGGTAGATACGATCTGGGCCGGTACCCGCCACGGCAATCGTCCCACCCTTTGCCCGCAAGGCCCCCCGGTGACTCGCGGCATCGATACCCAGTGCCATGCCACTAGTAACGATTAAGCCGGAGCGACACAGGGACAAGGCAAAGTCTTCCGCCAGGCTGCATCCGCCCGCGCTGGGATTACGGCTGCCAACGATAGCGATCTGTGGCCGGGAGAGGAGGGCCGGATTCCCACACACAAACAGCAGTGGCGGTGGATCCGCAATCTCTTTCAGCAGCTGTGGGTAGTCGGGGTCATGCAGTGTCAGAACAGTGCGGGATTCAGCTTCCGCCCAGCGCAGGTCGGACTCGATCTTGTCCCAAGCGGGTGCGGCGAGAAAGGCACAACCGGCTGGAGGCAAAGGTAGTGCACAACGCCGCTCGGACGCAGGCAGCGTAAAAAATTCACGGGGAGAGGAAAACCGATCCAGCAGACGCTGAAACGCTATCGCACCCAGGCCGGGTGTACGATGCAGCGCCAGCCAATAGCGTAGATCATCCTGGGGCACAGCCCCACCGTTCGGCCCTTCCATTGCCGACGCCTCCATGAAACCCGGGCATCCCGCCCAGGCAGATCGAAATCAGGGATTACGCACGCTGTCGTAGAGGCGCATGGCCTTTTCAGACTCCATGACCAGCGCATAACTCACGCGGTCAAAGGTGCGAAATACCAGCACAATACCTGCCCGGACATCTGGCAGGGTGACCTTTTCGCCCCGCTTTGCAGCAAAATTGTCACGAATCACCGCGCCGCTCTGATACACCGCCAGCACATGGCCTGTTTCCAGGCCATCCTGCTCACCCTTGTTCAGCACAACGGTCTGGAACTGTCCGATACGTGAGACACCATCCACCACAGCAATAATTTTGCCCTCGACAGGCATCTTCGGTGAGTGCGGTAGAAAAGCCTGGTCGACATCACTCACCCCCTTGGGCACCAACTTGTCACCCACCAGGGCTTCGCGATTGGAATAAATGATGTGCAGGGTGCTGGGATCACCATACTCATCGACAACGGCATCGGCGACATGCAAGGCCTCATAGCCCAGGATATCACCACGGGCGGCCCCCGGGTTGCGATAAGGCTGCCCCACACGCAATACGCTATAACGCGATTTTGGATCCTGCCCCGGCACCAGACCGCGGGCATAGACGGTATCGCCGGCGCCAGAGATCAGGCGCTGCTCGCTACCGGAAACGATATAGGCGGAATCTTCCACTTCACGCTCACTGAGCACCCGGGGTTGGCCGAGGAACTGGCTGATGGCATCCAGTGGAATAGTGGCAATGGGGGTGTCCACACGCTCAGCGCGCACCTTGGGTGACAGTTTTACCGTCGGTGCGCCACGCTGTACACGCAGAATCGGTCGGCCTTCGGCATCATAGTCCAGATAGACCTCGTCGCCCGGGTAAATCAAATGCGGATTCTTGATCTGTGGATTGAAGCTCCATACCTCGGGCCAGCGCCAGGGGCTTTCCAGAAAACGCGCGGAAATATCCCACAGGGTGTCGCCCTTGACGACCACATAGCGGTCAGGGTGATCGGATTTCAATTTGATCGTGTCGGCCAGCACCACGCCCATGCTGAGATACAGCAACAGGCCCAGAAGCATTCTCTTCGACATCGTCATCCCTCTGTTCATCGATTTGCCCGAGTGTAGACGAATCATCCCTTGGACTCCAGTGACGTCAGCGCTATACGCCGCATTATTAATAAAAGAAAATGAAAGAGATAGCGGCAAAACTTCACTTGGGTTGAGCTTGCTTTCTACCGGATTGCCGGCTACCTGCGTATAATCATCGGCCCTCAAGAACATATCTTTGATGACATTTACAGGCTTTATTGATGGACTTCACATGTCAGTACTGAATATTCTGCATTTTCCCGACCCGCTTTTGCGCCAAAAGGCCGAACCTGTCACCACGGTGGATGCCGGCATCCAGCGTATCGTCGATGACATGTTTGAAACCATGTACAAGGCCCCGGGTATCGGTCTCGCTGCGGTGCAGGTCAACATCCTAAAGCGCATCATTGTTATTGATATTTCGGAATACAAGGATCAGCCCCAGTGTTTCATCAACCCGGAGATTATCGAGGCCACGGGCAGTGAAAAGAGCGAAGAAGGCTGCCTGTCCGTACCGGGTATCTATGAGCAGGTTCGCCGTGCCGAGCACATCCGCGTACGCGCCCTGGATCGCGACGGCAAGGCCATCGAACTGGAGACCGATGACCTGCTGGCCGTCTGCATCCAGCACGAAATCGACCACCTCGACGGCAAGCTGTTCGTCGACCACCTTTCTGCCCTCAAGCGCAATCGCATCCGCAAGAAGCTGGAAAAACAGCGCCTGCATGCCATGTGAGTCCGGCCTGCACCACCCTCCTATTAGAAGGAATATTCTGTGCCAGAAGGCCTGAACGTCATCTTTGCCGGCACGCCGGAATTCGCTGGCAGCAGTTTACAAGCCCTGCTGGATTCGCCGCACCACGTACGCGCCGCCTATACCCAGCCCGACCGCCCTGCGGGTCGTGGCCGCAAACTCAAGGCCAGCCCAGTGAAAGAGTTGGCCTTGACCCATGAAATCCCGGTGCTGCAACCCAAGACCCTGCGCAATGTCGAAGCACAGGCCGAGCTGGCCACCTTTGACGCCGACGTGATGATTGTCGTCGCCTATGGCCTGATCCTGCCCGCCGCTGTGCTCGCTACCCCACGCATGGGCTGTCTCAATGTGCATGCCTCCCTGCTGCCGCGCTGGCGTGGCGCCGCCCCCATTCAGCGCGCCATCCTTGCCGGCGATGCCGAGACCGGCGTCACCCTCATGCAAATGGACGAGGGTCTGGACACCGGCGACATGCTGCTCAAGGCCCGCACCTCCATCGGGTTCGACGATACCGCGCAAACCCTGCACGACCGCCTCGCCACCCTCGGCGCGCAGGCCCTGCTCGACACCCTGCACGGCCTGCAGAACGACGCCCTCCGGCCCGAACCGCAGGACGACACGCAATCCACCTACGCCGCCAAGCTGGACAAGGCCGAGGCGCGGATCGACTGGCAACAGCCCGCCGCTGAGTTGGCCCGCTTGGTGCGCGCTTTCAATCCCTGGCCCGTCGCCCACACGCCCTACCAGGGGCAGAACCTGCGTATCTGG
>VAPF01084137.1_pt1 | contig 12997 bp, 12 predicted proteins | sample 3393931 | NCBI WGS metagenome assembly VAPF01 (sample SAMN08290437, study PRJNA428436) | hydrothermal vent metagenome | isolation source: Deep-sea hydrothermal vent chimney | place: Atlantic Ocean: South-mid Altantic Ridge | depth 2773 m m | reverse complement strand
AGATTTAGTTGCTTTAGATACATGGGGGGAAACTGAAATCAAGACAAGAGCAAAAAAGCTTTCTAATGAAGCAATTAAAATTTGGAGATATCCGAATTTACAATATGAAATTATCGAAAAATATAAAAAGGAAACCAGACTCGAAACTCAAGCAGATTATAGCCGTGAAGATTATATATATTTACAAGGAGAAATAGAAATATTATTTGATTTATTAAAAGAGCAAATTATAAATTTAAGTCCAGATATTGTTAGAGAAGAATATCTTGCAAAATATATAGCATTTAAGACAAATAAAACAAATTTTGTTGATGTCATTCCTCAAAGTAAGGCTTTACAGTTAGTATTGAATATCAAATACAAAGATTTAGATGATCCAAAGGAAAAGGCAAGAGATGTGACTAATATAGGGACATATGGAAATGGAAATGTTGAAATTAAGATATCTAACCAAGAGGAGATAGGCTACACAATAACATTGATTAAACAATCGTTTGAGAAGAACAAGTAATAGTTTTACTTTAGTATTTAGAGTCAACAAACGGCGGTAGCTGTCTTTTCTTATTTTTCATTTTGAGATAAGATTAGTTTTGACGATTTTATTTATTGTAATTATATGAAAACAGATATTCCTTCAGGGCTAAATACTAAAAACAGTCATCGTGTGCGAGTGGGGCGTTCGTCTGCTGGATTGGGGCTTTTTTCCACCGATGGCTTTGAGAAAGGTGAGCGCATTGTGGAGTATGTGGGCAAGCGTCTCACCAACAAACAGGTGGAAAAGATAGTGGAGAATCGCTATCTACTAGAAATCAATAGTCGCTACACAATCAATGGCAGTCTTCGCAGCAACATCGCTCGATATGCTAATCATGCATGCAGACCAAATGCTGAGACAGACACAATCGCAGGGCGTGTATATTTAATAGCAAAGAAAGCGATTAAGACAGGTGAGGAAATTACATGGGACTACGGCGAGGAGTATTTTAATGATTTTATAAAAGGTGATGGATGCATGTGCGCCACGTGTAGAGAAAAGGAAAACGGTGCCGAAGGCGCCGTAATGGTTGGTGTTTAGTGTTTTTGTAAAGGAACATATGAAAAACTATATGTTCCTTTACTCTTGTAAAAGAACATATAGGATGTTATATTGTCTTTTATGAAAGTCTATAAGGCAGGAGTGAAAAAGAATACAGTGGGTTTGTTTATGGGTAAAAATATTGACTATGATTATTTCTTACCTTCAACTGTAAATCATGATTTTGATATAAAAAATAAGAAAATATTTATTTATCTGGAAGAGGCAAATAGGCTTTTAGGGGAATTGAATGCATACGGGACACTTATTCCAGATGTTGATTTTTTCATACAAATGCACGTTATATCCGAAGCCGTAAGCTCATCAAAAATCGAAGGAACAAAGACCGATATAGATGATGCTCTTTTAACGGAAAAAGAGATTGATCCAGAAAAAAGAGATGACTGGCAAGAAGTGCGTAATTATATAAGTGCAATGAATGAGTCTATTAGTAATTTGAAACAATTACCAGTTTCTGTGCGTTTGATAAAAAAGGCGCACAAAACACTTTTGTCAGGTGTGCGTGGCGAACATAAATTGCCTGGAGAGATTAGAACCAGCCAAAATTGGATTGGCGGGTCTTCTATTAACACTGCTTATTTTGTTCCTCCACACAATCAGGAGCTGCCTGAATTGTTGTCTGACTGGGAGAGGTTTTGGCATAATGAGAAGTTAAATATTCCAGTTTTAATAAAATCTGCAATTGGTCATTATCAATTTGAAACAATTCATCCTTTTTTGGATGGTAATGGCCGTATTGGACGGTTAATAATATCTTTGCAATTGATAGAAAGAGGTTTTTTGAAATACCCTGTTTTGTATATTTCAGACTTCTTTGAAACACACAGGCAGGCATATTACGACGCTTTGAGTACAGTTCGTACCGGTAATGATTTAGAGCAATGGATTATGTTTTTCTTAGAGGGTGTGATAGAAACTACAAAAAAGTCAAAACAAACTTTTGAAGATATTCTAAAACTTAGAGAATCGTTTGAAAAAAAGATCTTAACTTTAGGTAGGAAGGCTGAAAATGGTAGAAAGCTGTTACTTTATCTTTTTTCAGATCCTATTGTTTCTATTAAAGATATAGAAAAGGTTCTGGATATTCAATATAAAGCTGCTAATCTTCTGGCAGAAGATTTTGTAGATTTAGGAATTCTAAAAGAAAAAACTGGTTTTTCTAGGAATAGGCTTTTTAGCATGTACAACTACATCAAGCTGTTTATAAAGTAAGATTATTACAGGTATGCAAACGATCGGTGAAGCTATAAAAAATAACATATTGAATGCGTTTTATGGTTGGTGCAAGTGCGCAACGTGTAGAGAAAAGGAAAACGGTGCCGAAGGCACCGTTTAAAAGGGTTTGTGAGAGTGTTTAGTCACTAGGGTCGCCGCCGCGCTGTTGTTCTGTGTTGAACATATCGAGACGTAGTCGCTGCGTCGCTTCTTGTGTTTTTATGCTCTGGTCAATATCTTCTCTAAGGAGCATCTCCACAGCTCGTCGGTACATTTTCTTGCGATTAGACAAGATAAGACCTTTGTGCGATTTTAATGCTGCAGTAATTGCTTTTTCAAGTACTTTTTTGCTAGGATTTTGTTCTGCTCCTTCCTTTGCAAGGTTTTTGTAGGTGTACTCAACCATTGTGGTTAGACGTTCTGGCAATATTCGTGAAGTTGTGAACTCTTTTCTAATTGTATCTATCACTCGAGCAAAGTCGTCAGTAGTGAATTTCTTTGGCATGGTATGCCCCTCTTGAAAGTTAGTCTTCTGAGTGCTTTGTACAGGAAATCCCTCGTTCATGCAAGTAGCGCGTCTACAACAGACTTTACATCGTTTCCGTCAGCGGTGCCTTTGAAATCTCTCATCAATGCACCCATCAAACGCCCTGCATCGGCTTTTTGTGAAAGACCGAGTTCAGTCATCTTTGCTCTGGCGTGTTTTTCTATCTCTTCGCGTGGCATTTGTGTTGGAAGAAATGATTGAATAATCACTAGCTCTGCTTTCTCAGTCTCTGCCAAATCACTACGATTGGCTTTTTCAAATTGTTCGATAGAATCTTTGCGTTGATTAGCTGCACGTTTTAGTACTGCTAACGCTTCTTCGTCTGCCAGAAATTGGTCGGGTTTGCGTTTTTTGGCTATGACCTCATTTGTCATTGCGGTTACTAGAGAGCGTAGGGTTGTAAGTCGTACGGTATCTTTTGCACGAAGTGCATCAGGAATACCAGCTTTGAGTGTGTTATGTATTGGCATATACATCTAGGGTACCACACTGCTATACTAAACATATATGCCCCGCAACGCCCACTGGTATGCACTTCCTGTTGATAACGTAGTTAAACGCTGTGTCACTAATGCTACACGAGGGCTCACGAGCGAGGAAGCAGAGAAACGCCTGAAAGAGGGTTCAAACAGTTTGCCCGAACCAACACGAGACACACTTGTGAAGCGTGTATTGCGTCAAGTCAAAAGCCCTATCGCACTTGTATTAGTATTTGCTACTGCAATAGCAATATTTGTGGGTACGTATGCTGATGCTATTGTCATAGCATCAGCACTTCTGGTCAACGTTGGTATTGGTGTTTTTCAAGAACGTCGTGCAACTAATGCATTTTCTTTGCTGCGCCGTGGAGCTGCTGTACACGCGACGGTAATACGCGACAGCACGCCAGGTGAAGTAGAGGCTGTAACAGTTGTGCCGGGCGACATCTTAGTTTTATCGGCAGGATCTGCTATCCCCGCCGATGTGCGCATTATCGAGGCGCACAATCTTATGGCAAATGAGTCCTCACTCACTGGTGAGTGGGTACCTATTGAAAAAGACACTGATGCTGTGTTGCCTGATACCATACTAGCTAATCGCACAAACATGCTTTATGCTGGCACCTTCATCACGAACGGTGCTGGTGTCGGTGTTGTTGTGGCAACAGGTGTCGACACAGAGATAGGAACAGTCACACGAGACCTTATAACAATAGAAAATGTTGAGACACCTCTAGCCCGTGACATGCGTAGGGCAGCAAGCCTTCTGTTAGTTTTCGCAATTGTGTCTATTGCCTTGGTCTTTATATTATCTATTGTCCGCGGCATGTCGTTGGGAGAGGCTGCTCTCGTGGCAGTGGCTATTGCTGTTGCGTCTGTACCTGAAGGACTTCCTGCCGCGGTTACAGTGGTGCTTGCACTTGGTATGGAGCACATTCTTTCAGCTGGGGGATTAGTTAAAGGGCTTCTTTCTGCAGAAACACTCGGTGCCACCAGCATAATTTTAACAGATAAGACTGGCACTCTCACCGAAGGGCGAATGCAAGTAACAAGTATTGTTTCTAGAGATAATCTTTTTAAAGACATAGCTGACCCACAAGCCAAACATATTTTACGTGCTGCCATACTCTCATCAGATGGCTATGCTGAAGAAGTAGACGACTCATCGACAGATGAAAATAAGTTTATTGCACGTGGGCGCCCAATTGAACAAGCAATAGTTTTTGCTGGATTGTCCGTTGGGTTGTCAGAAATGGAGTTACATGAAGATTATCCGCGTATAGATGAACTGCCTTTTGACGCCATGCGTCGTTTCGGAGGTATGTTGGTAACAGAAAATGACAAAACAGTTGCGTATCTTTCAGGGGTACCAGAACTTTTTATAGAAGCAATGTCGGAACATGAGAAAAAAGAAAGCAAGAGTTTCTTTGAAGATATGCTTGATAAAGTTACGCATGCCAACGAGCGAGCTATTGCTGTCGTGCGTGTTCCATGGCATGACACCACGTTTCCTTCAGAAGAAGATATGCCGCTGCTACTTAAGCACACTCACATTGTGGGTCTTGTTGTGTTCTCAGACACCCCTCGTCCAGAGGCTGCCACTGCTGTTGCAGACATACAGGCAGCTGGAGCGCGAGTCGTAATGGCAACTGGAGATAATGCGTGTACCGCTATGTCCATCGCACATGCCGTTGGTATAGCGCAACCACATGAGAGAGCACATACTGGTGAAGAATTTGAAAACATGTCTGATGATGAGCTGTACAAGCTAATCATGGAGCATCCAGTATTTGCTCGAGTAACACCTGCCGACAAGCTGCGTATGGTACAAGTGTTGCAGGAAAATAATGAAGTTGTCGCTATGACTGGAGACGGAGTCAATGACGCCCCGGCACTCCGCGCCGCCGCAATCGGCATTGCTGTTGGTAGTGGTACTGACGTGGCAAAAGAAGCTGCAGACATGATACTTCTAAAAGACAGCTTCGCAGTTATAACTGCTGCAATTCGTGAGGGGCGACGCCTGCGCGACAACATCAAGAAGATTTTTATCTACCTCGTAGCAACAAACTTTGGAGAGACTTTGGTTATAGTTACCGCACTTTTGATAGGTCTGCCACTACCTATTTTGCCTACGCAAATCCTTTGGGCAAACCTTGCTGCTGGAGGACCTATGAATGTTGCATTTGCTTTTGAACCACTCTCTGCTTCTGCGATGAAGCGAAAGCCAAACGACCCCGAGAATGCACAAGTTCTTTCTGCCGATGTTATAAAACTTATTCTTATGATTGGCATTTCAACAGGTGTGCTACTTATAGGTGTGTTTCTTTGGATGGTTCACACAGGAATGGCGGAAAATGAGCTACAAACAATGATGTTTGTTGCTCTTTCGTTCGACAGTATGTTCATTGCATTTTCATTAAAGAGTCTTGGTACGCCTCTTTTCCGTATTCCTCTGCTCTCTAACAAATTCCTTCTTTGGGCGCTCTTGGGTAGCGTGTTCATGCTAGGTGTAGCGCTATTTGTTCCTCCAGTGCAATATCTCATACATACTGTACCGCTTTCATTGAGTGACATTGTATTCCTTGGAGCTCTCGGTGTTGCTGACCTTATATTGGTAGAGATTGCCAAATACTTCTTTTACATTCGACCAGCACGAGCGCGCGCATTGGTTGCAGTTCGGGTATAATAAAAAACATGACACCACTCACTGTACTTCTTCTCGTTGTGATTCTTATTATCGTACAGATTGTAGCTTTACGATTTATTCTTCGTGGACGCGAGGTGGGGGATACTAAAGAAAAAGAGGGAAGTGTAGAGGGACTCGCGCTTTTGCAGCAACAAATGCAGGAATTGACTCGGACTCTTGATGAACGCATTACAAGCTCCGCAAAAACTATGCAGGAGTTTACACGCACACTCGATGAGCGCGTGGCAACTTCTGCGAAAACAATGCAAGAGAACTCACATCGTCAGTTTAATGAGTCTGCTAAACTTATTAAAGAAATTACTGAGGAGGTAACTAGTGTAAAAGAAATAGGGCGACAAACCCAAGGATTTGCGCAACAATTAAAAGGGCTTCAAGACATACTTAAGAATCCAAAACAGCGCGGAGTGCTGGGTGAATATTATCTAGAGACAGTGCTTAAAAATGTAATGAGTCCCACAGATTATCGTATACAATATGCTTTTGAAAACGGAGAGATTGTTGATGCAGTGGTTTTCATAGACAAAAAGATTGTTCCAATAGATTCAAAGTTCTCACTAGAAAACTATAATCGTCTAGTAAACGCACCAGAAAGTGAAAAGCCAGCACTAGAAAAGGCTTTCATCAACGACCTGAAACTACGCATACAAGAAACTGCAAAATATATCCGTCCTGAAGAAGACACTATGGACTTTGCTTTCATGTTTATACCAAGTGAAGCTATTTATTATGATCTTTTAACCAGTCAGGTTGGTGCGGGTGAAGATGAAAACCTTATTCAAAGAGCCGCTGGAAAAAATAAAGTGATTATTGTATCTCCAACATCACTTCTAGCTTATCTACAAACCGTCATGCAGGGATTAAAAGCAATGCAAATAGAAAAGCGTGCTGGAGAAATACAAAAACGTGTTGGTGAGCTTGGTAAGCATATCGGTGTTTACGAGACGTATTATCGCAAACTTGGTGTTTCGTTAGGTACTACTATTTCTCATTTTAATACTGGCTACAAGGAGCTTGGCAAAATAGACAAAGACGTTTACCGAATTACCGACGAAAAGATTGATATCACGCCAGAGATGCTTGATAAACCACATACAGATTTAGCCTAATTTCTTCATAAAATAAAAAATGGCTCAGTCTGAGACTGAGCCATAAATGTGCTAACTAGTTTTGATTTAATTGTCGAATATTTTTTGTTTAGGCGTAATAGTTTTCAATTAAGTCACCAATTTCATTTAGTTCTTCATAAGTGAGTTTTCCTGTACAAATAATGGCTATATAGACACCAGAATCTTTAGCTATATTACCAACCTCAATCAATTCTTTTTTGTTGAGTTTTCCTGTATTAATGATAGCTATCCAGACTTCCCAATCCTTGGCTTCATTACCAACTTCAAACAGTTGTTCTACACTAAGACTGTATGTTGTAACTAAGATATACCAGTAATCTTGATCTTGAATCTCAATACCATTTCTTATTATCTGGTTGAGTGAAATACCACCTATTCGTAAAAGAGCAAAGATATCAACTTTATTCATTTTTTTCTCCAATATTTTCTTCTTTAAGCAAAGGGTTTGCCTTTAGAAATCTAGATGCATGATACTGCCCTTATACAGATTGTAAAGGGTCTGTATAAGTTGTAGCTATTTTATGAACTGCGTATAGATATGATGTGTTACGTAAGCAACGTATTTGCACAGACTCCTATGCAAAGCCGGGGAAGTAGTCGGCTTTTATGTGGGAAGGAGGAACGCCGATAGAGCGAAGTGTTGCACTAATTCCAGTTACCATCCCAGGTGGTCCTGAGACATAAAAAGCACGTTCCATAAAGTCTGGTATCTGTGTACGAATTACTTCACCGTTAATTGTTGCAATTCCTCCGCTTGCTTTTGGCTCCAGTGAAAAAGCATGAACTGTGCGAACACCGTGAGCTGCAGCATCATCTAGTATTTCACGATAAGCAGTATCGGCAGCTGTTCTATTAGCATAAAGCAGAACTATATCTCGTGATTTATTTCCATCTATAAGACCTCGTATCATACTTATAAAAGGTGTTATACCTATTCCGCCAGCAATGAAAACAAGTTTCTTTTTAGTATTCCTTGGCATAGTGAAATCACCCGCAAGTTGTGAGGCGACGATAGTACTTCCTTTCTTAAGAGATGTCATTGTCTTTTTAAAGCTACTGGCTGGAGTATAGAATTTCGTACCTAAACGTATCATGTTATCGCTAGGTGCCGATGCGATAGTAAAGTAGCGGCGAATACCTCTCCTGTCATAAGAATTGTGTGGAAGTGTCCATTCAAGATATTGTCCAGATGAAAACTTTAGCGTGTGATTGGAAGTAAAGACAAATTCATATACATCTGGAGTCAGGCGCACTTTGTCTACTAGTGTAAGTATGAGTTTTCTTTTTGGGCTTATTAGATAGGAGAAAAGATTACCAACAAGGATCGCTAATTCTGGCGTTGCGTACATATTAAAGATATGTACGCCAGGTAAGAATATAAATCCTACAACGGAACCATACAAAATACGTTGCATACGTGTGGGAGGAGTAGTCATAGGTTCTGTGAGCATTACTGTCGCCAAGAAAACTGTAGGAACGTATACAAATACACGCGTAAGGCTCCCTATAACTCCAACACCGCTCACCAGTGCTGGTATTGCTATAACGAGTGCAGCGACACCGAGGAATGAAAGCACCAAATCAAAACGTTTGATTTTTCTGGTAATAAGAAAACCTCCAACGACGACAACAGGAATCATAATGCTTGTACCAACCCACCATGTTGCTGGCTCCACGAGAAAGAATGCTGTCATCGCTACACCAAATGCTGCAGGATTGAAAAGATGTTTATTGCCAATAGCAAAAAGATATTTTGAAGCCATTGCCCATGCTGATGCCCAAAATACTAGTGAAAGGAAGTGAATATCTAGGAATGATGTAGGCGGAGCGATAATTAGTGCCAGTATCAGTGCAGTGATGTATGTTGATTCTGGATTGCTCGGTGCTCCGAACGCTCGAGCAAAAACAGTATTGCTAATAAGCGATATTATGGTAATTAGTACTAGTGACCACGCGAGATATATCGGTGAGAATGAAAGAAAGCCAAAAGAACTTACTATTCCTGCAAACAATAAGAGAGCTACCAGTACATATAAAACGAGCCTATACATAGTGATACGGTTCAAAAAGTTATCGATGAATTTCATAGTGTTGTGTAGCGACTAAACCCACTGGTAACAAGCGCGCGTGCTTCGTGAGTAATGGCATAACCTTCATAACCTGAGAGATTTTCAATGAAGTGCATTCCGTGCTCGCCCATAGCAAATGCAGCTGTGGCAAATCTGTCGGCATCGTAAACGTTAGGACCGATGAGTGTCATGCTTATAAAAGGTGTAACAACAGGACTGCCTGTTTTTGGGTCGTAGATATGTTCTCCTCGCAAGTATGTACCAGACGTGGCAACGCCGCTCCCGTTCGGATATACCACTTTTACTATTTTGTCTATTTCAAAAGGGTGGCGTATTCCAACAGACCATGGAGCACCTGCGTCATTTGTGCCACTTGTTTGTATATCTCCTCCTGCATCGACACAAAAATCATCACAGCCGAGTGAGTGTAGTAGCTTTGCAGTTTGGTGCACAGACCATCCTTTGACAATCCCCGAAGGGTCGATAATTCCTTCTGGTGTATGGTGATCGAAATATCCGTTTGTCTCCTTGCATGTTTCTTCGGAGGCGGCATATATGTCTCGCACATCTTTACTTGCATCTGTGAGAAGCAGTTCGCCACGGTTTATCCGCGATACTTCGCTTTCTGGTTTGTAGGTACTGAAAGTGCTGTCTACTTGGGTAAAATATGAAAAGACGCAGTTGAGTGCATCTTTCGCATCTCGTGTACCTACAACCTCGACTGTAATAGGCATGCCCATAATACTTCGTGTTTCTTTTGAGCTTTGCATAATTAGGTAGCTTGTAAAACAGCATTTGCAAGAGAAGTACGGAAAGCATTACTCACTTCTGTCGCTCCAGATATAGTATTGATTTTAGCGCTTTGTATCATAAGCGCTTCAGAGCGAAGTATTGGTATCGCATAGCCTGCAATAGCTTGCGAAGTACCGTTGTATATTTGGTAGGGAAGTGAAGAGACTTTAGAAATTGTGCCATTTTTTATGACAATCCTTACTTGTACTGTTTCGTAGTAGGAGTTAATTCGTCGTCCTGTATAAGTTCCATCAACGTAAGGTCCTCGTTGTACTATTTTTTTCTGTGCGTGTTTAATAGGTGTTACAGTCGCTATTGTATTTTTTACAGTAGGCGTGGTATTTGAAGATGTCTTTTTCTTAGGGTTTGGTGGAGCTGAGAAAGTTACAGTACTCGATGTCGCTTTCGGAGTTGAGAGTACATTAGAAACAACTACTGGAGCGGACGGTATGATAGTCGCCGTACCAAGAGGTGCGGCAGAAGTGGGTGTACGAAAAATAACATACACCGCGAAAGCGGAGAAGAATATAGAAGCTGATAGGAATCTGTTCATGATGTTTATCTTTTTGTCTCCATACTTATGTTAGTACATTTCTTGGTGTATATCCATTAGTATCACGTTGCAATTCCTTTCTGGTGCCATGCTGTAAATAACGAAATGCTGCTACAGAACCTAATACACGTATAGCTCCACCAATAATAAAGATGGTAGAAAGTCCAAACACTTCAGCCATAATACCAAATGTTATTGGACCCAACACCTGTCCAGCACTTACCGCTGTCGTGAAGACCCCAGAAGCTGTACCCATACCAAAGATGCGTCCTCTTTGTGTGCGTATAGCGATAGATGCCGCTCGTGCAAAAACACTGAGTCCTCCCATTATAACCATAAGGCTAAAGATAAGGATGCGTTCATGTACTAGTGGAATAATAAATAAGGGTATAGAGGCAAGTACACCACTCACTAATATAATATTGTTGCGATGTTTCTCAAGATGGTCAGCTAATATACCTGCAGGGTATTGCAAGGCTGCACCGATTAGCATATATGCTGAAAGGTATACACCAATCTCTGTTTTACTCATAGACAAGGAAACAATGGCAAAGAGTGGAAAGAAAGTATTAAATCCCCAACGTGCAAACCCACGTGTCGCGGAATAAATCATAAGACCACGCATAGTGTGGTCTTTTAGTGCACGTTTCAGCGCGTGTGGTAGTAGTTTTCGTGTGGACTTCAGTGTCTTAGCTATTTGTGGGTGCTCTGGTACTAGAACAGAAATAAGAAATAGTGACACAATGCTTGTGATTGCCATTGCATAGAACGGTGCATCTATAGAGATTGCGTCAGCGAGATATCCACCAACCATAGGTCCCAAAGCCATACCTGCGAAAAGTGAGATGCTAAATATGTTTGGGTACGTGCCTTCTTTGTGTGGCGGTGTTATATCTCCTATATAGGATTGCGCAACAGTTGTAACTAACACAGAGGCAGCTCCTTGGAGAAAGCGTACAATAAGTAAAAGTGTTGGCGTGTCCGAAATAGTATAGGCAAGAGAAAGAAAGATATAGAATACCAACCCCAACATCATTATTTTCTTACGACCATGCCTGTCGGAGAAACTGCCTACAAGTGGAGCAAACACTCCTCGTGCCAGTGCAAATCCTGCAAATATGAGCCCAATCATTAGCCCGCCCGCTCCCATGTTTTGTGCATAGATAGGAAGTATTGGTTCGATAATCCCCATTCCGAGCATAGCAGCGAGTGTGGCAACGAACAGACTTATGAATATAGAGCGTATCTGTGGAGTTTTCTTCATATAAATTTACAATTGTAGGTTTATTGTAGCAGGTGATGGCTTTATAAGTATTCACTCCATACGTGTTCTGCTTTGTCCATATATGAACTCATTACCTCGTAGTAAAAAATAGAGTATACTGATTCCTATATGAAACTTATATATATAGCACAAGAAGATTGGGAGGAAGAACATGTGAAGGAAGTCCTTACTCAGGCAGGATGGGAGACGGAATTTCGCATGGCTGACTCCGATACCGCACTTGCCTCAGATTCTGAGGCACAAGCGCTCTCTGTATTTATATCGACACACATTACCGCAGAAGTTCTTGATGGTTTTCCAAAATTGCAAATCATCGCCACGCGGTCAACTGGTTTTGACCATATCGATATGGAGGAGACCGCCAAGCGCGGTATTGTAGTTTCAACGGTGCCATCATATGGCGTAAACACTGTAGCAGAGTTTGCGTTTGCACTCATACTTTCGTTGTCACGTCGTACGTATGAAGCATATGATCGTGTGCATTCTACATGTTCGTTCTCACAAAAAGGATTGCGCGGTTTTGATCTTGAAGGAAAGACAATCGGTATCGTAGGTACTGGCCACATTGGTATGAAAGCAATGCAAATGGCAAAAGGTTTTTCTATGAACATCTTGGCTTTTGACGCTTTCCCAAAAGAAGGGCTTGATACAGAGCTCGGATTTACTTATGTACCGCTAAACGAATTACTCAATCGTTCAGATATTGTGACTCTTCACGTGCCATATAACCCACATACGCATCATCTTATAAATAAAGATAATGTGCACGAGTTCAAAAAAGGTGCGTATCTTATAAACACTGCACGCGGAGCTGTGGTAGAGACAGACGCGCTAGTTTCTGCACTGCAAGACAACACACTTGCTGGAGCGGGTCTTGATGTACTCGAAGAAGAAGGGGATATGCAGGACGAAGCGCGCCTTTTTTCATTACCGCATCCACGCGAGAAAGAGCTCAAAATTGCACTCGCAAATCACTACCTAATCGACCATCCACGCGTCATTGTGACTGCGCACATTGCATTTGATTCTACTGAGGCAGTAGAACGCATCCTAGACACGACCACAGAAAATCTAGACGCCTTTGCAAAGGGTACTCCACAAAATATAATTACTCCAAAGAAATAAGT
>VAPF01069649.1_pt1 | contig 12997 bp, 9 predicted proteins | sample 3393931 | NCBI WGS metagenome assembly VAPF01 (sample SAMN08290437, study PRJNA428436) | hydrothermal vent metagenome | isolation source: Deep-sea hydrothermal vent chimney | place: Atlantic Ocean: South-mid Altantic Ridge | depth 2773 m m | reverse complement strand
TGCATCATCATCATTGTCATTTCTGAGTGGCGAACCGCTTTGGGCTTTAAGCCTGCTGGATTTAAAAAGCGTTTAAACACATCCAACTTTTCTTCCGATACGGGATAACAAATCAAAGTTTCACTGGTTAAGTCGCTCGGCTCTACCCACTGTTTATTCGCCAATGCATGATTTACTGGCACCAACAACCGTAACTCAAAACCAAACAACGAATGATAGCTCAATTGGTCACTCTCAATGGGGTCTGAGGTAATGACCAAATCCAGCTTTCGCTCAATCAAATTTTGCAACGCACTTTGGTTTAAACTGTTGGTAATGTCTAAATCCACATCCATCCAAATTTGTTGATACAACCGCACCATCGGCAACAACCACTCAAAGCAAGTATGGCACTCAACCCCAATAAACAAACGCCCCTGCTCTCCTTTGGCAAAGGCTTTCAAAGTCGATTCTGCCTGAGCCAATTTGGGCAAGACTTCTTGTGCCGTTTTAAGCAAAGTTTTACCCGCAGAGGTCAAAATAAGCGGGTTGCTTTTGCGTTCAAATAACTTTAAATCAAACGAACTTTCCAACTGTTTAAGTTGATGAGACAACGCCGATTGCGTCATAAACAACGCATCCGCCGCCTTATTCACCGAACCATTTTGCGCCAATGCCTGAATGGTTTTTAAGTGCTTTAACTCCAACATATTTTTACCCCCATATCAAAAAAACAAATATGAATAAAATTCATATTACCTTGAAACTTATTCGTTTGATTTCATATTGCATTAATTCTATCATCTCCTCATTCAAAAATAGCCAAAAATAACGCCAAAGGGAAAAAATCATGAAAATTCATAACTTAGGTTATCCACGTATTGGCGACAAACGCCAACTTAAATTTGCACTGGAATCTTACTGGGCGGGTAAAACCAGCTTAACGGATTTAGAAAGCACCGCCCGTGAAATTCGCTACCAAAACTTTCAAACCCAGTTAAATGCAGGCGTAGAACTGTTGCCTGTCAACGACTTTGCCTATTACGATCAAATGCTCAATATGAGCACGCTCTTAGGCGTGATTCCCAATCGCTTTAAGCAAGAAACTTACGATGTAGAAACGGCCTTTCGTATGGCGCGCGGTCGTGCGCCCAGTGATGACGGTCACGGTTGTTGCGCGGGACACGGGCATGAAAAAAATGAGTCTAAAGCCGATTACGCCTGTGACATGAAAAAATGGTTTGACACCAACTACCACTATATTGTGCCCGAGCTAAACAAAAATCAAACCTTTGCCATTACCGATACCCGCCTATTTGACGAAGTGGCCGAAGCCCAAATTATTGCCAAAGACTGTGATTTTACGATCGTTAAACCTGTATTAATTGGCCCCCTAACCTACCTTTATCTTGCACAAGATAAGGGTTATGGTTCAGACAAACTAGAACTGCTACCTGATCTGTTAACCGCATATCAAGCCATTTTAAACCGCTTAAAAGATCAAGGTATTGAATGGATTCAACTGGATGAACCCATTTTAGGGCTTACCCTTTCACGCGAATGGCAAACGGCATTTGAACTCGCTTATACCTCATTGAAAGTGACGGGTTTAAATCTATTACTTACCAGCTACTTTGAGACCTTGGGCGACAACCTTTCTGTTGTAAATAATCTGCCAATTGATGGATTGCACATTGACGGGCTGCGTGGTGGCGCACAACTGTCTGAAATTGTGAACAGTTTTTCCTCAGACAAAATACTCTCATTGGGCTTAATTGATGGTCGTAACATTTGGAAAACCGATTTTTTCAATGCAAAAAAAGTGGCACAAGCTGCATTTGCTAAGTGGCAAGAAAAACTGTGGTTAGCGCCAAGTTGCTCCCTGTTGCATGTTCCCGTTGATTTGGACTCCGAAGTCAACCTAGACAGTGAGCTGCGTGATTACCTGTCCTTTGCCAAACAAAAACTGACCGAAGTCCGCGATTTTGCGGTTATTTTAGGGGGGGGGAGAAATTCTGCCCAACTGCTCGACAACAATCAAAAAATCATTGAACAACGTCGTAATTCAACACGTATCCATAATGAAGCCGTTCAAACCAAACTCGCCAAACTTGAAAGCTATACATTAGAGCGATCAGCACCCTACCAAGAACGTGTTGCACCGCAAAAAGCACGTTTTAACTTACCACTGTTGCCAACCACCACCATAGGCTCCTTCCCGCAAACAGTCGAAATTCTTCAAGCCCGTCGTGACTGGAAAAAAGGCGACCTCAGCGAAGCCGATTACATTAAAGCGATGCAAGCCGAAATTGATGATGTGGTCAAACGCCAAGAAGAAATTGGCATTGACGTATTTGTACACGGTGAGCCAGAACGTAACGACATGGTGGAATACTTTGGTGAACAACTGGACGGCTACGCTTTCACCCAGTTTGGTTGGGTGCAGTCCTACGGCTCTCGTTGCGTGAAACCCCCCATTATTTTTGGTGATGTGTCACGCCCCAAAGCGATGACCGTTTTTTGGTCCAAATACGCTCAAGCGCAAACCCATAAAATCATGAAAGGCATGTTAACCGGGCCAGTCACCATGTTGCAGTGGTCGTTTGTACGTGACGATCAACCTCGCTCTGTCACCTGCCAACAAATTGCACTGGCACTGCGTGACGAAGTTCTGGATTTGGAGGCCGCTGGCATTCACATGATTCAAATTGACGAAGCCGCATTGCGTGAAGGCTTACCGCTTAAACAACAAGACTGGAAAGCGTATTTAGACTGGGCGGTCAATGCCTTTAAACTCACGACATCTGGCGTACAAAATGCCACGCAAATTCACACCCACATGTGCTATTCCGAATTTAATGACATCATTGAAGCCGTTGCTGCCATGGATGCGGATGTGATTACCATTGAGACGTCAAAATCTCAAATGAAACTGCTGCAAGCGTTTGTGGATTTTGAATACCCGAACGAAATCGGCCCTGGTGTGTATGACATTCACTCACCCAATATTCCAACCACCGATTCCATGGCAAACCTGATTCGCAAAGCGGTTAAAAACATACCCGTTGAGCGTTTATGGGTCAACCCCGATTGCGGCCTAAAAACCCGTGGCTGGAAAGAGACCGAACCTGCATTAAAGCACATGGTAGAAGCGGCTAAGATTTTGCGTTCGGAGCTGAGTTAAACCCAAATCCGTAACTTCACTGTGGCGCAGAGCTTAATTGAAGTTACGGATTCCTATTCCTTCCCCTACTCCTATTCAATAATTCTACCCCTAAAGCGAAATTACTTTAAAATGCATCTCTGCATTTTAAATGCACACTCACCCCATGTTTCATTCGCAAGGTTTTTTCATGATCGACGCCATCGCCATTCAAACCTGCTCCTTGGCAGACCCAAAGCTCGCACAACACGAAGCGCAAGCCTTGAGTCAACTGTACCAACTACCACTGGCAAACTCCCTTAAAACTCCGCCCAAAACCACCCTAGGATGGCATCGCAACACAAAAGACAGCTCTCCAAAACTGGCGCTATTCCAAACCAACAGTGGCGCGGTGTTTATTGATTTTGTAACGGGTAAAAAAGCACATCGTCGCCACTATGGGGGGGGAAAAAATCAACCGCTCGTAAGAGCCATGGGAAAAATAGAGAATCGCCTACCATACGTTGTTGATGCCACCGCAGGCATGGGGGGTGACAGCTTTGTTCTTGCCTCTCTGGGCTGTCACGTACTGATGTTAGAACGCTCTATGGCGGTATCGGCACTCTTAAAAGACGCGTTACTACGTGGCGAAGCTTTTTTAAAAACGGAAAATTCCGACTCGGAACTGCATGATATTTTCGCACGTTTACAGGTGATTCATACCGACTCTACTCACTTTTTACACCATCAAACAATCAATCACGCTCACCCAATCGAAGTGGTGTATATGGATCCCATGTACCCCGAAAAGAAAAAAAAGGCCGCCACCAAAAAAGAAATGAAAGTTCTACAAACCTTAGTAGGCCCGGATCAAGACAGTCAACATTTGCTGCAAGCTGCCCTGCAAGCCGCTCGTTACCGAGTGGTGGTAAAGCGCCCTAAAAATGCCCCCATTATTCAGTTAGACAATCCAAAACTGGTGCCCACCACTCAAATTTTTAGCCCCAATACTCGCTACGATATTTACGTGATTAAAGCATTGCACGCTTCGGGTTACTTACCTTTAATTTCTAACACTCGACTGTAAACGGGTTTCTTTTTAATGCCCGCATACTCCGCGATAATTTCAGAAATTTGCTTTACGGGTAAATTTTGTTTTAACAGTACCTCAATTAAACCGTCCCACTCTGACAGCGCCACCGCCTTTTTTTCTTTTGCCCCCGCCACCATTAACACAAACTCTCCGCGAACTTTATCGCTGTTTGCATCAAAGTAAGCAATAACTTCATCAACCGTTCCCTGCACGAATTGTTCAAATTTCTTGGTCAACTCGCGCGCCACCGACATCACTCGATCACCACCAAATACGTGCTTTAAATCCAGCAGTGTCGCTTGCACACGATGTGGAGATTCATAAAAAACCAAGGTTCTAACATCCTCTTTTAACCCCGCCAACACCAAGCATCGTTTACCCGATTTTGCAGGTAAAAAACCTTCGTAACTAAAACGATCAGTGGGTAAGCCTGCGGCGCATAACGCAGTAATCACCGCACTGGCTCCAGGAATTGGTACAACATTAATATTATGTTCTCGCAATAATTTACCCAAGTGATAGCCCGGATCATTAATCAATGGGGTGCCCGCATCCGAGACTAATGCCCCCGTTTCGCCCTGCTGTAAACGTTGCAACAACTGGACACTGCGTTGTGCTTCGTTGTGGTCATGCAGGCTAATTAACGACTGATTAATACCTAAGGATTGTAACAACGGTCGAGTATGGCGCGTGTCTTCTGCGGCAACCCAATCAACCGCCTCTAACGTCTCCACCGCTCGTTGTGTAATGTCTTTTAAATTACCGATGGGCGTAGCGACAATAAATAGTGTGCCCTGTTTTGTTATTTCAGACGTAGTATTAATGGTGCTCTCCTGTTTCATACTCGCAAACCGCTTCTTATTTTAAACCTGTAAGCAACTTTACGTGATAATTTACGCTATAATCACCCGCAATTTCTTAAATACATCGTACACGCTTAAAAATGAAAAATATCATACCTCTTTACCCCATAAAAAGCCTAACTCTCTCCAGTGCATTAATTGCTTTACTCACATTAAACGGCTGTAGCATGCCGCCAAAGCACACTCAAAAGGCACCTTCTTCCAAGCAACCAAGCTACAGCCCTAGCATCATAAAAAACACGCCAAAACCACAAATTAAAGCCGAGGACTTAATTACCTTAAGTGATGTCGAATTAAACGTGCAAGCAAGTATCGCCCAAGAACAAGGCGAATGGCCTAATTTTATTTTATTGAACCACCAGCTTTGGCAAGATGCCAGAGAAACGAAGCAAGCTCAAATTGAACAACGAATTTGGGATGCGATCAGCCAGCAACCACTGCAAGAGATCAAACGTACCGTTCAAACCCTAAAGCAACACCCAAGCACCTCGGTACAGCAGTGGGGAAAATTACTCTCTGTGCTTAAAGGCCCTGCCGAAAAATTACAAAAAAATCTTGCTAAATTAAGCCGTAGCAACAGTGATGCCATTTACATGCAACACCTACTGCCTGGCATAACAATGCAAAACAACAATGTTACCCCCCCCAAGCACATTGCCGTTTTACTGCCATTTGATGGGAAATACGAGCATGTTTCCAGCCAAATTAAAAGTGGCATTATGAAAGCCTTTATGGCCTCAGATCAGCGCACCAAGGTAACGTTTCATAATACGTCAAATTTAGATAGGCTGGAAAACATCTACCAACAAGCCAAACAAACGGGTGCCGATTTTATTATCGGGCCTCTTCGTAAAGAGGCCATTGATCGCTTAATTAGCATTGCCGACGAAAACGTACTGGCTCTTAACCAAATTGAATACGCGCCATTCACACAGTTTAGCTATAAATCGGCCAATGAGATTTCACAACTTATTACGCGCTTTAAGGCAAAAAACTATCAAAACATCGGCATCCTAAGCAACGACGGTCGTGTGGACGCTAAAATGGCCAATAACCTTAAAACGGCATGGGAACAAACAGCAGGACACAGTGCGTTTTTAAGCATTTACCCTGATAAAAAGCCCAAACTTCGCCAAGCACTAAATGCCTTAATTAATGAAGGTAAAAGTAAAGAACGTTACGATACACTTCGCAGGGCAACAGGGCAAAAACTGGCCTTTTTTCCACGTACCCGTCAAGACTTTGATGCCATTGTGATTATTGATAATGCAACACGCATGGCCGTTTTTAAACCACAGTTTGTCTATTTTGATTTAAAAACCCCCATCTATGGAACAGCACAAATCTCGCCTAAAAAGCCACATAAAATCAAATCGAACCGTGATTTAGCTGGGGTACAATTTTTAGCGCACTCCGTGGTATTTCAACCCAAAAACTTAACCTCCAACTTTGAAGCCTTTGGTTGGGACAGCTTTCAGGTCGCCACGAATTTACACACCTTAAAAATGGGCGCTTATTTAGCCCACGGAAAAACAGGCGAACTCACGCTTAAAGATCAACGGATTCAACAAAACTTAATTTGGGCCACCTACAACCGAAAAGGGAAACTTATTCCACTCGCGGAATAAGTTAAACGTTTAAAATGTGGTTTCGTAAAAAAAAAGCACCCAACACCACAGGCGCACAAAAAGAGCAACAAGCCCGCGACTGGTTGCAAAATAAAGGCTTTAACATACTTGAGCAAAACTACCGCGGTAAAGGAGGAGAGATTGATATTATTGCCCTCTCCCCTTTACCCAACAATAGCGCATTACCATTACACAGCCAAATTAATCCCGAACCCACTCTGGTTTTTTTTGAAATAAAATACCGACAAAACAGCGATTACGGACATCCATCAGAATTTGTAACCAAAAAAAAACAACGCCGAATTACACTGTGTGCGCAACTTTTTTTGCTCAAAAACACCCCACTCAACCATCTGCCCATGCGCTTTGATGTCATCACCTTTGAAGGCAAGCAAACCACCCCCGAGTGGATAAAAAATGCATTTGGGCAATAACCCGCTCCCAGACTGATAAAATAGCGTCAATATTACGCGCATCATAACCATAAGGTCGCTAAACTCGCCATGACAACCCAAAACACACGCTTAGAAAACCTACAAATTAATGGACTTACCCATGATGGTCGTGGCGTAGGCCACTTTGAAGGCAAAACCATTTTTGTGACAGACGCCGTTCCCAGTGATATTGTGACCGCAAACATCATCAAACATCACGACAATTTTGACGAAGCCGAGTGCCTAGAAATCAAAACACCCTCACCCGAACGCCTCGCCCCCTTTTGCCCTGTTTACGATGAATGTGGCGGATGTCAGCTACAGCATTTATCACTTGATGCACAACGGCACTGGAAAAATCAAAACTTCATTACCCAACTGACCCAAGCCGTGGACGCGCAACAATACAAAACCGCCCCCCCACTCTTAGGAGGCGACACACACTATCGTCGTCGCGTTCGACTGAGCTATGTGATTAGCAAAAAAGACAAAGTGGCACGCTTAGGCTTTAAACAAAAAGCCTCTAACGAGGTTGTGGACATTGACCACTGCCCCATCTTAACCGAAGGGTTAAATCAAACCATTAAAACCCAAAAAACCGCCTTACTAAACAACGCCAGCCGAGCCTTAAAAGAGGTCACATTAGTCGAGGCCAGCAATGGCATTTTTGGGCTACCTGAAACGGTTTCGGAGCCTCAAAACGCTCAACCGTACTACACACTCAACACCCACAGCCCTCTTAAAATCACATTTCCCACCGAAGGGTTTATTCAGATCAACCCATCACTTAACGAACAGATGATTACCCAAGCACTCACTTGGTTAGACCTAAAGCCAACGCATAAAGTACTCGACCTTTTTTGTGGCGTAGGCAACTTTACCCTACCCATCGCCCAACAAGTACACACCACCGTAGGCATTGAAGGGGAGCAATCTCTCGTAGATACGGCCACATTTAACGCCCAACAAAACACATTGGACTCGGTTCAATTTTACAAAGGCGATCTCTTTCAAGAAGTCACCCCAAAACCGTGGTTTAAAAAACAGAAATACGACCGAATTTTACTCGACCCCGGTCGCCAAGGCGCGTTTAATCTAAGCAAAGTACTGGGCAAACTTAAAGCGCATATTATCGTCTACGTCTCCTGCAACGCCGCCACCCTAATTCGAGACATTAAAGAACTCGAAAAACAAGGCTACCGCCTTACCAAAGCAGGCATGATTGATATGTTCCCGCACACCACCCACACCGAAGTCATGGTGCAACTCACTCGTACGCACAAAGCCCTTAAAAAACCAAAGTCTCGACCTACGTTTAAGATTTAGGCCGAATCCCTATTATAGAATACCCTAATCCCCAGATAGAAATGCGAATTAGAGTGTAAGCAATTGATGTGCATAGTGAATGTAAAAAAAAACAATGTCACCTTATTGGTGATGCGTCCTTTTTTACATTTGCTAGGTGCGCCAAGGGCTTGCGCTATAAACGTATTTTCTATCTGAGGATTAGGGGAATATAGCAACACGAATTAAGGCTACGGATTCAGCTTGAATTCACTTATTAAGTACATTATTATGGAACAATTCGTCACCCCGTAAGAAAAAGCTCTTACGGCTCTCGTTTTTTAAAACCGCAATAACGGAGTATGTTATGAACAGCAGTCCCTTACAATACCTAGATAAAGCCATGAATCAGCTTCGTGATCTTGGATTAATGCCCGATACGGTTGAAGAAGCGCCCATTCTTTCTTTGCTTGAACGTATTTCCGATATTGATGAACAAAAGTCACTGGCAATTGCTCGAACCTTATCTCAAGCGTCTGTCTTTAATGATATTGTGCGAGAGCAGTTAAGCCTGATGAATATAGGGGAACGCTACGAAGAGATTACCAGCGCATTCAATAGCATTCGTGAAGATGCCAAAAGCATGGTTCAGCAAATTGATGACGGAAAAATTGACTCCTTTGAACGCATCAGTAACGTATGGATGAAAATAACACGGGGTGACATTTCAGATCGTTTTGCAAAAATCAAAAAGGTTTATTTAGAAGTGGCTCGCGATTCGAATAATCAAATTGAAAGAGAACGCATGATACTCAATGCCTATCAAGATTTTCGCGGAGCCATGAAAACGTCCGAAATTTATGCGTTAGATATTTTACAAAAAGCAGAATCTCTATGGAACATTACTCAAAAGGCACTCGAACAGGCTTCTGAAGCAGTCAACAATTTTACGGGAGATTCACTTGCAGACAGAGCCAAGCTGGAACTGGCGCGTGACGAACGTATGCGAGAACTTCAATTTGCAGAAGACCGCTATCAAATCGCTAAGGATCTCTCTGACAATCTAACCATAAACTACAATACTTCAGAAGTGATTATGACGCGCTTAATGCAAACCACGAATGCAAAAGATCGTGTTTACAAACAGTCAATTGCCTTCTTTGGCACCAATGAAACGGTTTTTACCGCTCTGTCGGCTTCTTTTACCGGTTTATTTGGCTTGCATGAAAGCACTCAGGCTTTGGAAGCAATGAAGGATGGCGTGTCGAAAAGCTTAGAAGACCTTGCAGAAATTGGTGGCAAAGTTCAAGAAGCGGCGATTAAAGCGGGGTATGGCCCGTCAATACGCGCTGAATCGGTGAAAAAACTGGTGGAATCGGTCGTTAATTTTCAGGAACGCAGTTCAGAAATTATTAAAGAAATGCGTACGCTTTCTACCAACAATGCAGAAGAGATTCGTGATGCCGTTGAAGACGGTAAGCAACGATTAGCCGCCATTATTCGCCGTGGAAACTCTCTTCCATTACCTAAAAAAATCTAACGTGGTCTCTCTTAATCAATGACAAACACAACTAAAAAAGTACCTTTGGAAGCGTTGATGGCGGCAATGGATGTTGTCGATACGCTCAGGCATCAAACACTTCTTATAGACCGAGAATTAGATGCCGATGCTCGCCGTGACCGAATGGTTGAAAAATTACGTGGTATCTATCAAGCTCAGGGGTTAGACATTAGTGATAAGGTATTGGCCGAAGGGGTTCGCGCCATGGAGGAAGGGCGTTTTAAATATTCCCCCCCCACAGCTTCATTGATGACCCGCATTGCAGGTATTTACGTTAAACGTGATAAGTGGTTAAAGCCTGTAATGCTAGGTTTATTTGCACTGTTTATACTCCCCGTTTTATATTATTTTTTTATACTCCAACCAGAAAAAACCGCTCAAAACGCCTTACCCAATCAATTAACTCAACACTATGAACAAGTGGTGACCATTGCAAAAAATAAGGATGTGGTGACAAAAGCCCTACAGTTAAAACAAAACGGCAAACAGGCACTCAATAATAAAAATTATGATGAAGCAAAAGACGCACTTCAATCTCTGCGCTTAATGGTAGACAAGCTAAAAAGATCCTACACTCTTCGCATTGTTCAACGGCCTAATGAGCGTTCTGGCATATGGCGTGTGCCCAGTGTTAATCAAAATACACGTAACTATTATTTGATCATAGAAGCCATTGATCGCCAAGGAAATATACTCGCACTGCCCATTGCCAGCGAGGAAAGCAGTCAAATTAAAACCGTTAAAAAATGGGGCATTCGCGTTGACGCTCAAACCTATCAACGAATCGTCGCCGATAAACAGGATGATGGCATCATCCAAAATCGAAACGTAGGCCAAAAAGAACGTGGCATGCTAACGCCTGAATACAGCATCTCGACCCGTGGTAGTGCCATTACAAGTTGGTAAAACCAACTGCGAATAATGGCCTAGTAATGGCCGATAAAGGAATAAGTAAACATGATCAGCGGTCTTAAAACATTACAAAACATTGACCAAGTACTCGCCTCAGCGCGACAAGACATCGACCGCATTAACCGCGATCTAAGTCGTACTGACCAAGCACAACAAGCCAATTTACAGTCACAAACACAGTCTTTAAAACAATTGGCTAAAATTCGTCTTGATGACATTTCACAAAACGAATTTATGGGCGAGCTAACCGCTTCAGACCAACGTGCGCTTGCGTTGATCGAAAAACGCCAACACGCCTACACACAACTACAAAGTGACATCACCCACCATACAAATACGCTAGAACAACAAGAACATGATCGCAGTACGGCGCTGGAAGCCGCCAATGAAAAAGCACAAAAAGTGATTAATCTTGAACATATCATTCAATCCGAACTGGAAAAAGATTCAGGCTACCAAGAACAACTTCAGGCGGCCAGATTACTTGATAATATCGCCGATAATGCGGATGAAAAGGCGAAAACCGCTGAGCAAGACAGACAGCAAAAAGGCCAAGATTTTGAACAAAATACCCTTTTTATGTATCTTTGGAAACGTCAGTATGGCACGCCAGATTACAACGCAAATCCACTGGCTCGATTTTTAGACCGCTGGGTAGATCGTCTGTGCAACTACAGTCAATACCGAGTCAACTACTGGACATTACTTGAAATTCCAAAACGACTGAGTATCCATGCCAAAGAAGCGCGCAGTGCGTCAGACCATGCACTCAAATTATTGGCAAACATTGAGACCGAAAAAACGAAACAGGCTGGTCTACCAGCCCTGCAAGAAGAACAGACGAAAGCCTTGAAAGTGGTTGACCGCATTGATAATGAAATTGAGCAACAAGAAAATCAACTCAATACGCTCTTAAGTCAACGCAACCAATTTGCTGAAAATAAAGACGATTACATGGCGCAAAGCCTACAAACATTAACCGCAACGCTAAACACTAAAAGCACCTACGAACTAAATGATGACGCACATAAAACGCTCACAAAACAAGATAACCTAATCGTTCGTGAAATAGCGGAACTCCGCCAACAATATGACGATTTAAAAGAAGAACTGCAAGAGTACCGAAAAATACATGAAAACAAACTGGATCGCTTGCAACAGTTAGAAAAGGTTCGCAGGCAGTTCAAAAGCCGCCGGTTTGATGATGTTAGATCAGGCTTTAGTAACGGAAACCTAATCACCTCAATACTGGGTGAATTTCTTCATGGTTTAGCCGACAGCAGTGAACTATGGCGAGTAATCGAACGCTCTCAACGCCACCAAGATGTCGGTGCATGGCCCGATTTTGGCAGTGGTGGTTTAGGATTGCCTAAACGCCGCCGTAGCCCTTGGCATCTTCCACGTGGCCGAGGTCAATCAGGCGGCGGGTTTCGCCTACCTAAATCTGGGGGCTGGAGCTCTCGCGGTGGCGGGTTCCGCACGGGTGGTGGATTTTAAATCCCCCCCTTTTTTTCCAGCATTCGAGTTAATCCTCTTATTACTGAGGAGTTAACATCTCTTCTGAATTGAGTAGTTCTTTACCAACAACCCACTCATACCCTAATCCATTAATGCCTTCAACCAATTTGTTTAAATCTTCCAAAGCAGGAACATTAAAACCAGGTTCTAACCAAAATGGATGGAAGTAGAAAGAAGCAAAACCATCGCGAACAACGCGTGCATATTTTGCATTTTCATACAATTCATCCCACAGCACTTCGCCTTCACCAATGTCAAAAACAAAGTTTCCAAGATTTTCTGGTAACACTTTTTGACCATAATGATCCACTTCAATAATGAACGGGAAAAACTGCCCCACACCAAAATCGCGTTCTGGATCATTCACATCAAGATTTAACTGTGGATTTGTTGAGGTGTAATAGAACGCACGTTCATAACGTGCTTTTCCTGCACCTAATGCCGCATAACTATTCGGCGACCCGTGATAATGCGGGGTTTCCCAAACGTAAGGAGAAATACCGACACTGGCAAACACATTTAAACCCGTCTGAATACGATCCGCCGCCCAAGCAACCGAATCTTCCGCAACAGGTTTATTATT
>VAPF01024992.1_pt1 | contig 13019 bp, 12 predicted proteins | sample 3393931 | NCBI WGS metagenome assembly VAPF01 (sample SAMN08290437, study PRJNA428436) | hydrothermal vent metagenome | isolation source: Deep-sea hydrothermal vent chimney | place: Atlantic Ocean: South-mid Altantic Ridge | depth 2773 m m | reverse complement strand
TCGGAATCTTCTGCACCGGCGCGGTCAGTATCGTGGTCGGCTCGGTATTCGGCACAAGCCTGGCGTATGTGGTTGATGTAATCGGGAGCCTTGGGAAAAAGAAAGAGTCCGAGACCCAAGAGGCACATGCAACAATAAACAGATAAGAAGTAAATCTTTGCTGGATAACCGGATAAGGCACTGAAATCCCAAACAGGAGGATTTCAGGGCCTTATTCTATTTAAAACTCTCTGCTTATCCTAGCCCGAGCTTCCATGGACTTTCAAAACCACTGGCAAATTTGGACTCAATCATTATTTAAATATGATGTAATTAATACGGTAAGACTGAGGAGAACTTGAGTGACACTTGATCGAATTACTTATGATCCAAATATAATGGGCGGCAGGGCCTGTATTCGTGGCATGAGAATTACTGTGTCTCAGATAGTTAATTTAGTAGCCAACGGCATGACCATATCGGAAGTTATTCTGGATTACCCATATCTTGAAGAAGAAGATATCTGTCAGGCACTCCGCTACGCCGCCCAACTTACAGAAGAAGAAGTCCATCCTATTCCTTCCAGGTGAAATTCCTCAATAAATCAATATCTTGAAAAAGTAATTTACACTGCAAAGACTGAACTCGAAAAAGGAGCGATACTAATTGTCCAGGAAGGCCGCTTCCGTATTCGTCATCTTTCAAAAGAATAAATACTCTCATAACAAACTTATTTAAGAAGAAGAAAAGCTGTCACCTCGTGTATATCACTAATTATTTATTTACTTAACAGATGTTGTAAAATAATTGATGCAGAACGCAAGCGGATGACCGCACATAACATTAAATTAGATACAAGGTGTTGATTTTATGAGCAAAAAATATTTCATACACACTTTCGGCTGCCAGATGAATGTCCATGATTCCGAGAAGATTGCCGGTATGTTTTCTGCCTCTGGCTATAATGTAGCTGAAGGGGCGAAAGATGCCGATGTTATTGTTCTCAACACCTGCAGTATCAGACAGAAGGCTGAACAGAAATTCTACAGCGAACTGGGCAGGATGAAGTTATTAAAGAGGATCAATCCAATGCTGAAAATCGCTGTGGCAGGCTGCATCGCCCAACAGAAAGGCTATCCCCTTATCAGGAAATTTCCATATGTCGACTTTATATTCGGCCCGGGAAATTTAGACAGCCTGCGGAAATGGATAGATGACGGAATACCCCGTAAAGTTCCGCCGCGCGGTGGACGGAGCATAGAGCATGGAACACTGACAACCGCCCTGAAGCATGATCCAGCACATGAGACAGAAGAATTTCCGGTAAAGAGGGAAGGGCAGGTCCGGGCATGGGTTTCTATTATGTTCGGATGCAATAATTTCTGTAGCTACTGTATCGTCCCCTATACGCGCGGCAGGGAGATATCAAGGCCGAGTTCCGGCATACTGTCCGAGATAAAAGACCTTTGCGACAGAGGATATAAGGAAGTAACATTGCTGGGACAGAATGTTAACTCTTACAGGAACGATATAGATTTCACCGAATTGCTGAGAAGAATTGATTCAACCGGTATAAACAGGGTTCGTTTTGTCACTTCTCATCCAAGGGACTTCTCCCTGGAATTGATAAACGCGATTGCGGACCTGCCGGGCGTCTGCGAACATGTTCATCTTCCTATTCAGTCCGCCTCCGACAGGATTCTGGACCTGATGAACAGGAGATATTCCTATAAAGACTATATTGAAAAGATAAATATGCTGAGGGAAAAAGTCCCGGACATAGCAGTAACCGCGGATGTGATCGTCGGATTTCCCGGAGAAAATGAAGAGGACCACCTGCTTACGATAAACGCCATTAAGGAGATCGGGTTCGACAGCCTGTTCGCCTTTAAGTTTTCACCCAGACAAGGCACAAAGGCATATGATATGGATGATGATGTTCCGGAAGAAGTCAAATCCGAACGGCTGAATAACCTTTTGCGAATGCAGGATGAAATCACCCTGACTAAAAACCTGACACTTGAAGGAACGGTTCAGGAGATACTGATTGAAGGACATTCCGGGAAGGATCTGAATATGCTTACCGGTAGAACCAGAACGAACAAGATCGTCACAATACCAGATGCGAATGAACCTGAAGGTACCCTTGTGAACGTAAAAATCAGAAAGGCCCGCCAGCACTCGTTGGAAGCTGTTAAGGTATAAAAAGATGAAAGTAGCATTATTGACTTTAGGCTGCCGGGTAAACCAATCCGAGACCGCGGACATTAAAGGATCACTCAAAGAAAATGGCGTAACTATAGTTGGAATAAAAGATAATCCTGACATTTGCATAATTAATACCTGCACAGTAACCGCCAAGAGTGACTATACTTCCAGGCAGTTAATAAGAAGGGCCTCAAGGACTGGGGCAAAGGTGATTGTAACCGGTTGTTATTCCCAGTTAAAGCCCGAAGAGGCGGCCGGGATCCCCGGTGTATCGGAGATTGTCGATATAAATAATAAATTCAGCATCATAAAGCTTGTCACTGGTGATTCAGCCGGCATTCCCTACGGAAATTACAACAGATCAAGACCTTACCTGAAGATACAGGACGGCTGTAATTTTAACTGTTCATATTGCTCAGTCCCACTTGCAAGGGGTAAATCCAGGAGCGTACCCGCGGATGAGGTGATAAAAAGGGCCCTGATGATCGGGGCCGAGGGGTACAACGAGATCGTTCTGACCGGAATCCACCTGGGCTCCTACGGGCATGACCTTAAAGAAAAGACCGGCCTCGGTGCTTTATTGAAAAACCTGCTGAAACAGACCAGTATCCACCGTTTCAGGTTGAGCTCCCTGGAGATCAATGAAGTTGACGATGAATTGATCGAATTAATGCGGGAAGACAGGGTCTGTAACCACCTCCATCTGCCGTTGCAGAGCGGCAGTAATAAGATACTTAAGCTGATGAGGCGTAATTATTCAGCGGAAATATATGCCGAAAAGATTGAGAAGCTATCATCAAGGATTGAGAATATCTCTATAGGCGCGGATTTGATAGTCGGTTTCCCAGGGGAAGGCGAAAAAGAATTTGACGAATCCTTCAGCTTAATAGAGGCCGGGCCGTTTTCTTATCTGCATGTATTTCCATTCTCCGGCAGGTCCGGCACCCAGGCAGCAGGGATGAAGGATTTACCGTCTCAATCCGCTGTAAAGGACCGCATGGAGAGGATTATGCGGCTGAACGTGCATAAAAAAGAGAGTTATATGTCCGGACAGATGAACAGGACCCTCGATGTAATCCTGGAAGAGAGGACCAATGGAGGGATTGTCTCCGGAACATCCGCTAATTACCTGAAGATAAACGTCCGTCTAAATGATTATATTAAGGGAAGCCTTGCAAACATACGGCCTTTGAAGATAATAGACGGCCGAATCGTGGGAATTGCCGTTGAATAGCTCTAACTTATTGATATTGTAAGTATTTTATCCTGCCTAATACCTATACAAGACCGTTAACATCCATGATAGTCCCCAAAAAAGCTATTTATTGACAGGGATACTGACAAGATATGAACAATCATTGTTTATATAAAATGTCCGATAAGATATATTATGTTAAATTAACCCCTGTTTAAGATTTTGTCAAGAAGCTTTATTGCGTCGGTCTTTGTTGTTGTTTTACCAGCAAATTCTTCTTTTTTAAGCAGTTCTATCAGATACCCTAATGTTTTGCCTTCACTTACATCAGCATATTTAATAATTTCTTTTGTTGATAACAACCCTTTTTTCTTTAATGATCGATATCTATCGAATTCATCAAGATATTTTATCCTGTTTTCCATGATTAAAAATTCCGCCGAGGCATCCCCTGCAATACTGAAAATGTCGTATAAGTCTTCTTTCGTAAACTGTTTCCTCCTGTTTCCCCGTATCTCATAAGCCTTCTCCAGTCTTACAAGGCGCTTTGATATGTCCGAGCTAATACGCAACAAATTGTCCGGTATTCCCCGCAGCAGAACTTCCAGCCTGATAAGCCCCTTATATGTGAGGCCCTGCGAAAAGTCGGAATCAAGCTTAATCCTGTGGTTTAAAGGTAATTTATTGAATATTTTATTAATCTTATTAATTGCCTTAATTTTCGTCTCTAACTCCGCGTAAAAACAGGATATTATTGTGGTTAGGATGCCATCGGACAGTAGCAATCCTAGGGTTCCGGCAGTGGTTTTTGAGTTCAATATCTTGTAAAACTCTAAAGTTATTCTTTCGCTTTTTGCCTCTTTCAGTAAGTTGCCGAGAAGTTTAAGCGATCGGCGGGTTTCATCTTCGATCGCAAATGACAATTCGCCTGAAAATCTGTAGGCCCTCAGGATTCTCACCGGATCATCCCTGAGATTTTCTTCCTTCACCATCTTAATCAGGCTGTCCGCCAGGTCCTGCATTCCGCCATGCGGGTCTATTACTCCTCGACCGGGCGACCAGGCCAGGGAATTAATCGTAAAATCCCTTTCTGAAAGATCATCCGCGATATTTTTATACAGCGGCATGAAATCCAGCATCATGCCGTTTTTCAGGACTATCCTGTATAGCCCCCTCTTCCCGATCCGTATGATCTTTCCGTCTAATTCAGAGGCTACCTCCCTTAAATATCTCCTGAAATCTCCTTTTATCGCGTAGTCTCTGTCAGGGCTTTCCCTGCCGAGCAGAATATCCCTTATATATCCTCCCACGATATATACGTCGAGATTTTTCCTCTTCCCGAATATTATTGAGTTATATCTGTCCGAGAGTATCATGCTGTTAAGTTTTACGGTATTGAATTTATCCGGCAGGTGGGTCATGATGTAACCCTATATGATTTCGGTCCAAAAATCCTTTTTCTTGACATTTAGTAGCCTTCTGATTTATAAAATCATGTTGCGGGCGTAACTCAGTGGTAGAGTTTCAGCTTCCCAAGCTGAGGGTCGCGGGTTCGAATCCCGTCGCCCGCTCCAGCAACGACCAATCAACGTTCATACATGTTTTTCCAGACATAACAGATTCGTTGAAGCACCGTGAAATGGGTGAGTATTGCAAGGATCCACAGCACCGGAATAATCAGGCCCGTGATGGTTCCGAAGGCGATTAATATAATCCTCTCCGGTCGTTCCATGAGTCCGTGACCACAGTTCTGCCCGAGGCCCTCGGCCCTTGCCCTCGCATAGCTGATGAGAAACGCGCCCACAAGAGATACCAGGCATAAAAATACTCCGGTAAGGTTATTTTTATTGGCCAGATTCAGCGCCAGCGCCAGAAGAATAAACGTGTCTGAATACCGGTCAAGAACAGAATCAAAAAATGCGCCGAATCTGGAAGTTTTCATATTAACACGGGCGACTACGCCGTCTAAAATGTCGAAGACTCCTCCCGCAAGGATTAATATACCACCGGCGCGAAGGTCTGAAATAAGTACGAGGGAGGCAATTGTGGTTACAATAAAGCCTGTCAATGATAAGGCGTTGGGGCTTAGTGTTGTTTTTCCGGCAATCTTTTCAAGTGGCTTATCAAATACATGCCCCAATTTTTCACTGAGCATATTAATTAATATTCCGGTTATCTGTTCTTTTTTGTCTGTATAAAGTCTTCAACCATGCTCCTGGCTATATCATCGGAGAACTGTTCCGGAGGATGTTTCATGAAGTACGCTGATGCCGAGACAATCGGTCCGCCTGTTTTTCTGTCTCTGGCGAGTTTACAGCACCTTATGGCGTCTATTACAACACCGCTGCTGTTAGGAGAATCTTCAACGGATAACCGCAACTCAAGATGGAGGGGCATATTCCCGAAACCACTCCCCTCCATTCTTATAAAGCATACTTTATTGTCGTTCAGCCAGGGTATATAATCCGAAGGGCCGATATGAATGTTCTCGTAATCCAGAGGTTTATGAAGTTGTGACTGTACTGATTCCGTCTTGGATATCTTCTTCATTTTAAGTCTGGTATGGTTCATCATATTCAAAAAATCAGTGTTTCCGCCTACATTTAGCTGATATGTTCTGTTCATCTTCACTCCCCTGTCTTCGAACAGCTTGGTCAGGCAGCGATGGATGATGGTCGCTCCTACCTGGCTCTTGATATCATCGCCGATAACAGGTATCCCCCGCTCCTCAAAACGTTTTGACCATGCCTTGTCCGAGACGATAAATACAGGGATACAGTTTACCAAGCTGACCCCGGATTTCAGGCAAGCCTCGGCGTAAAAAGTGGTGGCCTTTTCAGAACCCACCGGCAGGTAATTCAAGAGGATGTCCGCACCAGTCTCTTTTAAAATCTTTACTACATCAGCGGGCTTTCTTTTCGCTACAATGAACCTTCTGTCTTCGGGATAGCCGTCCATATGACTGGAGATGCCGTCGAGAACGTTGCCCATCAGCACCTTGACAGGGATACGACCTGTTTTTTTATAAAACACCTTAGTGCAGTTGGGTTTGCTAAAAATAGCTTCGTTTACCGACTTGCCGACCTTTCTTTTGTCGATATCAAAGGCCGCCACGATTTTTATATGATCGGGGGTGTAGCCGCCCAGGCTCCGGTGCATCAGGCCCAATGACCGGTCCGGGTCATTGCTCTTCATTTTTTTGTAATACTCAATTCCCTGTATTAACGCACTTGCACAGTTTCCCATTCCGGCAATTGCAAGTCGTATCTGCTTCATTCTAAGTTCCCTTTCATTTTTACGGCATTTAAAATTTCTTTCCTGGTTTAACCCCTAAGGCATTCCCCAAGGACATATTCTATCACTTTTCCTGTTTTATAATCTTCCGTATGTGCAGAAGAGAACCCATGGCGAACGAAATTATATAACGTCAAGGGGATATCCATGAAACTTACTTTATATATCAAAGATTATTTTTTATGTCAAGAATAATTAACGATAACCCGGGTGAAATGAATTTTTTAGCGGGAAAATTTTCATACCGGAAAATTTCTTCTTGCCATTCCGGGACTTCTTTTTTATAATGTATGCTTATTTATGAAAGCAAAAGTTTCTATAATCGGAGCAGGTAATGTCGGTGCTACAGCCGCGCAGCTTATCGCGTATGAAGGTATCGCCGATATCGTGCTGTTCGACATCATTGAAGGTATGCCGCAGGGAAAGGCCCTCGATATTATGCAGGCCTGCCCTCTCTGGGAATCTTCCGTTAAGGTTAAAGGTACAAACAATTACAGCGATACAGCGAATTCCGACGTTGTTGTTATAACGTCAGGTCTGCCTCGGAAGCCGGGCATGAGTAGAGACGACCTTCTGCACGCGAATGCCGAAATCGTAAAAAGTGTCACCAGTGAAACCTCGGGGCTTTCTCCGGACAGTACTGTCATCGTTGTATCAAACCCCATGGATTTAATGACATATATCGCATGGAAAGTCTCCGGATTTGATCCGCACAGGGTCGCCGGTATGGGAGGCGTGCTGGATTCAGCGAGATTACGGACATTTGTTTCGATGGACCTGGGAGTGTCACCGGATGATGTGGAGGCGATAGTCTTTGGAGGGCATGGAGACCAGATGGTGCTGCTACCAGGCTTAATAACTGTAAAAGGGATACCCATTACTAAACTTATCAGCGAAAAGCGGGTTGATGAGCTTATACACAGGACCAGGCATGGAGGAGCGGAAATAGTATCGTTGCTTAAGACCGGAAGCGCGTATTACGCACCCGCCGCATCGGTATTGCAGATGGTCAAGGCGATAGTTCATAACGAGAAACGTGTGTTATCATGCTCCGCATATCTTGACGGCGAATACGGGACCAGCGGTCTTTTCCTCGGGGTACCAGTGATTCTTGGGGAAAAAGGCATTGAGAAGATTATAGAACTCGAGCTCACGGACGAAGAGAAGGCGCATTTCAATCATTCCGCAGCTTCAGTAAAATCCCTGCTTGATAAAATCAAAATATAAAAATCCGGAGGAGAAAGTGGAGAGAACATTATCGATCATAAAGCCTGACGGCGTTAAGAAAAATATTATAGGAGAAGTTCTAAAGAGATTTGAACATAACGATATGAGAATTGTTGGGCTAAAAAAAATAGTACTCTCGAAAGGGGACGCCAGGAACTTTTATATTGTCCATAAGGAAAGACCTTTCTACGACAGCCTTACTGAATTCATGTCCGAAGGACCGGTTGTTGTGATGGTCATTGAAGGTGAAAATGTCATTTCCAGAGTCAGGGAAATCATGGGCGCCACAAATCCCACAGAAGCCGCTCCCGGGACGATAAGGGCTGACTTTGCTTCTGATATCGAACATAACATCGTCCATGGATCAGATTCCGGTGATTCCGCCTCCTATGAAATTCCTTTTTTCTTTTCTGCAATGGAACTCAGTTAAGACCTGACTTCATATGCCGCTCAAAAGTCATTAATAATTGCAGGCGGGAGTGACGGGAAATCCTGTCTCATGACTCCTGCCGGTCCCATCCCTCAAGATCAGCCTGCCTATTTCATGGATACTCTCAATTCTTGTCTTTTCAGTGTGTTACGGCTGATTACGGGTAAACTTCCTGTTGAATTCGTTGACGATGCGGACATAACGTTTATTGACAACGGAATATAAAAGACAGTATTATGATATTAAGAGATAAAAGGTACTATATGAGGAGATAAAGATGTTTGAAAAATTCACTGAAAGAGGCAGAAAGGTAATAATTTTCGCCAAGGAAGAAGCTGAAAAACGTCAAAACGATTACCTCGGCACGGAACACCTTATTCTCGCTATTTTGAGAGAAGATGACGGACTGCCTGTAGCCATCTTGAAAAAGATGGGTGTCTCCATAGAGGAACTGAGAATGGAGATAGAGAGAAACCTTCCGGCGGGCATGAACATACTGACTTTCGGAGATATACCTTTTACCCCCCGCGCGAAAAAGGTGCTGGAACTGGCGGTTGAAGAGGCAAGACTTCTCGGCCATAATTATATCGGAAGCGAACATCTGTTGTTAGGACTCGTAAGGGAGGATGAGGGCATCGCCGGAAAAATTTTGCGCAACCTCGGCGCAAACCTTCTTGGGGCAAGACAACTGACAATAAACCTGTCTATGAAATCGTACGCGCATGTCCGGGAAAAACGAAGTTCTACTCCGGCGCTTGATGAGTTCGGCAGGGACCTGACATTGATGGCGAAGGAGAATCAGCTCGACCCTGTCATCGGCAGAGAAGATGAGATAGAAAGGGTCCTTCAGGTACTGGGAAGAAGGATCAAGAATAATCCCGCAATTATCGGAGAGCCGGGTGTCGGCAAAACAGCGATAGTTGAGGGTCTCTGCCAGAGGATTATATGCGGCAATGTGCCGGAAAGCCTGCTCAACAAGAGGCTAGTTTCATTGGATCTAGGCGCCCTTATCGCCGGCACTAAATACCGGGGACAGTTTGAAGAAAGGCTCAAGATCGTTATGAAGGAGATAGTACAGGCCAATAACGTCATACTGTTTATCGATGAATTACACACTTTGATAGGCGCCGGAGCCGCGGAAGGCTCAATAGACGCGTCAAGCATGCTGAAGCCTGCTCTGTCAAGGGGCGAGATGCAGTGCATAGGCGCAACCACACCGGATGAATACAGAAAATACATCGAAAAAGACAGGGCGCTTGAAAGAAGATTCCAGACGATAAATATTCAGCCCCCTGACATAGATAATACCATTGAAATACTGAACGGGCTGAAATCGAGATATGAAGCCCACCACAAGGTAAAAATAAGCTTCGAGGCCATAAAGGCATCGGCAAGGCTGTCCGACAGGTACCTACCGGACAGATTTCTGCCGGATAAGGCGATTGATGTTATTGATGAAACAGGTTCGAGGATAAAACTGAAACGGTTTACTCCCCCTACCGAGTTGAACGAGATCGAGTTTAAACTGAACAGGCTGGCTAAAGAAAAAAATCTGTACATAAAACTGCACGATCCCGATAAAGCCTTTCCAATAAAGGAGGAAGAGGCAAAATACAGGGAGATTTTTGAAAGGACACATAAACTGTGGCGTGACAGTCTGGTGAATGAGATTCCTGTTTTAAAAGAAGATGATATTGCATATACTGTAGCTAAGATGACGGGTATACCAGTAGTGAAAATCGAGGAAAATGAGTCGGCGAAACTCCTGAAGATGGAAGAGGAGCTTCATAAAAGGATCGCGGCGCAGGAAGAAGCGGTCAAAGCGGTCTCCAGGTCATTAAGGAGATCAAGGTCGGGATTAAAAAGCAGTAAGAAACCGATCGGGTCTTTCTTCTTTCTCGGGCCGACCGGTGTTGGTAAGACGGAGCTGGCAAAGGCACTTGCAAGTTATCTGTTTAACGATGAAAATTCCCTGATAAAGATCGATATGTCGGAGTATGTAGAAAGATTCAATGTTTCCCGGCTTACAGGCGCACCGCCTGGATATGTCGGTTTTGAAGAAGGCGGACAACTTACAGAAAAGGTACGTAAAAGGCCATACTCTGTTGTGCTCTTTGACGAAATAGAAAAGGCGCACCCCGATGTATTCAATATACTGCTGCAGGTGCTTGATGAGGGAGTTCTTACCGACAGTTATGGCAGGAGAGTCGATTTCAGGAATACGGTAATCATCATGACATCCAATGTTGGGTCACGGATTATCGAAAAATCAACTCCACTGGGGTTCCAGAGACATGAAACCGATTTCCACTATGACAAAATAAAGGAAAACGTGCTAAGTGAACTGAAGAAGATCTTCAACCCCGAATTCTTAAACCGTATTGACGAGACCGTTGTGTTTCATCCACTTGAGAAGAAGCATCTTTTTTCGATAATCGACATGCTGATAAATGAAACCAATCAGATGCTGATCGAACAGGAGCTTGTGCTTGAAGTATCGCAGGAAGTTAAGGAATGGATACTGGAGAATTATTACAAGCCCCTTTACGGCGCAAGACCGATGAGAAGAGCCATCCAGAAGGTTATTGAAGATCCTTTATCGGAAGAGATTCTCAGGGGGAAATTCAAGGGCGCGAATATCATAAAAGTTTTAATGGATTCGGGAGTTCCAATGTTTGTGGCTGCGGAAGAGGCGTCTATGCTTTCAGGCGTTAATTAGAGTCTGCCTATAAATTACCGTGAGGCTGAAAAGTCGTCATTCCCCAAAGGATTGTCCCATCAGGCAGTAAGCAGGGAACTGTGAATGCGGTTAATCCTTCGTTCAATTATAAATAAAATAATGGCTCTCATCGTGCAAGAGAGAAACCCAAAATTGACCGACTCAATTGCACAAAGACCCTGAAATAATAATTTTTATTAAAGGAATTGAGTAATGAAAAAAATTTTATTATTATCGCTTTTCGTAATCAGTGCGATGCTTGTAATATTCAACGAGAAGCAAAACCAGCCGGAACAGGCAGTGTCAGAAGGACTGTATGCGCCTGATTTTGAGGTTTCAGGCACTTCAGCTGTCGATAAGGGCTCCTCCCTCTCGGAACTCAAGGGTAAAGTGATATTCCTGCATTTCTGGGCTTCCTGGTGTGACTCCTGCAAGGGAGAGATGCCTTCGATTGAGGCCCTTTACAGAAAAATGTCTGACAATGATGATTTTCGGATGATAACGGTTATTTATAAGGATGATACAGGAAACGCCGTGAAATTTATGAGTGCGAATGGATATTCCTTTCCGGTTTATTCCGATCCAAAGGGTAAGGCGTCAAAAAATTATAGAGTAACGGGTGTTCCCGAAAGTTTTATAATCGATAAAAAGGGAATAATAAAGAGGCGCGTAATCGGCACCGACGAATGGAGCTCCCCGGCTAACAGCCGTTTTATAGACAATCTCTTAAACGAATAATGGGTAAACCGAGACAGCCGGAAAAGGCTGTTGTTTTTATAGCCGCACTCTTTGCAAGGCAGGAAATTTTGGATGACGCGCTAAGAGTCCTCGGGGATCAATTTGGAAATATTTTATACAAAAGCCCCACCCTTCCCTGGGATTCGACTTCATTCTACTGCAGGGAGTTAGGCACGCCTATTTACAGAAGCTTTATCTTCTTCGATAAAATCATCGACTCTTCTACCCTTGCTGAGACCAAAATCATAACAAATGAAATAGAAAATTCATTTTTAAAAGACAAAAATAGGCAGATAAACCTTGACCCGGGCTACATGACACTCGCAAAAATAGTTCTTGCGTCCACAAAGAATTATTCCCACAGAATCAACATAGGACAAGGCATATACGCCGAACTCACGTTATTATACAGAAACAATCAATTTAATCCCTTGCCCTATACCTACAACGACTACAAGGACGAAAAATTTCTGACTGTCTTCAGGGAGGCCAGGAAAATCCTTAAAAGCGCCAACCTGCTATTCTTCGACCGGGTTTAAATTAGCTTCACTAGTACCGTTTTGACGGGAATTAGACCCCTGAAAGCACTCTCTAATTGGTAGGATGTGATACTCTAAATAAATCTTCTATTTACAATCCCCCTGGAAATAAACTATATTGTACAATAAGTTAGTCAATAAGAGCAGAATAAAATTATTTTAGCAATCCACCTTAATACCTCTGTCCAGTTTCTGGGGAGTATTATAAAATAGAAATGTCCTAAATTAGGAGTCCTATACTGCCTCATTTTAATAGGGAGGCACGATGGGAAGGCGAGGACATTATCATGTTAAGTCAGCAGGAGTTAAAGCGGATACACGTAATTCAGAAGATACTGGATGGCGTATTAGCGCAGGTAGAAGGAATAGAAGAAGCCATCAAGTTTTTACATGGATACTTGACTGAATACAACAGGAGATTCCCCGTTAAATCTAAAAGGCGGGTAATCTTCACAGAAACGTTCCCAAGGGGATGCAGCTTGACGGTATTCATGCATAAAGACGTAGAGGGTTTTGAGGAATGCTTTCACAATGTCTTGACGCTAGCTTTACCAGGTCATGGACAAAACAAACGCCAAGAAGGTTATGCTATATAGGTGCGCATAAATAAATCGACAATAATCGTGCAGAACCCAGCAAATACTGGCTGAATGAAGAACAGAATTTCGTGTCTTTTGCAAAAAGGTATCC
>VAPF01051808.1_pt1 | contig 13054 bp, 14 predicted proteins | sample 3393931 | NCBI WGS metagenome assembly VAPF01 (sample SAMN08290437, study PRJNA428436) | hydrothermal vent metagenome | isolation source: Deep-sea hydrothermal vent chimney | place: Atlantic Ocean: South-mid Altantic Ridge | depth 2773 m m | reverse complement strand
TTGTTATCGTTGTATTTCTTGAAATGGTCTATATCGAACATAAAAAGTGATATAGGGGAATTATCAATGATGGCCCTTTCGGCCTCAAGGAGCGACCTCTCGGCAAAATATTTTTTGTTGTAAAGGCCGGTCAGCGCATCTGTATTCGCCTGATGCTGCGCGGTTGAGAGCCTCTCGCAGTTCTGCAGGGAGACCCCGGCAAGGTCAGCTATCATCGTGATAAATCTCTTTTCATTGCCAGTTGCGTTTTTTATCTTCCCGAATCCGAGGACACCGAGCAGAGTGTTCCTGAACATAACCGGAGCGCCGTAAAATATCATGCCGGTTTCTTTTGGAAGGGTCGGCATGTTTGCCCTGGAGATAAAGACCCGCTGCTCAGCCGCTTTTCCGATGACTCCCACGCCATAGGAAACCGTTATCTTCTTCTTCCTGTTCGAACCGAATGCAGCCTCAATCGCGAGCCGCCCGGATTCTTCATTGAAGAGATAAAGCTCAATGCAATCCGTATCAATAATGTCTTTGCTGAACCTGATAATCGAGGAGACCGTTTCATCAAATGTAAGGTTTGAATTGAGATTTTTAACCGCCTCCGGAATGCGCAGAACAAAAAAAAGGTACTTCTCATTCAGACGCCTCAGGTCTTCAATCTCCCGAAGGAGCTCATTTCTGCCGGACTCGACATCGGCAACTTTTTTCTCGAAAAACCTGTTTTCTTCCAGGCGCCTGATTCTTTCCAGGTAGGCGCCGGATTTTTTACCGATCAGGAAGACCGGCACCATCACCAGCAAGGCAATTCCTGCAATCAGCAACGTATAAGTTTGTTCGGGCATCTCCAGCATCCGGTAATTGCAATTAATTATCAAGTCGTTTTAAAGATCACCAGGACTTCCTGACTTATATTGCATTATACACTTTTTTCGGGTTCTTCAAAATAATCCGACAATAAATATGAGGCGGCGAGTCCACACTAATATTTCCTGGCGGGCGAGCTGATCAACTTTGCTTATAAGTTTATAAATTTCTTAAATTGGACAAAGCTGTATATAATTTTATAACCTGTATGTAATTTGATAATCCTAACTTAAGATTACTTGATGATTGATACAGGAAGTTATTACTGAAATATCGCTGGAATGTTCAATCTTTTATTGCAACAAAATTTTTATATTCACAGTTTAGATGATTTGCGCTATTCTTTAATGCAGTAGTAATTTAATAAACAAACGAGGTGCTTATGTCATTTAAAAGAATTCTGATTTTGGTCGCACCTTTACTGCTCCTTTCATTCGTTACCCCTCAGGAAGTTTTCTCCCAGGAATCGACAAACTGTCTTATATGCCATAGCGCCATGAAAGGGAGGCTGGAGACCGCCGCCGGGGTTCTGATAGAGTTGAATATCGATACAGACAGATTCCAGTCTTCGGTCCACGGTTTTCTTTCCTGTACCGACTGCCACCTGAGATTTTCTGACAACCCGCATTCATCGCCTGACGCCCGGGTCCCATCGGAGCTGCTTGCCATTGCTTCTGAAATCTCTTCGAAATATCCTGTTGACCCGGTTGCCGCCGCGGCATGTGATTCCTGTCATGAAGTTATCTACCAGAAGGTCCTCGACAGCGTTCATGGCCGGAATATAACAGTTAAAAATCAGACGGACGGAGCCTTGTGCCTGGACTGCCACGGGTCGCCGCATTACATAACACCGGTGAAAGATGTGAACTCCCCTGTAGGTCGTTGGCTTCAGGCTGAAACGTGCGGCAGATGCCACGGAGACAGGGAGTTAAACGAGAAATATGATTTGGAGGAAAATGTGATGGAAAGCTACGAGGAGAGCTTTCACGCGAGAAAACTGCATCTCGGTCATACCGGCGCCCCTCTATGTTCAAGCTGTCACAACGCGCACGATATAAAATCAAAAGATGATCCTGATTCCACTGTCTTCGGCAAAAACAGAATCAAGACTTGCGGGAAGTGTCACGCAGGTGCCAATGAAAAGTTTATTCCCGCAATCACCCATAAACCTGCCGGACCGATTCCGTATTATACTGAAAAGCTCCTGATAGTGCTGACAATGGGTGTCTTTGCGTTTATTGTTTTACACGTTATTGCGGAAGCCTTATCCGACATACGTGATGCGATCTTCAGGAAAAAGGAGGGATCGGAATGAGCCGGCAAGTACCACCAGATATCGAAAGGTTTAATATCATTTTCAGAATACAGCATATTCTTATGTTTACTACATTTCTGCTCTTAAGCTTTACCGGCTGGGGTCTTAAATTCGCCTATGAACCGGAGGGGCTCTCCAGTATCTGGATACGTGTCTGGGGAGGGGCTGAAACAGCGGGTCTCATACACAGGATTGCAGGGATAACGATGCTGCTCGATTTTATCTGGCATGTTCTGTATCTGGCGTACCTTTTTGCCAGAAAAAGGATGACCATAGACCTGAGAACCACGATAATACCTCTCCCGAAAGATGTCTTTGATCTTATAAAAAACTTTATGTACTTTATGGGTCTGTCAAAAGAGAAGCCGAAATTCGGCAAATATTCTTATGCCCAGAAATTTGACTACTGGGCCGTCTTCTGGGGAATGATTATCATAGGATCATCCGGTTTTGCGCTCGCCTTTCCAATGCTCGTGTCATACGTCATTCCTGAATTCACCACGGCATGGATATGGCAACTCCTGGCGATTATGCATAGCGACGAGGCCCTCCTTGCGATAGTATTCATACTCTTCTGGCATTTCTATAACGAGCATCTCAAGCCTGAGGTCTTCCCGATGAACTGGATCTGGCTGACCGGCAGGATATCGACTGAAAAGCTGAAGCATCATCATCCTATCGAATACGAAATGCTCTTTCCCGATACCCCGGAAAGTAAGAAGCCGGCAGATAAAAAGGACCTGTAGATGTTGCAGAGGCTCATAACCGTTCTGTCCCTTATCGTACTGCTGGTTTCCTGTAAATGGAAAACAGGGGAGGAGGTGCTTATTATCGAAGAACCGGAATCCCCGATCATTGATTCACTCCGGGATTCCTCGCTTCCCTGCCTGCAGTGCCATGATTATGAAAAGTTCGCCATGCAGAAACGGGGTGAATTTTCACACCGCAAGCATATGGATTTTGGTGTGCACTGCAATCAGTGTCATATAATACGGGCGCATAACGAATTGACCATAAACAGGGACGTATGCGGCAACTGCCATAAGCTGGCCGATTTTTCATATGAAGCCTCCGGCATGCCCGTTAAGTTCTCACACCAGAGCCACGCCAATAAATTCAACTGCGGGGAATGTCATCCCAGGAGCTTTAATATGAAGAAGGGCACCACAAAGATAACCATGGATGCCATGTACAATGGTGGTTCCTGCGGCAAATGCCATAACGGCAATATAGCCTTCCCAACGGCGGAATGCAAAAAATGCCACGATATGTCCGGATTTAAAAAAGAACTGTCATATCAGTCCGGGGGTATTTCCCGGGCGGTCTTCAGCCATGAAACGCATACGTCGATGTTTGACTGCGATCGATGCCATACATCAGTCTTCAAGTTCAGACAAGGCGGTTCCGGGATGAAAATGGACGATATATATCAAGGCAAGTTTTGTGGTAGCTGCCATAATGACCGGATGGCCTTCGGCCCGATGTCCTGTAAAAATTGCCATAAATAGATTATCCCCCGGTAATTCGGATGCCTTCCCGGTGCCCGGAAAGTCACTCATCAGCCAAATTGATAGATCCCGGAGATTTGCCCGTGCGTCATCGCATAAAAGGTGGGCAGATACAACGGTATGGGTCGGCCAGAATTTAAAGGATGAAATTCGATGGCAATAAATTATATAATTTACGGGGATGAAGATGTCTCCGAAACCTTTCGACAGGGATAAATTATAGTTTATGGCCGTGACAGATGATATTATCGACATAGCGAAAAAGGTTCTACAGGCCGAAGCTGATGCGATTGCCGGGCTGATAGGAAAGCTGGACGGCAGTTTCGGGAAGGCTGTCGGGATCATACTTGAAAGCAGGGGCAAGGTTGTAGTGACAGGTATGGGCAAGTCAGGACTTATCGGCAAAAAGATTGCCGCGACACTTGCCTCGACTGGAACTCCGGCGTTATTCATGCATCCCGCGGAAGCCAGCCACGGCGACCTTGGGATGGTAACCTCCGAGGATGTGATTATAGCTCTGTCGAACAGCGGTGAAACAGAGGAGATCATCGGACTGATACCTTTCCTGAAGAGGTTTAATGTGGGTATCATTTCCCTGACCGGCAATGCAGGCTCGACCCTCTCGAAGGTATCCGATGTGGCGTTGGATGTGTCCGTAAAGGAAGAGGCATGCCCTTTTGGCCTTGTGCCTACATCATCAACAACTGCGGCGCTGGCAATGGGCGATGCCATCGCAGTCGCTCTTTTGACTAAAAGGGGCTTCAGGGAGGAGGATTTTGCCTGTTTTCATCCGGGCGGCAGCATTGGGAAGAAATTATTAATAAAAGTCAGCGATCTGATGCATACGGGTGACGCCATCCCACTGATTTCTCCGGAGACCTTAATACTTCAGGCCGTTCTGGAGATATCCTCCAAAAGACTGGGCATCGTGGTAATCACCGATGCGGAAAAAAGGTTACTCGGTATAATCACGGATGGAGATGTCAGGATGGGGATCGGGAAATGGGGCAAATCTTTTTTTGATATGAAGGCTGAAGATGTCATGACAGGAAATCCGAAGACCATAGCTGAAGAAGAACTCGCTGCAAGAGCTGTTGCCGTGATGGAAAAGTATTCTATTACGTCTCTTGTAGTTCCGGATAAGGACGGACGGGTTGTCGGAGTAATCCACCTGCATAATATATTAAGACAGGGGATAGTTTGAAAAGTTTTCGGATAAAGATTATCCAGAGCAATAAGACAGGGATGAGAAAAGGTGCCAGAAGGGATTTCTAGGAAAAGTCTTTTAAGCAGGGCAAAAAAGATCAGGCTCCTTATTCTTGATGTCGATGGAGTTATGACGGACGGCGGCATCATCCTCGACAATAACGGCAATGAATACAAAGCCTTCCATGTGCGTGATGGTCAGGGTATAAAAATGCTCCAGAGAGAGGGGATCCATGTTGCGATCATCACAGGAAGAAATTCCGGTGTTGTCAAAAGAAGGGCCGCCGAACTGGGTATTAAAGAGGTATACCAGAAATGCCATTCAAAGGCAGCCGCGTATGAACGTCTCCTCAAAAAAATCGGTGTCACCGGCGAAGAAACAGCATGTATCGGTGATGATATCGTCGATATCCCTCTCTTTAAAAGGTCCGCCCTCCCGATCGCGGTCGCGGATGCCGCGAAAGAGGCAAAAGCCGAAGCGGTGATGGTGACTGAAAACCGGGGCGGCCGGGGCGCGGTGAGGGAAGTAACAGATTTTATTTTAAAGGCGAAAGGTCTCTGGAAGAGAATACTGGATGACTACCTTGAAGCTTAATCTGCCGACCATCCTGACATTGAGCAGGATAGTGCTTATCCCTTTTTTCGTCCTTTCCGTTTATCAGCACGCGGTCATCGGGGCTCTTTTGTTCGGCGTCGCCTCGCTCACGGATTTCCTCGACGGATATCTTGCAAGGCGTTCCGGGCAGGTCACCAAGTTCGGTATTATTATGGATCCGCTTGCGGATAAATTTCTTGTGATATCCGCCCTGATAGTACTGGTAGACATGGAACGACTTTCCGCCCTGATAGCTATCATTTTAATTGTGAGGGAGTTTCTTGTGACCGGTCTCAGGGTTGTTGCCCTTTCAAAGGACATAGTCATACCCGCTGAAATGGGTGGAAAGCTGAAGGTCACCGCGCAGATAACCGCTATCTTATGTCTTATTCTGATGGGTAGTTGGATTGATAATCTTCCTATAGATATGTATGATATCGGCATAGTCTTTATCTGGATTGCCCTGGTGTTGTCGGTGATATCCGGAGTGAAGTATACAGTTGCTTTCTGGGGGAAAATTTGACAATCGTTTTTTTATCGCTCTTTGCCTTTGTTCTTGGGTCGATACCGACAAGCCTGATAATAGCAAAAAACAGGGGAATAGACATAAGAAAGGTTGGAAGCGGCAATATCGGGGCGACCAACGTACTGCGTGCCCTGGGCAAGGGGCCGGCGATTCTGACACTGGTCGGCGACATACTGAAAGGTTTGACGGCCGTATTGGTAGCCAGATTTTTTGAAGTTGGAATGTTTTATGAGGGTATTGTCGGATTATGTTCCATACTCGGGCATAATTTTCCGGTATTTCTGAAATTCAGGGGAGGAAAAGGGGTTGCTACAAGTATAGGTGTGTTGAGTGTTTATTCTCCTCAAACAGCCCTTGTTACTATTGTAATATGGCTGATGACAGTTTTCATTACAAGATATTCTTCTCTTGGCGCCCTGATCTCCTTCGGACTCCTGCCGTTGAGCATAATCATGTTTGATACAAAAGCAAAGTTCCCGATCGCACTGATCATTACGTTAATAGTCTACGCAAGGCATGCAGAAAATATCTCCCGTCTCTTCAAGGGCACGGAACGGAAGGTTGGCAAGGCCGTATGAGAAGAATGCTGATATTAATCCCCCTCTACCTCCTCTTGTCCGTGTCTGTTTCTTTTGCTGCCGCCGATGATGGTTTTTATGAAAGTCAGCTGGACAGAGGGATCAGAAATTCAGATGTGTATTCATATTTATTAATACAGGAGGCCGGGAAGAACAATGTCGATACAGTCGAAATCCTTAAAAAGACCCTGACTTATTCTCCAGACCTTCCGGCCGTCTATTTTGAGATGTCAAAGGCGGTCTTCTCTTTCTCCATTACAGGTGTCCTGGACAGTTTCAACTACCTTCTGCAGGGAGTTGATGCATACTTCAGGAACTTCTGGTGGTCATTCACACTGATAGAGTCACTTTTCCTCGGTCTCATTCTCTCGTTTATTGCGGCCATCTCTTTTACCATTGTGATAAGGCTTTTTCGCGATCTCCCCTTGATTTCCCACGATATAAAAGAGACAGGCTCCAAGGTATTTTTCCTGCCTGTTCTCGTGTTGCTGTCGTTAATGAGCCCTTTGCTCTTCATGGCCGGCATACTGGTCATGCTGGGTGTCTATATGAAGGCGACCGACAGGATCGTTGTTATCCTTTTCCTGGTGTTTCTTATCTTTTCACCCCCTATTTTTAACACAGTCTCCCGTTTCCTAATGGCATCTTCATCCGGAGACGTAAGGGCGCTGGTCCAGGTGAACGAGGCCAAAGGCAATAATTACGCGATAACCGTCCTGAATAAAAATGACGATGATTTCGCGCGATTTTCTTATGCGCTTGCTCTCAAGCGCGAAGGGTATTATGACGATGCGATTACCACCTATAAGCGATTGATTGAAAAGTGGCCCGACCCCAGGGTTTTTATAAACCTCGGGGATTGTTATGTCGGCCTGAACAGGATGGATGAAGCCGTCAATAATTATCTGGTTGCAATAAACATTAAGCCGCTCCCATCCGCTTATTATAACCTTTCACAGGTCTCGAGGGAGTTGTTCGACTTCGAAAGCGGCGACAGATATTTTATGGCGGCCGTGGCGCTTGACAGGACAGCCGTGGCAAAATACAGGGAGACCTACGGCAGGAGTCCGAACAGGATTGTAGTCGATGAGTCACTCAATTTCTCCGACCTGTGGGATTATGTTATGGGGACGTCAAAGGAGACTTCATCATACGGAATATCAACCATTCCGCTGTCGTTGATACCGGCAATATCCCTGGTGTTGCTGGCCTGCCTGATAATATCGGACAGGAAATTAAAATACAGGGCCTACATGTGCAGAAGGTGCAGCGCCATACTCTGCACAAAGTGCGAGAAACATCTGGCATGGGGGGAGATGTGTCCTCGGTGTTATCGGTCGCTTGTGAAGATCGAGGAACTGGACGTAAAACAGAGAGTCTCCAGGCTCCTTTCTGTCCAGGCGCATCAGAAAAAACGCAGAAATACGATGAAAATACTTACCTTTGTACTTCCAGGATCGGCCCATATATACGCTGGGCAGATCCTCCATGGTTTTATATTGTTGTGGATATTTTTATTTTTTATCTCCGTGCCGGCCATAAATTCAATATTCAAAATCGACGGTTTTTCGGCCCACACTATGGTTAATTGTATAGCGGTCTGCGTTGCAGCCTCAGTGTATGGTGCTTATAATCTGCTAACAAGACAGAGGATTTCCAGGGGATGGCTTTAGAAGGATCATTAACGGATTTCGGTCTCGCCGATATTCTTCAGCTTATTTATTTTCAGCGGAAGACAGGCATACTTACGCTTAAAGGGAAGATGGACCATGTGAAGCTTCTCTTTGTCGACGGGAATATCGTTGGAGCGGAATCCAGGAGGAGGCTCGCGGATAATCGGCTCGGCATAATTCTGCTCAAAAAGGGCCATATAAATCAAGCCGACCTCAAGACCGCCCTCGACGAGCAGCGAAATACCGGGAGCAAGCTTGGGGATATATTAATACATAAAAACTTTGTTGACAGAGAGTCGATAAGGGAAATATTACAGAATCAGATCACCGAGACGGTGATACAGTCTTTTGGATGGAAGCAGGGGACATACGAATTCGTGGCGCAGGGCGTTCCCCAGGGGGAATTTGCATTTGCGATCGATACTCAGCATATCCTTATGGAAGGCCTGAGAATAGTTGATGAGTGGTCTGTTATAAAAGGCCGGCTTACGCTGGAGACGGTTTTTATCAAGAGATTGGATTCCCCTTCCGGCCTGACACCGGATGAAGAGGAAGTTTTTGCCTATATCGACGGAGAGAACGATGTAAGCACGATTGTGGATCTTACGGGTAAAGACAATTTCGAGGTCTCCAAAATCCTACTGACGCTTATGGAAAAAGGGGTGGTCGAAGCTGCTCAATCGGCGCCTTTAATTACAGAAGTGGTCGAGGAGAGGAAGAAACCGTTTGTTGTGCCGAACTTCCTTCCCCTGGTAACTATTATTATCTCATTAATCATCGCTGTCTACTTTGTATCAACGCAGCAGTTGGTCGACATAAAGGGACAGCGGGCCGCGGGTAATATCGAGGAACTCAGGTTTAAGATAGAGGTTTACAGACTCGAACATTCAGCCTACCCCCGAACCCTCGACTTAATCTCGGAGGCCGGGGATCCATGGGGACGACCTTATATATACAGGGTGACGGGCCGTTCATTTTATCTTGCCAGCGCGGGGGCTGACGGTAAGGAAGGTACGCCGGATGATCTTTATTAACTGTTGGTATTATGGACTGCGTTTTTCGGGATGAAGGAGACGCGGAACGGAGTCGGTAAGGCCGTAGTTTTACTGAGCGGAGGGATAGATTCAGCCACGGTTTTGTCCATTGCAAAGGCGGATGGTTACGAGCTTTACGCAATAACCTTTGACTATGGCCAGAAGCACGCAAGAGAGCTTGAATCCGCAAAATCAGTCGCAGAGGCTTTTTGCGTCCGGAAACATCTGGTGGTTGATTTTGATCTTAGAGATATAGGCGGCTCGGCGCTTACATCCGATTTAGAAGTACCCAAAGAGGAGAACAGTCCGGGACTAAGGGAGAATGGACCGGGAAAAGTTAATAGCGTGGAACCGCCTGGGTCCGGCCTGTCCATCCCTGTTACTTATGTTCCAGCCCGCAACACCATATTCCTGTCTTTTGCTCTGGCCTGGGCCGAAGTGCTCTCAGCCGGAGATATCTTTATAGGGGCCAACGCAATAGACTACAGCGGCTATCCCGACTGCAGGCCGGAGTATCTGGAAGCTTTTGAGAAAATGGCAAATCTGGCAACAAAGGCATCAATTGAAGGACGGCTTGGATTCAGGATAAAGGCGCCTCTTATCTCCATGAAAAAAGCCGGGATAATCCGGAAAGGTATTGAACTCGGCATTGACTATGCGCTGACCTGGAGCTGTTATGATCCGCAGCGGATACAGGTCCAAGGGCGGGAGTCCGGCTACGTGCCGTGCGGCTCATGTGACAGCTGCAGATTCAGGGCGAAGGGCTTTGCCGAGGCGGGCGTAAAGGACCCGTTAGCGCAATCATAATATATCAGTGAATTTTAATCCTTGATATGTTAAATTATTATCAATAGGAGGCTACCATGACAGAAAAGCTTTCCCATGAAGAGTTTGTCAAAAAGGCGATAGTGAGCTTAAGGAAAGAAGGTTACAAGGGTGTCCATAGTGTCTACTCGGGATTTAATGAGGCATTTAAAAAGTACTTTGACGGCGAGAACCCCGTTGAAGTCACAAACGGCCTCGCCAGGGAAGGTAAAATCGTAATAAGGCCGGTAAAGGGCGGCGTGATGCTTTACCTTCCGGAAGACGCGCCAGGGGGAAGCGACGCTGATCAGACACTGAAGAAGATGGGCCTTAGTTGAGATTAGAGAGTGACGAAAAACATAAGCTGCTGACAACCCTGCCTTCTGTTGACGAACTGCTTAAAAGTTCTGCCGGAAACAGCTGGCTGCTTAGCTTTCCCCGGCTGACAGTGCTTCAGGCGATCAGGGATACGATTGCTGAAAAGAGAAAAGCCCTGTTCGACGGCCTGTTCCCTGACTTGTCCCCGGAGATACTGATTGGGGAGATCGAGGAAAGGATCCGGAAGTTTAATTCATACAGCCTTCTGCCCGTAATCAACGCTACGGGGATAGTCCTGCATACAAACCTTGGGAGAGCAGTGCTTTCCGAAAAGACCATTAAAAACATTGTGTCCGCCGGCAGTGGATATTCCAACCTGGAATATGACATTGAGACAGGGAAAAGAGGGAAACGGCATGCTCATACGGAAAGACTCCTGAAACAGATCACCGGCGCCGAGGATGCGCTGATAGTAAACAACAATGCTGCGGCCGTATTTCTGTGTCTTAACACACTGGCGAAAGGTCGAGAAGTTATAGTTTCCAGGGGTGAGCTTGTCGAAATAGGCGGCTCATTCAGGATGCCCGATGTTATGGACGCAAGCAGCGCCGTCCTCAGGGAGGTCGGTGCAACCAACAAAACACATCTTTATGATTATGAAAATGCGATCAACGAGAACACAGGCTTGATTTTAAAGGTACACCAGTCAAATTATAAAATAACAGGGTTTACAGGTGATGTTAAGATTGAGGAGCTTGTCGGGTTTGGAAAGAAGCACGGCATACCCGTAATGTATGATGTTGGAAGCGGATGCCTTCTGGACCTGAAACCCTTTGGTATCTATACCGAGCCCACAGTACAGGAAATCGTTAAGTCAGGTGTTGATATATTATCATTTAGTGGAGACAAGCTCCTTGGAGGCCCCCAGGGCGGTGTTATTGCGGGCAGGCAAAAATATATGGAATATATCCGGAAAAACCCTCTGGCGAGGGCATTGAGAATAGACAAGCTGACTATAGCCGCCTTTGAGGCAACACTCATGGAATACATAGACCTGGAAAACGCAAAAGAAGATATCCCCGTCATGAAGATGCTTCTTCAGACACCCGAAGAAATAAGACTGCGGGCCGGGAAGATAGCGGCAGCCCTCAGGAGAAGGATCAAGAACGCGAGCTTTAGTGTCATAAAAGATACATCAATGGCAGGAGGAGGCTCGCTCCCCGAGACCGAATTCCCGACATTTGCTGTTTCAGTAAAGCCCGGAAGGATATCCGTCAATGAACTGGAATCAAGGCTCAGAAACAGCATGCCTCCGGTAATAGCCAGGATTAAAGACAGACTGCTGCTCCTTGATGCACGGACTGTACGGAAACAGGACATCCCTGGTCTTGTGAGCGCGGTGGATTATTCTCTCAATCTCCCCTGATATTGTTCTGATTTGCCGTCGAATATAGTATCGATCATCCGTGCCGGTTTTCCTATATCAACGGATTTTGCAGGAAAATAACGGATGCCGATAGCCCCTAATCTTTCCGGATTGTTAACCCATCTTCCGCAGTTCAAAAATTGAAAGTCAATGAATCCAATAGGTTATGCGTTGAATTAGGCGATTTCCTTCACTAAAAAAATTTGATCAGGATTTGACAATGGGGAGGATATCCATGATCTCACAGGCATGTCAAAAGCGACAATTAAGCATCCCGTGGAAAAAGTACGAATTAAGCTGCATATGGCCGAGTCTCTGGTAAATGAAATTGATGGAATACGTCGGACGATCGGGGGTAAAAGACGCCGTTGTGCAAAGCAATCGCAGCAGGATTCATGGCATTTTCAGTTGTCTTTCACTCCTCCAGATGCGGATAATACGAACTCTCTTTTTGTCATATCTGTAAACAATCCGGAAAGGAGGAAGAATAATTTCCCGCAAATGCTCAACATTGAATTCAGGCACAATACGACCGCTCAAAGGATGATCAGCAAGCCGTTCTATCTGTATAATGATATCGCCTGCAGGCCGTTTTCCGGCATCTGGTGCATCTTCGCTGTTGTAATATGCCTGAAGGTCTTCTAAGTCAGTAACAGCCGATGAAGCGAAAGAGATCGATACCTTGCCCGGCATCCTACTATTTCAACCCGAGACGTTTCTTTGCATCTTTCAGAGAAAGTTCCCTGCCTTCTTCAATATCCATTAATCCCTCTACTATATCCTGCATAAAGACACGCTTCTCGGTTTCATTTTCATAATCATCAAGTGACTGCACTACGGCAACACCACGTCCCCTGCTTGTCAGCAATACCGGCCTGTGCGTCTCATTCACATGAGCGACCACTTTGCCGGGATTTACCTTCAGGTCGCTGAGAGGGATAATATCTTCGGAAAATTTAGTGCCCATAATTGACCTCCTTATTGGTCTTGTTAACTGGTTTAATAATAGCACCTGTTTAAAGGTACGTCAACATGGAATTGCAGAAAATCTTTGATCAATAAATAGTGAAAATAGGGACACTTACCATGTCCCTAATACTCAAGCAGAGCAGTTTCGGGGTAAAAGACGCCGCCAGTTCGCCCCGGACTGCCGTAAATGTTTATGTTGAATTAATTAAATGGGGAATGAAAAGCAATAGCAGCTATAAACCACCCTTTA
>VAPF01068523.1_pt1 | contig 13076 bp, 12 predicted proteins | sample 3393931 | NCBI WGS metagenome assembly VAPF01 (sample SAMN08290437, study PRJNA428436) | hydrothermal vent metagenome | isolation source: Deep-sea hydrothermal vent chimney | place: Atlantic Ocean: South-mid Altantic Ridge | depth 2773 m m | reverse complement strand
CAACCCGCTTTTTCCATTTTACTAAAAATCTTTTTGCTAAAAAATTCTCCTATTTCGCAACCCACTTTTTCCATTTCGCTAAAAATCTTTTTACTAAAAATCTTTTTACTAAAAATCTTTCTGCTAAAAAATTTTCCTATTTCGCAACCCACTTTTTCCATTTCGCTAAAAAATTTTCCTATTTCACAACCCGCTTTTTCCGTCTTACTAGAAATCTTTTTGCTAAAAATCTTTTCGCTAGAGACCCCCAGCGCGCCCCTATGAATAAAACTTTTTCCGCCCAGCCCGTTTTCGTAACCAGCATAGTTGTGTTATGGTACTGAATAATAACCCGGTTTTAGAGGATCACACATGCCAAAAGCAATAGCGACACGCAGCGGAAGGGCTGATGCGTTCGCCGATAACAGAGAAATATATATCCAGCACCGCCTGGCCGGTATCAGACCAGAAAAAGCGGCTGAGCTAGCCGGATTCGCCCACCCCAGAACTTGTACTAGGCGTTTAGAAGCGAGAAAAGATGTTAAAAGGGCGCTCTCCTTAGCGGACGTAACGAGCAGGCAGCGCGCCAGGTGGACAAGGGAGCGTGTGATGGACAGGCTGGAGGCCGCAATTAACATGGGGGAGCTAATATCCGACCCCAGTGCGATGATCCGAGGCCTACAAGAAATCAATAAAATGCAGGGCTACTACGCGCCAGAGACGAAAGAACTTATCCTGTCGCCGGAGATGACGGCGCGCCTGGATCAAATATCGCAGCTAAGCGAAGCCGATCTGCTAGCCCGGCTAGGTAAAAAAGAAGCGTATATAGATGCAGAATTTGAGAGAGTAGAGAAATAATAATGCCAGCAGTATGCCCAACATGTAAAAAGACAAAAACCACAAGGTCGTTCCTGTGCTGGACGTGGTATGACACGAAGAACGTACGGCATGCGGGTCCGCAGATGCCCGTATGCGCTAACTGTTTTAGAAAAGCAGAGAGCTACGCGCTACCCCCAGAGAAGGTTCTTAGCATACAACTACAGCGTCGAAAGCAACAGCGGATGCTTACACGCACCGCCAGAAAAGAGCACGTCGCTATACACAAACAGAAAGCCCGCAACCAGGCGTGCATCACACGAGTGAAAAAGCGCAACAGTGTACAGCGCCGCGAACGCGCGAAAGCAGCAGAAGAAACGACGGGGGTGCTTACCTCTGATAACGAGCTTGAGCAGGAGCTGCTGGCGCGCGAGCTATCCAGACGTTCGCTGATCGAGTTTATTAAGCAATTCAAGCCAGATTACGAGGCGGGATGGGTGCATGAGGATATATGCCGGAGGCTAAAAAAGTTTCTCGATGCCGTGGAGGCGGGAGAAAACCCCCGCCTTATGCTATTTTTACCCCCGCGCTCGGGCAAATCGCTAATCGCGTCACATAATTTTCCGGCGTGGGCGCTGGGGCGTTTCCCGCAGTATGAGATAATAGCGGCCAGCTACGGTTCGAGCCTACCCAATACTTTTTCTCGCAAAGTGCGCGCGTTCTTACGAGATAAACGCTATCGTCTTATATTCACGGACACCAGGTTAGACTCGTCGAACGAGAATGTGGAGGGGTGGGCAACGACGAGGGGCGGGGGGTACATACCGGCCGGCGTAGGCGGAGGCATCACCGGCAAAGGCGCGCATATACTTATTGTGGACGACCCGATAAAGGATGCGGAAGAAGCAGATTCTGAGAGCGCCCGACAAAAAACATGGGACTGGTGGGGCAGCACGGCCTACACGCGGCTTGCTCCTAATGCAGGGGTGCTGGTAATACAGTGCCTGGTTGGGCGCACGCTGATAACAATGGCAGATGGCACTCAGCGCCCGCTACGTGATATACGCAAAGGCGACATGGTAATGGCCTTTAAAAACAATCGACCGGTACGGAGAAGAGTTACTAACCACGCATCGCAGGGGTATGACGATGTGCTGGAGCTACGGGTTAAGGGGCTGAGCCTTCGCGGCAACGAGCGCCACCCGTTCCTGATGAAACGCTATGACGACACGAGCGCCGAGAAGTGGGTGACGCTCGGAGAATTATGCAAAAACACGGCCCCCTACCTGCCCGGAGACCGCTTGCGGGGAGTTGTTTGGCAGTTCGTGCTACCGGCGATAGAACACGTGGACGGGTTGCGAACGAGGTGGTGTCAGTGGTACAAGCTGTTGCCAGTACGCACGGTGGTACCGATGGGGCGCGAAGAAGTATTCGCCATGGAGGTAGAGGACGCACACTGTTATCTGGCAGAGGGCATGGTGTGCCACAACACGCGCTGGAACGACGACGACCTTAGCGGGCGGCTGATAACGCAGATGCAGGGAGAGCTGCGCGAGGCCAAAGAGTTACACGAAACGCACGTGCAAGCGGGCATGCGAGAGGAGGAGGCCCAGGTGCGATATGCGCAGATGCTCGCTGAAATAGACCAGTGGGAAATAGTTAGTTACCCGGCCATAGCGACCGATACGGAGTATCTCAATACCGACGGCACGGTAACGAGTACCGCCGTAGACAGGTACTCAGTGTTCCTGCGTAGTAAAGGAGATGCGCTACACCCCGCGCGCTTTGATAAAACGCGACTGATGAAAATAAAGCGTGTATTGCAGCCACGCCACTGGTCTGCGTTGTACCAGCAGAATCCGATCCCTGATGAGGGGCTATTTTTCACGAAAGGCATGCTGCGCTACACTACAGCGTCTGACTTCTCCAGGTATCCTATATGTATGGCATGGGATCTGGCCGTAGGGCAGCGCCAGCAGAACGACTTTACTGTTGGGATCGCGGGCTGTCTTGATATATATGACCGGCTAGTGATACTGGAGGTGGTGCGCGCGAGGATGAACATACACCAGAGCGCGCAGGCCATACTCGGGCTATACGATAAGTACAACAGAATGATACAGGGTAATCCGGTAATAGGGATTGAGCACGGACAACTAAGCCTGTCTATGCAGCCCCACCTGGATAAGCTGATGGAGGAGCAGCGCCTGTTCCCCAGTTTTGATAATACGCTAAAGCCCATAAGTGATAAGATACATCGGGCAGGACCCTTACAGGGTCGCATGCAGCAGGGCAAGGTAGTATTTATAAAAGACGAGCCGTGGGTGGAGGACGTAGAGCACGAGCTACTGCGCTTCCCTGGGGGCACGCATGATGATATTGTAGATGCGCTGGCATGGCTAGCCCGGATGTTCAGCAATATAAAAGCACCCGAGCGGCAGGAAGGCGCGCCGAAATTAAAATCGTGGCGAAGCCGACTAATTCTTCCGCACGGGCACGACCCGATGGGCGCATAAATCTATGAGGAAACACCATGGCGAACGACGCACAACGCGCTAAAGATAACTGGCACCACTATGCGTACGCGCGCGACCACGGGCACCTGGACTATGTGCACAAAGCAACGCAGTGCGAAAACTATTTCTACGGCGCGCACTGGGAGCAGGCGCTAAAAGAAAAACTAAAAAGCCAGGGCAAGCCGGTACTAACTATTAACAAGGTGTTTAGCTCGTTAATAACAATTATGGGGGAGCAGTTACAAAACCGTGCCGGGATTAGCTTTATGCCCGTTGACGACGTGGCTGACCCCGAGACGGCGGAAATAATTGATAAGGTGTATATGCACATTCTGCGCGCTAATGGGATGGAGCATAAAGAGGCGGCGATGTTCGACGACGCGGTTATCACTTCACGTGGGTGGCTAGACTGCCGTGTGGGGTTTGAAAACAACTTGCGCGGGGAGGTCAAAATAGCGCTGCTCAATGGCAAGAGCGTGGTCGTAGACCCAGACGCTAGCAGCTACGACCCAGATGATTGGAACGAGTGCTTTATAACCAAGTGGCTTACACCAGGGACTGTGTCTGAGCTATACGGGGGCGCAGCGGCTAAAGAGCTTCAGCACAGGCCGCGAGAAGACTTCGCATACGGTATTGACTCCGTGGACGTTCGCAATAATTCCTTTTCTGGTAACTCTGCCTACAGGAGCGGTACTAGCCGAGGGTTCGGAGACCCCGGGCAGCGACGGTTCATACGTGTACTGGAGCGCCAGTACCGAACGCTTATGCGCAAAGAACACTTTGTTGATATGGCAACAGGGGACATGCGCGCCATACCCGATAACTGGGAACGCAACAGGATCGCGGAAATAGCCAGTAAATATGGGCTGGGCGTTTTTAAAAAAGACATGCAGGTTATTAAGTGGCTTGTCACGGCGGATGATGTTGTGCTGCACGATGAGACAAGCCCATACAAGCACTTTACACCGGTGCCATACTTCCCCATATTCCATAAAGGCAAAACTATAGGCATGGTAGAAAACCTGATAAGCCCGCAGGACTACCTGAATAAAACGACGAGCCAGGAGCTGCACGTAGTTAATACGACCGCCAACTCAGGCTGGCAAATGGAGGAGGACCAGCTTACTAATATGGACGGCGACGAGCTGGAGCAGCGAGGAGCGGAAACGGGACTGGTGCTGGTGCGCAAAAAAGGCACGGTACCGCTAGAAAAAATAACGCCTAACCAGGTACCGACGGGGCTTGACCGAATTGCGTACAAAGCAGATGAGTTTGTAAAAGATCTAAGCGGTGTGTCGGACTCCTCCAGAGGCTTCGACCGGGCGGACGTAGCGGCCAAAGCGATACAGGCGAAGCAGGCCGTAGGAGGGATAACTAACGCCAAGATGCTAAGCAACCTGGCCTTCAGCCGTAAGCTGCTGGCACGCAACATACTCGACTTAGTACAAGAGTTTTATTCAGAGGAGCGCATAATCCGCATTGTCGGCGCAGCTAAAGGCAAATCACAGTCTGTTGCAATCAACCAGATGCAGGCCGACGGCACTGTGTTAAACGACTTAACGGTGGGGGTGTATGACATAATTATATCTGACGTGCCTGCACGCGACCGGGCAGAAGACACGCAGTTTAGCGAAGCGATGCAGATGCGCAAAGAGGGCATAGCGATACCAGACCATGTTATTGTAGAAGTGTCGCACATGACAGATCGAAAAGAAATCGCCAGCGAGATAAAAGCGCAACAAGGACAAGGCCCGCAGTCGCGCAACGCGCAGCGCGTTGCGCAGCTAAACATGCAGCTAAAAGAGCTGGAGGTTTCGCAGGCGCAGGTAGATATTAAGCAGAAAGCCGCAGACGCTAAATATACAGAAGCGCGGGCCTTCCGAACGGCGGGCGAGGCGGCAGCGAAGCAACCCGGCGCACCGGGGTCTGCCGATGCCGGGCAAACCGACAGCGAGCGCGTAGCGCTGGCTAAGGTGCAGGGGGAGCTGGCAATACAACGCGATAAAGTAGAGGGGGAGTTGGCCTTAGCGCAGGACAAGATGGCGGGAGAACTAAAAATTAAGCGGGACGCGGCGCGCGCAGACGAGTTAATAAAACGCGCTGTTGCTGAACGAGCCAGCGAGGGGAAGGCGGCACCAGCACCAGCACCAGCACCAGCACCAGCACCAGCACCAGCACCAGCAAAAAGCGATAAGTAGAACACATAAACAAATAGAGGGTACGACGATGGGTATGTTCGGTTCGGGTTTATTAAATAACACAATAAGAGCGATGCGCAAAAACAGGAGGGCGGTAAGCCAAGCAGGTCGTGCTGGTCGCACGCAGGACATAGTGATGCGTAGCAGGCCGGTGCGGTTGCTACGCAATCGCAATGCGCCATTGGTCGTACCGATTACTACATCCTCGGTTGTCGCTGCGCAACAACGAGCAGCGATACGCAGAAAGACCGACGCGCGCATTAAGAAATACCGCAGGCAACATAGAATGGGCGGTCTGCGCGCAGCCGTCGGATTTAAGGGTATGCAATAGAAGCCAAAAACATATAAGCGGCGCACTGCTGTGTGCCACTACTTTCATAATTACAAACAAGCGAGAACATAGACATGGGCGATCCTATAAAACAAGACGACGGTACTTTTCGTAACGACGCTAACGCAGTGGTTAATGCAGAGGGCGGACTTATTGATGACGACGGTGCGCTTATTAATGAAGAAGGCTTCCTCATTAATGCTGCCGGGCAGCTACTCAACGAAGACGGCGAAGCCGTTGATAGCACCGGTGCCCGCATCGGCGAAGACGGTAAATTGCTAGCACCGGCAACGGGCGATACTATGATACCTAAGCACCGGTATGATTCAGCAGCCCGCAGAGCAAACGCCGCAGAAGAAGAAGCTCGGACTCTGCGCGAAGAGCTGGCTAGTCGGGGCGACACGCCCGCTGAGCCAGCCAACGGGGAGCCTAAAACTGTGCAGGAGCTAGAAGCTAAAATAGACGCGCTCGATATTGCTATTGAGGACGCGCGCAAAGACGGGGATGCGAGCAAAGTAGTGCAGCTAAACAAAGAGCAGCGCACATACGAGCGTAGCATGTATGCGCAGGTTGCGCACGACGAGGCTACCGGCGCAGGCACGGCGGCACAGCAGGCAGCAGCGTTGGACGTGCTAGTGGACAAATTGGAGCAGGACTATCCGGTATTTAACCAGGACTCGAAGGAGTTTGACCAGGCGCTTACTAATGAGGTGCTGGATATGCACGAGGCGTTCGTCGCTAAAGGGGAGGCCCCGGCAGTGGCTATGGCAAAAGCAGTGGGCTACATAATGCCGAAAAATACTGGCACCGCAGGGCGGGGCACTGATAACAAAAAGAACCTGGATGCCGCCGGACGGCAGGCCCCTGATATAGGGAGCACCGGTGCTGGGAGCGACACCGCAGGGGATGCCGGAGATGCCGCGAGTATAGGGGCAATGACTAGTAAGGAGTTCGACGCGTTGCCGAACGATACTAAAAAGCGGCTGCGCGGAGACTCGATGTAGTGCATAATATAGTTCTATACCGCTAGTCTGTGCCGATAACAGACCGGACATCGTAACTCCGTAACGGGTCGTTTTTCGAGGTCAGCACGATACGCTGTGAGATATGCTCGTAGGCAGGTACTGCGACGGGCAACACAACTTTTTGTTTAACTATTTAGGAGATGACTCATGTCATTAACAAACTTCTCCAAGTTAACCAACGAACAGCTTACTATCTGGTCGAAAGACGTTTGGAAGGAAGCTCGAAACTGGATGTTCCTGGAAAAATTTACCGGCAACGGTCCCGGTGCCATGGTGCAGAAGATCACTGAACTGACTAAAAGCGAGAAAGGCGCGCGCGCCGTTATTACCCTGGTCGCTGACCTGGAGGGCGACGGCACCGCAGGGGATCGTACGTTAGAGGGTAACGAAGAAGCGATGAAGAGCTATGACAAGGTGATCCAACTGGATCAACTGCGTCATGCGAATCGCCACGAAGGACGTATGGCCGACCAACGCTCAGTAGTTACGTTTCGCGAAAATTCGCTTAACGCCCTGGGCTATTGGTTAGCTGATCGTATGGACCAGTTGGCCTTTTTGACATTATCGGGTGTGCCATATTCGATGACGAACAAAGGCGCTGCTCGGGTCGGTTCGGACTTAATATTCCTGGACTATGCGGCAGATGTATCAGCGCCGTCTACCCGTCGGATAACACGTATGGACGCAACGCTGGGGCTTATCACGGCAGATACTACCGGGCAGACAACGGCAAACACAGCGCTGGTGAACGGGGATCTGCCTACGTACGACATGCTGTTGGACGCTAAGGCTTATGCGGTAGATAACTACATACGCCCCATTCGCGGAGAAGGCGGGTCTGAGATGTATAATGTCTTTATGGACCCCGTAGCGCTGGCTGTGCTGAAGAAGGACGCGAAGTTCAATGCTGCGTGGCGCGACGCACTTCCTCGTTCTGCAAGTAATCCGTTGTTTAAGGGCACGAACGTTGTGTATGTAGACGGTATGGCTATTTATGAATACCGGCATGTGTACAACACGAAGAACGCGCCTGCTGGCTCTAAATGGGGCGCAGCCGGCAACGTAAACGGTTCGCGCATACTGTTATGTGGTGCGCAAGCTATGGGATACGCCGATATAGGCGACTCGTACTGGGAAGAAAAAGGCTTTGATTATGACAACGAGCAAGGTATATCAGTTGGTAAAATCGCAGGTCTTGTGAAGCCCGTCTTTAACTCAATCTATTCCGGTACTGCTGAGGACTTCGGTGTTCTGTGTATCGACGTAGCTCTGAACGCATAAGGAGGTAGACAGTAATGGCTATCGCAAATAAAGATAAAAATAATGGCCGCCAATGGCCATTGGTTGCCCGCCAGCCGTTTGACTTCAGTCAGATGACTACGGGGGCAGCGGTGCCGGCTATTAACTTACCGGCAGGGGCTATCGTGTTAGCAGGCTCGATGGTGATTTCAGAAGTGTTTAACTCAGCTACGTCGGACACGATCGCGGTGGCTGGCGGGGGCGCAAGCGTAGCCGCTACAGCAGCGACTACGCTGGGGCGTACGGCACTGGCCGTTAATGGTAGTGAGCAAGCGTTGCACACTACCGTCGATTTAACATGGGTAGGAGTAGGCGCAGTGCCTACTACTGGCCGTGGGTACGTCGAGGTGCAGTACATCATAACTTCACGGGCTAATGAGAACCAGCCTGCGTAGGAAATAATCGCGAGGCCCAGAACAAGGTGTTCGGGTCTCGCACTATTATCGAGTACTTACTATGAACAAAGACAGCGAAGAAACAAAAAATATGTTTACCATGGAGCGCGACTTTATGGTGAAAGGATATGGCTTCGAAGTATGGTTCGACGCGCACGAGGCTACACACGTGCCGCCTGCGCTACATACAGAAGCTATGCGATGCGGGGCGGTAGCTATGGACGCAAAAAACGTAGCGCACATAGAACGCAAAACGCCGCGCCTCCCCGAAGTGCAGGGCGAAAAGCGCGCACAGACAATAACACGGGCTATGGACCAGCTTGTGGCGGACAACACGCGACTAGCTTTTGGCGCAGACGGACTACCGACAACGAAGGCTATTTTTCGCCTTACCGGTATTGACCTGGAACGAAACGAGCGCGATGCAATATGGCAGGTGCGAGCTAAAAAACTGGCCGCTGCCGCAGACCCGAACAGCAATACCACGGTGACGGATCCCGACGAACCCGAAACACAAGCCCCAACAGCACCGAAGAAAAAAGGCGCGCGGCGCAGCAAGTAGCGTATATTTTTTTATTACATAGGGCGCTATGATGACACCAGAAGAACTAGTCGAATTATTTAGGCTTGCCGTAGATGATACTGATGCCAACGACCCACTATGGTCAAGCCTGGAGGCCTATAGCTATCTCGATGAGGCGCAAAAACAGTTTGCGCGAAAGACGGATTATTTTTCTGATGCGTCCACACCGAATATTGTACAGGCCCCCATTACTGCCAACGACCCGTGGGTGAGCATAAGCCCGCGTATTACCCGACTGCGTTCGGCGCAATTAGCCAGTAGCGCAGGCCGATTGGCGTTTGTGACGCTGGCAGAAATGGAGGTAGAAACAAGCCCGGCGGGCGGGTACCCATCCCCGCTAGGCGCATCTACGGATTATCAGTGGATGCGTGCTACAGGCACACCGGTTTTTGCGATTACAGATATGGAGCGCGATAAACTGCGTCTTGTTAATATACCGACGGTCGCGGACACCCTGGTACTTTCTGTGTACAGACTACCGCTGTTAGATATTACAGAAGAATCAGCTGCTCTGGAGATAATAGAGACGGACTACCAGCGGGGGCTGCTATTTTATATGAAGCACCTGGCGTACAGTAAAAATGACGTGGATACCTACCAGCAAGCCCTGGCAGACAGAGCGCTAGCGGAGGCCAATAGTTTCTACATAGAGGCGCACCGCGCCGTGCGCAGAAAGCTGTTCTCGCCGCATGTAGGGGTCGTGCGGTATGGAGGGCTATAGTGTCCAGAAATTCTCGCAAGCCGACGGTATCAGTAAGCAAGTTCCCAGGGCTTGCTACAGCTAACGACGTATTAGAGGTAGGGTACGCGGGCTTAATGCAGGCGCACAATGTAGATATAACGCGGCAACAAAAACTACGCAGGCGAAAAGGAGCCACGCGCATGGTGGCCGCTGGCGGCACGCCGTTTGACTCCGCGTGGGGCGATGCAGAGGGCTTGCTAATAACGCAACAGAATAAGTTGTACGCGGTGGACAGCACGTTTACTATGACTCTGTTACGCAGTGACCTAATACAAACTAATCAGTTATGCGCGCACCGCGTAGGGGCGGAGCTTATTTATTCTAACGGCGTACAGACCGGTCGCATACTGGCGGGGACGAGCTACGCATTAGGCCTGAGCACCCCCAGACTACCAGCGGTCAGCGTGTATGCGACAGGGCACTTGCCCGTAGGCACTTACCAGGTAGCATACACATACGTGCGGACGGACGGCTTCGAATCGGGGGCTGGGGTACCGGCTATAGTAAAAACAACGCAGCCAGACGCAGGGCTTAGTATTGCATACCAGGCCTCTACTGCTTCGGACGTATTGCGCATAAATATATATGTAAGTCGGCCAGACGGCACGGTACTGTATTATGCTAAGACCGTACCTAATACGACCGGCACTACTACACATCAGGCAGAGCCAGATCTGCTGAAGCACGCATTACGCACGCAGTTCAAAGCACCCCCGCCTGCGTTTAGTGCGATAGATCAGACGCGCACAAACCGCATGTTATACGCATCAGATAATATAGTATATTTGTCTGATGCCTATGCCCCCGAACAGATTACTGATGGGGAGGCGTTCATGCCTTTCCCAGACAGGGTTAACACGCTTGGAGTTATAGACGGGGGCTTTTTTGTAGGCACCGAAGGGGCTACTTATTTTGTTGCGCTGACTGATAAGTTAGAAGCGGCGCAGATGACAGTAGTTGCTTCTTATGGGGCGGTGCCCGGCACGCGTAGCTATATGGACGCATCTGTGCTAAAAGATAGTGCGTCCTTTGGCACGCTACCGGTGTGGATGAGCCATGAGGGCGTGTGCGTGGGGATGGCAGATGGTACAGTAAATAACATAACGCATACGGCGGTGGTAATCCCGAAGGGAGCTAGTGGCACGACGTTGTTCAGGCAGGAAGAGGGGCAGAACCACATAATTTCAGTTATTCAAAAGTGAGGACACAATAATGGCATTACGTTTATCGACAGGCTTACGACAAGCACTTCTAGGAACCGCAGCCTTCAGGGCGACCTTCGCCGCGTCATTTATTAATATATACAGCGGCTCGCAACCAGCTAGTGCGGATAGCCCGGCAACAGGCACGCTCCTGGCCACTGTATATTCTGATGGCGCAGCTATCGGCGTTAGTTTCGACGCACCGGCGGCTGGTGTTATAAGCAAGGCGGCAGCACAAACGTGGTCAGGCACCGCAACACAAACAGGTACTGCTGGGTACTATCGTCTATTCGAGGCGGCAGACGATCCTACATTGCAGAGTACTACTAAATCACGGCTGGACGGCGCGGTCGCTACTTCTGGGGGGGAGCTTAATATGAGTTCTACTGCAATAGTAGCCGGCGCTGTGCAGACCATAACTAGTTTCGCTGTAACTCTGCCAGCAGCGTAATACGGGAGGCATATTATGGCTAATGTAAAATTTTCAGAAGGAATGCGCAACAACATGCTGTCAGGGACAGTGGCTATTGAGACCGCGTTCGATGCAGGCGTGCTAGAACTGCGCGACGGAGCGCAACCAGCTTCGGCTAACGCTGCGCCTACAGGAGTTCTTATATCTTCGGTCACCGTCCCCGCGTCTGCGTTTGGTGCGATCGCTAACGGGGTGCTCTCTGAGGACACAACTGCGTGGGTGGATCTGTCAGCAGTGGCGGCAGGGACACCTACGTGGTTCCGCCTAAAGTCGAGTACGGACGGCGGGCTGCTTAGTACTACTGACATACGCGTGGATGGCGATGTAACGACTACGGCGGTAGGCACTGGCGACTTGCAGATGGTTAATACGACAATCGCTGCGGCGGACAAGATCACAATTAGCACGTTCACTATCACCATACCGTAAGCGCGGGGTAAACTATTGTGTCCGGTGTTAGTTATAAAGAGGCGCGTATATCCCTTGGATCGGGACTATTTATCGGCGACGCTGGAGCTAAGTTATTCGTAATTAGTACGGGCGTGTATAGTCATACAATAGTACGAGCAACAATGAGCACGCCGTGGGACTTATCTACGGCGACGCAGGATGCGGGACAGAATGTAGATACATCAGTAATAACTAATAGCGGCAGCCCGCAAGGTTTATGGATGAGTCTGGACGGAACAAAAGTACAGATAGCGGACTCGGCGACCAATATAGTATATTACGCAACGATGAGCACGCCGTGGGATCTGACTACGTTAACCGCAGCGGGTTCGTACGCACCTACGGCCGGGGGGTCATACGTTTCTTCTGCGGTAGCGGTGTCGCCTGATGGGGGTCAACTATATGTAGTAGACTACAGCAGCCCCACAATATACGGATACGGGCTAGCGACACCCTGGGTCATATCTAGCGGAGTAACGTACACGGCAGGCGACGCGCTAGCGACACCCTCCAGCAATAACGCGCTGTACGCAGACCCGAGCGGGACACGACTGTTCTCGTCGGATCTCAGTAACGTCCAGCTATATACTATGAGTACAGTAAATAGTATATCTACAGCGACAGTAACATCCGGGCAAACCCGTGCGTTTACAAACACAGGCTCAGTCGGCGTTTTAGGTTTGTCTTTTAGCGACGACGGTACGCATATGTACGCGCTGTTGGATAAACACGACGCGACGGTTGGATACAACATACCGACAGTAGACCAGTATTTACTAACTACTGCATGGGATGTAACTACTGCTGCGTATAACATACCGGTGCTCGCCGATGGGGCAGTCTCTTTAGCGCCAACACTAAGTGGTATAGCAGTTAACCGCACGCACGCGACTGATGGGGCAGTCTCTTTAGTGCCAGCACTAAGCGGCACAGCCGTTAACCGCACGCACGCGGCTGATGGGGCAGTCTCTTTAGCGCCAACACTAAGCGGTATAGCAGTTAACCACATGCACGCGGCTAATGGGGCAGTCTCTTTAGTGCCAACACTAAGCGGTATAGCGACTACGT
>VAPF01032812.1_pt1 | contig 13080 bp, 14 predicted proteins | sample 3393931 | NCBI WGS metagenome assembly VAPF01 (sample SAMN08290437, study PRJNA428436) | hydrothermal vent metagenome | isolation source: Deep-sea hydrothermal vent chimney | place: Atlantic Ocean: South-mid Altantic Ridge | depth 2773 m m | reverse complement strand
TGTGGTGACAACGGCGAACTCTGTGCCTAATTTGACTGACCCATTGCATCAGAAAATAGGAACTCGACGCCGTGCAGAAACAGGTTGGGCCCGCCCTTTTCTCTGGCCGGCTCAACCTTGATGTTGCGCACCACCGCCGTGAAGGCCAGCCCCTTGCTGGCCTCCGCCGCTTCGATACTCACCGACACAGCCTGGCGGTTACCCGTTTTCGCCAGCAGCGTATCGGCCACCAGCAGGGCGCCGGTGGTGCTCATATTGCGGATCAGCGCCCTGCGCACCCCGCCTCAGGACGGATCTCGTCACTGCTCACGCTGAATGACGAGCATATTCGGCGTGATGCACAGGCATCTTTCTCCACTCGCCCCCTACCCCGTAAGTATGGTTTTCAGTATGAATCAATCGTGTAGAGTGCACAGTCATGCAACTGCACAGCACCATTATCGGCAATATTTGCGAACTCCGTAACGAGGACTGGGATGCCCTGGAGGGTACCGGGCAGCCCTTTCTCTGCCATGCCTTTCTCAGTGCGCTGGAGCGGCACGGTTGCGTGGGCGAGCGCTGGGGCTGGCTGCCCCGGCACTTGCTGCTGCACGATGGCGAGCGGCTGGTGGGGGCCATGCCGCAGTATCTGAAAACCAACAGTTACGGCGAACTGGTATTCGATTGGGACTGGGCCGAGGCCTACCAGCGCAGCGGCCTGGCCTATTACCCCAAGCTGGTGACGGCGGTGCCGTACACCCCGGCCACCGGCGCACGCCTGCTGGTGGCGCCGGATGTGGATCGCAACGCCGTGCTTCCGGCACTCATCTCGGCCGCCATCGGCCATGCCCGCGAGCTGGGTGTCTCCTCCCTGCATTGGCTGTTCCCCGACCAACGCGACCGTGATGCGTTGGCGGCGCAGGGACTGCTGATTCGCAGCAGCTGCCAGTTCCACTGGCACAATCGTGGCTACCGCGATTTCGACCACTATCTCGACCACTTCACCTCGGCCAAGCGCAAAAATATCCGTCGCGAGCGGCGCCGGGTTCAGGAGTCCGGCGCCACCCTCCGCCAGCTTTACGGCGAACAGCTGAGCACGGCGCAGTGGCAGACCGTGCACCGCCACTACACCTCCACCTTCGCCCGCCTCGGCGGTCACGCCACCCTGTCGCTGGCCTTTTTCCGCGACATCAGCCAGCGCCTGCCGGGACAGGTGGTGATCTTCCTCGCCGAACGGGACGGCCAGCCGGTGGCCAGCGCCATCTGCCTGCGCGACGGCCACAGCCTATACGGCCGTCACTGGGGCTGCGACGAACACTTCGACAACCTGCATTTCGAGCTGTGCTACTACCAGGGACTGGACTACTGTATCCGCCACGGCCTGCAACGTTTCGACCCCGGCGCCCAGGGCGAACACAAGATTAGCCGCGGCTTTCTACCTACGGCGACCTGGTCCGCACATTGGATCGCTCACCCGGAGTTCCGCAGCGCCATTGCCGATTTCCTGCAACGCGAAACCCGCAGCATACAGAATTACATCGAGACACTTGGCGAACACGCGCCGTTTAAGCGAAACTATTAATCTGGCATATTGCCTAATAGGCAATTGTCAGACCAATCATCAACACTCTAACGCCGCAAGGACGGACACATGCGCGGACTTGCCCCCTTTTGGATTGACCCCCGAGACACGGACTATACGTTCCCTGATATCTCTCTGGCACTGGACGAACCGGATGGCCTGCTGTCGGTAGGAGGCGATCTCAGCCCGGGGCGCCTGCTGGCCGCCTATCGGCACGGCATCTTTCCCTGGTACAACCACAGCCAGCCGATTCTGTGGTGGTCACCCAACCCGCGCGCGGTGCTGTTTCCACACAAGCTCCACGTCTCCCGCAGTCTGCGCAAAACCCTGCGTCAACAGCACTTCAAGATCACGACTGACACTGCCTTTGGCGAAGTCATCAAGGCCTGTAGTACGCCACGCGATAACGCTAATAGCGGCACCTGGATTACCGAAGAGATGCAACAGGCCTACCGGCACTTGTTCGAATTGGGCCACGCCCATTCTGTGGAATGCTGGCTCGACGGCAAACTGATGGGTGGTCTCTACGGCGTCGGTATCGGCAAGGTGTTTTTTGGCGAATCCATGTTCAGCCGCACCCGCGATGCCTCCAAGGTCGCCTTCGTGCTATGGGTACGCCAACTCGAACAATGGGGCTATGCATTGGTGGACTGCCAGGTTCACTCCGCACACCTCGAAAGCCTGGGCGCGGAAACTATCGATCGCGAACACTTCCTCCAGCTGCTGGATCACTGGTGCCCCCAGGCCGGCCGCACTGGCCGCTGGACAATCCTGAACCCTGAGCCCTGAAATGACCGCCAACCCCCAACTGGAACAGTTGGCGTTCTTCGTCAACCGCCCCCACTCCTGCAGCTACCTGGCCGGTCGCAACACGGTGAACCTGTTCACGGATCCCGGCGCACCCATGGACACTGCCATCTACAGCCATCTGGCGGATTTCGGATTTCGGCGCAGCGGCAGCCACATCTACCGACCACACTGCCCGCAATGCCAGGCCTGCATGCCAATGCGTATCCCTGTGCACACATTCCAGCCAAATCGTGCCCAGCGCCGTACTCTGAAAGCTAACCAGGGTGTGCAGGCCACATCACGACCGGCCGCCTTCAACGAAGAACACTTCGCCCTCTACCGGCACTACATGGCCAGCCGCCACTCCGGCGGCAGCATGGACGACCCGAGTCCCGAGCGTTATATGGATTTTCTTAACAGCCCCTGGTCAGAGACCCTGTTCACGGAATTCCGCCACCAGAACCAGCTGATGGCAGTGGGTGTGGTGGACGTACTGGCCCGGGGCCTGTCGGCGGTGTACACCTTTTTTGATCCCGCCTTTGCCGCCCACAGCCCGGGACGCCACAGCGTGCTGTGGGCCATTGGCGAAGCACAACGGCGGGGGCTGGACTACCTGTATCTGGGCTACTGGATCGCCGCCAGTGCAAAAATGCAATACAAGGGGGAATACCGCCCACTAGAGCTGCTGCGCGATGGACAATGGCAGCAGCTCGGCCGGGGTGAAACACTGCCGGGCGCTGAATAGCACGCAGATCAAAACACGAAGGAAGGTGTTCGTACCAAGGCTGTAAAAAAAAGGCTTGGCGATCCAAAGGAACTGCCTTCGATTGAAGAAGCTGAGGAGAAAATCACGACCAACATGTCAGCTATAAAAACTCAAGGCCTCTCTTGATAAAGCTGAGCGCGACCAAAATCAGGATCGTGGTTTCGAGCCGGAGACTCAGTGTCCCTTAAGTTTTGACATGTCCTAAAAATAGATTGACCGTGTCCCTAAAATGGCCTATCTTGAACCAAGAGACATAATGAGAGGCTTTATGGTACAAGACATTGAAAGACAAATGGATGAAATCACAGCACTGCTAGAAACAAATCCAGAAGGAATCTCACGTGGACAAATTGCCAAAAAGTTAAGTTTTTCTATAAATTACAAGACATTACAGCGAAGACTTGCAAGCCTTACCGATGCAGGCCGCATACTGAAAACAGGCCAGAAGAAAGCTACAAAATACTATCCAGCCAAAACACCTATCGAGATAATTAAGGGACAAAAAAGAGACAAAACATATGAAATTTTTAGCCAAAAAAGCCAGGACGCCCTTAAATTTCTGGAAATCCCCCTCCATGCCCGGGAAAAAATGACCTATAAACGGCCGTTTCTGGACAATTATGTCCCTAATGAAACCGCTTATGTCTCTAAAGACATGCACAAGAAACTGTTTCAGAAAGGAAAGCGCTTTGATGAGGAATTGGCGGCAGGAACCTATGCACGGCAAATCTGCCAGCGGCTTTTGATCGATCTGTCCTATAACTCCAGCCGCCTTGAGGGGAACACCTATTCAAGGCTTGATACGCAAAAACTGGTGGAAAAAGGTATCTCGGCAGAAGGCAAGGTTCATGAAGAAACCGTGATGATTATGAACCATAAGGAAGCGATCTTGTTCCTAGTCGAAAATGCCCAAGACATCGAGCTGAATAGCCTAACCATCCGCAATCTTCACCACCTGCTTTCCCAGGACTTGCTAGCCAATCCTGAGGCTTGCGGAAATATTCGGAAGATTGAGGTGGATATTGGCAGATCCAACTATAAACCGCTGGGCAACCCCCATGTTTTAAAAGAGCTGTTCGAGCTGATTTTATTCAAGGCCCGGAAAATTAAAGACCCTTTCGAGCAAAGCTTCTTCTTGCTGATCCATCTATCCTATTTACAGGCATTTGAGGATGTGAATAAGCGAACATCGCGCTTGTGTTGCAATATACCGTTTATCAAACTTAATTTATGCCCTTTGAGTTTTACCGATGTGTCCCGCGAGGACTACACTGCCGCGTTGCTTGCCATTTATGAGAAAAATGACATTGCACCGATGCTTGATCTTTATTGCTGGGCTTATATTCGTTCATGTGAACAATACGGTGTGGTAAGAAAATCCTTAGGCGAGATCGATGCTTTTCGTATTCAATACAGGCAGCAAAGAAAAGATGTAATGGGTCAGGTGATCAAACGGGGTCTGCATGGAAAGCCGGCCGAAGATTTTATCGAAAACTTCTGTCATGAGCATGGCATCAATGATACAGATAAATTCACCGCAATGACGATAACAGATTTAAGCACGCTACATGCGGGCGCAATTATCGGCCTGGGCATTACTGAAGCACACCTCGACACATGGCTGAAGAAAAATTCTCAAACTTTAAGATGTAGTCGTTCAGATTTGATCTGACAGTTACTAAAGTGGATCTGCACCAAAGGTAAAAAAATAGACTGCTGATTTTTTTCAGATCATCCGCGAACTGAAGATTAACGGGGAATCGTTCTGTATCATCACCCAAACGAGAGACAATACGCCGCAGCCCCCTCGTCCAGAGCTGTAAACGCAACGTGACAAAGGGTTCGCTTGCCGAAATACGCATCATCTGTAGGAAGATAAAAACAGATCTATCCAATGAGATCAACCCCATTGAAGCCCGCAAGTCGAGGAAACTCGAAACACAACTGGAACAGGCTCAGGAAATCGAGCATCGAAAAAGAGAGAGCGAACGCTGCCTAAACCATGTGGAGCAAAACAAGCTAAAACGCATCTACCAGCGCCACGAACTTAAATCCGAACAGAAAGAGGCCTGGCGACTACTGGGTGACCGGCTCACACTGCTGCTGACGTCCGAACATCGAGATAATGTCGTTGTCGCTCACTTCCCAAGTGAACAAGGCAGTGACTCCGTAACTATTCCGCAGAAAAATATCATTAAAGCTCTAGTCTGATAATTTTTGCACTACGCTTTTCAACCACCGTAAGGATGTTTTCAATAATGTCGCAATGGCCATATTCACCATAAAACACATCGGCTTCCGTCATAGCCGCGTCATGAATAATGGCGCTTGTTTTTAACAATGTCTCACGAACTATTTTAAAGCCTACACCGACATCCGCAGCAAACCCCTTCCAACGACGCTCAATGACCCAGTTCGGCCTATCCTCACCGCCAATACCCATAGCCAAACGGTCTGTTAAATCAGGATAAACAGCGGTACTCATCAAATCATAAAATGGTGCTAATACTGGCCCGCGTGCTGTCAGCAGTAGTGAAATATTTTTAGCATGTGAATCCGTATTGCCAATAAGATAATTAAATATAACCCAGTTCAGCATCGCCCGAATGTCCAACACGGGCTGGATACTGCTCTGTCTGATCAGCTCGAAGCAAACCTGTAATGAAGGCCCGCCTTCTTTTTCATATTTTATATCTGGAGCAACACCAAGCGCCTGACAAAAATCTTCCTGATGATGTCGTATGACATATCCTTCCGCGCTTATTTCACGGTCATAACGATCAATCAGATACAGGGAGGCATCCTTGTGCAATACCCTTATCACGGGTACCGGCAAACCAAGCCGGTGAGCAAGCCGCATGCAGAAGGCTTCATTTTCTACCGTATGCGCATGGTGTCGAATCGGCGGCTTAAGGATATGTGTGCTCGCAGCCTCACCCAGTGGCAGGCTGATATACTGACCATCGTAATAAACGGGTAGCTTGTTTTGTACGCCCGCCAAAGAAAGCCGAATACCCTGTTCGCCCGCTAACATAGGGCGCTTCGGGAGATCCTTTATGAGGCTGTTCAGCGCATTGTCATCGAGCTGTCGATACTCCACCTTTCCACTCAGACCTACACCGTCCGGCAAGATCGTGACCGCGCCCGCACATTCTCCGCCAACTACTTTCAGCAGAGCAAAATCATTTTTCTCGGATAAGCCCAAGCGTTTCGCGATATTACTGCGCAGCTCGGCCTCAGGCAGCAGGTTTGAAAAAAAGGCTCTCACCTTACCTTTACTTGGAGAATCCCCAAACACATCCGCTCGTAACGGCAGGGAAAGCGAAAGTGGAATAGCATCAGCGTCACAGAGCCAGGTTTCATCGTACTGAAAAACAAAGCGGCGCTCTTCGTCAAGCCACAGTCGACCCACAAAGGTGCTATTCAAATAGACGCTCAGTATCTCGCCATTGACCGCCGTATTCATTTTAGCTCACGATGCTTTTGCCAGCCGCGTGGCTGGATCTGTAGTTCCAGCCCAAGGCAGGTTAATACCTGAAGAGCCTTCCCAAGCTCCACGGTTGGCTTGCCGTTTTCCAGATCGGAAATAAAACGAACCCCAACACCACACAATGCTGCGAATTCAGCTTGCGTAGCACCCTGAGATTTGCGCCGATCACGAACAATCTGGCCTATCGCCTTTGGCGAGACTATATTCCCGTACGGTAGTAGACCGTCTAAGACCATCAAATATTTACTCATTTATTCCCGTACGGGAAATATAGGTGATAAAAGGTAAAACAACAAGAAAATATTCCCGAACGGGAATATGCGAATCAGGATAATATCGTTGTGGCCCACTTTTCGAGAAATACAACAGAGGCTTTCCAAGCCACTCACAACAGAAAGTATGCACCACTTAATTATGGCGGCATATCAAACCACCCCTTGGATAAATATTAAAACCTTGGCACATATTGACAAGTGCCGATGAAATAATAATGACGTCAGAATGCTAAAGGATTCCAAACGTCAGCAGGTCATCAATCTGGTTCAGGCTCAATCGATTGTCAGGCCGAAAGACCTGCAGGAGCACGGCCTGCCGAAAAACTATCTTTATAGCTTGGCCAGAGAAGGCGTTATTGAGCGTATTGATCGGGGGCTGTACCAGTGGCCGGATAAAGACATCGGGCGGCATCAATCGTTGGCAGAAGTCAGCAAACTGGCTCCTAAGGCTGTAGTGGCACTACTGTCAGCCCTCAACTTTTACAATATAACGACTCAAAACCCCCACCAGGTCTGGCTGGCGATTGACCGAAAAAGCTGGCGACCTGAGATTGCCACCCTCCCGTTCGCTTTGTGACCATGTCAGCTGAGGCGCTCCATGCCGGAGTAGAGATACATTCTGTAGGCGGAATCCCCGTTAAGATTTTTTGCCCGGCCAAGACGGTAGCGGATTGCTTTAAATATCGGAACAAAGTGGGACTTGATGTGGCGCTGGAAGCGCTGCGTGAAGGCTGGTCTGAACGCAAATTCACTATGGATGAGCTCTATCAGTACGCAAAGATTTGTCGGGTCAAGAATGTCATGCAGCCATACCTAGAGAGTCTTGTATGAAAGATATTGCTGCATCAGTGCGTCAAAAACTGCGCAATCTTTGACACTTCGGTATAAAAGCCGGTACTGCTATCCAGTCCTGTTGTTTTGATTAACGTCTGACTTCAACAGTCCTGCAACCCAAACCATACAGACGGGAAGATTGACAGACCCAACGCTTCCTACGTTTAGCCGTTCTTCCACATCTTATTTATGACCTTGCGATTACGGCTGACCAATCCCACCCCTAAGCAACACATTGGCATTCTGTTACATAGCAAGTGCTTGTTTTTATTGACTCTTCGGGTATTTGGTCTACCCTATGTAACATATCCAGAAAATTTCGCGAACGGTGTTACATAGAATGAATGAAGTTGAAGCGGTCAAAACTAAGGAAGAAATCGGCGCGGTGGAAGCGCTGCTCAGACAGTACCACGGTCAGATTTACGCAAACATCTGGCGCATTGGCGTAAACCTATCATTACGCATCTCTGATTTGCTGCTAATCACCTACGCTGACTTGGATACCAAGAATCGGTTATTCACGCTTATAGAAGGCAAAACGGGCACGAAAAGGCAGATCCGTTTGAACTCTAAGGTGCTGGCAATCGTCGAAAAGCAAAAAAAGGCGCATCCCGAAGACGTGTATCTGTTTCAGGTACACAGCAACCGCACCAGCGGCAGCATCAAACCGATTTCACGGGTATCGGTCAGCCGTGCATTCAAGGACGCCGGGGAACGGCTCGGGCTGAATATCAACACCCATTCCATGCGTAAAAGCCGGGGCTGGGCAATGTTTTCTGACGGCGTGCCCATCGAAAAGATCAGCAAGATGCTGAATCATTCTGCACCAGCAGTAACGATGCGTTACCTCGGTATCACCCAGCAGGAAGTGCTGGACACCTACGACGAATACGAGCTGTAAGAAGCTGGCGATCTATTCGGGCGCTACCTCGCCCTTCGTTGCCCGCCCGTACACGTCATCCAGCAAGGTGGAAATAATCAGGCCGCGCATTTCCGGGTTGGACATGAAATCGTTGACGATCTTTTCGTTGCGCCCGTGGCGGGCAACAAAGGCTTGGGTGGCCTTGGGTTCAAACACCACTTTGAATTTTTCCTTGGAACCCGCCCGCGCCTGCTCGGCCAGCTTTTCATCCTGCGCCATATCACCGCTGATCTGTTCAAACAGCAGCTTGTCTTCTTCCGTGAAGTCCGTGCCGAAGCGGTCATTGATGATCTGAATAATGGCCGACAGCGGTGACTGCTTTTCCTCCGGCACTCCACCGGTGCCCACGTCTGTTACACCGTAGACCGCCCGCGTATCCCCCACCATCAGCGCGGCACTGCCTTCAAAGGTCTTGTCATTGCGATAAGACGACAATTCCACATCATCATCCAGATCCAGCACACCGCCATTGGATCGGTAGGGCAGCTTGGTCAACAGGTAGCGCCCGTAGGCATAGTGCTTTTCCAGCGCCACATCCTGCCAGTCAATAATCTGGCTCAAAAAACTGTACAGGCGCACGAAGCTTTGCAGGCTGCTTTTGAAGTCTTCGCCCTCGTCCGTGTAGCGCTCTTCGCCCACGGGTGCAGGCGCATCCCTGAATGCTTGCCTGTAGCGTTCCACCGCCGGGTCAATCCACCTGTTCAACTGACCGTGATCACGCTTGGTCTGCTTGACCTGCGGCTTGTAATAGACTTCTGCGAAGGCATCCACGTCTTCACTGCGCAAAATATCGAACTGCTGGATCCTGGTATCCAACGTGTACAACTGGTTCGGGTCGGTGGGTTCGTCGATTTCCGTTTCTTCAAAATAGGGCTTGAAGCTTTCTTTTATGTCTTCCACCTCGTTGGCGAAATCCAGCACGAAGGTATCTATCTTGCCCGCTGCCATACGGTTCAAACGTGACAGTGTTTGCACCGCTTTCAGGTCTTTCAGCGGCTTGTCCACAAACATGGTGTGCAGCAGGGGCTGGTCAAAGCCGGTCTGATATTTTTCCGCCACGATCAGCGTGTGATATTCCGAAGACCCGAACCGCTCCGGCAGTTCCTTTTCGCCAAAGCCGTTCATGCCCGCCTCGGTGTAACTGACCTCCTTTAGATCTGGGTCTTCCACCGCTCCGGAAAAGGCCACCAGCGTTTTGATATCCTGATAGCCCTTGTCCTTGATGTATTCATCAAACGCCTGTTTGTAGCGCACCGCGTGCAAGCGTGAACGTGTCACCACCATCGCCTTGGCACGGCCACCGATCTTTTTGCGGGTGAAGCGCCGGTAGTGTTCCACCATAATCTCGGTTTTCTGCGCAATATTGTGCGGGTGCAGGGACATGAAGCGGGCAATGGCGCGCTTGGCCTTCTTTTCGTCCACGTCCGGGTCGTCGTCAATGGCCTTGGACAGTTCGTAATAGGTTTTGTAGGTGGTGTAATACTTCAACACATCGTGAATGAAGCGTTCTTCTATCGCCTGCCGCATGGAATACAGGTGGAATGGCCGTGGCTTGCCGTCGCTATCTTCCTCCCCGAACATTTCCAGCGTCTTGTGTTTGGGCGTGGCGGTAAAGGCGTAAAAGCTGATATTTTCCGGCCTGCCGCGTCTCTTGATCTCGGCCAGAATAATATCTTCGCCGCTGGGTTCTTCCGGCTGCTTGCCATCTTCCCCCTCCGCCGCGCTTAACACTGCGGCCTCGCCCGCCTCGCCCCCGGAATGCCCCAAGGCCACGCGCAGATTTTCCGCACTGCGCCCGCTCTGGCTGCTGTGGGCTTCGTCCACAATCACCGCAAAACGTCGGCCAGCAAAGTCATTCACTTTGTCCAGAATAAAGCTGAATTTTTGCAGGGTGGTGATAATGATTTTCACCCCGGCATTCAGGGCATTGGCCAGGTCGGTGGACGACTTATCATCATCAATCTTTTCCACCATACCGCGCTTGTGTTCGACCTGATAGATATTGTCCTGCAGCTGCTTGTCCAGATTGCGCCGATCCGATATCACCACCACCGAATTGAAGATCGGCGTGTCCAGTTCATCGTGCAGGCTGGCAAGCTGGTGGGCCGTCCATGAAATCGTATGGGTCTTGCCCGAACCGGCGCTGTGCTGAATCAGATAGTTTGCACCCACTCCCTGCCCTCGGGTGGCGGCCAACAGTTTGCGGGTGGCATCCAGTTGGTGATAGCGGGGGAAGATCAGGGTCTCTTTGCGGGTCTTCTTGCCCGTGTCCAGATTGCAGCTTTCAGACACCTGCACGTGGATAAAGCGGTGAATAATATCCAGCCAGCTATCGCGCTGCCAGACCTCTTCCCACAGGTAGCCCGTCTTGTAACCCGTTTGATGCGTGTGCTGATCCGGGTTGCCCTTGCCGCCGTGGCTGCCCTTGTTGAAGGGCAGAAAAAAGGTGTGATTGCCTGCCAGTTTGGTGGCCATGTAGGCCTCGTCCGTGTCCACGGCAAAATGCACCAGCGCCCGTTTTTTGAATTGGATCAGCGGGGTCTTGTTACTGGGCACGCGGTCTTTCAAATATTGGCGAATCGCATTAATGGACTTCTGCCCGGTAAAGGCGTTTTTCAGTTCCACCGTAGCAATGGGCAGGCCATTTAACGACAGCAGCATATCAATGGAATTCTTGCTGGCCAGATCGTAATAGACCTGCCGCATCACCGTCAGACGGTTTTGTTGATAGTGTTTTTCGGTGTCAGGGTTCAGGCCGGTGGCCGGTTTGAAGTAGGCCAGGTGAATCGTCTGGCCACGATCCCGCACCCCATTGCGCACCACATCTAGCAGACCCCGGCGGTCACACTCGGCAGCGATACGCTGAACCACCGACGTTTCCACATTATCGCCATAACTGGCCGCCAGCTTTTGCCACGTTTCGGGTTGGGTTTGCTGGATAAAGGCCAGCAGGGTTTGACTGTCCAGCGCCAAGGCCGCATCAAACTGGCTGTTGTCGGCCACGTCATAACCAGCGTGATTCACCAGCCACGCTTCGATGGCCGCTTCAAAGGCTAACTCAGTAGTCGCCGGCATATTTAATTAGCACCTGATTTAATTGCGCATATGGGTTCAACCCAGCCCTTGTCGGTCAATACATGTACTGCAAGATCAATCTGTCTTTCAGAAAACTGTTGTTTTCTTGGATTCCATGCATAGGTCTGTTTTACAACTTCTTCAAGTGAAGCCGCTTGCTCATGTTTCATTACCCAATGCACGGTTGCCAGCAACTCAAGCCCAAACGGAGTTTCAAAACCTTCCACCAGTTCATTCACCCGCTGAAAGCGTTCACGGGTATCAACGTGTTCAGCTAGAAAGGCAGATGCATCATCTACAGCACCCGGAACTATTTCAAGCGGTTTGGTTGGATCATCCCCACCATCGGCATAACCGGAAACCATATGCCCTTCGATCGCATTCAGCACATGGCGTAAATTTTGTGCGTAAGGCCCATAAGATGCCTTGGTATATTTCAAGCGCAAAGGCTCGCCCGCTTCCTGCATAAAATACATCAACTTATGAACTTCCAGCAGACTAACAAAGGGATCAAGCAAACCACGCAAATAACGGTCAATCAATTTCACAAGAGCTGCGCGCCCCGCTGTCATCTTTGGTACTTCACAATTCAATTGCTTCCCCTGATTATTGTTCTACCATTCATTGTTCCCACGCTCTGCGTGGGAACACATCCCATGACGCTCCGCGTCCAGTGTTAATGCCACTGGTCAATCTCAAGCAAACCACCATGACCCAAATAATGCCCGGCACTGGAATAACGCCAATGCTCAGGCTTCTCAATATAGCCTCGTTTTACTGGATTCATGTGAATATAATCCAGTTTCTGGCGCATCATATCATCATTCAAAATCAATTCTGCGTGACTGCCTTCCTGCCAGAATTGATACGCTCGATCCTGTTTATGCGCTTTTTTGGCAAAACGTAAGCGTTTCAGTATGGGGTCAACCTGTCTGGCTTGCAGATAGTCAATGATTTTTCGTGCCGTATAGGATTTAAAGCGGGCAACCAGGGTATCAAGCTTGTCTCCCTGCACCACAACATGACAATGATTTTCCAGCACCACATAACCATACAGGCGTAAACCCTGCTGACGTTGATATTGCCAACAGTCCAGTAATATCTGCACCGTCTCCTGACGGGTAAAAACCGGCAACCACTCCACCACGGTATAAGTCAGAAAATGCGGCTTATCCGGCTCGGTGATGGTGTATCGACTTCGGCCCATTCATTTCCCCCATGGTTCCCTTGCTCCGCGTGGGAACCCCGTTTATGGCGCTCTGCGCTGTACTAGTGTAGTGCGTCAAACAGATTGAAGAAATGATGTATAATCGGAGGCCACAGCAATCTTGGGGAAAAGCCAGTGGCAATTGCGACAGTAATCAACCT